>Ga0209121_10003348_pt1 | contig 15603 bp, 11 predicted proteins | sample Cruoilmetagenom3_FD_187292 | JGI IMG/M metagenome (GOLD analysis project Ga0209121, IMG submission 187292) | Oil polluted marine microbial communities from Coal Oil Point, Santa Barbara, California, USA - Sample 3 (SPAdes) (version 2) | ecosystem: Environmental > Aquatic > Marine > Oil seeps ...
GAATGTGGATCAAGTGAAATACTTTTATGGTTATAAAGGCCATGTGAGTATGAATGCTGAGAGCAACCTGATCACCAGCCTGGAAGTGACCTCAGGTGAAGCCTATGACGGCCATCACTTTTGGTCATTGGTGGATCAGGACCTGGCCCAAAATCTACCCATCCAAACCTACACGGCGGACCGCGGTTATGATGACGGCAACAATCATTTCTATTTAGAGCATCACCATCTCAATTCGGCCATCTGTCTCAAAGATCTCCGCACAAAAAAGAAAGACGCCAATAAAGAAGTCTGGTTAGAACTGATCAAAACTTCTGTGTATCAAGAAGGGCTAAAAGAACGCTATAAAATCGAGCGTAAATTTGGGGAAGCCAAGCAGGGGCACGGGTTGGGTCGTTGTCGCTATCTCGGTTTGGCAGGTTTTGGTGTTCAGGCGTACTTCACGGCGATTGTCCTGAACTTAAAACAAATCGTCAAGCAGACCACAGGGGTTGGCTTGAAGACCCACAGCGCGTTGATGGCCTAACCGGGGGTGAAATGTCGATACTGCCTGAAAATGACAAAAAAGGAGGCCAAATGAGCTGAAAAACCTCAATAAAATGACCTGAAACCAGGTTCCTCCACACATTTTTTCTTGCAATTGTTGGCAAGTTCTATTTTCGTTTTGCTTTTGTCTGGTAAATCAACGCCCTCGCAATACAGTCCTCTCACCTGCTGCACCTCACTGCTGGATCAGTGTGCAGGAAAACATAATTGTGATGGGATTCCCGTCTTCATCCGCTTTGATAAAGCTGTCGCTCCAGACAATCGTATCCATTGAGAACATGAGGAAAAAGCCGTCCGATTCATCATCTAGACCATAATAATTCTCAGCGATTTTCGGGAAAGGCCCGTACTCATCAAAATAAACACCTTCTTCTGAAAATTGCCAGGTTATCTCGTCAGCTTCGCTATCCGAAGTGCCATCGGAGTACGTACAGGTCATTTGATAAGCATGCGTCCCCACATGGGCTTGCTCGACAGCCGTCAGACCAGTTGCTGAAGCCGGTTGATCAGGGACTTCAGTGACCTCTTCCGTGAGAAGTATATCTCGAGCGCCTGCGCCGATCGGGATAGCCCGGATGTACAGGATCTGATCACCTCGAAAGCCCGCGTCCAGACCTCGGAGATAAACAAGTGATAAAGCCTCCTGGAAAGTTTCTTCCAGCGATTCGACTGCAAATGACTCGGTCTCGCTGACAGCGAGCAGTTCACTCAGTCCCATCTGACCATTGAACTGCCAGGGATAATAAACGCTGACAAAATCCACCGCATCAACGGGTGTTCCAGCATCGCTTTCTGTGTAGACTTCCCCATTCCTGAGCGTGACCTGATAGCCAAGGTGGTCATAATACCAGGTCTCCTCCCGCAGCTCATCTGAGAACATGATCGTAAAGCGGTTGGGGGAGCCTATTACAGTGAGAATCTGTCGCTGAGCAGGGCTTAGATCAACAGGCTCAAGCAATGCTGCGTTTTCTACAGTCATTTCGTAAGTATCGGTATCCATTCCCGGCAGCCCGCCATCGCTATCCGTGAGGTCCTCTGTATTCCCACTGGATGCTTCATCACTACTTCCCACAAATGGCAAGCAGCAAGCCAGCGATGCTGCGATGAATATCACAAATGTCCATAAAAATTTCTTGTTCATCACAACTCCTTATTGGATGAGCGTACCCGTAAATTTATACGGGTATGAAACGCCGTCATAGAATTCCAGATAACCCTCTGATACCCATCCACTTTCTGTAAAAGTTATCGTCGTTTCATTGTCACTGTAAACGTTGGGGGCTTTCTTTCCAAGACAATCTTCCCCCTCCTCATCTGTTACACAAACACCATCCACTGTGAATTCAAAAGAGTGCGACTCGATTTCGGGTTCAAAAAACTCTTCACCATAATAGCCAGATACAGAATAAGTATGCTGCCCCTGGTTGGATAGTTCCGCAGTCGTTAGCTCAGTCCTGGGACTTTCTTCGCCAGGGTCAGAGCCACCCTGCGGATCACCCTCTTCTTCAGAGCTGCCCTCACCCTGATCCCAAAAGTCCGCGTCTGAAGGAGGTGCAGCGATATCCTCAGCGATCTCAGCAGCCGCTATCCATTGCTGTGGATCGTCCTCTGTCATTATCAGTTCTGTCATAAAAATCTCGGTTTCTGGCGACTCCCCTTTAAAACCATCGCACCGCCCGAGGGGTGTCGCTGTTCCGACAGAATTGACATAGACTTCTTCAGCCATTCCAGGATCATCTGAGTGTGCACTGCTGAGCCAGATGTGGGTTACCATTTTGTCATAATCCTTGAAGCCATCGCCATCCGTATCCATATCCGTTTGCCAATCCACGCAAAATGTATAGTTTCCCTGGGGAAATCCGTTGGCCATGACCGAATTTTCCCCGGGCACGGTCAGGTTTAATCCGGGGGCTGAAATTGCTACACCTTCGGGGGGCGCATAATATTCAACGATGACTTGCACATCCCGTGCACCATTATTGATGAAGACCAATGGCTTTGTTTGGCGTAACTGGTCAAGGTAGGCTTCTTTTGAAAGTCCAGCAGTAAAATCATAGGTGGTATCACTATTTTGTGCTACCAGTTGATCACCATTTTCCACCGTTGCAGCAACATGCCCATCCAGATTCTTTTGCAGCGTGCTCTGAGAGTCCCTTTCAAGACGAGCCTTCAAGAGCGCAACAACCGCTGGATCAGGCGTGTGCTTAGCTGAAAGAATTGACAGAAGTGTTTGATAGTAGTTAACATCTTCATAGGGATCATTCTTACGCTCATAGTTCATGGCATTGGGATCATGTCCCAGAACCATGGCAGCAGAAAACACCATCAGGCTTCGATCAGCCAGTGAATTCTGATAATCAATCTTAGAATCAAGACTCGCCAGTATGATGCTTTTCTCCTGGCGCATTGAGTTGGCTTTTTCTTCGTCCATTTGCGAATAAGGTAAGACTTTATAATAATCATCCACCATATCACGCATATTAGCCAGATCAGACGTATCCAACAGGGTATCAAGCCGGTCATCAGAAACTGCCATCAAGGCCAATGTCACGATGAAATCCGGTTCTTCTTCGCTGTTTTGCGCCGATGATTTTAAGGAAGGAATACTGGTAAATGCAATTACGATAAGGGTAATGAAAATGGGAAGCAACCGTTTTCTCTTCAAGGCAATCTTTCTCCTGGCTCAACCAAAGTTAATCCCCAGATAGGGGTTGATTTTCCGCTGTATTCCTTTGAATATTTTTTTAATGCAACTTATCGTCTCTTATATGACAGTGAATTTGTGAACAAGCCGGAAGATGTCCCTACACAGCTTGATCCAATTAGCCTTTGCAATTTTACATCAGATTTAACATTCTCAACCTTAAAATATTATTTGAGTAAAAATATGAAACCAGACACACTCATTTACGAATAATCTGCTAGAATCATTTAATGCAAGCATTCATTTCTTGAGTTAGGAGCAATCTCATGGCACTTCTAATTAAAAATGGTACTCTGATCACCGCCAGCGAGACATTCAAGGCTGATATCCTGATTGAAGGCGAAAAAATCAGCTTGATTGGCAAATCTTTAACCCACCCCAGTGCAAAGGTCATCGACGTCGAAGGCAAGTACATCCTACCCGGTGGCGTAGATGCCCATGTCCACCTCGATTTACCCATGTTTGGCACCATCTCATCGGACGACCACTACACCGGCGGAAAAGCCGCTGCCTTTGGCGGGACAACAACCGTGATCGACTTCGTCCCTCAGGATGAGGGCACCCTGGAAGAAAATATCAGCCGCTGGCATGCCAAGGCAGACCCAAAAGCCTCTGTTGATTTCAGCTTTCATATGAATATCACCCGATTCGACCAGGAAGTCGCCAAAGAGATCTTCAGCCTGCCGGACCTGGGAATCACAAGCCTTAAGGTCTTCACAGCTTACAATGGACGGCTGCGTCTGTATGATGGCGAAATTTTTCGTGTCATGCGTTTAGCTCGCGCTGCTGGGATTTTGACCATGGTTCATGCTGAGAACGGTGATGTGATTGATATCCTGGTTAACGAAGCACTGACTGCTGGGAATACTGCACCTTACTATCATGCCAAAACCCGCCCTGCCTGGGGTGCAGTGGAAGCTTCACTGCGAGTAGCAGCCCTTTCCACCCAGGCTGGGGATGCGCCGCTTTACCTCGTGCATATGAATACGGCCGGAGAGGTGGATCAACTGACCTATGCAAGGGAACACGGCCTCAATATGATGGGAGAAACCTGTATACAGTACCTGTTCTTTAACGAAGATGACCTGCGCCGGGAGGACGGGGCGAAATGGATCTGCTCCCCACCAATGCGCACCGATGCTGACAGTCTTCGTCTTTGGGAGGGTCTGGAAACTGGCACTATCCAGGTTGTTTCCACCGATCACTGCCCCTTCTTCTATGATGGGACCACCCCTATCGATTACGAAGGTGAATTAGTGGCCATTCCAGGCAAGGAATTAGGCAAAGACGATTTCACCAAGATCCCCAACGGACTTCCCGGAGTGGGCGATCGAATGCCAATCATGTGGACCCAGGGTGTTGAAAGCAGACGCATCACTCCCAACCAGTTTGTAGCCCAGCACTGCACCAACCCGGCGAAAATTTTCGGTTTATATCCCCAAAAAGGATCCCTGATTCCCGGAGGGGATGCGGATATCGCCATATGGGATCCTGATAAAGAACTCCGCTATGGCGTGGATGTTGCTAAACACCGCACGGACTACAACCTGTACGAAGGCTGGCAGCTCAAAGGCTTCCCAACGATGGTGTTCCTGCGCGGTCAGAAGATCGTTGACGATAAGGAATGGTTGGGAAAACCCGGCATGGGACGCTTCCTCCACTGCCATGAAGGCGAAATCCTGACTTGAGTGCCCTGGACTGACTGATGATCTTGCTTCTCCCTATCGGGCTCCTTCTTTTAGCCGCTTTACTAATCAGTATCCTGGACCGATACAATCGAAAATTTGGAACGGGCTGGTTGATCGCGTCTGCAGCATCAATCATCACCTGGCTGACTTATTTTTTCATGCGGCTGCGCCTGCCCACGGTGCTGAATGTACTCTCTTGGGAAGGATCGACACTAAACCTGATTGGCCAGTTTTCATTTTTGCTGGATTATGATAACTGGCCGTACGCCCTGTCGCTCATCACAATCACTCTGGCTGTGGTCCTTACAGATGCAGCTCGAACGCGTTACGACAGCACCCCTCTATCCTGGGCAGCCAGCCTGGCAATCTCAGCCTTAGGGCTGCTCGCCCTTCAATCAGGCACCAGCCTGACATTGATGGTCACCTGGGTTATCGTAGACCTCATTGAACTTCTTTACCTTCTCCGCCTGGAAGATGTTAACCGCTTCTACACATCCATTGTCTTTTCCTATGGAATACGCACCGCCTCGGTCCTGATGTTATTTCTGGCATCCATCCAGGCCTGGCAAATCAACATGTCTTTCAGTTTGACAGAAATTCCTGATAAAGCAGGCATTTTATTCCTGCTGTCCGCTGGATTGCGCCTGGGTGTCTTGCCGCTTAACCTGCCTTTCCTCCAGGAACCAAATTTGCGTCGGGGGGCTGGAAATATCATCCGGTTAGCGCCTGTGATATCCAGCCTGAGTTTGCTGGCACGTTTACCCGCAAACCTGATGACAGGTAATCTGTTGGGATGGATGCCGTTATTTCAAGGCTTGCTTGCGATTGCAGCGCTTTATGCAGCCTTTCGCTGGTTTTCAGCATCCGATGAAATCGAAGGGCGCCCTTTTTGGATTATCACCTGGTCATCCCTGGCAGCAGCCTGTGTCCTCAATGGGGCACCTGCTGCAAGCCTCGCCTGGGGAATTACCCTTATCCTGCCAGGCAGCTTATTATTTCTTTACAACCCACGCATTCAGCGAATGAACTTCTTACTTTATTTCGGCTTGCTTGGCTTAGTAGGTTTGCCCTTCACACCTCTTGCCAGTGGTTGGTTGGGGTTGGCAGCGAATGGGGTAACTGGCTGGACTATTTTGTTCACCCTGGCACATGCCGTTATGGTCCTCGGTTATCTCAAGCGTATTCTCCAGCCCAGCGGTGAGGTTGGCGCTCTAGAATCCTGGGCACGCCTGGTTTATCCCTTAGGGTTAATTATCAACATCCAGGCAATCATCGCAATGGGTTTGATCGGGTGGCCAGGATCACTGACCTTGGGAACATGGTGGCTGGGGTTGATCAGCAATATCTTGGTCATCGCCGCTGTTATTATCGTTTGGCGATTGGGGATCAGCCCTCCTTACATTCACCTCCCCGCCAGCAGCAGGTTGACAAAAGTCTTTGATTGGCTCATTCCTCGATTAGAACCAATCTTCCGCATGGAATGGCTCTATAAAATCTTGTGGTGGATCAAGGACTTCCTCGGCACCATTCTAAATGCAATATCCAGCATCCTTGAGAGTGAGGGAGGTATCCTTTGGACTATCCTGCTTATGGTTCTCCTGATATCCATTCTTGCGGGTTTAGGGGCTAATTAAAATGCAAATTTTATCAACCTTAGCATTCGTCTTCATAACAATCACCAGCATGGTGAACCTCATCCTCCGGGAATGGCGTATCAACGCCGTTGCACTGGCACTACAATATTTAGCCGCCTTTATCCTCGTGACCCTTTCATGGCCTGTTGGCATGGCAGTTATAAAACTGATCGTTGGTTGGATGGCATCCGCTGCGATTGCCCTTACCAGCCTGCGTCAAAGCCAAAAGGATCCCACCACAGATTCAGTTGCCAGCTTGCTCTTTCGGGGATTGGTAGGTTTATTGGTTATCATGATTATTTTTATCTTAGCACCAAGATTGCAGGAAAGCATCTTCCCCAACCTGGACCTTGTCATCGTGCAGGGAGGATTAATGCTTATGGGGATGTCATTGATGCAGCTGGGGACCCGTGCTGATCCCTATCTCAATATCATCAGTCTTCTCAGCCTGCTTACCGGTTTTGAAATAATCCATGCTGCATTAGAACGTTCCACACTCCTAACCGGCATGCTGGCTGTTGTGAACCTTGGACTTGCACTGGCAGGTGTTTATTTCATCTCACAATCCAGTGCTGCGGAAGGGAGTGAGGAGAAAGCCCCATGACCCTCAGCACCCCCATCCTCTGGGTAGCTTTACCCCTGATCATTGCCGCCGTTACACTCATATTCCCCAACCGTATGCTGTTTGGGATTATTCTCACAAGCGCATCTGCACTTGGGTTGGCTTTACTCGCAGCTTTTTTCCCGGAAGACCCAACCTTTCTGCTTGGATCTCTGGTAATTACGGTTGAAGAAAGCCTTGCAATCCTGGGCAGAAGCATTACGCTGACATATAGCATCCTGCCTTTCATCAGCTTTATTTATGCCATAACTGGGCTGTGGACGCTTATCAGCGGCATTCCAGGCACTCCAAAGTTATTCCGGCCTATCAGCCTGGCCATTACCGCACTACTCACTGCTGCGCTTGGGGTTGAACCCTTCCTGTATGCGGCTGTATTGATCCACATAGCGGTTTTAGCATCAATACCATTGCTTTCCCCCGAAGGGAAAAAACCTCGCCCTGGTATCTTACGCTATCTCATCCTGCAAACACTGGCTTTGCCGCTTATCCTCCTGGCTGGCTGGCTGCTTTCAGGCGTTGAAGCACTGCCGTCCGACAGCCCATTAGTTGTACAATCAGCAATCATCCTTGGCCTGGGTTTTGGCTTATGGTTGGGTATTTTCCCCTTCCACAGCTGGTTACCCATGGTCAGCCAACACGCCCATCCCGTCGTATTCAGTCACTTGATGTTCCTGATACCATCAACGATCTTTGTGTTCAGCCTGAATTTCTTTGATCGGTACACATTTCTTAGAACACTCCAAAACTTAGAGGCAACATTAAGCTTGTTCGGTGCGCTTATGATCTTTCTTGGTGGAATCTGGACAGCTACACAGAATAACCTCAAACGAGCATTCGGATATACGATATTGACAGAAACAGGGTTTACCTTGTTGGCACTCAGTTTGTTTTCCCAGGGTGGACTTAATTGGATGTTGCTATTGTTTCCCGGCCGTGCTTTAGGTTTCTGGTTATGGGGATACACGATATCCCTGATAGAAAAACACAATGGTTCACTGGAAATTGAAGCTGTCCAGGGTTTCGCCTGGCGTTATCCCATCCTTTCCTCGGGGCTTCTCCTGGCACAGTTAACCATCGCTGGGTTACCATTGCTGGCATTATTTCCAATAAAACTACCCATCCTGACTGCCGCTTTTAGGAATGGTACAACACTCGGAATCTGGGTTTTTATTGGCAACCTGGGCTTGTTCCTGTTCACCTTCCGCCTGCTGGCGGCTTTCATCAAACCAAACAACGCATTAAAACCAGAGACTTTTTCGATTTCAGAAAAAACCCATGAATACCTGCCAATTTTGATCATGATTTTGGTCCTGGTGATTCTTGGTCTTTTTCCGAACTTGATCGAAAAACTTACCGGCACCTTGACCACCTTCCCCCAACTGCAGTAGACTCCGAATAAGCCACACACTGATGTGACAGCTGTATGAGCGGATAAAAACGCTGCTTATTGTGTATAATTCTTATGATGTAAAACGAGCCGCATCACTTAGAATCAAAGTGGTTCAAATTTACCTGCACGAAGATAGGTGTAAACCATGGATAAACCCTTAGATAATCAAAATATAGAAAAGCGCCTGGAATGGCTTGACAATGAACGACGGAGTGATAAAGCCCTCATTGCCTCAATTCAGCAGCAGCTAGAATCAATCAGTACAGAAAATTCCACTCTCCGAACGCAGCTGGCGGATTTGCAAAGTGAAATCACACGCTTGAATACATTGATGCTCCGTTTGAAACAATTTGAACAGGATGTTAGCACCCTGCAAACGGATACAAACCGTCAGATGGAAGGGTTTAAGGATGCTGTCCAGGAAAAACAAATCCAAACAGACATAAACCAACGAGGGATTGAAACCCTCAACGAAACTATTCGTAATATTCGAAGTAAAGTCGCTGATTATGAATCCATCAATGCGATCCTGGAGGACCGGAAAGATGAGGATATCCGCCTCTCCAGCTTGATTGAGGAATTAAAAACCCAGGTTAATGAAATCGCTCGATTTGATGATGAGTATAAACGGAATTTGCACATGATTGAAGAAAATCACCGCCAGGATTCCAAGCGCCTTACAGATTTTCAGGGTGAAATCACCACAATAAGGAAAAGGCAGGATGAAACCCGGGGTAAACAGGAGCTGTTTGGTGACAATATACGCAAAATCGATGGCAGGATTAAGAACCTGCTGGACGCTGAATCGGAACGTCGACAAACGCAAACTGCATTTAATGAGAAAATTAATTTAATGCAGGTGGAACGCGATCGCATTTTTAATCAATGGGCAGAGCGTTTCGAAAAAATGGAACAGATCACCGCTGACCTCGATGAAGAAATTTCAGGTCTTGAAAACACGCATCGATCAGTAAAACAAACGCAGGGAACACTGGATGAAGTTACACAGCAATTTAGACGTCGAATCAACGAAATCACAGAAGTTCAACGTTTGAATGAAGATCGTTTCAGGCAAGAGTGGACAACCTTTAAGTCCGATGACAAAAAGCGCTGGTCGAATTACACACTATCCCAAGATGAGCAACATCGGGAAATGAACAAGTCCCTCAATAGTTTGGCTGATCGCATCACAAACCTGGAAGACCTGCTGGAGGTCCTTGACGAGAATTTCAAGAAATTTGGTAGAGACTATATTAAACACATTAAAAGTCTCTTGAACACATATCGAGAAACACTCGACACTTACAACTCAACCTTTAATGATTAACCAAAGATAGGATCTCTCACTTGCAAGTTATCGGCACAGCAGGTCATGTCGACCATGGTAAATCTACCCTCATTAACCGATTAACAGGCATCAATCCCGATCGACTAAAAGCAGAACAAGATCGTGAAATGAGCATTGAGCTGGGTTTTGCCTGGTTGAAGCTCCCGAATGGACAAGATGTTGGCATTGTGGATGTGCCCGGTCATCGTGATTTTATCGAGAATATGCTGGCAGGGATCGGTGGTATTGATGCCGTGCTTTTCGTTGTAGCCGCTGATGAGGGTGTAATGCCGCAGACCAGGGAACACCTGGCGATCATCGACCTGCTTCAAATCCCTGCTGGCGTTGTTGCCCTGACCAAGATCGACCTGATTGACGACCCTGAATGGTTGGACCTGGTTGAAGCGGACCTCAGCGATATTCTATCAGGCACAGTGCTGGCAGATGCACCCATTGTTCGGGTCAGCGCTCGGTCAGGCACCGGTCTTGAATCACTAGTTGAGGTACTCCAGGGCGTCCTCTCTGAACAGCCTCACAGACCAGACTTAAACCGCCCCCGATTGCCCGTAGATCGGGTATTTACCCTGCCCGGTTTTGGCACCATCGTGACCGGCACATTGTCAAATGGTCATTTAACAGTGGGCGATCTCGTTGAAATCCTGCCCTCTGGCGTTGAAGGTCGAATCCGTGGCTTACAAACTCACAAACAATCTGAGGAAAATGCGTTCCCGGGTAGCCGCACCGCGGTTAATATCTCAGGTGTCAGTGTTAATCAAATAGAGCGGGGAAATGTGGTAGTACATCCAGGTACTTACCAGCCTTCTAAAATGGTTGATGTTTGGTGCACTTTACTTCCTAATGTTGATGCCCCCCTTAAACATAACAGCGAAGTAAAGTTGTTTCTGGGTGCAGCCGAGGTCATGTCCAGGGTGCGCTTACTGGGTGTTGACGAACTCAAACCAGGTTGCGATGCCTTCGTTCAATTGATGCTGCAGGAACCAGTCGTTGCGCTGCGTCAGGATCGCTTCATCATCCGGCGTCCATCACCACCCACAACAATAGCTGGTGGACAAATCATTGATCCACATCCACTGCATCGGCATAAACGCTTCAATACCAAACGTCTCGACGAATTAGAACAGCTATTGATAGGTACACCTGAAGAAATCCTTCTCCAGACTCTCCATAAATTAGGTTCAGGCACTCTGAACCAGATCATCCAGGCCTCAGGTCTGGAAGCGGAAACCGCAGAACATGCCGCTAGGGTGTTGCAAGAGCAGCAAATAATAGTCGACCTGAATGGCAAGGGCTTGCTTACTACCCAAGATTGGGTCAACAAATGTGAAGAGAAAATTCAACAAACCCTTGTAAACTTCCACCATGATTATCCTCTGCGTTTGGGGATGCCCCGTGAACAGCTTAAATCACAAACTGGCTATGCAACAAACGTTTTTAATGCTTACATTTCACAAATGACCAAGGACGGTACTTTGGAAGACAGCGGTTCTGAAATTCACCTGAAAGGTTATCGCGTTTCCTTCTCCGAAGCGCAGCAAATTCGGGTTAACAACCTGCTCAATCAATTTGAAGCGCAGCCCTTTACCCCACCTACTGTCAAACAAAGTCTAACAGCAGTTGGAGAGCCTCTTAAGACCGCGTTGATTGAGACAGGCCAACTTGTCCAACTGGGTGAGGATGTGCTGTTTCTACCGGCTATATTTCAGGAAATGAAAGCAGCTGTCGTTACCCATATTCAAGAGCATGGCAGTATCACATTAGCAGAGCTTAGGGATAAATTTGACACCAGCCGCAAGTACGCTGTTGCTGTCCTTGAACATTTAGATCAAACGGGGGTTACTGCTCGAAGGGGTGACATTCGAATATTGCGACGATCATAATAACAAGTCTGAGTATCAACTTAATGAGCCTCGCCTAAGACCACGCGCACAAAGGAAATCAAATTGTGATCCTCATGGAAAGGCATTCCTTACCTATCATATTTAATTCTACGGTAAAATAGTCAAGTACTCACAAATATAATTTAAGGAGATTGTCTACCTATGAAATGGAAGATTTTATTGACAGACGGGCTGGCAAAGATATCTGATCAGGCCTTGCTCGATTCTGTGGAACTTGTGGACAGGAAAGGCATCACCGCTGAAGAATTGCTTGAGGAAATTGATCCCTTCGATGCCGTCATTGTGCGCGGCCGCACAAAAATCACTGATGCTGTCTTAAATGTCGCCAAGAACTTGAAGGTGGTGGGGCGCATGGGCGTTGGAGTAGATAATATTGATCTCAAAGCAGCAAAAACTCATGGGGTTACTGTGGTAAACGCCCCTGTTGCCACAACAGTATCAGTGGCCGAACTGACCCTGGGATTGATGCTGAGCCTGATCCGCGGTATTCCAAAGGCTGATTCGGGGATGAAGGCCGGAAATTGGCTCAAGAAACAGCTGCGCGGCACAGAGCTCTACCAGAAGACCCTGGGGGTGATCGGCTTTGGTCACATTGGCGAATCGGTCGCCAAGAGAGCTATGGCTTTCGATATGCGAGTTATCGCCTTCGACCCCATTCGTTCCGAGGATGAAATCAAAGCGGTAGGGGCAGAACCCGTCAGCTTTGAAGAGCTTTTGAAACGCTCTGATATCATCACCATGCATATCCCTCATATTAAAAGCACACATCACCTGCTTGACGACAAGGCGTTCAGCCTGATGAAAGATCAGGTTCTGATCATCTGCGCCGCTCGCGGTGGTGTGATTGATGAACAGGCATTGCTCGCTGCCCTTGAAAGCGGCAAGGTTGCTGGTGCAGCTCTGGATGTCTACGAATCAGAGCCGCCAGGTACACACCCACTGCCAATGCACCCGAATGTGATCGGTACGCCTCATATCGGCGCTCAAACAAAAGAAGCCCAACTGCGTGCGGGTTTTGATATTCTCTCTGAAGTGGTTGCAGCATTGGATCAAAAACCACTCCGGTGGAAAATCGTCTGAAAATTTATTATTATAATGTTCAACAGTATGATTTAATTAGGAGCAAAAAGGAATAAATATGCCTGAAAAAACTGAATACTCTCCAAAAATGCAGAAGTTAGTGGAACTTGCTGCAGAGCTTGATGACCTCAACCACATCAGCGCTGTCCTGGGATGGGACCAACATATCTATATGCCCCCTGGAGGTGCAGAAGAAAGAGGCCTTCAATTATCTGCATTGGGCCGCATTATGCATGAAAAATTCACTTCTGATGAAGTCGGCCAATTGATCAGCGAACTGGTAGAAGAGGTTGGTGACTTGAATGCGGAAACTGATGAAGCTCGCATGGTGAAAGTCTCTAAACGCGCTTATGATAAACAAACAAAAGTCCCCCTTCCCCTTCTGATGGAATTCATTCAAACCACAACGATGGCGAATGAAACCTGGGTAAAGGCCAAGGAAGAAGCTAATTTCTCAATCTTCCAACCGCATCTAGAAAAAATCGTTGATCTTCGCCAGCAGTATGCCGAGCTCTTCAAACCCTACGACCACATTTATGACCCCCTTCTGGATGATTTTGAACCTGGAATGAAAACAGCTGAGGTCAAGGAAATTTTTGAACAGCTTCGCCCACAACAGGTTGAACTCATCCAGGCGATTGCTGAGAAAGAGCCCCCTGACAACAGCTTTCTCAAACAACACTATAAAGAGGAATACCAAGAGATCATCGGTCGCTATGTAATCACTCGTTTTGGCTATGATTGGAATCGCGGACGGCTTGATGTGGCACCACATCCATTCACCACTGAATTCGGGTTAGGCGATGTCCGAATCACGACCCGCTACCTCAAAGATGACGCTGGTTCAGCCCTCTTCAGCACCATGCATGAGGCCGGACATGCAATGTATGGCCAGGGCGTCCCCAAAAAGTACAGCCGTCATCCGCTCAGCGGTGCAGCCTCCCTCGCAATTCATGAATCTCAATCTCGCTTATGGGAAAATTTAGTTGGCAGGAGCAAAGAATTCTGGTCTTTCTTCTATCCTTCTTTGCAAATGCTTTTCCCGGAATACTTAGCGAATATCAGTGAAGTGGATTTTTACCGGGGAATCAATAGAGTCGAACCTTCACTCATCCGAGTCGAAGCTGATGAAGCGACCTATAACATGCACATCATGCTCCGACTGGAGATCGAAATTGGGTTGATGGAGGACACAATGCATGTGAAAGATCTCCCAGAAATCTGGAATACGCGGATGAAAGAATACCTTGGCATAACACCACCTGACGATGCCCAGGGCGTTCTGCAAGATATCCACTGGTCCGGCGGTATGATCGGCTACTTCCCCACCTATGCCTTGGGCAACCTGGCATCTGTCCAGCTTTGGGACACGATGCTCAAACAACACCCCAATGTGCCAGATGAAATTGCACAGGGAAAATTTGATACCATCCTGGGTTGGATGCGAGAAAATGTGCATCAATATGGCAGCAAGTATGAACCACAAGAGATCATGCTGAAAGCAACCGGCAGCAAGATCACGCCGGAGCCTTACATCAAGTACCTGAAAACAAAATATGGCGAAATTTACAATCTCTGATCAAGATTGGGTTCTTAACAATCAAGGCTGAATAATTACCTCATGCCTAACAAACGTCAGGTTGGATCGATTTTTTTACTGATGTTGGCGGTAAGCTTGTTCGCCCCTCAGGGTGGGACGGCTACGCCATCATCTCGAATCACCATCCTTACCCCGGGTGAGGGCTCGATACTCACCTCGCCCATCAATCTTTCTGCTGAAATCCATCCTGATCCATGCGGTTTAATCCGTGTCACCCTGACCAGTCGAAATGGCGACTTACTCGCCAGGAAATTGATGCATGTGGACGCCGTCAACGGCACAACTCCCATCCATTTTAATACCAATCTAGTTTTTGAAATCCCTTCAGATAATACCGAGGCGTTGATGACCCTTGCCATCCAGGATGATACATACCGGACTATTTCGCTGCGCTCTGTTCTCGTGAACTTAACTTCAGAAAGCGAAATGTCTCTCCAGCCCATGATGCCAAAGAAGCCTTGGCTGGAGATTACACAACCCCAACCATTGGACAATATCAGTGGTGGACAATTCTTCATCACAGGCAGTGTCACCCCTATGACAAATAGGCCGATCCTTTTTGAACTGATCAGTGAAAGCGGTCGCGTGGTTGGGTCCTCAATCCTGGCTGTTGAGACACCCGGTGAAATGCTTGATTTCAAGATTCGCCTTTACTATACGTACATTACGAAATTGACAGATGTCCGCCTGACTGTTCGACAGACCCTCTATCCCTACAATGATATTGTGATCCTGGATAGTCTGTGTTTGACAGCAACACCTTAATAAAACACAACCGCAATACCCCCAACAATGGATTTTGTGTCATTCCCACCATTCACTCGTTTAAATTTATCCAGGTTTATCATAAGATCCTCGGGATTTTAAGGTTATTATTATATGCAATATCAAGTAAGAAATCCCGGGGGTCTAACTAAATAACTTTGAATATCAATCTCTAGCCATAATCACTTAGCGATTGTCCAATTCTATGCTCCGCACACACAATTGGTTCATGTTTATGAGAATATAATAGTGAAGTTGCCTTGAGGGCATATCTTGTTTTTTAGTGGAGGCATGCATGGCCAAAGATTATGATGTCATCATCATTGGC
>Ga0209121_10003350_pt1 | contig 15602 bp, 12 predicted proteins | sample Cruoilmetagenom3_FD_187292 | JGI IMG/M metagenome (GOLD analysis project Ga0209121, IMG submission 187292) | Oil polluted marine microbial communities from Coal Oil Point, Santa Barbara, California, USA - Sample 3 (SPAdes) (version 2) | ecosystem: Environmental > Aquatic > Marine > Oil seeps ...
TACTTATCGCTATTTCTATACACCAAAAATTTAAACTACCGAACAGCATTTTATTCGTGGCTCCGGTAGTATAGTCCGGTCAAGTATAGCGGCCTCTCGGCACAAAAACAGTGAAAGAAAGCCGCCGACCCGGGTTCGAATCCCGGCCGGAGCACCATAAATTTACGGCTAATTTTTGGCTTATTTTAGCTAGAAAAGCTTAGTTTAAGCGTTTGTAGACGGGGGTTTAAATTTAAACACGCATTTACCTGTAAAATACTCGAGTCCACTCTATCTGTTTGAACGCAGAGGATATATGCTGATTAAAATGTAAGGCAGCATTCATTTTTCGTTTGCGCTTTTCCTTGTCCATTTATTATAAATTCGAATCACTAGAAACAGCTTAAATACAAAATTTGCACTTGAGCAAATACTGTAGGGGTTATCTTTTATTTGTTTCCAAGACATCTGTCAGCAAAAGTATTCTCTGAACCACTAGAAACAGTCCGACTACCCATACAAGAAGACTTGGAAATAATATTACCAATAAGCCAAAGAGGATACAGGGTACAGCTAAGACAGGCTTTGAAACCGTTATCCCTATTTTTTCAATCCTTTATTAGATACTCAGTCATAGGCTTTTTCTCCTAATTTACAACATTTTGGATATTGGGCTGTCTTAACAATTATTAATTTAAAATCAATAGTCAAGAAGAAACAAGTCGTATTCGGTCAAGCCATGAACGCAGATGTGTTCTTGCTATATCTCCAAACATAAGAAGAAAATGCAAAACGTCAATGAAAAAAGCGCTATTTGATTCATATAAAAAAAATCCTGAGTGCGAAATATCATTCGTTTATAGCTGTTTCTCTAAGCCTTCACTGCACTTTTGTGTCAACATTGTGAAGCTGCATGATGAAACATGAAACTTCTTTTCTAAGTTAAATGAACATAGGTTAGTGCAAAAGAAAGTCGATCGCTGGTTATGTTCAACGTCTAGAAGAATCTTCTTTTTTTCTTTTCATGTCTTTTCTTGAGATTTTCGCCAAGTTCTTCTTGCTGAGCTACCATAGTATCTTCAAGCGCTGTTACTGTAACAACCTCTTCTTCTGGCTCTTCCGGCATTGTTTCAGCAATTTCAGGTGTCGCTTCTTCTGTTGGTTCAGGAGTCTTAGCGACTTCTGATGGGATTTCCTCTTCTGGCTTAGGAGTTTCTGGTAATTGTGGCACTTCCTTTAACTTCTGCTCCAGCTCATTTATCTTAGATTCCAGCTGAGATATGGCCTCCCGCGTCATCTTGTTACTGTTTTTCGGCTCTTCAATTGCAATTTTTTCTTCAAGCACTTTTACTCTTTCTTCCAAGTTCTTTTGTTCTTCTTTCAAAGAAAGCGACTCTTCCTCAAGTTCTGCCCTTCTATTCTGAAGTTTTTCAAATTCTTTCGAAGCACTCAATTTATATCATCCAAGCTTTACGATGTAACTACAAAAATAACAAGTTTATAAAAAGAGAATCTATATTCAAGATATACACTTTCAAAGAAATTTTATAATGGTGTGCGCGAGATGGTGTAGAGTCGAAAATTGGACTTGGCAGTTTTCTCTAAGCATCTTGCGTCTGATTGCAACAAACACGCCGGCGAGAATTACTACTAGAGCAGGGTGGAATGTTAAGGGCTTTGCAATGGTATGTCCTTTAATGGCAACGCTGTAGCCTCCGACAGGAACTGCGCTAACAGTGATTCTTGCGGTGTCTGATTGTGCAGCGTTGCCCTCTGCGTCCGTAACTTTTAGGTATATGTAGTAAATGCCTTCTGAAGTTGGCGTGAAGGCCAACTTGCTTGATGTTGCTCCTAAAATCGGATTCCCATTTAAGTACCACTGATAACCGTATGGTGTGTATCCTCCTGAAACTGTGGATGTGAACTCAACCGATTGTCCAAGAAGTATAGAATCTAACATTGGGGAAATGGAAACCGTGAGTTTAGGCGCTACAGTTACCGAGGCCTCGTTTGATTTCGCGGTACTTCCAAGACTGTCTGTAACGTTCAGGTAAACGGTATATGTTCCTGTTGTTTCTGGTGTGAATGTCCATGCAGGAAAGGCTGCTTCTGGAACCGCGCTTCCATTCAAGTACCATTGATAATAATAAGGGGGCACTCCGCCGGAAACGCTGGAAGTGAAAGTTACGGATTCTCCAACTTTAATCCTTGCTGTTGTTGGGCTTATCGAAACTGAGATAGGTGGAATTCCGGCATAATGGGCTGTGGCTGTGTGTGGAGCGTTCATATGAACGGTTATGTTAGCCGCTCCGTCGCCTTGCAGGAACCCATCAACATCCCAGTGTTCAAACTCGTAATCTTTAACGGTTGGAGCTGTTAATTCTACATTTGTGCAATTGTCATACCAACCCTCGCCTGAAATACCTGTTATGTTCGTCGGTTCAACTTTTACGGTTAGGTAGTATTGGATCTTGTAGATTAGGGTAATGGTTTTGGCTTGGTCCATGATGACGCTGTCGGATGGTGTGTAGTAATCAAACTTGCATCTCATGTGGGGGGAGACTGTGATAACGTCCTGAGGTTTGCTCACGGTTACATTGGTATTAGCGTCAATCCAATCAGTCCAAGGTGTTATCTGCTGTACGTCTGTGTAGGTGGTTCCACATTGGGTGTATGCAACTTTGAATGCCCCTCCTAGAGCCTCATCTGGGATGGCTGTGACAGTAATCTGATACTGGGTCTTGTAGCTTCCGACAACTGTTATAGGTTCTGTCATCAGGAAGGGTGAAGGAGGACCGGTAATGCCGACCAGCTTAAACCTTTTGCCCGAAACCGTGCTTGGGACGATATCATTATAAGTGTAGTTAATCCATGAGCTTTCGTTAACCCAAATTGCGAATGGCAGTTGAGTATAGTTTAGCTGCGTATCGTTAACCGTCACCACGGCGCCTATGGCTGTGTCATCTAATCCGGTCTGGTTGAATGTGACGAGGTAATGTTTTACATAATGGGCTATTGCCGTATGGTTGGCCTCCATATGCACAGTTATAGGATTTCCAGCTACGAAATTATCGTTAACAGTCCATCGAGTAAACACGTATCGCTCACCATTCAAACCAAACTCATTCGGAACGTATAACGGAGCCGTTAATTCCACGCGTGTACAATTATCGTACCAGCCTTCGCCAAGAATAGTTGTAATGTTGACGGGGATAGTCTTCACTGTGAGATAGTATTGGGCGAATGGTGGTTGAGGAGTAGGTGCTTCGGGTTGGAACAGGACTGTGGAATCCCCGGAGAGGGGGTTACGAGTTATATCGCCTGTTTTTGTGGGTGGAATCGTATCAACGCTGCTTCCGTAAGCGTCGAAATGCATCCTTACACCAGTTGCGTTTGAGAAGGTTACGGAAACAGTCACTTCCTTGTAGCCCTTTGGTGGTATGGTTCCAATATTAACACAAGTATCATTGAACCATGTTGGATAGACATCGCCTGACGGCCAAGTCCATATGTTATAAGGTTTTGGAGTGCCGTATTGGAATGCTGATCTCTGTATATCATTGTCGTCCACATTAAGATTTTCGAGGTAACCGTAGCCAGCGTCATTTAAAGCAATAATCAAGTGTGTGTCGTATGATTCTTTTGCCGCACTGGTGTTGTTAATTCTCACAGTAAAGGTTTGGGATGTTCCTGTAAGATTTAATAGCCAGCACTCGTTTAGCCAAGGATCCGGGTCTTCACCGGCAAGTGTTCCCTCAAGTAAGGACACATGTAGAACGGCGCCTCCTCCAACCTGCGTATAAAATAAAAGAAAAATAGGGATTAACATAGAAAGTATAATAACAGTGATGGTGATCGTAGGTGCTCGCTTGCGTGAGGGCAAAACCTCTCCCCCCTAACATTTTATTAGGACTTCCAGAAATTTAATGATTCTGGATTTATCTTCTATAACAATGATCCAAGGATCGGTCAATTAAATTTCGTTTAATTACTCGAATCCGCTTTTCCAGGTTGTTCCTACATGTTATTTTTTATTTGGAAGCTTTTTTTAAAGCGAGAGTTTGAAGCCAATTTGTGTCAAGTTTGCCTTTTGCTTCATTTATGATGTCTACGAAGTCTTGTAAGTCGGTGTCTGCTATTGAAAATTCAACGTCGGGAAGACCTGAATACGCCTTCCGTCTAATCGCGATGTGAATGTTGTCATAGTTAATAAGGAATACCTTTAGTTGGGCGTGAATTGAGCCGGCTTTACGACCTACTAGACCGCTGACTAATGGAATCTTCTTTGATTTTTCCATTGGGCAGGCCTGTCCCCTAAGAAGATTAAATAGAGACTGATAATTAAATCTTACGATTTAATAGGGACTTTATCTGAAGCTTCAGCACATAATCTCCGAAGCATTACAAAAAATTAAAACATAATAGAAGAAACCTCCATTTTCTTTGTCCATACTGAGTCCCACCAGTAGTTGTCAATGGTATTCCCGCAGTGGCAAAGGCTCCGAGCACCACGTTAGTCCAGATCATACCGATGACTATGCCGAAGGCTGTGCCTAATGAAGTGGCTAGGTTTTTCGAATTTCAGCCATAGTGACTTTCTTCTCGCTCATTCCTCTTCTCACCTCCATATGGCTTTAAAAAACAGTTGCCGTTGTCAATGAGGTAATTTAAACACTTTGCGACGAAACTCTCGTAAGTCTAAAGGGCTAATTGAGGAGAGTAAAAATTCCAAAACACATAAACAGTCTGAATGGAAACTTATTCGTAGAGGACTTTAAGTGAAGAATGAAGGTGAAGACATCTCGCGAATCTACGGTGCGGTTAGCCACCCGTTTCGCAAACGGATAATTGAGATCATTGGAGAGAAAGGATGGTCAACCTTCACTGAACTAAAGAAGGAACTACACACAACGGTCGGCACACTTTACTATCACCTTGACATGCTTAAAGGTCTCATTACTCAAGACGAAAGGAAAAGGTATGTTTTAACCGAAAGGGGAAAGCTCGCATACAAACTGCTGGTTTCAGACGAAGAGAGGTTTCGAGCGGTCGGTCTCATCGAAAAGAAAACACCACCACACACTGCTTTCAGCAGATTCTATTCATCCTTGAAAGGATTTATTCTGCCAATCAGATTGTTTGAGTTAATCTACACGAACCCGGTTAGGGCGATCCCCGAAGCATTGCTAATCATAGGTTTTGGAGCAGGGTTGTCAGCAGCATCAGGGCTTGAGCCGATTATGCTATTTTATCATAACCCTTTCAGGGTTTCCCCTTTAATAATAGTATTACAGTATGTTCTCGGTTGGCTGGTCATATTTGCATTGTGTGAGTTTTTCACTTTCCTCTTTTTCAAGAGAGGAAGGGGCGGAGAACTTCCCCTTCTTGTTGGCTGCGCATTTTCTTTACTTCCACTTGACATATTCCCAGCTGTCTGGTTTCTTTCAACCAAGACGGGACCGTCTTTCTACTTTTTAAGCACTGTTATGTTTCTTCTTCAAGCATGGAGCCTAGGGCTATTAACCTCAACGGTTTGCCTGTCAAAAGGGTTACGTCCAGATAAAGGCGCTTTAATAAGCATACTAATTGCGTACATCAACCTTACAATCGTGTTGTTCCTCAGGTTTTGATTGTGAAAAACCTTGAGGGGCGCCTGATGTTTTGCTTACACGTTTGCTGGCAGTCTGAAGATTTCTTTCCTTCTTGTCTTATATGCAACGGCGAAAACCATGATGGTGGCTAGAACAGCAGCTGCAAACACATAGCGATTCAACAATGGATATAGCAGGTTCCTAATTGAAGACAGGGCTTCTTCAAACACTCCGAAAGAAGGGTCATCAACGAGTTTTCCCTGGAAATGATCGTAGCAGGTCCATATCTTAAATCCGTCACCCTCGTCGGTTGTAGTGAAATTGTGATTAACATTTATCATATGGGTGCCGTTGAAGGCTTGTTTCAAAAATCTTAGAAAGGCCACAGGTTGCCCATCAATCATTATGTTTAATTCGCGGTTATCGTCCCTATCAAAGGTTTTCAAATCTACCGTTTTATTTTCAGGAAGTGTTATGTTATAGGTGAAGTATGTTTCCATAGCCAATTTGTTTTCTTCACTTTTCCATGGCCAATCAGATATTGTAACATTCGTTTTGACCACAGCTCCTGCACTGTCTTTAGCTGTCGTGTTATACATTGTCGCGATTATCGAAACATAAATTGTCCTTTCATGTTTTTGGGGAATTGTTGAGTTAGTTGTAAAATTAATGGCAAAGCCAACGCATTTTCCTTCAATGATGACTGGGAGTGGTTTGGCCGTCCAATTCAGTCTTTCGATTGCAATCGGTTCTCCTACTCCTTCATCAGGTTTATATACACCGTCGCCGTTTTCATCATGAAACTCTATGAGCTTTTTGAAGTTTACGAAGAACTTTAACGAGTAGTTTTCAGCGCCTTCAGCTAGTTGGGTGAAATAAAACTTCACCTTAGGGTTCCGGCCTTCAAATTCAGCAGTCATAATATCGCTTGAAAGGACGATTTTATTCTTTTTCTCTTTCTCTTCTAAGCGTATAGGCAGTTCATTAGCGTTCGCCGTCGAAAGAGACAGCGGCAAGAATAACAACTGGCTAATCATGAGAAGAAGAACTATGACAGTGTAAATCCTTTTCATTCTCCTAGTCTCCTTAAGTCATTTTTAGTTTCATCTTTTATAATGGTTGTTGTTCGAGAAAATTCGAACATGGCTGTTCTATTTTTGTCTAAGAAAAACGGTTAAGTATACGCCCGAAATTTAGTCTAGTGCTTGAAAAGCAGTTTAAAATGAAAAAGGAGGAAGGAGAAAAGTGAAAAAGATACTTATCGGGTTATTGATGATCGCCATTGCTTTAAGCGTTGCGTTGCCAGCAGCTTTCGTAACCGCGCACACCGAACAAGAGCCTTATATAACTACTTTGTGGGCAGGCCAATACACAAATGTTGGAAGCGTTGAGGTCTGGGACAACGGAACCCACTTATATGTAACATATTTGACCACAGACAACTGGTACATAATAGAAACCCATTTATATGTAGGACTAGAACTGCCAACCGATCTCTCACCAGGCTTATTTCCGTACAAGCATGAAGAAATCTACACACAGACAGATGAGTACGTGATCCCGCTGAGCGACATAGGTGCCGATGTTGGAGATACAGTGTACATTTTTGCCCACGCTACGGTAGTGCTGGTGAACCCAGAAACAGGCGAAGTAGAACAAACAGAAACAGCATGGGCAGGCGAAACAGTAGTTCCACCGGAAGAAAGCCCATACGGCAGATGGTACGCATCAATAGAATATACAATCCAAGGCACACCACCGCCAGAGGAAGAGGCTGAGATGGGTGCTCGCACCATTGGCTACTGGAAGAATCACCTAGAGGCATGGCCAGAGGACTTCGAGTTCATGGGCGAATCCAACCAAACGGAACTCCTGACATACTTCCCAGGCAGGGGTGCTGAGGAAGATGGCATGGCCCAGTGGGAGAAGGTTCGGGTGCAACTGCTGGCTGTAGAGCTTAACATCGCATGCTTCGGTCCAGGCACTGACTATAACTTCGACTATGAATCAACAGGCATCTATGATGTCATCGACGCCGCTTACGATTTCCTCGATACATACATGGAAACTACGCCTTGCCCGGGAGATGAAGGCTGGGGCGAATACATGGAGCTAGGCTCTGAAATCTACGAAACCTTAGATGCCTTCAACAACATGGGCGACGAGGTCTTCGAAGCCGACTAGTAGCACAAGAAATAGCTTGGTGAAACCTAAAATTCCCCTCTCTTTTTTTTAAAACTTTTAGTTTAGTACCAGAAACATGAGAATTCTCTTCTTTGTTAGCGTGTGTTTGCTAAATCATAGACTTTCTGCCTAACCCTTCCGTACATGGCAAACTTTGATAAAAACAACGCATAAAAAAGGGAGGACAACGCGTAATACCGTGCTAAGAACAGAAAATACCGCGTTTTCTATTGCGTAACTTCTACTATTTCTGCTTTTGGAGCGTTTTCTTTAACTGAAGCTATCCCATTCTTGCAAGCATCTTTTGTTGCATAGGCTTCGCCTACTGCTATTATTTCTCCATTAGGAGCCTTTAACCTGAATCTGAATTGCCCGCTTGCATCCTTGTAGATTTCAAATTTTGGCATTCTTTCCATTGTTTTTCACATTTTGTAATTGTGAAAGTAAATATAAAAAACTTTTGTTAGTAAATAGGTGCTCAATGTATATAACACGGCATTTTGAGAAATGTTCAAAAGAAGCAAAAAGCGATCAATTGCATTTTATTTATGACCTGAAAAATAGAAAAAGCAACAGGTTATGAATGCGCCTTTACCAGAACCCACCTTTGGTGATCACTCTTATCTCTGCGTCTAACGATCCTCCACTAATCCAAAACGTAAAGTTATAGTGTCCAGGCGATATTACTATCCAGTGATCCACGTAGTCTCCCGAACCATGATGGCTCCAGATCGTTCCATCTCCTGAAGTGATTTCCGCGTACCACATTGCAGTGCCGCTTTGAACATTCACCTCAACCTGCAAAAGTTTGTGTAGCCATGGTACATCAAACTTCTCATGTTTAGTTGTAATGCCAGCTGTGAAGGATGCTGGAAAGCTAACCACAGTTCTAGGGAATGTAACTGCTGCATAGACGCTGAACACCGCTGCTACAATTATCACAATTAACACGAGTGCCTTTAGAGCCCTAGACATAGCCATTTTCATTACCTTCTTAACTATTTGACCCATCGAACAGTTGAAGCCTTACGACGCCGGCGATTTTTTCAGTTCAAAATAGTCTGTTAATATCAGTATACCTTGTATTACAAGGAACAAACCGATAATCAATGCAACGAGCCATACGGCGAAATCTCGACCGACTATCAATATGATTCCGAAGATGATACATACGATAGCTAGGACAGGCTTCGAAACCGTTATGCCAATCTTTTTTAACCCTTTCTCTATTACTTCAGCCATACATTCTCACTTCCAGCGAGAAATATGCATCAATTGAATATTTAACATTTTTAAGCAAACATCAAAGTGAAGTTTGAATAAACCGTTGAATCGAGGGAGAGATTTGAACTTCTCTATACAGCTAGCATACTGTTCCCATTGTCTACATCTTATTCATCAATGTTAAAGGAAAATCTGTTCAACAGTTCAACTGTTCTACAAAATTCGAACCCTAATGTTCTATTTTTCTCTAAAAAATAGCCTTAAATCAAACATATTTCTCAAAAATAGAACGGAGAAGCTGAATAAACCCTCAAATAAAGATAAATTTAGGAGAACGGATATATGAAGACAAAAAATGTTGTGGTTACAACTTTCATCCAGGAACCATGGGAAATCAAGACTAAACTCGTTAGGGGTCTTTTAGATCTTGTAGTTTTGAAGTTTCTGGAAATCCGTCCAACGCATGGATATCGAATCATCACGAGTATACGAAAGAATTTCGGGGTATATTTTGGTCCCAGCACAATTTATTCGCTTCTAAGTGTTCTTGAAAAGAGGGAGTGCGTCGAAAGCTACTGGGATGTAACCAGCAAAAAACCGAAGAAAATGTACTGCTTAACAGCTAAGGGTCAAGCCTTGCTAAATCTCAATGAGGATGTACTAGATGACATATGTAAAAAACTTAGATTGCGTCAAAATATGCTAACTGAATACTGTGAATATGGAAACATTGTGGAAGTGGAAACAATCAATAAAATATCATCTTCACCTTCGAAAGTTAGGAGAAGGAGAACCTATGAGTATTCCTCAACATGAAAAGCTTCGGTTAATTATTCCTTTCTTCACGCTTATTCTCATATTGCTAATCGTCCCAATAATTAACGTTGCATATCCACAATCCGATTCATCGCTTGACCCTAAAGTGATTCTTGAACAAAATGTTGACAATGCAACACCGAAACCCGGCGACAAAATAAACTTTAACATCACCTACTCAAACCCGATGAGCCGGACAGCATATAATGTTACCATATTCGAATGGATGCCTTCAGGTTTGATTTTCATCAGCTCAAAACCATTTTACGACGGTGTCAGCAACCCTGATGAGGGCTTCTTTAGATGGAGTCGAGGTAACGTCGAGCCCGGTGGAGCTGGCACAATAATTGTTAGCGCAATGGTCGATGATGTGCCTGTTGGAACCAATATAACAAACATCGTATACTTAACATACGAATATGAAAACGGTACAATTGTTGAAGTGACATCAAGCGTAAGCATAATTGTGGCGCAGGGAGCCAGCGTACACGTCTATCCCGACCAAATTCACGGAATACCGCCATATACTAACGCAGAAACGAATTACAACATCACGGTTTCCAACACAGGAAACGCCCCTGACGTTTTTAACATATCCCTCAGTTCAATAGCCTTCGACCCAACCCCGGCGGGGAAAAACTGGACGATAGAACTGTACAACTCGACAGGACACCTAATCGCCACATTAAAAGATGAAGCAAGTAACGATCACTCTTCTTGGACTGAATGGGGCACATTGACAACAGTCACGCTTGAAACCGGCGAGTCAATGTGGTTCATAATCCGTGTTATTGAACCCGGAGGTACAAGTGGGTCTGGCGATGCATACATCAAAATCCGTCTAACCGCCACATCACAATTCGACCCAAACATATCGGACACTATTGAGGCAACAACAGTCGTGAGAAAGAAAGTTGGAATAACCCTTGCTCCCGACAACGCAAATGAAGCGAACCCAGGCGAGACCATAACGTATTTGCACGAATTATACAACGGCGGCCAGACCGAGGTCATCGATATGAACTACACTTCTTCGCAGGGATGGATGTACTCCTTCTATTTTGCGAACGGAACTGCCCTAAAGGACACGGACAATAGTGGATATGTGGACGTTGGTGAGATTGCCAAAGACGAACATGCGAATATTCTAGTCAAGATGACTGTCCCGTATGGTACAGCCGCAGGCATCATCGATAATGCGGTAATAACAGCAAAAGGGGTCACCAGTGGAAACTATGACAATGCGAACGACACCACAACCGTCAAGTGCGCCCCGGCCATAGGCGTCACTAAGAAACTTATCTCTGGTAATCCTACATACGTAGGAGAAACGATCATATACCGAATAAATGTAACGAACTTGGGGAATACAAAGCTAACAAAAGTTCCCTTGGATGATACTTTTGAAACCACATGCCTCAACTTTTCCAGCGCCGATCCGGTTCCAGATGATTATAGCAAGATTGCGGGAACCATCCACTGGGAAAATCTTACCAGTCTGGAACCCCTTCAAAGCGCAGTAGTCACAGTCAACTTTGTAGCAATAGCTGGTGATGATATTGTTAGAGAAAGCGCCAACGTCATTGATGCTGTGGATCAGTTCGGCAACCTAATCAGTGCAGTGTACGTTAACACCGAATTGAAGACCATCCAACTTTACACACTTACCATTATGGCTTCGCCGCCAGAAGCGCTCGGTGGCACCTTCGAAATCGCTTGGACGGAACGAGGCTTTGTTCATAATGAGACGTTTACGACCCCAACACAAATCACATGCGATGAAAACACAAACGCAACTGTTAGCAACCCTCAAGACCCGATCGTCAATGGCAAGGTTCGATACGTATTCAATGATTACTCGCCTTCCCAAACAGTAACGATTGAATCCGACCTGACTATTGTTTTGAACTATTGGACGCAATACCTTGTTACCTTCAACCATACTGGATTGGATGACACCGCAAAAGGCGCTGTAGTAACGATCAATAACGAACCAAAGATCTTCGCTGATCTCCCCTTCAGCATGTGGGTTGACAACGGTTCAACGGTCACTTATTCCTATGAAGAATATGTTTTAAGCGGAGTTGATGGCAAGAGGTTCAGGCTTGATAAGGCTGAAGGGCCTATTTCACCCATAACGGTCATAGGACCAGTTACGGTAACAGGCAACTACATTATCCAATACAAAGTTACTTTCACACAGACAGGACTTTCTCTTGACGCAACTGGAACAGTTGTAACCGTTAATAGCAGCGAAAAGACCTTTGGCGCCCTCCCATTTGATATCTGGGTTGATACAGGCAGTATCCTTACTTACTCCTACGAAGCCACAGTCTCAAGCACCATTTCAAGCAAGCAATACAGACTTGATAGCGTTACAGGACCTGCCTCACCAATTACGGTAACAGCAGATACAACCGTCACTGGCAACCATGTAACTCAGCATTTGGTCACCTTCGCCCAAACGGGACTAGATTCAACCGCGACAGGCACCGTACTAACAATCAATGGAGATGCCAAGGACCTCAATGATCTCCCATTCACCGTATGGGTTGACAGCCGTGATTCCATCACCTACTCTTACAGTGGTACAGTCTCAAGTTCTATTTCGGGTAAACGGTTCATTTTGGATAATGTCACCGGTCCAGCTTCACCCATAAACGTAACAGGACTTGTGACCGTTACTGGAAACTATCAGACACAGTACGAAGTGACTTTCGATCAATCAGGCATTAGTGGTGATTTTACGGGAACCATTGTAACAGTAGATGGAACAGGATACGGTGTTGGGGATCTTCCCAAGTCCTTCTGGTGGGACGAGAACTCAAATCATAACTTCACTTTTGCTTCGCCCCTCGTAGTGAATGGCACCAAACAATATGTTTGGATTTCCACAACCGGCTTATCCTCTTCCCAAAGTGGCTCCATAACAGGGACAGAGCCGGGTAACATAACTGGAAACCACAAGACGCAGTATTATCTGATAATGAATACAAATTTTGGAACAGCCGCTCCGAGTAGTGGTTGGCACGATGCCGGCTCAACCATCCAGATCAGTGCGTCCGCTCCAAGTGTTGTTGATGGCGAACGGTATGTGTGGCTTGGATGGTCTGGAACAGGCTCTGGAAGCTACAGTAGCACGGACAATCTGGCTTCCATAACCATGAATGGCCCTATTACCGAGACAGCTTCATGGAAACACGAATACTACTTGACCGTGACTTCTACTTATGGTTCACCTACGCCAACTAGCGGATGGTTCGTTGCTGGAACAGAGATCACTGCATCGGTTAATTCACCTTGGTCTGAAGCCACTAGCGTCCGCTACGTTTGCATCGGATGGACTGGAATAGGAAGTGTTCCTTCATCCGGAATAACGACATCCGCCACCTTCACAATAAATGAACCATCCAGCATTGCTTGGAACTGGAAAACACAGTATTACCTCACTGTATCAACAAACTTTGGAACTGTTAGCCCCAGTGATGGATGGTATGACAGTGGTTCAATTGTTCTAACAAGTGCTGAGCCACCCTTGGTTGTTGAAGGAAAAGGGTATGTGTGGTACGGCTGGGCTGGGACGGGCGCAGGATCCTACAACGGCCTCGACAATCCAGCTAACATCACAGTTAACAGCGCCGTCACCGAAACAGCGCACTGGAAGATAGCTCCTGAGTTAACAATATTCGTGTCTAATGAAACCCTCGCAAGATGCGACAGAATAGTAGTTTATGGAAGAACTCTGCCCGTTAACTCAACCGCAGAGGTTGAGATAACATACACGTTTCCAAATGGAACACAGTTAACTCACACCGTGCAAACAGATAATGAGGGACAGTACAATGATACATTACTTCTGACAGAAGAGTCCCTATACGGGCTTTTCGCTCAGAGCGGAGAATGGGCGATCACTGCCAATCGCCTAGAAGACGTCAACCGAGAAGCCACTATGGAATCAACGACCCTAGAGGTCCAAGCCCCTGAATTATATCAGTTCCATCCAGCATTATTTGCCTTGTTAATCATCATCTTAGTTGCAATAGCGTACATAGTTATCCTAAAAAGAGTTAATGATAAGAAAGACAATCATAAGCGTTGGTGGCATGCCACGGTTATTTTGGGACTGACCGGCTTAGCTTTTGGAGTTGCCTCTCTGGCGTTGAATTGGATCTCAGTTGTCGCAACTGCAACCACCAACGGAGAAACATATCTAGTAAACATCAGTCTACATCCCTTCAGTCCAGGTTCGGTCTCAATAACAGAGATACAATACATGGGGTCAGAGATACCCTCGCTTACTGATTCAGCATGGTGGAACATTCCAAAAAGCCCGGGGCCTGTCATAACGCTATATTTGGTGCCAGTAGGATGCATTCTAGCACTTGCAAGCCTATATAAACCTAAGACGCAACGACAAAGAATAGTCAAGATTGTAACGCTAGTGATTGCGGGAGCGCTAATAATGGTACCAGTGGCTCATTCACTTATGTTTGCGCAGACCCAAGCAAACACGATTGCAGGCGCAAGCACGGGATATAGCATCGGCCTATACATCGCTATGATCAGCGGCCTCTTAGTGCTTCTATCCAGCCTGTTTGCGGCTAGAGAAACCCCGATTAAAATGACACAAGCAAGTGCTACACGGCTTAAAGCTTAGATGCAAATACTATGAGAGAACAGGCGATTAGGAACAGCGACTAGAACAAGCCGCCTAGTCTTTTATTTTCGGTGCCAACACGCCCAAGATACCACTAATTAGAATCATTAAACCTTCAGCGTCTTTCCCGTAGAAAACGGTGATTATCCCTAGAACTATGTTTATCACCCCTCCCACCAAGTAACGTCCTACCCAAAGCATAGCGCTGGCAATTATCACTATGATGCCTATTACAACAAGCATTATTGATACGACACTAATGTGCCTGCTTCCCTCAAAGAGTTTTAATGCAACGTTAACAGCATCCTTACACAAAAGCACACCACCGAGAACCCCTAAAATCAAGGTTACCAATGCAAGAATGTGTTCACTTTTCATTTTTATCACAACACCCTCTCAAAACCAACGAATATTTATGATTTCTCAACTGAAAATCATGAACCTAAATCTTGATTCAAACTATAATGCGCGAGCGACGTAGGAGAAAGCGTATGAAACAGAGTTTAAGCTTCTCTTTTCTCTCTTTCAACAACTTGAAAATCAGGAAGTTTTCCTTAAACTTCTCAACTTCACTTTCAATTGCTTTAAGCTTATTTTTAGTTCACGCGAATCAAAATGCGTCATGATGATCTCCGAAGACCCCTCCATTTAGAGCGGTGATGGCATTTTGGTCGCATTCACATTAGCCAAGAAGAAAAAATGAAGAAAGAATTAAGGAAAGGAAGCACATAGTGCACAAAATCGCCATATGCCTTGAAAACGCAAAACGTTTTTGAGAAAGTAAAACCGTATTTCAAAAAAATCCATGAACTCATTTCACAAGCCCTTTGGCGATGGCGGAGCAGGCTTAGGCTCAAGCAACTCTCTTATCCGCTTCAACTCTTCCAAAATTTCATTGCCCTTAGACATACTCCATCACAATCTCACAGTCTTACGGATTTCTCTTAAGTTTTACGAAAAATTTTAGCGCATGCTATTTGAAAAGCAGGTTTCATGTCATTTCTAACAAAATTATTGTCTAAAAGTTGCTTGAATCTTGCCTAAATTTGTGGACAGCGAAGGATTTGACCTGCGTTTCGGGATTCTGGTTGATTGTTAAGAATACCAAAAGTATGAAGGACTCGAGATAGGTTATTGGGTATCTTTGGATA
>Ga0209121_10003351_pt1 | contig 15599 bp, 15 predicted proteins | sample Cruoilmetagenom3_FD_187292 | JGI IMG/M metagenome (GOLD analysis project Ga0209121, IMG submission 187292) | Oil polluted marine microbial communities from Coal Oil Point, Santa Barbara, California, USA - Sample 3 (SPAdes) (version 2) | ecosystem: Environmental > Aquatic > Marine > Oil seeps ...
TAACATGGCCTACGCTTAACACCGCGGCATGGCATGCAAAAGCCTCTAGCCGCTGCCGATAATCATACCTGCAGCCAGCACGAGCGCACCACCAAGGACCACCTGAAATGCAGCCCTAAAGAAAGGCGTTTGCATATAGCGGTTCTGAATCCATGCGATGGCCCAGAGTTCAATAAATACGACCGCAAATGCGATGATTGTCGCAGTCCAAAAGTCTGTGATGAGGTAAGGTAACGCGTGGCCCATACCGCCAAGTGTTGTCATCACACCCGCAGCAATACCGCGCTTAAACGGTGAGCCACGGCCTGAGATTTGGCCGTCGTCACTGGCAGCCTCAGTAAAGCCCATTGAAATGCCGGCACCGATGCTGGCAGCAGAGCCGACTAGGAAAGTCGTCCATGTGTCTTGTGTGGCAAAGGCTGTTGCGAAGATCGGAGCGAGCGTCGAAACGGATCCATCCATCAGACCCGCGAGACCGGGCTGCACCCAAGTCAGAACGAACTGGCGGTGGGCTGCGTCTTTCTCCTCAGTATCCGCATCTAGGCTGACATTCTCGGCCACCAACTCGCCGGCGCGTTCCGAATGCCCTGCTTCTGCTGCCGCTAGGTCGCCAAGCAACGCACGCGTCTGTGCGTCGGTCGACGTTTTTGCCGCTGTTTCGTAAAACCGCTGGGCATCGCTTTCCATTTGGCGGGCTTCGTCTCGGATACGCTCTAGTCCCAGATTTTCAACAAGCCATACAGGACGTCGCGCATAGAACCCCGCAACGTGTTCACGGCGAATGAGCGGAATCGTATTTCCGAACCGGCTTTGGTGCATTTCGATGAGGCGGCGGCGATGCCCATCCTCCTCTGACGCCATGCCCTCAAATACTGAAGCGGACGCGGGGAAGTCGTCGCGCAGTCGCTCCGCATAGCTACGATAGATCCGCGCGTCGTCTTCTTCCGAGGAGATCGCTAGCGCGAGGACCTCCTGTTCGGACAAGTCTGAGAAGCGTTTTCGGTTTGATAGCCCAGGGATCATAGCAACTCTCGCGGTTAGAATGGTTCTAATGTAACGAGTATACCATCCAGCACAAGACTGCCAGTCGTTTGACGATACCGGCAACGCTTGCATCGAGCAGGGGCACCCCGCGTCGCCTTGCCCGTTCTAAACGGTTCAGTTTATAAAACTGGGTAGGGAGACCAGTTCATGACAGACGGAGAACCAACGGTGAAGCGCGGGCGCAAGTTCGACCAAGTGCTGAGCGGTGCGCGCGATATCTTCATGGTCGATGGTTTTGAAGGGGCAAGCGTCGATGACATCGCCAAGACAGCGGGCGTTTCGAAAGCCACGCTTTACAGCTATTTTCCTGACAAGCGCCTATTGTTCATGGAAGTCGCCAAAATGGAATGCGTACGCCAAGCGGACTCAGCCATCGAAAACATTGATATGTCTGAGCATGCAGACAAAGTCCTAACGCAGGCTGCGTGGCAAATGGTTCGCTTTTTCACGTCCGACTTTGGCCAACGTGTATTTCGGCTTTGTGTCGCTGAAAGTGACCGCTTCCCCGAATTGGGGCGCGAATTTTACCAAAGCGGGCCGGCATTGGTACGTGAGAAGCTCGTTAGTTTTCTGAAAGTCGCGATATCACGTGGTGAACTGGAGATTGACGATCTGGCACTTGCCGCCGATCAGTTCAGCGAACTGTGCAAAGCAGATCTGTTTCCGCGGCTAATTTTCAGTATAGATATGACGTTCGACGAGCGCCAGAAAGAGCGGATCGTAACGGGCGCAGTGAAGACATTCCTTGCGCGTTATGCCGCCTAGCCTACCGCAGGCCCGATCACCGACCGGACCTGCGCCTAAGTATTAGTAAACGACTACGCCGCGGATGCTTTCGCCTGAATGCATCAGATCGAAGCCTTTGTTGATGTCGTCGAGAGACATGGTGTGCGTGATCATCGGGTCGATCTCGATCTTTCCGTCCATGTACCAATCCACGATTTTCGGCACGTCCGTACGACCTGAAGCGCCGCCAAAGGCGGTTCCGCGCCAACTGCGGCCAGTCACAAGCTGGAAAGGACGGGTTGAAATTTCGGCACCCGCAGGTGCGACCCCGATAATGATGCTTTCGCCCCACCCTTTGTGCGCTGCTTCCAACGCGGTGCGCATTACCTGAACGTTGCCGGTTGCATCGAACGTGTAGTCCGCACCGCCGCCCGTTAGTTCAACCAAATGCGCAACAAGATCACCCTCAACGTTTGACGGATTCACGAAGTCAGTCATGCCGAAGTGCTTTGCCATGTCGATTTTGCTGTCGTTCAGATCAACGCCGACAATTTGGTCAGCCCCGGCAAGGCGCAGCCCCTGAACAACATTCAAGCCGATACCACCCAGCCCGAAAACAATCGCAGTGCTGCCGATCTCAACCTTAGCAGTATTGATAACCGCACCGATGCCCGTCGTTACACCACACCCGATGTAGCAAATCTTATCGAATGGAGCGTCCTTACGGACCTTCGCCAGTGCGATCTCAGGAACAACCGTGTGATTGGCGAATGTCGAACAGCCCATGTAATGGTGGATTGGGGTTCCATCGAGCATCGAAAAACGCGTCGATCCATCGGGCAACAACCCGGCACCTTGTGTGCTGCGAATTTGCTGACACAGGTTCGTTTTGGGGTTCAGGCAATACTCACACTCGCGGCATTCTGGGGTGTAAAGCGGGATGACATGATCGCCCACTTCAAGGCTTGTAACCCCTTCGCCGACTTCAATAACCACTCCCGCCCCTTCATGGCCAAGGATCGCCGGAAAGATCCCTTCAGGATCGTCGCCCGAGCGGGTGAATTCATCTGTATGGCATAGGCCTGTGGCCTTAATTTCAACGAGAACCTCACCAGCGCGAGGGCCTTCCAGGTTGACCTCCATTACTTCGAGTGGCTGGCCAGCGGCGAGTGCTACGGCGGCGCGTGTACGCATATTTCTTCCTCCAATATTTGTGGTCCAAGTTGGGGGAATCCGAAGCACCATGCAATCCCTAGTCTTGCGTAGATTACGTTAGATATGGATAGTGACCCTATGAAAATTATGTTTGCGATTGCCCCGATTTTGTTTCTTGCCGCGTGTGAAGCGGTGGCGCCAGCACCAACGATGGACCCTTTACCAACGCCAACTCAGGACACCTGCAATGCCAGCACTTACGGCCACCTTATCGGTCAAGACGCCACTGCATTGGAACGCGTGATGCTTTTAGGTCAGGTGCGTGTCATTCGGCCGGGGCAAGCTGTTACGATGGATTTCAGGCCTGAACGCATCAACTTCAACGTCGGTGAAGACGAGCGGATCACTTCGATACACTGTTCTTGAAATCTCGGCGTCGCTCCGGAGGCTCGCACTGGGTGGGGGCTAAAAAGCGCGCTTCCGGAGGACTTTCGATAAGCACTATATGCCGCCTGATTGTGGCGTGATTTGGAACCCTTCGCGGTGATTTGACGGCGTAATCAATTTGACTAAATGCAGGGTTGATTTGGCACGACGAAGCCGCAAGTCTGGTCGTATGAATGCACCAACGCCATTTCCCAACCAGCCTCCTGCGCAAACTGCGTTTCACCGGACCGAGTTGAATTTGATCTTGTCTTTATACGGACGCTTTGTTGCTGCTGGGGAGTGGCGCGACTACGGCATTTCCCATCTCAAAGATGTTGCGGTTTTCTCCATCTTCCGACGCACAGCCGAGCACCCGATGTACCGCATCGAAAAGCGCCCAAACATGCGTTTGAAGCAAGGGCAATACGTCATTCTCGGGATGGAAGGGCAGATCCTGAAACGTGGTAACGATCTGCGTCAAGTATTGCGTGTGTTGGAGCGAAAACTTATCCGCGCAGTCGACTAAAGTACGCGCCGCCTTCCTGTAATGTCACCATCCCCTTGCGCTTTGATACGCAGCGTTGCCTGCACCAAACCTTCATAGACCACAGCCATATGGTGTGCGTTTGCATGGATCATGGTTTCGGCATCAACCATCATAGCGACATGGCCCTTCCAAAAAATCAGATCACCACGCTGCAATGGGTCATCCACGCTTAACGCTCGCCCAAGTCCATCGGCCTGCATGTCGCTATCGCCAGCGCATAGATGCCCGCTCGCGTGGTAACTCGCTTGTACCAATCCTGAACAATCGACACCTCGGGTTGAATTGCCGCCCCATAGATAAGGCACGCCAAAGAACAGCTGCGCGACCGTTGCGGGGTCTGTGAACAACTGGTCGACGGGGCGAAGGTGCTTTTTCGGGATGAAACCTTGCGGGGTTTCGAAAAACTTATGCAGCTCACTGATAATGGCGACCTCAGCGCCGAATGGCAGATGAAGCAAGTCTCGCGACTTGAAGCTTTCGGTTTCGTAGGCGTGGGTTGCGGGTGACGAAACACGATGGGTGGTGGTGATTGGCGCGCTTAACGCTGCTTCGGGAATGTACCCAACATATCCGTCGCGTTTGGATTGAACGAAGGCCCATCCGTCCAGCCGCTCATAAACGGTAACTGCTGCTCCAAGAAGCAGCTGACGGTCGCGTTTTCCGGCGGGGCTTGCGCACAGGTCAACGACTACCTCCCCGATACTCGCAGGGTTGCCATCAACATAGCTGTCAGCTTGCACTTGCCCGCGAAGATGGTTTGCAGCGACCCGCCCGTTGGCAGGGGTTAAGCGGCGATCACTCACAGGTCTAGAACCTCAGGTAATGACGCAAAGATCGCCCGCGCGCCCATACCCGCGCCCCCCTTTGGACGTGCAGGTGCGGCCACTGGGTTCCAGCCATAAATGTCAAAATGGGTATACGGTGTCTCAGTCACAAATCGGCGCAAAAATAGCGCGGCTGTTATCGACCCCGCGAACCCGCCTGACGGGGCATTGTCTAGGTCCGCGATTTGCGGCTCAATCATGCTTTCGTATGCGTCGTGAAATGGCATCTGCCATACTGGATCTGCAGTTTCTTCCGCGGCCTGCGTAAGCGCGCGCGCCATTGCATCGTCCGTCGTATAAAATGGTGCAAGGTCTGGACCAACAGCAACACGCGCAGCACCGGTAAGCGTGGCCATTGAAATGATGTGATCCGGCTTGCCTTCGTCCGCCAGCGCCAGTGCATCTGCCAAGACAAGGCGCCCTTCCGCATCGGTGTTGTTGATTTCAACTGTCAGCCCTTTGCGGCTGGTGAGAACATCGCCGGGCCGAAACGCAGACCCATCAACCGAATTTTCAACCGCGGGAATGAGGACACGAAGTTGCAGCGGCATCTTCAGCGCCATGATCATATGCGCCAGCCCCAGCACCGTTGCGGCACCGCCCATGTCTTTTTTCATCAGACCCATCGACGCGCCCGGTTTCAGGTTCAACCCTCCGGTATCGAAACATACACCTTTGCCAACGAGCGTAAGCTTTGGTCCAGCTTTACCCCATGACATATCGATCAAACGCGGCGCGCGAGGTGAAGCGCGGCCAACCGTGTGGATCAACGGGTGGTTTTGTTTAAGCAGGTCTTCACCCTGAATAACCGCGCAGCTTGCACCATGTTGTCCCGCTAAAGCAGTAGCTGCCTCCGCTAACTCGTCTGGTCCCATGTCAGAGGCTGGCGTGTTGATCAGGTCGCGCGTTAGGCATTCGCCCGCCGCGAGCGCTTCAATACGCCCAGCGTCCACGCCTGCTGGCGCGACGAATGCGATTTCTTTGGGTGCACCAGATTTGTATCGCTCAAACTTATAGGTGCTCAACAGCAAGCCAAGTGCGGCTTCATCAAGTGCGGGCCCTGATAGCATCGTATCGAGCACATAGGTTCCCGCAGGGAGTTTCGCAGCCGCCGCCGCAAGCGCAAAACGGACGCGCGACTGTCCCTTGGCGCCGATCCCAGCATAGACCGCCTTTATAGTTCCATCCGCATTCGGAAGTGCTTCGATTGCACCGATCGACGCGTTGAATCCCTTGTTGCGCAGCCAGCTTGCTGCCGCGTTTGGAAGGTTCGCAAGCGTTGCGTCCAAGTCATCGGATTTGACCGAGATGAAGGGAATCGCGTTAGCGGAAGGGGCGGCAAACTTGGGGGGCATATGACCTCTGATCTGGCTGTTTACCCAGCCTAGACCATGCCGTTGGCAAGGGCCACAGGCCCATAGCTACATCTATGCGTCCGTCTTTCAAAACGCTGATACCGGCCCAGCCGCATGATCCAACACCTGTGTCATCAGCCGCATTAAGCGAGACAGCGTTGCAGCCAATGCCGCGTCATTGGGATCATCAATACAGTAAACAACATCAGCCGCGACCTGACCAACCCGTCGCAATCCAAGTTGATCGGCAAGCATGACGATGCTGCGCGCGCGTGTTTCAAGACGGGCAAGTTGACCGGTCCGATAATCATCATCCAGCCATTTCAGGTGGCGAGATAACTCTTCAAGGCCCGCGTAGAAAAATTCGCTTTGGCCTTGGTCATCAGCAGTCAAACCAAATGGCGATAACGCAAGCGCGTCTGATCCGGAAGTTTCTCGCGGAATGAGTCGCGTGATCGCACGCGTGCTTCTGCTATGTTCTTGATTCATCATGGCTCCACTCTTTCATCACCCAGACGAGGAATTAGAACATCAAGGTTTCTAAGTGGTTTCCTTGGCACACCATTAATCGCTCGAATTTCTTGTAAATTCACCATATGCAGAGCGCGAAGTTTGAAGATCAGGAACCCACTATGAAACTCGCACGCCCTCTGCCCGACTATCTGGTCCGCCGGTATCACGGCTGGAAAGCCACCACGTATGAGCAAAACAAAGGTTGGTACATGCAACTGGCGGAAGGTGGCCAGCATCCACGTGCTATGGTCGTTTCCTGCTGCGACAGTCGCGTGCATGTGACGTCCATCTTTGGTGCAGATCAGGGTGAATTTTTCATTCACCGCAACATTGCGAATTTAATACCCCCGCAGGAATCCGGCGGTAAGCACCATGGTACGTCTGCAGCCGTAGAATATGCGGTTACGGCGTTAAAAGTGTCCCATCTGATCGTACTGGGTCATTCCGCCTGCGGTGGGGTTCAGGGATGCTACGACATGTGTTCTGGCAACGCCCCTGAGCTGGAGGAAAAGGAGAGCTATGTTGGCCGTTGGATGGACATCCTGCGCCCAAGCTTTGAAAAACTTCCCGCAGGCGACGACGAGAGCCGCGTTCGCCAGTTGGAGAAAGACAGCGTTGTGACGTCCTTGGAAAACCTCATGACTTTCCCGCATGTTAAGGCTGCGGTAGATGCTGGGCGCCTGTCGTTGCACGGGTTATGGAACGACATCGGGCATGGCGGTCTTGAAGTTTATGACGCCGAAAGAAACGCATTTATCGCACTATAGGTTTGTAAATTAAAAAGGCCCCGCCAAACGAATGACGGGGCCTTCCTAGAATACTATGACGGATCAGCCTTTTTTCAGGCACCGATTGCCAAGCGTCTCAGCGATCTGCACCGCGTTGAGTGCAGCACCCTTACGCAAGTTGTCAGAAACGACCCACATGTTCAGGCCGTTGTCGATCGTGCTGTCCTGACGGATACGGCTGATAAACGTCGCGAAATCGCCAACACATTCAACAGGTGTCACATAACCGCCATCTTCGCGCTTATCGATGACCATACAACCAGGCGCTTCGCGCAGGATGTCACGTGCTTCGTCTTCGTCGAGGAAATCCTCAAACTCGATATTGATCGATTCTGAGTGCCCAACGAATACAGGGACGCGAACACAGGTCGCCGTAACTTTGATGCTTGGGTCGACGATCTTCTTCGTCTCCGCAACCATTTTCCATTCTTCTTTGGTGTCACCACTGTCCATGAACACGTCGATGTGCGGGATCACGTTGAATGCGATCTGCTTTGGGTAGACCTTCGGCGCGACTTCCTGCCCGGGGACGTAGACGCCTTTGGTCTGGTTCCACAGCTCGTCGATTGCCGCCGTGCCGCTGCCAGAAACAGACTGGTACGTGGACACAACAACGCGTTTGATCTTCGCGCGGTCATGCAAAGGCTTCAACGCAACAACCATTTGCGCGGTCGAACAGTTCGGGTTCGCGATGATGTTTTTCTTCGCGTAGCCGTCAACGGCCTCTGGGTTCACTTCTGGTACAACCAGCGGAACATCAGGGTCATAACGGTAAAGCGAAGAGTTATCGATCACGATGCAGCCTGCTTTGGCAGCAATCGGCGCGTACTTCTTCGTCGCGTCAGACCCAACAGCGAAGAACGCAATGTCGTAGCCCGTAAAGTCAAAGGTATCCAAGTCTAGGGTTTTCAACGTTTTGTCGCCAAAGCTAACTTCCGTGCCCAGCGATTTACGGGATGCCAGTGCGACAACCTCATCCGCTGGAAACTGGCGCTCGTCCAGAATGTTGAGCATTTCGCGGCCCACGTTACCTGTGGCACCCGCAACGACGATTCTATAACCCATGTGCTTGGTTCCTTTGTAAATGCACGTCCCCACGATGGTCTATTGGGGGACACGCGCCTCATAGACCTAAGTGTACATAAGCGAAAGGGGCCTCAGTCGGTGCGGTCTGTGCTGAATGCGTAGATGGCAAGCCCGCAACAGATCAGTGCGCCGTAGAACAAGAATAAAAACGAATACGCTTGGCCAGATGCCATCGTTGTATCCCAGTGTGCCATGAGGCGTCCGGTGACGATTTGCATGACGCCGACGCCCCCTATTCCGAACAGGTTCAATAACGTTACGCCCCGCCCCGTGAGGTGCTCAGGGAAGAACGGGCGCGCATGCGCGATCATTAAGGGGAAAGATGCGCCTGCAAATCCGACCAGCGCCAAAAGCGCTGTTGCAATCCAGACAGACCCCTGAAGCGGAAGCGCAAACAACGCAAAGCACCCAATAGCGCCCAACGCATTGCCAATGAACACCACCCATTTTCGTGTGCCGAAGACGCGATCCATAGGTCCATAAGCAAAGTTTCCAGCAACCATCGCGAGGCCCATCACAAGGGTCATTGTACCAATCATCGCAGTGTCCGCGCCGAAATTATCAGCACCATACGGTCCAACCCAAAGCCCGCGCAGCCCGGCGGCCGGCGCATAGTTTACAAACATCATCGGAAAAATGAGCCAAAGTGCCTTGATCTTAAGAAGGTCCAAAACAGACCCGCGCGGCCCAGTCGCTGCTTGTTTTGGCGGATCCTTCATGAATATCCAAAGTGCGATCGAAACCAGCAATGTCACCACCGCAAGAGCAACCATCGTTTCGCGCCAACCAAAGGCTTCTACCGCCCAAGCCATTGGCGCTGAACTCGCCAAGTTACCAAGTGACCCGAACCCGATCATCGCGCCAGCAAGGGTTGAGAACATCACAGGAGGGTACATTTTTGCAAAGATGTAATAGGCAGCCATCAATACAGGTGAACAGCCAATCCCGATCAGAACCATCGCGTAAGAAATATGTGTCGGGGTTTGGGCTAGCGCGAAGACCAGTGCACCGCCGGCCCCGCCCAAGCTGAACAAAACAACAGCCGTTATCCGTGGACCGATCCGGTCAAGCGCCTCGCCCACGGGGATTTGCATGACCGCAAAGACAATGAACCAAAGGCCCGATGCATACGAAAGGTCAGCGGATGTTGCCCCGAGATCGGTTTCCAATGCGGGCGTGAGAACCGCCAAAAACGCGCGGTAAAACTGGCTAAGAACATAGCCAAGAACCAAGAATATCAAACCTGCTCGCATCGCTATGTCTCCTTTCGCCCAGACGTCGCACAGCGCCCAATGCGGCGCAAGTGCGCACGTGCCGCGCAATCCCGACTAAAACAATTGGTCATAGATGGACGAGACCCGATAGATAGGTTAGCAAACGGCCATGTCGGACAGCACACAACAGCAAACGCAATCACGTAAGTCTTCGTGGTTTATGGCGGATAAGACCATTGCCGTACTGGCGTTTATGATTGCTGCATTTTGCCTTCTGCCGCACTTATCAGTTCTCGTGGCCGCGATGCTGGGGGACACCGAAACGCTGCGCCATCTCGCGGGTTCGGTTCTGGGGGACTACATGCGCAATACGGCGGCGCTGGTTGTGCTGGTCGGTATTGGGACTTTCATGATTGGTACGGGCGCGGCCTGGCTTGTTACGATGTGTGCCTTTCCTGGAAGGCGCTGGCTCGAAGTTGCATTGGTGATCCCGCTCGCGTTTCCTGCATATGTCCTCGCCTATGCCTATACGCATGTCTTGGACCACCCCGGCATTGTGCAATCGGTGTTGCGTGACCTAACTGGTTGGGGCCCGCGCGACTATTGGTTCCCTGAAATTCGTAGCATGGGCGGCGCTGCGACTATGCTCACCCTCGTGCTTTATCCGTATGTCTACCTCCTCGCTCGTGCCGCGTTCCTTGGGCAAAGCGCGACGACGTTTCTAGCGGCACGTTCATTGGGAAAGTCACCCGTTCGGGCATTCCTCTCAGTGTCACTCCCCTTGGCCCGCCCAGCTATCGCGGCTGGGGTGCTCCTTACGATGATGGAAACCATTGCCGACTTTGGCACAGTTTCCCATTTCGGTGTGCAGACCTTCGCCACGGGAATTTACAACTCATGGTTCGGGATGGTTGACCGTGGGGCCGCCGCGCAGCTTTCACTTGGGCTTTTGGCATTCGCTCTTTTGCTCGCGATGCTTGAAAGATCAAATCGCGGACGCGCGCGGTTCAGCAATGGCAAACGCCAAGATGTGATCGCTCGTATTCCACTGACGGGCGCCGCCAAGTGGGGCGCGATGGTATTGTGCGGTTTGCCCGTCCTGTTGGGCTTGGTCATTCCCGTGATTTCCTTGTCGGTCATGGCCGCCGGATCAGAACAGAACCTGTTCAGCCCGCGCTACGTTCGTTTCATCACGAACTCGCTCACTCTTGCTGCGATCGCGGCGATTGTCACTGTTGCTGCGGCGATCCTGCTCGGCAGTTTCAGCCGGCTTCGCGAGACCCGTCTTGCGGGTGCCGCTCTCTATATTGCTCGGATTGGGTATGCCGTTCCGGGCGGGGTCATTGCGGTCGGACTGATTGTGCCTTTCGCGGCGTTCGACAACACGCTCGACGCTTGGATGCGGTCGACCTTCGACATTTCAACTGGCCTGCTGTTCACTGGGTCAATCTGGCTGCTGATTGGCGCGTACCTGATCCGGTTCCTTGCAGCCGCGATTGGGGCTTATGAGGGTGGTATCGCCGTGGTCAGCCGCAACATTGACGCCGCGAGCCGTCTGCTCGGGGAGAACGCGATTGGGACTGTGCGCCGTGTACACGTCCCCCTCCTCACACCGAGCCTTTTGACGGCGGCCTTGATTGTCTTTGTTGATGTAATGAAAGAGCTGCCTGCGACCCTGATCATGCGACCGTTCAACTATGACACGCTGGCAGTACAGGCGTTCCGGCTTGCGTCTGATGAACGCTTGAATGGGGCGGCCGTACCCAGTCTTTTGATTGGTGCAATCGGGTTGCTACCGGTCATTTTACTGTGCCGCAGGGTAGCGATTCACAAAGCTTAACTGGAAAAGAAACGGGCGCAGCTTTCGCTACGCCCATTTCAATTTGGTGTGCGCTTGAAACTTATTCCCAACCAACGTCATTGAAAATCGTCAGAGCGAGGGGGAGTTGCTTCGCTACAGCACTAAGGCTTACGTCGTCGGCTGTGAATTCGCCAAGTGATGCGACAGCTTCACTGAGCTGAACACCCTCAACAGATGGGTACTCATCGTTGCCGTTAGAGAAGTACTGCTGGGCTTTGTCCGACGCGAGGTACTCAAGGAAAAGGATCGCGTTTTCACGGTTCGGGGCGTGCGCCGCAACACCGCCACCGGATAGGTTCATATGCGCACCTTCGGCGTCTTGGGACGGCCACTGTAAACCAATCATGTCGATGCTGTCGGAAAGGCCATCAACATCCGTGCGAATGGCGCGGGCGAAGTAGTAGGTGTTCGAAACAGAAATCTCGCACTCGCCGGAAACGATTCCACGCAGCTGATCAGTGTCGCCGCCTTGTGGGGAACGGGCCATGTTGTTGACCACACCTTGGGCCCAAGCACGTGCGACATTTTCTCCGTGGTTCTCAATGATCGAGGCCAAAAGCGTTTGGTTGTAAGTGTTGGTGGAAGACCGGATGCAAACAAGACCCGCATAGGCCGGATCAGCAAGATCAAGATACGTCATCGGCGGGTTGGCCACGTCAGCTTTATCGTAAAAGATAACGCGCGAACGTTGTGAAAAGCCGAACCACTGGTTGTCGCTGTCTTGCAGGTTCGATGGAATTTCCGCCTCAAGGACGTCGCTTTCGATAGGTTGCAGAATACCTGCATTCTTGGCGCGTTCCAGACGGGACGTATCAACTGCTATGAAAACATCCGCCGGAGAATTAACGCCTTCGGCTTGGATACGTGCAGTAAGCTCGTCCGCTTTGCCTTCAATCCGGTTGATCGTGATGCCTGTCGCCTCTTCGAACTCAGAGTAAAGCTGTTCGTCCGTATCGTAGTGGCGGGAGGAATATATATTCAGCTCACCATCGGCGAATGCGGGCGCTGCGCTGCTAAGAAGAAGCGTTGCAAGTGTCATAGCTTTCATCGTCATTTGTCCATCCTAATGTCTGACCCTTTCACTCAACTATCGCTGACATCACATCTCGTCAAGTATTCCTGACAAAAACAATAGACTAATTTCGCGGCGCACAAAGCTTGACCGGTCCAGGCTTTTCATTCCCATTGGAAGTCAGGAGGCAAGAAACTATGGCAGCAGTTAAATTTAGCGCGACCCCGAGTCAGTCTAGCTATGATGTCGTTATCATCGGCGGGGCTATGTATGGCTCGTCAGTTGCTTGGTTTCTGACCGACAACCCCGACTTTGACGGGTCGATCCTCGTGATTGAACGCGACACAAGTTATGCGCAATGTGCGACTGCGCATACAAATTCCTGCATTCGCCAACAGTTCAGCAACCCGCTGAATGTCAACATTTCTCAATTCGGCGCTGAATTTATAAACAACTTCAAAGAATACATGGGGAACGATCCGCGTGTTCCGGATCTGTCGATTCAAAGCTACGGGTATATGTATCTGGCCGACGACACGACGTTCGCGGACCAGCTTCGGTCAGCGCAACAGGTTCAACTGGCCGCCGGTGCCTCAACACAGCTGATGACCCCTGAAGAAATCAGCGCCTCCTACCCGTTCTATAACGTCGATGACATCCTGCTTGGCAGCATTAACCTTGTCGACGAAGGCTATTGGGACGGAGGCACGGTGTTTGATTGGTGGCGAAGGTCCGCGTGCGAACGCGGTGTCGAATATGTTGCAGGCGAAGTCGTGTCGATGAACATAAGCGCGAATGGCTCGCGCGTTGAAGCCGTCACTTTCGCCAATGGTGATGTCGTCGCATGCGGGAAAGTCGTGAACGCGACTGGGCCGCGCGGTGCAGTGACGGCAAAAATGGCTGGTATCGACATCCCGATTGAGCCGCGCAAACGTTTCACTTGGATCTTCTCGGCCGAACAGCCGCTCGATCGTGACCTGCCACTTACGATTGACCCAAGCGGCGTACACTTCCGCCAAGACGGGCCGAAGACCTATCTGGCAGGTGGACACGCAGATGACGATCCAGCGGTAGACTTCGACGACTTCACGATGGACCACAACATCTGGCAGGATAAGATTTGGCCGACGATCGCGGCGCGTATTCCGCAATTTGAAGCGATCAAAGTCGTGACGGAATGGGCGGGCCACTACGATTACAACACGCTAGATCACAACGCTATTCTGGGGCCACATTCTGAGGTCGAGAATTTCTTCTTTGTGAACGGGTTTTCAGGCCATGGCTTACAGCAATCGCCTGCGATGGGGCGCGGCACCGCCGAGATGCTAACCTACGGTGAGTACCGAACGCTTGACCTTTCGCCCTTCGGATATGACCGGATCGCAAAAAGCAGGCCGTTTTCCGAGACTGCGATTATTTAGGTTCGGTTTGACCTTCAGGGTGGCGCCCCATAAGCCGCAGAAGCGGCCCAGCGCGCAGGTATGTTCCCGTTTCGTGACGAGACCTTGTGCGCAAGACGGGGGTCGTTGCCGAGGCACCTGAATTGCTTTCACGCAAGACGATATAAAGGCCGGATGCAATGATGATGCCCGCGCCGAGGATCGTTGTTGTGTCTATCACCTCATCAAAGAACCATGCGCCAAAGATCGTCGCCCATATAATTTGACTGTACTGCATCGGCGCGATGATTGCGGCCTCGCCAGCTTGATACGCGGCGACAATGCTGCGACCGGCGGTCCAGGCAAGGGCAGCCACCAATGCGACTAACCCGAGGTGTTCAATCGGCATGGGTTTGTAAACGAACGCAAGCGCGACACCCATCAGAACGAAGTTCGCCATCATCGGGTACAGCAACATCACAACTGGACGTTCTTCCGATCCGATCCGACGCACAACGATTGATGCCAATGAACTGCCAATCGCGGCCGTCAGTGCCGCGGCGTGGCCCAACGTCAAATCTGTCGTTCCCGGACGCAACACGACGATTACGCCAGACAGCCCGACAATCACAGCGAGCCATCTACGCAGGCGCACCCGTTCGCCCAAAACCGGGATGGCGAGGACGGTGATCAAAAGCGGTGCTGCGAATAGGATCGCATAGGTTTGCGCCAAAGGCAGGACAGTGAATGCGTAAAATGCTGAAACTGCAGTCGCGACGGAAGCCACCGTTCGCAGGGCCATCCACCACGGATGGCGCGGTAACAAATTGCCCGGCTTGGAGTCCCGCATAAGAAAAAAGGTTGCTAGCGGAAAGCTGAACAGCACTGAAAAGAACACGATCTGGATCGGTGAATACGTTTCACCCAAAATCTTGATGAAAACATCATGCGTTGCGAAAACCGCGAACGCGATTAACGCAAGGATTGCACCTTTTGCATTTGAAGACATATCGCACCCATTTCCAATTTCCGAAATGTTAGCACTAACACCCAATGCAAAAAAGCGGCGATTATGCACCGCCGCTTTCTAAATTTTTGCAGACTTCGGCTGCCAGCTATTAGAGGCTCTCGTCAAGGGCCGCCAAAATCGCATCCGTCATCCCTGACGTGCTGACGGCGGTGCTGTTCGCGTCGCTCAGCAAATCGCCCGTACGCACACCATCAGCGAGTACTTTTTCAATCGCAGCCTCAAGGCGTGCCGCCTCAGCGCCCTCATCAAAGGAATATCGCAGCGCCATCGCGAAGCTCAGGATACACGCAATCGGGTTCGCCTTACCTTGGCCAGTGATGTCAGGCGCAGAACCGTGTACCGGCTCGTACATCGCCTTTGGACGGCCATTCTCCATTGGCGCACCAAGGGATGCCGAAGGCAACATGCCAAGCGAGCCAGTTAGCATCGCAGCGCAGTCAGACAAGATGTCACCGAATAAGTTGTCGGTGTAGATCACATCGAACTGCTTGGGCGCGCGTACCAACTGCATCGCGCCGTTGTCGGCATACATATGCGACAGCTCTACGTCGGGATATTCCTTGTCGTGGATTTCAGTGACAACATCGCGCCACAGAATACCGGATTCCATGACGTTGGCCTTCTCCATCGAGCAGACCT
>Ga0209121_10003352_pt1 | contig 15594 bp, 14 predicted proteins | sample Cruoilmetagenom3_FD_187292 | JGI IMG/M metagenome (GOLD analysis project Ga0209121, IMG submission 187292) | Oil polluted marine microbial communities from Coal Oil Point, Santa Barbara, California, USA - Sample 3 (SPAdes) (version 2) | ecosystem: Environmental > Aquatic > Marine > Oil seeps ...
CTTCATCGCAACTAGTGTGTTCGGGTAGAGGTACAAGTCAGCTGCGTTACGGAATGTCAGTTGACCAGATTCAACTTCAGTGAAGTTCGCTGGATCATTCTTACGGCCACCGGCTTTGAATGGTGCAGCGGCTGAAAGTACTGGCGTACCATCTAGGTCTGGGTCACCTTGGATGAACTGTTCAACGTAATCTTTCTGTGCAAGGTTAACGATTTGAACTGTTGGATCGTCTTGTACTAGAGACAGGAAGCTGTACATCACATCGTCTGCTTTACCAATCGGTTGGTTAACAAACTCACGAGTACCTGCGTGGTCTTTTTCTAGTGCTGTTACGATGCCTTCATCAGCAGCAGCAAGTGATTTCTTTTCTATCTTGTCGTAGATAGGGCGTGCTTCTGATTGGCCTTTAACGACTTCCCACTTACCGTCTTTTTGTGCAAGTGTTAGATCCATAACACCAACGTGGCTACCCCAACGACCAGGCATTACTGCCGCAACGCCGTTCATTGTGCCCGTTTCGTTGTCGATGCCTTGAATGTCATCAAAACCTTTACCTGGGAATACTGCGTGAGAGTGGCCGAATGCGATTGCATCAATGCCGTCTACTTCAGATAGGTAGAACGTTGAGTTTTCTTCACCATTTTTGTACGGGTCAGTTGATACGCCTGAGTGAGGGATAGCAACGATAACTTCAGCGCCTTCCGCTTTCATTTGAGGTACTAACTCGTTAGCTGTCTCAATGATATCGCGAGCGATCACTTTGCCTTCTAGGTTCTTCTTATCCCACGTCATGATTTGTGGTGGAACAAAACCGATGTAGCCGACTTTTACTTCATGCTTTACGCCTGCTGTATCTTCAAACGTGTGAGTCTTGATGATGTAAGGCGTGAAGTAGTGTTCTTTGGTTTCTGCGTCGTAAACGTTAGCACTGATGTATGGGAAATCAGCGTCGTTGATAGACTCTTCTAGGAACTCAAGACCGTAGTTGAACTCGTGGTTACCTAGGTTTGCAGCGTCGTAGCTTAGTTGGTTCATTGCCTTATATGCAGGGTGAACCTCACCAGCAACGATGCCTTTGTCTGCCATGTAGTCACCCATTGGGCTACCTTGCAGTAAATCACCGTTATCAACTAATACGCTATTGGTTACTTCGTTTTGAGCTTCTTTTACTAGAGTTGCAGTACGTGCTAAGCCGATTTTCTTCGATGGCTTGTCTTTGTAGTAGTCGTAATCCATTAGGTTGGTATGGATATCCGTCGTTTCTACGACACGTAGTTTAATCACTTCATCGGTATCTGGTGTTGTTGTGCAGCCTGCTAGAGTCAAACCAAGACCCGCAAGTACAGCCAATGACAAAGGTTTTATTGCAACTTTCATTGTGTAGCTCCAAAGTGGATAGTAGAAAATTTGTTGCGTAATGTAACAAAATCGAATGAAACAATGATTACAACGAATGTTAAATCGTGACTTTGATCGATTACTTTATGGTGTTCTGCAATATACCTCTCAAAGCTGCCCATCAATGTACAAATGATATCGATAATATTAGTCCATTCATTTCATCTGTTTATCGATAAATCCAATCCCTTATCAGCTTTTCGAATAAAAAATGAAATTTTAGAATTTCCAGTAATATGAGAGGCTCGTCATAATGCCTATATCAAGGACGTATCAGGCAGATGAATAGCAAGGATAGCTCATACGAAGCTTCTGTTTTCTTCTAGTGCCAATACTCCCATTCACACCAGTGGATGAGTTAAATCCCTTACTTGGTATGCCAAGTAATGAATTGCTCGTAACGCGAGCCTTAAAGGAAGCACTGAAATGGACCAAGAACGTTTAACCCACTTAAAACAGCTAGAAGCGGAAAGTATTCATATTATCCGTGAAGTAGCGGCTGAGTTTGATAACCCAGTGATGATGTACTCCATAGGTAAAGATTCTTCTGTGATGCTTCATTTAGCTCGCAAAGCGTTTTACCCAGGTAAGATTCCATTCCCGCTGTTACACGTTGATACCGATTGGAAATTTCGCGAGATGATTGAATTTCGTGATCGTACGGCTAAAAAGTACGGCTTTGACCTTTTAGTCCATAAGAACCCAGAAGGTATTGAAATGGGATGTAGCCCATTTGTGCATGGTTCTTCGAAACACACTGACATCATGAAAACTCAAGGCCTTAAGCAGGCGTTAAATAAGTATGGATTCGATGCTGCTTTTGGTGGTGCACGTCGTGATGAAGAAAAATCTCGAGCAAAAGAGCGTGTTTACTCTTTCCGCGACAAGAATCACACATGGGATCCAAAAAACCAACGCCCAGAGCTTTGGCATACCTATAACGGCCAAGTAAATAAAGGCGAGAGCATTCGTGTATTCCCTCTATCAAACTGGACTGAGCTCGATATTTGGCAATACATCTATTTAGAGAGCATTGATATTGTTCCACTTTACCTTTCAGACAAACGCCCTGTGGTTGAGCGTGATGGCATGCTGATCATGGTTGATGATGACCGTATGGAGCTGCAAGAAGGTGAAGTGATTGAAGAGAAAAGTGTTCGTTTCCGAACTTTAGGTTGCTACCCACTAACTGGAGCGGTTGAATCTGAAGCCAATACGTTAACAGGCATTATTGAAGAGATGCTGGTGGCTACTTCTAGTGAGCGTCAAGGTCGAGCGATTGACCATGATCAGTCGGGCTCGATGGAGCTGAAAAAGCGCCAAGGTTATTTCTAAGAATCTAAGGAAAGAAAAATGAATAGTGCAGTAGAAGCCGAATTGGCTGAACTAGGGATTGAAGGTTATCTAAGTCAGCATCAGCATAAATCTATGCTTAGATTTTTAACTTGTGGCTCGGTAGATGATGGCAAAAGTACGTTAATTGGCCGTTTGCTCCATGATACAAAACAGATTTATGAAGATCAGCTAGCAGCTGTTCACTCTGATAGTCAGCGAGTAGGTACTACGGGTGAGAAGCCTGATTTAGCACTGCTTGTTGATGGTCTGCAGGCTGAGCGTGAGCAAGGCATTACGATCGATGTAGCGTACCGCTACTTCTCGACGCAAAAACGTAAGTTCATTATTGCTGATACTCCAGGGCATGAGCAGTACACGCGCAACATGGCAACAGGCGCTTCAACGTGTGATCTGGCTGTGATCTTGATTGATGCTCGTAAGGGCGTATTGGATCAAACGCGTCGTCATTCGTTTATCTCCAATCTACTTGGTCTGAAGCATTTCATTGTAGCAGTCAACAAGATGGATCTAGTGGATTATGCACAAGATCGTTTTGAAGAGATTCGCGATGAGTACCTAGAATTTGCTGAAAACCTAGAAGGCGAAACCAATATTCAAATCCTGCCTGTTTCTGCGCTTGAAGGCATTAACGTTGCAGCGCCAAGCAAAGAGCTTGCATGGTTCGAAGGCCCGTCTCTATTAGAAGTGCTAGAGAATGTAGACATTGACCAAAAACGCTCTGCAGGTGAATTCCGATTCCCTGTGCAGTATGTGAACCGTCCTAATTTAGACTTCCGCGGATTTGCTGGCACCGTTGCTTCTGGACGTGTGAGTGTGGGTGACGAGATCAAGGCGCTTCCATCTGGCAAGACCTCTAAAGTTGCACGCATTGTGACTTTTGATGGCGATTTGGAATCTGCACAAGCGGGATTGGCGGTAACGTTGACCCTTGAAGATGAGATCGATATCAGTCGTGGTGATTTGATTGTGTTGGAAAACGCGCAAATTGAATCCACTAACCATGTATTGGCAGATATCGTGTGGATGACTGAACAACCCCTGAAACCAGGTAAAGCTTACGACATCAAAATCGCGGGCAAGAAAACGGTTGGTCAGGTTGAAGTAGTTCGTCATCAGTATGACATCAATAATTTGTCGACCTATGAAGTGGATGAGCTGCCACTGAATGGTATTGGTTTATGTGAATGGTCATTGAACGAAACTGTTGCGCTGGATAAATATCGTGAAAGTGCCGATACCGGTGGTTTTATTGTTATTGACCGTCTTACCAACGTAACGGTTGGTGCAGGTTTGATTCGAGATCGTTTGGACTCTGTTGAACAGCAAGTAGGTAGCTTCTCTGCATTTGAACTTGAGTTCAACGCATTGGTTCGTAAACACTTCCCTCATTGGGATGCCAAGGATTTAAGCCAGTTACTGAAGTCATAAACGACAAGTAATTGCTCATTGAATCAATGGTGTAAGGCGGAAACTCATCGTTTCCGCCATAAAGGACGGGTATATGTGGCAACAAGGATTTGTATTAGCGATTTTGCTCGGCATTGTTACTTGCCTGCTCGTTACCCGAATTAAGCCTAGTTTTATCTTTGCTGGTGCAGCGTTTATTGCTTTTATGGCAGGCATGATAGATCTGTCGAGCTTAGCGAGTAATTTCACGAATTCTTCGCTACTGACTTTAATTCTTCTTATCCTCGCATCAAGTGCGTTGGAGAAAACTCGCTTGATCAGCTGGGTTAGCCGCAATATTTCTGAAGGCCGGCTAGGCACCGTGGTCGCGAAGTTGGGTATTTCCACAGCGTTACTTTCTTCTTTTACTAATAATACGGCGGTGGTTGTCTCTTTGATCGGCGCAATCAAACGCAATCAACAACACGCGCCATCTAAACTGCTTATCCCTCTGTCATACGCTGCCATTTTAGGTGGAACCCTGACATTGATCGGCACCTCAACCAACTTGATCATTAATAGCTTTGTTGAAGATGCAGGACTGCCGAGTTTAAACTTTTTCACGCCAACTTTGATCGGTTTAGCTGTTTTGGTCGGTGGGGTATTGATCCTTATTCCTCTGAGTTACTTTTTACCTAGCTACGATGATGGATCGCAGGACGACCTTCCGTATTTTCTTGAAGCAAGGGTTGAGCCCGGCTCACCGTTAGTTGGTCGCAGTGTCAGTGAAAACAACCTTAGAGCGCTGAGAAAACTGTTCTTAGCCGAAGTTATTAGAGACGGGAAAACTACGGCGTCTATTGACCCTGATTTTATTCTCCAAGCTCGTGATCGACTGCTGTTTTGTGGTGATGTTGAGAGCGTAGCGACATTACAAGAGATTCAAGGGCTAACCTTGTTTGGTCAACACCACCTTAACGGACAAAGCTTTGTTGAAGTAGTGGTGAGCTCATCGGCAAGCTTCTGTAATAAAACACTGAAAACTAGTCAATTTAGAGACCGCTTCGATGCAGTTGTGGTTGCCATTCGCCGTGGGCATGAACGCCTTGAAGGTGGGTTAGGGAATATCACATTAACCGCAGGTGATACCTTGATTTTGGTTCCCGGAAAACGCTTTGAAGAGCAGCGTCAGCAGCATAACAAAGAGTTTGTGCTGATGAATGACTTGGACTCAAGTGCCAAGCTTGATGCAGATAAATCGACGTTCGTGTTGCTCGGTTTTGCCAGTGTGATTGGTTTAGCCCTTGCTGACGTGGTGCCGATTATCAAAGGACTAGCAGGTTTCTTACTATTGCTGGTGGCATTTGGTGTGGTGCAACTGGGTGAGCTTCGTCGTCGTTTTCCTGTTGATATTGTGGTGATAGTGGGCTCTGCTCTTTCTATTGCTCAACTGATGATTTCATCTGGGCTATCTGAGCGTATGGGGCTGATGTTCATAGAAGCCTTCAATGGGTGGGGCGTGTTTGGTGCGTTAGTCGCGACCTACTTTATGACGTTGGTTCTTACAGAGCTGGTGACCAATAATGCGGCAGCAGCACTCTCGTTTCCGATTGGTTATAGTATGGCAGTAGGTTATGGAGTTGATCCTATGCCGTTTATTATGGCGGTTCTGTTTGGTGCCAGCGCCAGCTTTATTTCGCCATACGGCTACCAAACCAATTTACTTGTTTATAGCGTAGGTAATTACCGTCTCACGGATTATCTACGTATCGGTATCCCAATCTCGATTGTTTATTCGGGCTTGGTATTGACCCTAATTCCTTATTTTTTCCCATTTTAATGCTGTTTATTTAAAGGACTATTTATGACCGCAGTACTCAAACCAAAAGATGAGAATGTTGTGTGGCATCAACATTCGATTGATAAAGCATTTCGCTCTGATCTTAAATCACAAAAGCCAGCTGTGCTCTGGTTCACGGGGTTATCTGGTTCTGGGAAGTCGACAGTCGCTGGAGCATTAGAAAATCGCCTAGCACAGCTTGGTTATCATACCTACTTATTGGATGGTGATAATGTTCGTCACGGATTGTGTAGTGATTTGGGGTTCTCTGAGCAAGATCGTAGAGAGAATATCCGACGTATTGGTGAGCTGGCTAAATTGATGGCGGATGCAGGTTTAATTGTACTGTCTGCTTTTATTTCTCCTCATCAAGCGGAGAGACAGTTAGTGCGAGACCTGCTACCGGAAGGCGAGTTTTTAGAGGTGTTTGTTAACACGCCGCTCGAGGTGTGCGAGCAGCGCGACCCTAAAGGCTTGTATAAAAAAGCACGTGCTGGAGAAATCCCGAATTTCACGGGCATTAGCTCTGCTTATGAAGCCCCTCAGAACCCAGAAATCGATCTACCGGCAGGTGAGAAGACACTCGATGAACTGGTCGAATTGTGTATTGATGCGTTAGAGAAGCGTAATATTTTAGCCAATTAATAGGGTTGGTATGACTAAGGCTACCCATTTACTTATCTGCATATTTACGCTTTCATAAGTAATCCAGCTTGGGTTTATCGAGACATGAAACCTATCTACTAGATTTCTATTCCTCTCAATAATCGTCACTTTTTATATTGTCTATTGCTTACACCGTCTATTGTCTAGACGGTGTAGTTTACGGTGCTTTTAACTTCTGTTTGTACCGTAAATTTTTGGCTTAATAAAGCAATAAGTTGGTCGTAGTACTGCCCATTGGGTTTATTCCCAAGCAAGGCGCACAGCTCATTTCCAGTAGGACTGAATCGGTAGTAAATCAGCTTCACCCCTTTTGACAACGGTGCCAGTGACATACCTTTCCCTTGATAGGTTAGGTGCAAGGCTGGATCGAAATCAATCTCCCCAGACTCTAGCTCAGTCCCCAGAATAATCCCGAGTTCAATCAGATGTAATAGGCTTGAATAGGGTAGGTTATGCCCACCAAGGTTAATGGTATTGGTGGTGTCTCTTTTGCCAAAGCTGAATATCCCTGCATGGTTTTTGAAACCGAGTAATAGCTTCCTGCTGTTATCACTACCAAAACTACAACCCAGTGACGCTGCTCGTTGCAGGGTGAGCGCTTCTTTTGGTGTCATGTCTTTTAAGATCTGAAGCGCCTTCATCGACGTCGATCCTGGGTTGGTGACTTCTCGTTTCAGTACTTGAGCCCATAGCCTCTGCATCGATGTATTGTGGATCTCTTGTGCCATATCGAAGAAACGGTATAGCCAGTCCTGATCAGGGTCTCCAGCCGCTTCATCCTTACATGAAGAGTGTGCCAACTTTAGAATCTGCTCTAGGTTCTTTTGACGCTGCTCTCTACGTTTTTTTTCTCGTAACAGTGCCCGCTCGATAAGTGTACTTTCACTTTTATCAGTTGGTTTTGCACTATGGCTGATTAAGGAATCTAAACCGAAGCTTTGTGCGATGTGCAACATTCTGCTGGCACTGTCGGCAATGTGAGGCTTTTTTTCATGCTTATGCTGGGTATCGCTAGCATGTTCGATGATTACTGGCTGTTTGGTTTCTGACATAAGAGTACCGTTACGAGACGACTTAACTGTCTAAAATGTAACTCTTTATCTTAATGGTGGCTAGATTTTGCGTGCAGAGTTGAAGACTTCAACAAAATTTTACTTTTGCTAATGATAATAAAATGTTAAATTTGTTGTAATTCTCAAGGAGGAGTTATGAATCAAGTCAATGATAACAAGCTGAAGAAACAGCTTGGCATAGGGCTATTACTCGTTACATATGTCGCTGTGCTAGCTTATTTATCTGATTACATCGCGTAAGTTAGATAAACAACATCGTTATTAAACTGTTATTGAATAAGATCATTTGTTCAGTGACGGTAGCTCATCCATGAGCCACCCTTCTAATGACTACATGTCGTCGTATTCTTCAATCGCTGTACCTTCAATAAGATAACCTGTTTGCGCTAATTCGTGGCTGATCGACTCTGTTTTCAGCGTGCCTACTAAATAGATCACATCCCATAATTGCTGTATTGGTGCTCCTTGTGGGAATTTCACGTAGATGATTTGGTTTGGTGGCGGTGGTGGTACGTGGATACATGCGCCAAAGTACGGTACCAGTAGAAATTCTGTGATCATGTTCTCATCACCCTCCAATGGAATGACAAAACCAGGAATCTTCACTGTGCTGCCATTCAACTCGGGGCGAACAGCACCAATTGTCGATTGTTGAGGTTTGTCCATACTGTCGTGGTTAACCATCGGCATGCCAAATGAGTCTAGTTGTGCTCGCTCTGATTCTGGAATTAAGTCAATCCAATCGAGTGTTAATACCGATTCGTCAGTCTGAGTTGTGTCAGCGTGAGCTGTGCTGATAAATGGAAACAAAAGCAGTCCAAGTATCAGTAGGAATTTGCGTTGCATCGTAGGTTCCTAATTTAGATTCGAATAGTCATGCCATCAGACAATGACTGACGGTAAGCCCGGAAAGCGGGAATAAAGCCGATAATAATACCTGCAATTTGAACCAACATAAGTAGTTTCCATTCATGAGGTGTGATTGCGGATATCGATATGTTGATACCATAACTTTGTTGCACAATTGGAGCAACTACTGCGATCAGTGCAAACAAGAGTGCGACACCTAAGGTTATGCCAAGGAAGGTTAGGGCACTAGCTTCACTAATCAGCAAACCAAAAACATGTCGAGGCCTTGCTCCCATTGCTCGGAGGATGGCCATTTCTCTACGTCGCTCTTGTAAGCTAGTGAGTAGGCTACTCAGCATACCCAATAATCCAGCAACGACAACAAACCCTGACACAATCAGCAGTGCTTGTTCAGCAACGGCCATCATGCCCCACAATTCATGCAATGCAATGCCCGGCATAATTGCGCTCAAAGGTTCTTGACGGTAGTTATTGATTTCTCGTTGCAGTGCAAAGGTTTGAATCTTCGAGTTTAGCCCCAGCATCATTGCGGTAATTTGTTTAGGCTGGAAGTCACGTTGCTTCAATACTTCAGCGTTCGGTGTATGCCCTAGATTTGCTCCAGATTCCCAGCCGACATGAATTGCTTCAATGGCTTCTAATGAAACGTGCACGGTTTTGTCTACTGGCGTTCCAGTTGGAGAAAGGATTCCTACGATAGTGAAAGGCAGGTTATCGTGTCGGCTGAAGGCGACGTCGCTGATGCCATGAGCAAGAATGATATTATCACCGATCTTGTAATCTAATTTTTTCGCGACATCAGCACCAATCACAACATCAAATAGCTCTTCGAACTCTTTGCCTTTTTGAAAAGTAAGTGGCTGCTTACTTCCATAGCGATAATTCACGAAGTAGCTATGGTTGGTGCCCATTACGCGGAAGCCTTTATGTGAATCACCCAATGAGATTGGTATGGCCCACTTTACAGCGTTGTGCTGGCTAAATTCTTCATAGCTTTTCCAGTCGATGTTGTTGGTGGCATTGCCGATTCTAAATACCGAATAAAGCAGTAGGTTGACCTGACCGGATCGACCTCCGACAATAAGATCAGTGCCTGAAATCGTATTAGCAAAGCTGCTCTTAGCTTCGGTTCTTACACGTTCCACACCGAGTAATAGAATGACTGACACCGCTACGGTAAGAATCGTCAGAATGGCTGTGGCTTTACGGTTGAGTACGCTTTTTAGGGCTAAGTGAGTAATTACTTTCATACGACAACCTTAGCTTGATTAACGGTTTTTAAATCTATGGTTCGAGTGAACAGTTTCTCTAATGTCGGATCGTGACTAACAAAGATGAGAGTGGAACCTGCTTGGTTCGCTTGTTCTAGTAACAACTCGATAAAGGCTTCTCGGTTGTTATGATCCAGAGCCGATGTCGGTTCGTCGGCAATGATGATTTTAGGTTGGCCTATCAAGGCTCGAGCTGCAGCGACACGTTGCTGTTGGCCTATACTCAACTCAGTAACGGGTTTATCCATCAAGGCTTGAGGCAGCTTTAGTCTGATCAACAATTCTTGAGCGGTTGCTTGTAGGCTGTTCTGACTTTCAATGACTTGCTGTCTACGAATTTTTGAAAATTGGCAAGGAAGTGTCACATTGTCGATTACTGATAAGTAAGGCAGTAGATTAAATTGTTGGAATATATAACCGATATGATCGGCTCTAAACTTATCCCTCTGACGTGGTGTCAATTGGGTAAGGTCTTGGCCTAAGATAGACACTTCGCCTTGTTGCGCTTGGTTTATCCCCGTAAGTAACCCTAACAGTGTTGATTTACCACAACCACTTGGCCCCTTAATAAAAAGGTGCTCTTTAGGTTGAATATGTAATGAAGGTATTTCTAACGTTGGGGGTAATTCAGGTTTCCAACGAAAACTGATATTTTCTAGTTTGACCACAAGTGATGAACTGTCAAAAGACATACTAGCTCCAATATTTAAAGCGGTGTCTCTTCTGGACAGTCTAAAAGACAATTAATTCCCCAAGTACACCGGTTTTAACAACCAAGTAAGTGAATACTTACTTGGTTGTTTATCTACGCAAAATCTATCGAATTCTTATTAGAATCGGAAGCTAACACGTTCTGCATTAAGAACTTCTTGCGTTTGAACACTATCTGTCAGTAAGTTCACGGTCATTGACTTTGTATTACTGAATTTCGAGAACCATTGGGTATTAACAGTATTCAGATTAGCAATATCTGAACATTGGTAGTGGTACTCGGCTGTAAATTCACCGTGGCCGCCTTCTGAGTGGTCATGGCCTTCATGGTCATCATGATCGTGTTCTGCATGGTCATGGCCTTCGTGGTCATCATGATCGTGTTCTGCATGGTCATGGCCTTCGTGGTCATCATGATCATGTTCTGCATGGTCATGGCCTTCGTGGTCATCATGATCGTGTTCCGCGTGGTCATGGCCTTCATGGTCATCATGATCGCCTTCCAGTGTGTTAGTCACTGACTTGAACTTCAGCGTACAGCTAGTGTTATTGAAACCAAATAGCTCTTCTGGCTTGTTTAATTGTGCGATAGCTTGCTCAAACAAAGCTTTCTGCTCTGCAGTTTTTGGAGCATGTTCAAAGCCAACCACATCAGCGCCTGGAGCCGTCACTTCAACAAGCAGTTCTTGCCCATCTTGAGCTATGTTCACTTCAACTTTACCGTGCACATGTGCTTCGTGAGAGCGGAATTCTTCGTTTGCTAAAACGTTCGTAGACACAGCCATGCCGATAACAACGGCTAAAATAGTAGGTTTCATGTTTTTTTCCTGAATAAAGGTTAATTAAAAAGTAATGGTAATTAAGCGATCTTTACAGGAGGTGAGCGTGCTAAATATGCAAAATATAAGCGTTGTAACGAAATTATTGACTCTGTGGTAGCGACAGTAAACTCTGAAGGGAACTCTGGAACCTGTGGAAGTGAGTGCGCCGTGATGAATTGGTTTATCGAAAACAGTTCACAGTGGTGTGAAGTATGATGCCCTGGATCAGAGTCTACCATATGTGTGGCTGCTAATACGCTGAGCAAGAGCATCAGCCCGAGCAAAAAGCCTATTTTGCGTTTCACATTGTTAGGTGTGTTTTGCCACATGAAGATGATTTACCACAGAATTAAAAAAGGATACTGTTATAATATAACAATATCCTTTGGTTAGGTCTCGAAAAAGACGCGAATATCTGATTAAAGACTCGCTTTAATCAGCTCAATGACTTGAGTGACTTCAGTTTCGTTAAGTGCGCCTTCTTTAACAAACAAGATTTTACCTTGCTTGTCCTGAACGATAATCGCTGAGCTCTCTTCTTTTAGAGCCCATGATGACGCTACCGTTCCGTCTTCATCTAGCACCATCGAAGACCATGGAAATTCTTCTTTACTGCTTTCTGCTGACGATTTAACAAAAGACCCAGTACCCCAAATGGCATCATCTTGGTTGATGATTGTGGTGGTTTGGTAGCTGTCTTCTGAGAATTTCGATGCTGTAATTGCAGCCATCAGTGGTGCGTTTAGCTCTTTAGAGCTGCTACGACCAGCGATAGCTTGAACGACGCGAACTTTTCCTAGGAGCTCATTGGTTGCCCAAGTTTGATATCCTGTTTTACCGTCGTTTATGACAATTTCACCATAATTGCTAACATCGACAGCAGGCAGAGAAGAGCCTACAGATAGATTGTGAGCGTTGGCGAGGAGTGGAGAGGCTGCGGCTAAAAAAGCCAGTAGAGTTTTGTTTTTCATTATATTTTTGTTCCGCTTATTGGTTTGCATTGGAAGTATAATATGAAATCTGAAAAATGCCTCTTTAACTTTTTTATCGTACGGTGTAGAAACAAGTTGCGGGCTTGTTACTAAAAGGTATAATGCGACAGTATCAGGGTAAACAATAGATTATCTTGCTGTTAGCTAACGGATTTAGCAATGAGATGTGCTTTGAATAAGGCTTTGTTCAGAGAAGCAGCAGTTGTACTCAAATGGAATTGAGGTTGTATTATGTTAAGAGAGTTTTCTACTTACCGTCCACATCAGGTGGCGCGTTTCGTTAAAGTCCTATTCAAAGGCCAGTTTGCTATTGAAGGTATCGGCGAGTTTCGCTTCGACCAAGGCAAGGTGCTTCTCCCTGAAGTTTCAGATAAACAAAAATTGATTATTTTTAAAGAAGTTAATGGCACGATAGCTGCGTTGCCCGTGTAACTTAACTTCGTTTATTGTCGTACCTAAAACATGCTAACAATTGAAAAGGGCTTCGTTAATGAAGCCCTTTTTAATGCGAGTCGTTCTAGTTTTATATCCGGTTATACTTTATTGCGGTGGGAAACAAACACCTGTTCCACCTAGTCCACAATAACCATTCGGATTTTTTGCTAGGTACTGCTGATGGTAAGTTTCGGCGAAAAAATATTTTCCAGCAGGCAGAACTTCCGTTGTGATCTCGTTGCCTAAAGATTCAGTCATTGCTCGCTGGTATTCACGTTTAGAGTGCTCAGCGATAGCCTGTTGCTCTTCACTGAAAGTATATATGGCTGAGCGATATTGAGTGCCTAAGTCATTACCTTGGCGCATCCCTTGAGTTGGGTCGTGACGTTCCCAGAATGTTTCAAGTATTAGTGCTAAAGACGTTTGCTCACTATCAAAAATAACTCGAACAACTTCTGTATGGCCTGTTTGCCCGGTACATACTTGCTCATAAGTTGGATTAACTGTGTATCCGCCAGCGTAACCAACGGAGGTAGAAATTACACCATCAAGTTGCCACAACAGTCGCTCTGCTCCCCAGAAGCACCCCATACCAAGTAATACTTCTTGTTGGGAACCTGTAGGCGCATCGAGTAAGTCGGTTTGATTGATGAAATGGCGTTCAGTGATACGGATTGGATCAGCATTCCCCGGTAATGCGGTTGTAGCGGAAACCAGTTGTTGTTTATTTAGCATGTTGTATTCCTTTTCGCATACGTTTACCGCGTTAGTTAACATTAGATCTAGGTTTATATTAACTGTAGGCTCATATTTACTGTTGGTTTATATTGAATCAGTCTTTAAATTAGACCTTGTTATTCTAGGATTTATTACAGACTCAATGCCTTTTTAGCGGTATTATTTCTATTCACTTTATTAACGTATTTATAACTTCTGCACCAATTAAACATGATAAGAAAAACTTTACCAGTTCTGATTAGCACTCTATTGTCATCGACGCTTGCTTTCGCTGATGTTTCCCTTGAGATTAAAGGGCTTGATGGAGCGCTTGAGGATAATGTTGATGCTTATCTGAGTGCGATCCCCGAAGAAGAGTATTCGGCTTCATTGAGGTTCCAATCTCGCTTGGAGTCTATTATTAAAGAAGCGTTGAATGCGTTAGGCTACTACCAACCTCGTATCGCTTTTTCCCATTCCGAAGACGACACTGAATTGACCGTTACGGTTGAACCAGGTGAACCCGTTGTTATTTATACCTCAGATATCGTATTAAGTGGTGAAGCAGAAGATGATCCTGATTTTCTAGCACTGATCGCCAAGAGCAAACTGTCGAAAGGTTCGATTCTTAACCACGGCAATTATGACTCTTTGAAATCATCTATCCGTAATCTTGGATTAGCCAAAGGCTATTTCGATGGCTCGTATGAGCTTAGTAAGTTAGAAGTTGCGCCCGAATTAAATCGTGCTTATGTTCGCCTTCACTATAACAGTGGCATTCGATATCACTTTGGTGCTACCCAGGTGACGGGTAGCCAAATTGAAGATGAAAAGGTGCAATCCCTTAAACCATTTGAAGATGGTGAACCGTACTCGATCACAAAAGTAGGCGAGTATAACCAAAATCTCTCTAATACTGATTGGTTCTCATCTGTTTTTGTTGAGCCTGATTTAAGTCAGTTGGGTGATGGCAGAGAAATTCCGATGAAGGTGAGCCTTGCTCCGCAAGCGCGTAACCAAATCGAAACAGGTATCGGTGTATCTACTGACCTTGGCGTAAAAGGTACCCTCAAATGGAAGAAACCTTGGGTAAACTCACTTGGTCATAGTTTCAATAGCAGTTTGTCTATCTCTAAACCAGAGCAGACGATAACAGCAACGTATAAAATCCCTTTGGATGATGTACTTAATGATTACTATCAAATTAAGTACGGTATGAAGAATCTGGATAATCGTGATACCAAGAGTTTGGAGTCAAACCTCGCTTTGGAAAGATATTGGCGATTAGATAACGGCTGGCAACGTACGGTGTTCATTCGATACCTAGTTGAAAACTATGAACAAGGTCTACAAGACGATTTAGCGCAATTTGTGTTACCAGGCGTGGCGTTTTCCCGAACTCGAACTCGAGGTGGTTCGATGCCGATGTGGGGAGATAAACAGAGCGTCATGATTGAAGCGGGCGATGACACAATATTGTCTGAAACTAAGGTGGTTCGTTTCCAAGGACAAACTGCATGGATCAGAAGTATTGGCGATAATCATCGAGGTTTAACTCGGCTTCAGTTTGGCGGTAACTTTGCTGACGAGTTTGATAAATTATCACCTTCACTAAGATTTTTCGCGGGTGGTGATAATAGTCTCCGTGGTTATGGCTATGAGTCTATATCTCCTAAAGATGAAAGTGGTGCATTAACCGGTGCAAAATTTATTGCAACCAGCTCGTTTGAATACCAATACCGCCTAGTTGGAAATTGGTGGGGAGCGGCCTTCTACGATATTGGTGATGCCTTCAATGATAAACCAGAATGGAAGCGCGGTACTGGTGTTGGCGTTCGTTGGGCATCGCCCGTTGGACCGGTAAGTTTAGATTTTGCGTGGGGGCTTGATGCTGACCCAGGTGATGAGTTTCAAGTGCACTTCAGTTTAGGGCCTGAATTATGATCAAAGTGATGGGTAAGTGCATTAAGTGGACATCGATATCTTTGACGTCGATTCTATTGTTATTGATAGCACTTTTAGGTTTTGTTTTATTTACTAACCTAGGACTTAACACGG
>Ga0209121_10003353_pt1 | contig 15591 bp, 7 predicted proteins | sample Cruoilmetagenom3_FD_187292 | JGI IMG/M metagenome (GOLD analysis project Ga0209121, IMG submission 187292) | Oil polluted marine microbial communities from Coal Oil Point, Santa Barbara, California, USA - Sample 3 (SPAdes) (version 2) | ecosystem: Environmental > Aquatic > Marine > Oil seeps ...
TAGCGGAGGAATAGCCCCTTTTCGTGCATAATGCGATGTCTCCTGTGGCGTCTTCGAGTGCTGACGGACCGCTTTTCTCAAGCCCTTCAGGGAAAGAACCTTTTTTCGGCGTATCATGTATGAGCGGTAACCACTGATAAGGCCTTTCGAGATCTGGATTATGCAACTAAGGAAGTACATGAAGGCTTAGCCGTGGCTGAACATCGTCTCCGAGGACCCTGAGAGGGTATCCGTTCGAAACATCGATAGAGCGGGGCGGGGGATTGAGCCGAGGTACAGGCAGATTTACACGGGGAAACTGGCGGACATGAAGGCTGAGATCATTGAGGCCATTCGGCGGGAGATGAGGGAAGCATGCAAAAGGTCAGGGTCAGCTACTCCCTGAGCCGAGAGGTTGTGGAGGAGATAAGAAACAGGAAGGGCTTGGCAAAAACCAACGTACGTCGAGGATCTGCTCAGGAAGGCACTGGGATTGGATGAGGAGGGACACCCCTCAAGGCGAATAGCCCGATCTGTTCGATGATCTCTCCATCGTCACATTCGTATTCAAGAGCTCAGATAGAATGATGACCGTCCTGTTCAGGTTTCCGATCTCTCGTGCCCCGACTATCACCGCCTTTCCCGAGGCGAAGACGAGCACCGTCGTCCAGGGCTCGTCAACCCATAAAATCGCCCCAGAGAACTGATACGGCTCGTCGCGCGTGCACTGGTGAAATCGGGTTGAGAGCTCAATGAACAATAGGAAGTTGGGTAAAGATAGATCTATTAGGCCCCTGTTCAGGCCCGTTCAGTGATCCCTTCGTATGTTCTTGCATGTTTGAGGCTGATTTCGTTCAAACTAGATATTTTTTTAAATGGCCTTTCACACACTATATAGATAGGTGTCAGGGACCAGTAAATGTGGAGGGATACTCTTTGAGACCGTTATCTCGTAAACGACTAATATATGATTTTGAAATTATAGGATGCTGGGGAATTTGATAAAGTTCAGCACAGGTTTTAAAACGGTCGGGGCGGCTTATAGTGAGTCGATCGCGTTATTAGAAGCCCTTTATTTGAAACAGAGCTGGGAGAAGTTAAAGATCGAGACCTTCAATTCTAATTTACTTAAAAAAAGAAGTAATAGATGGATCGGACATCACCTTCAGTATTTTCAGATGAGATATATTTACGATCACCCGCCATTGCCTAACTGGGAGTATCTTTCGAGGTATACGTATCTAGTAAAATCTCGTCAATCCCAAGTTCAAGTCCTCTATCAGTATATTTGTGAGACACATCCTTTTGTGGATCGATTGATGAACGGTCTTGTTGGAGAAAATTTGAGAAAATATAATGTTTTTAGGCTAACAAGATCAATATTTGATGATTTTCTTAAGGAACAGGCTCTGACTCATCCCGAGATTGAAGAATGGTCAGGTGTTACTATAGATAAGTTTCGTAGCGACTTCTTTATTTTACTTAGGGCTTCAGGCATAATGGAGAAGCATCCTAGTTTAAATGTGAGGAAATTTATAATTACATCTGAATCCTTCGCATTTATCCTTTATGGTTTATTAGATGAAAGCTTTACTCCTTCAGAAATACTTAATAGTCATATATGGAGACGCTATTTTATATCGCGCGTAGAAATCGAGCAAATATTAGCAGAATGCCAGGTTAGGGGCTGGCTTCAATTTCGAAGTTATGGAGATATTTCTGAGTTAGTACCCAGGTTCGCTTCTCTAGGAGAGTGGATGGATGCCATTGAATAGGAAAAGGTTCCAACGTTTCGAGGAGGATCTTTTTCTTACCTTGCAGGGTAAGAGGCCTCTGATGGAGGTTCCTTACTTTGTTTGTGTTCATAATCCAAAGGATGAACTAGAAGTTTTAAAGAGTTTTTCTAATTTAGTTCTCCGAATTAAGAATAGGGGCTTCTCAGCTGAACGAATCAATTTGGCTCAACTTATGATCGATCTATTATCTCAATCTGGTTTATTGTCCTCTGAAATTTTAAAAAATGAGGAATCGATGAGAGATGATTTGGATAGGGACATAAGGCGGGTATTATCGAGGGGCTTGGTGGATAGATTGAAAGAAAATCTTCAGGGGAAGGAAATTGAGCATTGTGCTGTTCTGCTTAGATATGGTGCCTTATGGCCGTTTGTCCATCTTTCGTATATCTTCCTTAATATAGAGGGAAGTGTTCAAAGCACTCTGGTTGTCCCTTATCCTTCTGATCTAGGGGCGGGGTATCCCCTGAACGAGAGAAGTAAGGGGATTGTGGATTATTACCGGGCTGAGATGGTTGATTTAAGATGAAGCTGAAGGAGATCTTCGATAAAGACCCAACGAGGACTATCTCTAGGGTTGTGATGGTCGATCAGCACCAAGGAGATATTGTCGGCACCGAAGTTGAGGAGTATGTCGCGACAGAGCAGATTCGCAGGATACTCCAAGACGTAATCGACCAGTTTTTAGAGACGAGGATGGGGAGAGAGACAGAGGTCTGCTCATGGATTTCAGGATTCTTCGGTTCTGGTAAGAGCCACTTGGCAAAGATGCTTGGATACATCCTCTCAGATCGAGAGGTGGTTTACACGGATGGAAGAAGGCTTAATGTAGCCGACTATTTTGCAAAAAAACACAGGCTAAGAGGGACGAATATTCTATCTGGAGTCCTGAAGACGAAAGCCTTCTTTTACAACATGTTAAAGTTCGACAGGGCGAGAGACGAGGATCTTTGTCGATACATTTACAGGTCTCTTCTGAGGGACCTTGGTTACTCTGAAATTCCCTGGGTCGCTGAAATTGAGCATAATTTACAGCAGGAGGGATTATGGGATGAGTTCAATAAGATAGTAAAAAAGGAGACAGGGAAAGATTGGGAGGAAATTCGGGAAATAGAGATCCAGATGAGGCCTATTCTCGTAAAAGCTTTGACAATCATTAAACCTGACATTTATCCTAATTTCGACATTACACAACAAGCAGTTCAGGATCAACGGGATGAATTCATACTAGGAACGGAACGTCTCGTAAAGCGATTGGTGGATGAAGCAAATCGATTAGATGAGGTCGAAGGCCGGATTGTACTAATCCTCGATGAAGTTGGACTCTACTTGAGAAGCGCAGGTGCCTCGGGTTTAACTGAGTTGAACAGTCTCGCGGAGGATTTAGAACGGATAGGGAAAGGAAAGATATGGCTTTTCGCGACTGCTCAAGAAGCTTTGGAAGCTGTCGCCCCGGAGATCGGTGGAAGAAGAGATCAGATTGGTTGGCTCCAAGATAGATTTCCCTTGAAATATTCCTTAGCGCCAAAGAACATACCCACGGTGGTTAATAGGAGACTTTTAACCAAGGATTATGGTTCAGTTGCTTTCGAAGAGCTTAAAGGATTATATAGTGAGAGCGAAGGACAGCTTGCTTTAGCAGCAAAGATAGATAATCCTACCCATGACGCGGATTTACTGAGTATCTTCGAATTTGAGAGCTTGTCAGCCTCGTATCCTCTTCTTCCTTACCATATCGATGTGATGATTGATATTTTTGCGAGATTGAGGGCTAAGGGCAGAAGTTTGGGTCAAGATACTAGGCTGGCTGGAAGAGAGAGAGCAGTTCTTTCTATTGTTCAGAGTATTTTGTCGGAGCTTGTGAAGAGGGATGTTGAGATAGGGGCTCTGGTGACCTTCGATCTCTTGTATGACTCTATCGACTCTGTTCTTAGGATCGTGTCCTCCGATGAAAATAATTTGATCACTGAGAGGATATCTCAATTAGGGGAGGTTGAGGGCCTAAGCGTCTCCTCCGTCGCTAAAGCTTTGTTTCTCCTCCAGCAGGTTGATGATTGGATTCCATGCACCCTAAATAATGTGGGTGCTGTTCTGTATCCGGCTTTGGGTATCAGGCCCTATGAGCATCTAGAGAAGGTCAAGGAATGTCTAGATCTACTTATTAAACATCGATGGGTGAAGGAGGAAGAGGGAAAATATCGTTTTCTATCAGAGGTTGAAAGAACTTTCGAGGAAGAAGTCGCCACACAGTTGCAGTTGATCCGTACAAGCGATATCAAGAATAGGGTCGTTGATATCGCTTCGCAGTCGCTGAAGGGATTAAGAAAATATAATCATAAGAAATTGAGGGTTTTTGATGTACTTCTTTCTATAGATGACAGTGAGGTAACTAGGAGAGGCTACCTGAAACTTCAGATTTATTCCCCGGTCTGGGCTTCTCAGAGGGAGGACCCTGTTGACGATGCATACCTTGAGAGTCTAGGTAAGGAAGACACCATCATATGGGTGAGTAAATTCGAAAGAGATTTCTTGGATAAGGCTAGCCGGCTTCTGGCAATCGAGAGGGTTTTGGACGATTGGACCAAGAGGGCCAAAACCCCTCAGCAGTTGGGAGAACTTGAGTCCTCTCGTAGGGACTTGGAGTATATTAAAAGAGACCTACCCCAACTATTTGAATCGTCTCTTAATAGAGGCACATTATTTCAATATGGGATTAGGGAGGATTTGGAGGGAAAAGAAACGCTTAACCAGATCTTTGAACGATTTATGGAACAGCTTACAAGACAGCTCTTCACACGATTCGATGAAGGCGCTGTAAGCATTCCTAAGGATGACATTATCGAAGCAATTTTGAAGTGGCGAGGAGGGTCTCTTCCCTCTGCATATAGAGAACTTAAACTAGTGGATTCGGATTACAGAAATATACTCACCAATGGTCCTGTAGCTCATGCTGTCCTAAGCGAAGTGAAGAAAAGAGGGGAGGCAAAGGGAGGAGAGATAGCGGACCACTTTGACAAGCCACCATATGGATGGGATGAAAGGGTCGTTCGTACTACCCTAGCGGCTTTGTTTAAGACGGGGATCATCCAGGCTGACCCAGCTGAAAACAGCTCGTTTACAGCGAGGAGGAATTTCAGAAAGGCCGTTTTCAGTGTTGGAGTCGCTCCTACAAGGGAAGAGAAGGAGAAGGTACGTACTATTCTCTCAGAAAAGTTCGGGGCAGACACGGGGGTTACAACGGAGCAGATCTCCGAGACGATATTGTCTGAAGCGGAGAAAAGAGTTGAAACGATAAGGAACTTGATGATTACGGATGGTTTCTATAGGCTGCCCTATGTCGATGAGATTGGGTTGTTAAAAGATGCCCTCGAAAGGCTTGTGGATCAGCCTTCTCCGTCTCATAGGGTTAAAGCGGTGTTGGATCCAGAGGTCATTGATCCCTTGGAAAATTACATGGATCTATTAGGTAGCCTAGATGTATTCGTGAAGAGTGATCGTCTCAAACTTTATTTAACGATGAGAGAATTTTCCGGTTCAACTCTTGAGAGCCTTGAGAGGATGGAACCATCTCTCAGAGAAGCTGCTTCTTCTTTCCGTGAAAAACTCTCTAGCAAAAGCCTTGTGAGAGATTGGGGTATGGTTTACGACAAATTTAGGGAGCTCAGGGAGGGACATAAGAGCATATATCTTGAAGTTCACAGTAGATGCCAGTCTTCTTTAGAGGCAGCTAAGGAAAGTTTGAGCGAGTGGGCCGAAGACAAACAGATCGATCAGGTGAAGGTTGAGGAAGCCGTACAGGGGTGGGATTTCCTTAGTTGCGGTGCCGGTGAGGAAGGCGATTATGATGACGTCGAGTTCCTCTGTAGCACTTGCAATAGGAGCTTAACGACACTCCTATTCTATGAGACCCAGATACCGGCGAGGTTTGAGGAGGCAAAGAAGAAGTTGATAGAGTTCATTGCCGGGGAAGAGAAGTCTGCTTATGAGAGTAGTCTTTCGAGTTCTACGACAATTGTTGGGGAGGGCGATTTGGGCCGAGTGCTGGGGGATGTTTCTGAGTTCGCGAGATATTGGTTTGCTCAGGGAAAGAAGATACTTCTGAGGGTTGAGGGAGAGACCCAGAATGGATAAGAAGGCTAGATCTAGACTAAAGAAGGTTGTCATTCGGGCAAGGGGATTGCTCGAGGAGGATTTCAAGACTCAGCTAACACGTATCGGGATTGAGGAAGGCGGAAAGACAATTCCTGCTGGCAGGCTACAGCATCTCACACGGGAGGATAAGGAACTCAGGGAGAGGGTCCTGACTGCTATAGATAAGGAGCAGGGTAAGAAGATCAGGCGGACAGAGGCTTATGACCGTTTTATCCGCCATGTAGGCTTCACATACCTAAACAGGATTGCGGCCCTTAGGGCTATGGAGGTCAGGGGGCTGCTTGAGAGGGAGACGGTTGTTCGTCGGGACCAATATGCGGGGATGAGCGAGAGGGCCTACCTGATTGCAGAGCGAGAGAGTCTCTCTGACCCGAGGGAGATAACGCGTCGTTGTCTTCTGGAGGCTTTCGATGAGGTCTCTCAGGAGATAAAAGTACTCTTCGACATGAGTGATGAATATAGCCTTCTGTTTCCTAGTACTCGGGTTCTGGACTCGGTTATCGAGCTTTTGAGCGTTGAGGTGCCTGAGGAGGACTGGGTCGAGGACGACATCATAGGTTGGATATACCAGTACTACAACTCTGAGGCCAGGAGAGAGTACAGGAAGAAGAGGAGGAAGCCCAGGGCTGATGATATACCGGTTATTAACCAGTTTTATACTCCTCGTTGGCTTGTCCGAGCCCTTGTGGATAACACCCTTGGAAGACTCTGGCTTGAGATGAAAGGTAGGATGCCGAAGCCCGGGGAGGCCGAGCCTCCAAGCGAAGAGAGGTTGAGGACCCCCCAGGGAGATACGGTTGATGAGTACTGCTCTTATTTAATCCCTTCTAGGCAGGAACCTCCTCCCAGGAAGGAGAAGGGTGTCAGAGAGATCAAGGTTCTAGATCCTGCCTGTGGGAGCGGGCATTTCCTTGTTTATGCCTTTAACGTTCTTTATAGGATGTATCTGGAGGATGATCCTGATACGCCTAGAGAGGATATTCCGAAGCAAATATTGGAGAACAATCTGTTCGGCATTGACATCGATCTGCGTTCTGTCCAGCTCGCTGCCCTCAGCCTGTTCTTAAAGGCAAAGGAATATAACCGGGATGTTAAGATTAAGCGGATGAACCTTGTCTGTGCCGATGCCCGGATAATTGAGGGGGATCTACAGAAGGAGTTTCTGAAGAGTCTGGAACCGGATATTGATCTTCAGAGGATTTTCTCAAAACTCTTTGACGAATTGGAGTATACATATGATGTTGGAAGTCTTCTGAGAATAAGAGAACCTTTTGAGAGACTAATTAGAGAAAGAGGGTTTGCGCATGTTCGTTTCCAGCTTCGTCCAAGAGGACAGACGACTTTTTCAAAAAGAGGAAGCCTTAGAGCTCAGACCATGATATCTCTTAAAGGGGCGAAAGAAGTTGTGCCAGTGAAGCCTGCTGTGACGTTGAATGAGATGCTTGATGCTTTACTGGAGTTCGAGCAAACGGGTATGGAAAAGAAGGATATGGGAACCATGCTTTTCGCTGCTGAGGCAGAGAAATCTGTGGGACTTCTCTCTCTTTTGAGTCGGAGATATGACGTTGTGGTTATGAATCCTCCTTATGGTAATATGCCGAAGAGTACCAAGGAATATGTGAAGGCGCATTATCCTAGGTCTTATTATGACTATTATGCCGCGTTTATAGAACGAGCTGTTGAATTATCTGAGTCCCTAGGACTTGTTGGAATGCTAACTTCCCGTACTTTTATGTTTTTAAAATCTTTCCAATACTTACGCCAGATTATTTTGCGAAAGGAAAGTTTCCCCGAACTTTTATTAGATTTAGGAACAGGGATTTTAGATGAAGCCACATGCGAATGGGCAGCAACTGTTTTCAGAAGAAAGTCGAATTTAATAACAGCTATACAAGATGAAGAATGCACTTTTTTTCGTCTTTCCTTTACAAAGGGAGAATCAGAAAAACTAAATACATTTGAACGGTTAGTTATTTCTTTGAACAGAAATGTTGGTCACCCTTTACTTTTTTATATCAAATTGGAAGATTTGGACATATGTCCAGGGTCGCCTTTTTCATATTGGGCGTCATATGATTTACGCTCTCTTTTTATAAAGTTCCCCCCCATTAGCAGCATAGCTGATGTCAAACAGGGTTTGTCAACAGCTGATAACCCACGTTTTTTACGTAAATGGTGGGAAGTATTCTTAACAGAAGTTGGCGTCGGAAAGAAATGGATTCCATTTGCGAAGGGTGGCCCTCATGCGAAATTTTACTCAGACCTTACCTTAGTAGTGAATTGGGAAGACAATGGGAAGGAAATCAAAGAATTCGAGCGTTCTGTAATACGAAATGAAGCTTTCTACTTTCGAGAAGGTTTAACATATTCTCACGAATCTTCCAGTAAAACTGGTTTTAGTGTAAGGTTTTTGAATCCTGGGTGTCTATTTGAACCCAAAGGCCCGTGCATATTTACAAGTAACCAAAACCTGCTCAGAACTTTGCTTGCTTTTCTTAACTCCCACTTAGCTCAATTTCTTTTGCTTTTATTAACACCAAGCAGGACTTGGCATGTTAGTATAGTTGCCAAACTACCATGGAATGAAAAATTGGTTTCAATGAGGTCGCTAGGATTTTATTCTCGTGAGGCACATGACCTTCTACATGAATGGGATACAGGAAATGAAATATCAACAATTTTTATTGAACCTTGGATTCTCCAAGTCATCTATAATTTCGATCCCAATAAACATCCAATCACTACTCATCCTTTTGCATCTTATTTTAATTGGGTATATTGGCCAAGGCTTAAGCAATTTCGTGCTATCAGTGGCTCTAAGTCAATGTCAATAAAGCAACTTTGTCAATTGTGTATAGAAAAAGAAAATTTAATTAGATCACGTATTTTAGAATTGCAATCTTTGATAGATAATGAGATCTACTTAGCTTATTCAATTTCAGATTCTGATAGAGCCATTGTCGAAAACGAATTAAGACAGCGTCAAATTGTAAAGGTGCATTCCAAGAAGCATACTATAGATATTGAAGTTATTGAAACGAAGATACGTGAGCATGTACAGCGATTAGTTTCATACTACATAAAGCAGGTAATCGAATCGGATGAAGATGGAATAGTTCCCCTTAAAGAACTTACTCAAAAAATAAGAGAACGTATTAAAAAAGATTTCGAAAAAAATCAACAGGAAAGAGTTGAATCTGAAATAGATCAGATACTAGGAAAAAATCTCAACCAATGGCTATTAGAGGATTATTTTAGCTTTCATGTTAGCCTTTATGAGAGAAGACCCATTTTTTGGCATGTTACCTCATCTCATTATGCCCGAAAAAGAGGCTCAATAGGCGCCTTCAACTGCCTCCTTCACTACTACAAGCTAGATAGAGACACTATCCCAAAAATCAGAACAAGACAACAATATCTGAAAGGAATCCTAGACGGTGCAAAATGGAAAACAGAGAGACTTAGAAGAGAACTCCAGGAGGCTAAAAACACAGGCGACAGGAGAATAGAGAGACAGCTCCAAGCGGAATACGAAGACGCCTTAGATGGATATCAGGAGCTCTTAGCTTTCGACCAGAAGCTTGCAGAGGTATCTAAACAACGAGATTCACCTACAGAGCTTGATGAAGACGCAAGCTGGGTTGAGAGGAAGATCGCAGAGGTCAGAGACAATGGCTATAACCCCGTCATAGATTACGGAGTGCTAGTCAATATCACACCCCTCAAAGAGGCAAGACTCCTCCACCCCGCAGCGAACAGGGTGAAATAGATGCCCCAATTAACCCTTAAAAAAGCTATCCGCGAAACAATCACCAATAAATTAGAAGAAAACAGACTAATTCTTTGGTATGATGAAGGAGGCACCCTCGAACCAATCGTAGAACACACAATACCGAAAAACACGGAGCTCATCAAATATGATGGCAGTTACCTAAAAATCAGAATCCAGATAGAACAAGAAGAAGACCTAGGCAAAAAAAGAGTCATATACATACCAACAAAACCCCCAAAACAGAGCTGGATCAGAGACTACGAACTCTTCGGTGAGAAAATCGAACTAAACCTACCAAAGGTTCTTCGAGACAAATTCCAGCTCAAGACAACGCCAAGAGCCTCCTTAACCTTGACACCACCCAATTGCAGGCGCCTTGCGAGAAGGTGGAATGAAGTCCTCGGCGTGGTCAGGCCCCCCTTAACCATGGAACAGATCGAGGAGGCCAACATAGCTGCCCTCCTCGGACAACCATCGAAATTCAACCTAGAGAGAGCACTCCTAACATTCCTTGAAGATCCAGATGACATCACACAGAAGCTTGAGAAATCTGGATTAAAACAAGTTTTTCTAGACATACTTGAAAGAAATGGATTACCACGAATGGAGGACCTCGACGCCAGTAGAATAGCAGCAGCCCTCCTCCTCTCCGAGCTCGTATGCAAATCTGATATAGATGGAGAAGGTTTCAAGAACATCCTACCAGATCCCGGAAGAAGGCAGTTCTGGGCGAACATAGTACATACATGGGCCTCAAACACAACGCTATTAGATAGCTTCTTCCAATGGTCGCAGAAGACGGAATCCCAATATAACATTAAAGACCTAGTTATAGGCCGTCACGGAATCGAAGAAGTCGAAAGCTTCCAGGCCATCGATAATGCCCTACTCGAAGAAATAAAGGCGAGAATCGATGAGGGAGACGTAAAGGGACTCCTTGATAACGCAAAATACATCGAAAAAGTAGCTGGCACCAGAGTCAACAAAGTATGGACAAGAGAAGGCAAAGTAAAAGAATGGTTTCTCCTACTAAAAAGCTTGGAAATACTGAAACGCATAGAAAAAAGCCTGAAAGAAGACAAAACAAAATTGCTCATCGATTACTTTCAACATTTCTGGAGAATAGATCAACTATTCAGAGAAATATCCCCCTATAAAAGGACAATAGATCGCTCAATGAGGCTAAAAATCATCGAACCAGTAACTGAAAAATACCAAAAATGGCTAAAAAAGACCAACGAAGAACTCACAGATCAGGTGGCCGACCTTAAAAAATGGCCCCTTCCCGACATACAACCTCAGACAGATTTCTGGAAAAAGTTTGTAAAACCAAATCAGAAGACCTGCATATTCCTCATAGACGCACTAAGACTAGAGCTTCAGAAAAGGCTGGTAGACGAACTAGGGAGAAAAGGACACAAAATAAAACACATACCCATGCTCGCATCCCTGCCATCCATTACAGAGGTGTGCATGCCAGCCCTACTACCAAAACAAGAATTCAACATCAAACATTCTAACGGTTCATTAGAGGTCCTAGTAGACGGAGAAACCATCGCCAGTAAAAAAGACCGACTCAAATTCCTAAAGAACAAGTTTAAGGATAAAATCGCATTCCTGGAGTTGAACGATTTTAGAGAAGAACTCCAAACAATCTCCGAAAAAATAGGAGACGCCGACATACTCGTAGTCTCAGACATCGATATCGATAAGGCAGGCAGATTTCTATCCGACGATATCCTGGAATACTTCGATAATTTGTTGGAGAGGATAGAAGCTGCCGTTGAGACGGCGACCTTATTAGGTTTCCAGAAGATTGTAATCGCCACAGATCACGGATTCCTAATCATACCAAACCCCGAGTTGGTAAAGGTTGTCGAAGGCTTCTCTGAAAAGGGGTTGGTTGCATCAAGGAGATACGCCATCGGGAAACCCCAAAAATGCGAAGGCTGCATTACCTTGTCCCTAAGGAACATAGGATATCAAACAGAGGGAGAGATCCTGCTCCCTATTGGCATCTCCTACCTGCCGAGAAAAGGACCTAAAGAGATTTACATACATGGAGGCTTAAGCCTCCAGGAATGCTGCATCGGCGTAATCGAGATAGAACCAAAGACCATCGGAAAACGAGTAGGCGTACGGGCTGAAACCACTGAACCCATCTCCTCCAAATTCGTGAGGGTTAAGCTGCTACCTAAAACCACGGAGTTATTCCCTATCCCAAGAACCGTGAAAGCCGAGTTATGGTATAGAGATAGAATCGTCGGAGAGTCCAAGCCCATAGAACTCCTGAGACAAGCTGCGGAGGTCTACATGAAGCTGGAGAAGACACAGGGCGTGGAATCCGTGGAGCTCAGAATCGTTGACATCCTCACAAAAGAGATCATATACAGGAGGGAGATAGAGGTTACACTGGGGGAGTACGATGACCTCTTCTAGAATGAAAAAGATGGGTTCAGTCGAAATTAGCCATACTCCTCAACGTCACATTGATATTTTTGGAAAGACTTGGATGAATGAAGGCGATCGACATGGATGATCTAGATAGAAAGGTTCTCTCAATTTTCCCAGGTAAGGTAGTTAGAAAAGACCTCGTAGGCCCACTAAAGGGTCATCTCAACGTCCCCACATACGTTCTTGAGTATCTCCTGGGAAGATACTGCTCCTCAAGTGACCCCAAGATAATAAAACAGGGTCTCAAGGAAGTCAAGCATATCCTATCCGAGAATTTTGTTCATCCCGATCAGACCGAGCTCGTCAAATCAAAAGTCAGAGAGCAGGGTAAATATCGTGTCATCGATAAGGTTAAAGCAAGACTCGTCGAGACCGAGGACAGGTATTGGGCGGAGCTCGTTAACCTTCAATTGACCCACGTAAACATAGGCGAAGATCTCATTAGAAAATATGAGAAACTCCTTGGTGGCGGAATCTGGGCGATCATCGAATTATCCTATGATCATGAGATTTTCCATCGCGGAGTGCAACGACCCTTCGTGATCGAACGACTCCGACCCATACAACTCTCCATAACAAATCTAGATCAGGTGCTTGTGAACAGAAGGAAATTCACTCGCGAGGAGTGGATCGACCTCCTCATAAGGTCAATAGGCCTAGAACCAGGTAGCTTCAGCCACAGAGTAAAGATACTCATGCTCTGCAGATTACTTCCGCTTGTTGAAAATAATTATAACTTCGTCGAGCTTGGACCTAGGGGAACCGGAAAGAGCTATATTTACCGTGAAATCTCACCCTACTGTATCCTTGTTTCAGGCGGTGAAACCACTGTCCCCCGACTTTTCATGAGTCTGGCTGGAAGAGGTCGTATCGGCCTTGTTGGTCTATGGGATGCTGTGGCCTTCGATGAAGTAGCAGGCCTTGAAAGACTGAGCAGTCCTAGGGCCATTCAGGTCCTGAAAGATTATATGGAATCTGGGAGCTTCTCTAGAGGACGAGAGGAGGTCAGTGCCATGGCCTCCTTGGTATTCATAGGGAATATAGACTTCGATATTGAAAAAATCTTGAGAAGTTCCCACCTATTCATCTCGTTTCCAGAGCAGATGCAGGACCCTGCTTTCATAGATCGCTTTCACCTTTATCTTCCGGGATGGGAGATACCAAAGATTCATCCTAGTTTTTTCGGTGAACATTATGGATTTGTTGTAGATTTTCTCGCAGAGATGCTTCGTGAATTAAGAAAGGTAAGTTATACAACAGTAATAGATGAATACTTCGAATTAGGCAAGTCAATTACCACAAGGGATAAGAAAGGGATACGCAAGACCGTTTCAGGACTAATTAAGCTGATTCAGCCTGACGGGTCTTACTCCAAGGAAGAAGTGGAAGAATATCTTCAGATTGCCCTTGAGATGAGACGTAGAGTCCGAGAACAGCTTAGAAAGATGGGAGGTATTGAGTACTGGGACACTAACTTTACATATATAGATCTTGATACCTCAATTGAGCATCAAGTCGATGTTCCAGAACAGGCAGCTCTTGAGCCCATAGTTCTTCCTTCAGAGCCAACAATAGGTGAAGCAATTGGTCTAGCCATAACTCAGTCATATGGGATAATTCAGAGATTCGAAGTCATCGTCAATGAGGGGGGCGGTAAGCTAATTCCACTTGGGTCAATGAGGAAGGTCATGAGAGAGTCCCTTAGAGCCGCATACGAGTATGTGAGCCACAATACAGTACGCCTTGGTATCGATCCCGACTTCAAAAAGGATTATGACATCTCCGTCCTTGCCACTCAAATGGCGATACCGAAAGAGGGTCCTTCTGCAGGTATAACAATCTTAGTTGCTCTTGTCTCAGCCCTAACACAGAGACCGGTGAGAAATGATGTTGCCATGACGGGTGAGATCACACTACTTGGGAAGATCTTGCCTGTTGGAGGAGTTCAGGAAAAACTTGTTGCTGCTGTTGAAGCCGGTATTCGAAAAGTGTATATTCCTACAGGAAACATGAACAAAGTAGGAAGACTTCCAGATGAACTGAGAAGTAAATTGGATATTCGATTGGTTGAACGGGTTGAAGAGGTATTAAATGATGTAATCCTAGACTACCACACGACAACAGATAAAGAGATGGAAATGAAATACATCGCAAGTGAGCCTTATAAACTGCTTCAGGATCTCGAGGGCGCACTCAGAGAATTCATAGAATCAAAACTATCCTCCATTACACAGAAATGGTGGAAAGAGAGAATCCCGCCCGATGTTCAACGAAATGCGGAAGAGAGAAGGGACAGGAATGCGGCTCTATGGCCATGGCTCGAAAAAGAAGAGTTACACCCTATTCACTATATCAATTTCCCGGATTATATTAAAATAATAACTAGAAGAGATAATTGGAAAAATGTATTTTCTACATATTTCATAGATAAAACAATTATTTCCTCTAAATTAAAGGAGCTTGAACCAATTAGAAATAACATAGCTCACTTTAGAGAACTTCGAAAATCTCAGATTGCAAAACTTAAATTATATTCTAAAGAAATATTGGATACCATATCTAGTACGAGTTATGAATAAATTATCAAGTCGTGCTGTTTCTATACAATCCGCATCATCAAATCCGAAACATAAGGATAGTTATGAGCCTATGAATAAATCATCTGCAGAAGGGGCACCAGTAGTGGTTGAGGGCCACCTTTCGCAGCTTGAACACTTTACCGCCATGCTCTTCTCCCTTTTGATTCACGCATTGAGCTATAATCTCCTGAATCATAGGTAGTCCTCCGCCTCTCTGAGGAGTTCTAAGAGCTCGGTGTCGGGTTGCTTGACCTTGACTGCCTACAGGACAATCTTCTGCAGCTGGCGTTTGAAGTCGAGCTTGATTTGTTCCTGGATATTGGGGTTCTCCTCGACGCGTCTTATGATCGCGATCAGTCGCGTGATCTTGTCCTTGAGGATCTTATTTCTCAGCCTGGTCTGGAGGTTGGGGAGAATCGACCTGAGGTCCTGGACGATGGTGAGGATAACCTGGGAAACACGTAGCGTCGCATGTATTCGAGAAGGACCTCCTCAACGCATTCGCCCACCGTCTTCCCCGTGAATCGGGCGTAGGTCCTGAGGCTGACCTCTGATCGAGAGGGTGAGCCGATCTCCGTCTCCGGCGCGGTGTAAACAGTTTCCTAATGGATTTCAATTAGTAACAAATACAGTAGGATGTAACATAGGATGGCCCCTCACTCGCTCAGCCGCGGATTCAAGAAGGCGGGAGATACGCTGCTCAAGGGCATGTCTTCCTAGGTCACGGATTACTCGAAGAGGTTCCTGCCCCTGGGCGAAATATATGATCGTCTCCTCGTCAACCTCATCAGGACCGACTTCGATCCCAAAGAGGGCGCGGCCACCGCGGAACGGTTCCTCGGCTCGGAGTGCCTTGCATTCG
>Ga0209121_10003354_pt1 | contig 15589 bp, 11 predicted proteins | sample Cruoilmetagenom3_FD_187292 | JGI IMG/M metagenome (GOLD analysis project Ga0209121, IMG submission 187292) | Oil polluted marine microbial communities from Coal Oil Point, Santa Barbara, California, USA - Sample 3 (SPAdes) (version 2) | ecosystem: Environmental > Aquatic > Marine > Oil seeps ...
GATCTTCGATGATGTGGCCATCCGGCCGGACGAGATGAAGATCTACCCGACGGCGCTTCTGGAGAACACCGAGCTCTACCGTCTGTGGCAACAGGGGCAATATCAGCCCTACGACGAAGAGGCACTCATCGATCTCTTGGTGCAATGCAAAGAGATCGTGGCTCCGTATTGCCGTATTAACCGCCTTATGCGCGATATCCCCGCCGACTACATCGTCGCCGGGACCAAGCGGAGCAACCTGCGGCAGATCATCCAGCAGCGGATGGCCAAACAGGGCCTCGCGTGCCGGTGCGTGCGCTGCCGCGAGGTACGGGGGCGGGAGACGGTCAATCCCGAAGAGGTGACCCTCAACGTCCTTACCTACGCGACCGACGTCACCGAGGAGCAGTTCCTGCAGTACCTGACGCCCAGCGGCCGCCTTGCGGGATTCCTGCGGCTGTCCCTGCCCAAAGCGCCGAGAGCGTCGATCCCCATACCCGAGATCCGGACGGCAGCTATGATCCGCGAACTCCACGTCTATGGGCCGGCCCAGGGGTTGGGCGAGCGCCGCAGTGGCGTACAGCATCGCGGCCTGGGCACGCGGTTGATCGAGGAAGCCGTACGCAGATCCCGTGCTGCAGGCTTTGATGAACTGGCTGTTATTGCCGCAATCGGCACTCGGGTGTATTATCGAGAGCGTGGGTTCACTGAGGGCGATCTCTATCCGATCCGCAGGCTGTCGCCCCGGTAGCTGGTTCCTGCTTTCCGGACCGCCGGCAACAGGGTAGGGGACCCTGAGATTTGTGATTTGCCATTTGCGATTTCCCGGGTTTCCTGTGAGGAGCGTCTCCCATCATGATGTTTGAGGCTATCCTATTCTTGGCCGGCGCGGTCCTGTTCTTCCTCTCCGTGCTCTTCTTCGTTTTCCTCTGGCAGGACCGACTCACCCTGGCGCGCCGGAGTGAGGCGCTGCAGGTGGAGGTCACCGATCTCAAGGAACAGCGCGTGGAGCTCGATATCCGGGAACATGAGCTTCTAGTATGGGATGAGGGTCTAGAACACCAGCAGAAGGCACTGGAGCAGGCTCAGGAGGAACTGAGGATGCTCACAGCGAGCAAACAGGTGCCGGAACGGTCCTTCGTCGTCGCCCCCGATGGCGAAGTCACACCCCCACCCGAGGGCGCGCCCCGCGCCGCGCACGGCGAGCCCAGTGTGCTCAAGAACGTCAAGCAGAAGGTGAAACTCGATCAGTAGGGGGTCAGAGGGCAACCTGGCGAGCTACCAAAGGTGGGTTGATTCGGCGACGTTGACTTAGCCGCAATCGGCAAGCGCTGACAAGGCGCGGGATGCCGGGACCGACGAGAGTCTCGACCCCCTGGAGTGATTGACAGGCGGCTGCCCCGGGCGACTTTGTCTTTCTTAGCCTGCCCCGGCGCGGCGGTGAGAGCTTCGCTGACCAATTGGATGCCACATCTTACACTGTCAGAGTTCGGCCTGACGCTGGAGTCCGTGGTGACCGCCAACGCTTGGCTCGAGCACATTCGGGATTTACGTGAGATTGAGGACGTTTCCTCAACTGCTTCCAGAAGACAAGCTCCTTTCGGGGATGACTGTGACCATCGAACTCGTTGACGGCGGCTCCCTGATGACGACTGACGGAGTGGTGGCGTACAATATTCTCATTCCTCTTCCCTCGCCCGCCGTTAGCTGTGGTAAGCTCCAGCCGCCGACTCACCAGGTGGAACATCATCTGGAAATATGTTACCACGGGCCTTAAGTACCTCACGGCTCCTTGGCCCACGTTCGCGCTCCACAAAAAGAGGCCAGGATACTGCGCAGGTCCACTTCGCAGAGAGACCCAGGTGCTGGAGTGCGTCTCTACAGCGGACTAGAACAATGTTTCTATAGACCATGGTGTCCAATCTCGGAGACGGGACGCTCTACTGACTGAGACCCGCTCTCAAGAAGCTCGTTGCGGCGGCAGCGCCTCACGAACGGACGAGGCCGTAGGATGTTCGACTAGCCCAATGGCAGCGAAGCCGGTTTCAGCCCAGCTGTAGTTGGACGCTGGGACACAGTAGTGATGCACCTGTTTGGGACTTGAAGTAGCTTGCGGTCCGGGGTCCAAGTTTACATAATATAAATAGTCGGAAGATAAGAGATAGGTGAACTGGCGCCCCTGCAGGCTTTTCCAATAGTATAACCGGTCCCCCACCGCGTCTTGCTCCTGTACGCGCCAGACGTTCCCCGCTTGTATCAAAGGGCATTTGTGATAAGATAGATAGTTGTCAAACAATCATACAGACGACGACGGAGTTGCGGGGAACCTGGATCGGCGGGGCAAGACACTAGGTCCCCTACCCCGTTTCTGTGAAGCCAGGTAATCTGAGGAGAAGAGGATGAAGAAGGTCTTACTTATCGTTGGGATATTGATTGTTGTGGGGGCGCTTGTGGCAGGCGCGTTTGCGGGTGGTCTGGTGATCGGTCGCGTTTCAGGTCGCTCGATGCCGGCTACGGAGGTGGCGATGGAGCCGGCGCAGGGGACCGATGAGCCCGAGCCACAGGCGACGCCATTGCCCGTGGAGTCAGGAGATGTGCGGGAGGGCAATGAAGCGGAGGATGCCCTGACAGCAACACCAACTGCGGAGAGTGAGAGCGGGGACGCGGGAGACGGGGAGCCCACAGCGGACTTCAACTATGAGCTGGTGCGCACCGTGCTTGAGCTTCTGGAGGAGCAATACTACGGTGAGATCCCCGATGGGGATGACCTGGCATATGGCGCCGTACGGGGGATGCTGATGACCCTCGACGATCCCTACACCTCCTTCATTGAACCGGACATCACGGCAATTCTGAATGAGGACGCGAGCGGCGCGTTTGAGGGCATCGGGGCCATGGTCTCGATGCGCGAGGACGGCTACCTGGAGATCGCCGATCTGATCCCGGGACAACCTGCGGAGGCCGCGGGGGTGTTGACTGGCGACCTCATTGTTGCTGTGGGTGACCAATCCATCGTTGGGCTGGGTCTCTATGAGGCGATCGCCTACATCCGAGGTCCAGCAGGTACGGATGCTGAATTGGAGATTATCCGGCCGGGAGAGCCGGAGCACGTCACTATAACCGTGACGCGTGCCAGCATTGAGATGCCAATCGTCGATTCCGAGATGCTTGAGGACGGCGTTGCCTATCTGCGGCTCACGGAGTTTGACGCAAATGCCACCGAGCGGGTCGAGGCGGCGTTGTCAGAGCTGCTTTCCGAGAGTCCACGCGCGCTGATCTTCGATCTGCGGAGCAATCCCGGTGGTTGGCTGGGGCAGGCCATCGGTGTAGCCGACCTATTCCTGGATGAAGGACTCGTAGCCATTCAGCGGGACAACGCCGGACACGAGCAGCGGTTTCCATCAGTCGACGGCGATTTGGGCGAGGAGATCCCGATGGTCGTTCTGGTCAACGGCGGCAGCGCCAGCGCCTCGGAGATCGTGGCGGGCGCGCTCCAAGATCGTGATCGTGCGGTCCTGATCGGGACAGTAACTCTTGGCAAGGGATCCGTGCAACTCCCCAACAACCTGGATGATGGTTCACAGCTGCGCGTCACAATTGCGCGGTGGTTCACACCCGACGAGCAGGCCCTGCACACCAACGGCTTGACGCCTGATATCGAAGTTGACTACACTCCCGATACGCCTGCGGGCGAGGACCCGCAGCTGCAACGGGCTATCGACTATCTGAATGAGACGGTAAATGAGAACTGACGACGTGAAGGTTGTCGCGACAAACCGCAAGGCTCGGTTTGAGTACACGATCGAGGATAGGTACGAAGCAGGCATTGTGCTAACCGGCACAGAGATCAAATCCATTCGCGCCGGCGCGGTGAGCCTCGGCGAGGGGTATGCGACGCTGCGCAACCACGAGCTGTGGCTGGTGGACGTCCACATTGCCGTCTATGAGCAAGCCGGGCGGTCTAGTCACGATCCGACCCGCCAAAGGAAGCTGCTCCTGCACCGCCGCGAGATTGCCAAGCTGGAACGCGCTATACAACAGTCCGGCTATACTGTTGTACCGCTGAGGATGTATATGAAGGGACCTTATGCCAAGGTTGAGATCGGCCTGGCCAAGGGCAAGCGCCAATATGATAAACGGCGGGTGATCGCCGAGCGGGATTCACGGCGGCGCATGAGTCGCGAGCTGAAAGAATACTCCAAAGGGTGAGGTACTGCTTCGGGTGAGGAACTACTTCCCTCACTTAGGGGATGGGCGATGGCCCCCTAGAGAGGCGGAGCACAATCCATCTCACACGGCCGTGTGAGGTGGATTGTGCTCACGCTGGATTGTGGCCTACGTATTCTCTAAGCGAAAGATACCCTACGCTGGGAGGAGGCGCGTTTGACAAGCCCGTGCATTGCACTATAATATATAGCTGTTACAGATAGCATCCACCTGTTCAAGGAGTAAGTAAGCGAATGCCGGAAGAGACGACACAACAACCCACGTCGATCGGGGAGATTCAGCCCAAGATGTACCTGCAGGGCACCATCACACGAACGGAGCTCTACGGTGCGTTCGTAGATGTGGGGTTGGAACGTAATGGACTTATGCATATCTCAAGGCTTGCCACCGGCAGGGTCAAGAAGGTGACCGATGTCGTCAATGTAGGTGACCAGGTCTCGGTTTGGGTCCAGAGTGTGGATCCCGATCGAGGTCGCATTGCCCTCACTATGGTCGAGCCTCCCGACGTCGAGTGGCACGACCTGGAGGTCGGACAGACCTTCTACGGCAAGGTCGTGCGAATGGAGCGATACGGTGTTTTTGTAGACATCGGCGCAGAGCGCCCCGGCCTACTGCACGTGCGCGAAATGGGCACCTACGTCCGCAATCCCGAGGAAATCACGCACATGGGTGAGACTATTCAGGTCACGGTCCGCAGCGTGGATCGGCGCAAGCGCCAGATTGATTTCACTTTGAACGCAGGAGATCCCCAGCCCGAAGTCGTCGAAGACGAAGAGCCTGGTGTCTCCCCGATGGAGATCGCTTTCCTGCAGGCGCAAGAACAAGCACAGGGCGATGGGCGCCGCTTCCGTGAGCGCGGGAGCCGCAAGCGACGGGGCCGTGGCAGCAACAACGAGGACATGGAAGACATCTTCCGCCGCACCCTTAGCGAGTAGTTGGCCACAGACTTACAGATTGCGCCAACGGGGCGGCCCGCAAGCCGTCCCGTATTGTCATGGGGTCACGATGTGCTGTGTGACCTCGTGAAGACTAGCCCTCCGCCAGAGCTTCATCGATCAGCCTCCGGATACCCTCAGGGTCGTTGCCTGAGATCATCGTGCCGTTAACCAAGAACGTGGGTGTGGCCGACACGCCGCTGTTGTCGACGAAGACCATCTCCTGCAGCGCGTCGAGATACCGCTGATCCTGCACGCACGCCTCAAACTGATCTTCATCGATACCGGCGACACGGGCGGCGCGGCCAACATTGTAGGTGCCGAGCTCCAGAGACTGGAAAAGTGCATGCTTGTACTCAAAGTAGCGCCCCTGTTCTGCTGCGCACAGGGTGGAGAGAGCGGCGCCCTCCTCCAGGCTGCGCGCGAATCCATAGAAATGGTCCACGTAGCGAACTTTGCCGGTCGCCATGTACTCATCCAAGATCTCGGGCAGAGCATTGAGGTTGTAGTTGCGGCAGTGACTGCAGAGGATATCGCTGAACTCGATGATGACCACCGGTGCGTCTGCCTCCCCCAGCGCCGGCAGGCACTTCCGAACTAGGCCAGACCCAGCCGGGTTCGGATAGAGATAGTCGGTCTCACCAGCATCGTATGAGTAACCGCTGATCCCAGAGAGCCATTCGGCCTCACGCGGGCCGCTGCCGGGCGACTTCGGTGATAGCAGCGATGGCACTGCGACCAGTACAACAACGAGGAGCAGGGCGCCACCTAGCCCCCACCGCAACCAGGTCTGAGATCTCTGCCGGCTCCTTCGACTTCGGTGTTGTGATCTCGATGATGTCTTGGTCTTTGCCATCTGTTATATTACCTCTCTACATAGATGCTCTGACAGAGGATAACCGAGTCCCGCCGCTGACCGCACTGCGCTGCCACGACGGGCAACCGCGCGTGAGTATCCAGAGTGAACAGCCCTACCGAAACTAGATACGATCCTGCTGCTGCATCGTCCGGTATCCTCAACTGATGCCGGTCCACGACATAGCGATCGGTTGGCCACAGGTCCGTCGGGAAGCCCCCCGGGTTTAGATGGTCCGACTGACTCTGTATCTGTCCCTCGGGATAGACGAGATGCACGAAGGATTGGTACGTTGCCGTGATGGGGTGCTCCGCGATCCAGTAGAGCGTGATCTCCAGTGTGTCGCCGGGCAGGACCACGTCGCTTGAGAGATCGTAGGCCAGCAGAGAAACCTCGCCACCGAAGCTGGCGTGTTGCTGGAAATCGGCTGGGATCGGGGTGTCAAGTGGCGACATAGTGTCAAACCACGCCTGGGGATCGAAGACGGTGGCCTTGAGCAAGCCGACGGCGATAACAACGCCACCTATCGCGGCGACAGCACAAGCCTCACGTCCCACACTGATCTGCCCGGGGCGCTGCGTATCGAGCGGGCGCCGGGCAGATGTCGTCACCAGTTCAGAAGCTGTGTAGCGGCGATCACGCAGCGTCAGATAAGTGATCGTGGCCAGCAGCAGCGCCACACCCAGTCCTGATAGGTCCCATGCCAGATCTCGGATGGGTGTGGACTCAAAGCGTACCACAACGTCGTGCCGCCCCCCTGGGACAGCGACGGTAATGAAACCCTCCGGATGCGCGATCTCTATAGGCACGGGGGTCCCATCCACGTATGCCTGCCACCCCGGGAAGTCAAATAGGTAAAGACGCAGTTGGAAGGCTTCACTGGCTGTCACAGAGAAACGGTTGACCCACGGAAGGTCCGGCACAACCGTAACTGCGGCGCCATCGGGGAGGGTATGGCGATTGACCCGATCCACCGGCGGATTCCTGAACGAGGCGATGACGCTCTCCTGCGGACCGGGGATCATCTCCACGGATGCCGGGACGAAGTCATTGGTCGAAGTTGTGCCTCGCCAACGCCCACCAAGTTCAGCGGCAACGATGTCCTCCTGGGTAATAAACCCAAGTCCCGGCTCCCACGACAGCGCAGAGATCCCTGGAAGCGCACTCGCCAGGATTCCGGCGGCAACCGCACCCAGGATAGCCGGTGTGAGGGCTGCCAAGCGGTGTGACCCGTCTCTCATGGGACCGGGAAGAGCGCCGAGGCCGGCGACAGGCGGTATCAGGAGCGCAGCGACAGGCCCCAGGAAGCGCCAAGGAAACTGGTAGTAGGATAGCCCGGGTACCGACTCCCAGAGCGGCCGGGAACTGGGAAGGATCAACCACAGCAGAAGCCCACTGCTCAGAGCATAGAACCCAATGTCTCTGAAACGGCGCCCGCGTATGGCGTACAGCGTGCCGCCCAGTGCTAACACCACCGGCACCAGACCCGTCGTCATACGGACATCGGGAGCGCTCGCGCGTCCGTCAAGAGGCATAACCAGCGCAAATAGATCCTGAGGAAGGACGAAGTGATTGCGGAAATCGTAGTGTCCGTCGCCGGCCACGTCCAAGCGCACGTACTGCCGCTCAGCGAGAAACGGCAGCCAGAAGAATGAGGTCAGGAGAACGAAGATTACCGCTGTCATCACCGCCTGCGGCACGCGAGCCCCCTCTGCCGCCAGCAGCCAGCGCCAGAGCGAAAGGCCGGCGATCAGAGCCAGGATGGTGATCCCAGTCAGATTATGACTCAGGAAAACCACCGAGGTCGCGACAACAGCAGCGAGGATACGAGGCGCGCCACCGCGGCGCCAGACAAGCTCCCAAGCCCAAAGGGCCCACGGCACAAAAGCGAGCGCCAAACTCTCCGCAAGGTCCCCGCGGAGATGTGGGTTAATCAGCAGAGTGTACGGCGCCCACGAGAAGACGAGAGACCCGACAAGGCCCCCGGCACGCCCACCGAAGAGTCTCCCGAATTCATAGGCTCCCAGCGCACCCACAACCAGAGCCAGGACAAAGAGCAGCCGCGCACCCTCAGCAGACCTCTCTGGATGTCCCAGCGTGAGCCAGTAGCCCAGATGGTACGTGAGCGGCGCGTAGTAGTTGAAAATCGGGTAACCATAACCGTAAAAGAAGTCGGGGGCCCAGCGGGGATACGGGTTACCCGCCTCAAGGCTATAACCCAGCTCGGCAGTCCGGTAAATGTGTAACTCAGCATCAGTCTGGGCCGGAAGTCCAGGGGACTGGAAATAAGGCCACGCCGCGCCCAGACCTATGCAGAGCGCGATAGCTAGCGACACGACAGTCACGGGAAGTCTTCGGTGCATATTGTCTGTTCGATATCTCCAGATAGCAGGCGCCGACCGCCGTCCAACGACCGTGGCGCGAGCTAGGAAAGCGAGTTGGTCACATACCTAAACCCGTGACCGCGCACGGTCACGACATAGTCGTAGTCGGCATCCAACTCAGCCAGACGTTCACGGAGTCGGTAGACCAAGGCATCCAGGGCTTGATCGGTCACACCACCAACGGCATCAGGCCACACAGCCTCGATTGCCTGGTCACGGGTGATGACTGCGCCAGCGGCGCTGGTGAGCAATTCCAACAGCGTGAACTGCGCGGGCGAGAGCGGTGGATCGAGTATGGCCCGCCCCAAGGAGACCTGCCGGGCTGACACATTCACCTGGAGGCCGTCTTGCCGGGTCGTGCCCATATCTCTCAGGGGTACTGTCGCTTCTCCGGCAACAAACCCCATCTGCAGTACATCAGCCAACTCAATTTCGTCGCCATCACGAAGACGATAGGGCTGACCTCGCACGGCTTCACCGTTGACGAAGGTGCCGTTCTTGCTGCCCAGGTCGCGTATGATGTAACCCGTTTCGTCTTGCTCAATCCGGGCGTGATAGCGGGAAATCTGTCGCTCCGGCAAGACAATATCGCAGTCTTGGGCGCGCCCCAGCGTGATGGGTTTGCCCCTCACCGGCCAGCGGCTACCAGCCAGCGCCCCTTTGTAGACCACCAGCAATGGACTGTTCGCATACTCCTGCATACCACTGCACCTCACTTCCTATCTCACCCGCATCGATATCGATGATCCCGCAGGCCCCCGAACCCGCGCAGGATTCTTGGCCCATAAGCTGCCACCAAGTCCACTCTCGTCAGGGCTGAAACGCGCCCCGAACCCTTGACATTATACCAGGCCCACGCTATCATCAAGTAATATGGCAAAGCTACTTGAGCCCCAACTCCAGCTTAAGGACCGATATCGCGTTGCCGGCCCCATTGGCCAGGGAGGTATGGGCGCGGTCTATCGCGCTGAGGACACACTCCTCTCAGGCCGGATCTGTGCGGTCAAGGAAATCTCCCTCGACCCGGACAACTCCGATGAGGTGCTGACGCAGCTCCAGGAGCAGTTCAGGCGGGAGGCCTCGGTACTTGCCAGACTCGACCACCCCAGCCTGCCAAAAGTCTCGGACTATTTCACACACAATGGACGCGAGTACCTGGTGATGGACTACGTGCCGGGTCACAACCTACGTGAGATCATCGAGGAATCACTCGCCGAGGATCATCCTCTGGAGGAATCCGATGTGCTCGACTGGGCGCAGCAGCTATGCAGTGCCCTCCACTATCTCCACAGCCAGGATCCTCCGGTGCTGCACCGCGATATCAAGCCGTCCAACATCAAACTGATGCCGTCGGGCCTCATCAAGTTGGTGGATTTCGGGCTGGTCAAGCTGCTGACGAGTGACGAGTCCAGAACGGTCACCGTGGTCCAGGGCCAGGGCACCGCAGCCTACACGCCGCTGGAGCAGTATGGCGGCGACGACGTCCATACTGACACACGAACGGACACGTACGCCTTGGGCGCTACGTTGTACCATCTACTCGCAGGTCACCCTCCAGCCAGCGCACGCGACCGGTTCCTACGGGCCGACTCGCTGATACCACTGCGTGCAATCAATCCCCGCGTCTCTCCGAGTGTCGACAGAGCCATTCAACAGGCACTCGCGCTGCATCCGGATGACCGCCCGGCCACTATCCAGCTGTTCGCAGAATCTCTGCGAGGCGGCGCGATCCCAGCCTCCATCGCCCCCCTTGTTCTGACCGGTGCGGAATGGCGTCGAACCTGGCGCAAGAACGCCCCCCTGGTGATCGTGGCTGCCGTTCTTGCCTTGGTAGCCCTCGTTATCACGCCATAGGCAGCAGCTCAAATCAGAGACGGGACCCAAAGTAGCGTTTGTCGGCATTGCGTGTTTCGGCACGACCGCGTGGAGGCCCACCCGGAGGCTGGGCGAGCCAGAGCGAGAGCGCCATCACACAGCTACCTACGGTGACCGTGACAACCCCTCCAAGATACTCTCTGGCCACCAGCGAGTATCGAATGAACGGGAACCACCAACTGGTGATCGCCATCAGCAGGTTGTAGCCAACGAGACAACCAATCAAGCTTGCCAGTGCTATGCGCGTGGCAGCTTCTGCACTCAAGGCCTGTTCACGCGCCAATAAGAACCCCAACAGTGTGATCACTGCGGCTCCCGAAAATCCCCAACGAATGAGTTTGGCGCGATTCGGCACCGGAAGCTGAGGAGGATCAGGTAACTGGCCGCCCTTTGTCGGCACCGGATCAGGCGTGGCTGTCGCGGTCGGTGTTGGCGATGGCGTTGGTGTTGGTTCGAGGGTAGACGTTGGGGTCTGCGTCGGTTCCACTTCAGTGATGGTCACCCCATCATCACGAATGACTAACTCCAGCTTCACCGATGATGTAGCAGGCTCAGACTGAACGGTGATATCCAGCTGCCCAATGCGATCCAGAGTCACGGCAGCCGCAGCCGTGCCATCCGATGTTTCGGCAACAATTACGTGGTGGACGCTCTCCTGCGGGTAGTTGAGCGTAAAGTTCACCGGCGTGCCATCCGGCACGACGCGGCCGTTACGATCGAGAATCATATCTGTCCTGAGATTGATAACGTCACCTACATGGATGTTGGAGCGCGCTGTCTGCGTCAAAGCCTCGCCGGCGTCGTCCACGATGCCGAGGGTGAGCACTTGATCTGGTGCCGGCATCGTCTGTTCAGACATATAGTAGTTCAGGGCCGGAATATCCACAGGCGAATCACCGGCTGCCACGATGTCTCGGAAGAGCGCACGAACACCTGCCTCGACAAAGGCCTCGCCAGTGGAATACAGCTCGTAGAAGACGTCAAGTTTGCTGATCTCCGTACCGTCGAGCTCGTAGGGCGGACCGAAGGAAAGCACTGCGATGTGGGCATCGAGCAGGTTGGCCTGAGAGGCCAGGAACTCTTTCAGCGCTCCGGCCCCCTCGCTATGGGCATCCAATCCGCTTGTGGCAAAGACAATCCAGTCGGCGTCTACCAGGGCGTTATCGATCGCCGCAACGAGCGTCGGTGGCTCGGCCTCATCATCGCCGGTGCTGATGACCGTCTCCTCGCCGGTCTCCTCCAGAGCAGTTGCGAGCTCCTTGAACGAGAATGCACGCACCGCATACGCCGGAATCACACCGGCCCCATCAGGACCATAGAAACGGAGGATCGTGTCGACAACCGCTTGGGCCGTCAGTGGCGTGAGCACGGCGTCGGCAGCATCGGTGATCGGCAAGGCTTCCTCCTGGACAAAGACAACGACCGAGTCACCCTCTTGAGGTGGCGACGGTGCCAGGTCCTCGGTCATCGGGAAGACAAGTGTAAGAGCACCTGATGCGACCTGGGCGTTGACGAGCTCCCCACCGCCAAGGCTTGCGCGTGCTTGGGTTGCGTCGACGCGGACATCATCGACGTGAAGCCGCGGGTAGATACCCAGCTTCATCGACAGAATGCGGTAGACCGAGGCATCTACAAGCACCTGAAACGCCGGCTCATCCCTATAGCGGGAAGCCAGGAACTTCAGCGTATCCCGTATGTTTGTGAAGTGGGTGTCCCACTGATCGGGTGACCCGAAGTGATCCAGAATCAACAGATCATTGCCGGCAGAAAGGGCATCTTGAGCCACCCGCCGCGCGTTGAAGGTCAATCCCCGCGGATCATAGGAGAGCAGCACAGAACGCATCCCCAGGTTGTCGCCGATCAACACACCGCCGCCGCCGCGCCACGGCGCGACCTCCTCTAGGCTGGTGACCAACTGCAATGCCGTGGCATCCAGGCTGATGGGACGCGTCGTCTGGCGGATGTTGCTGCCCTGGAAGCCGCGATAGCGGATATGGGTGACAACGAAGGCGTCTGCCGACGCCGCACTGCCAGGAGCCTCCGCGGCAGCGGCGAAGAACGGTACCAGCTCGATCTGCCGCAGCAGCTCAAGCGGCTTCTGAATCGTGGGAATCTCCTCTTCCAGAGGACGGTCTGCACTCCCCAACCCGGGAAGATGGCGTGGGGCTACGAGCAGACGGCCCTCACTCCCCGTGTGCAGCCCTGCGATGTAGGCAGTCCCCATTTCACCGACCCAAAACGGGTCCCCGCCGAAAACCTGCGTATCAAGGTCGGCCGGATCGCCGGGCCGCGGTGTATAGAGCACATCCAGATCCGGTCCCAGGTAGAGATTGACCCCCAAAGCCGCCAGCTCGCGACCCAGAACGGCCCCAACTGTCTCCGCGATCGCAGGTTCCCAGGTAGCGCCGATCGCCATCTGGGTCGGCAGCGCGGAACTCCCGCTGACCAAGGTCGAGGGCGGAATCCCGTCCTCTGTGGCTTTGATGCCGATAAGAAGCGGGACATAAGGGGTGGTTTGCGGCAAACCGGACTCAGTCACTGTGGGCACAGAGGCTGCCGTGGAGGCTTCCCACGCCACGGTCTGGAGCGCGTTGGTGATCGACACGAAATCCCCCGGCGTGATGCCGATACCGAAGTTGCCATTCTGGGGTCTGAGGAGAATGCCGCCGATGTAGTATTCACGAATGAGACGCGCGATGTCTGATTCATCCCCGATAGAAGTGCCTGGATAGGTCACCAAGACAAGCTGGCCTACCTTAGCCTCAGGGGACATAAGCGACATTAGCTCAAGTACAGGATCAGGCAGTGTCTCCTGAGCTCTCAACGGTGGGACGACCGTCACAGTGAGCAACAGCAGCAAGAGCAAGATCCCGTGGCGACGTACACGGGGCTTCATGGTTGGTTCTCCTCCTCACCTATTGTAACCCACTCAGGCGTCCTGGGCAACCGTGGTTGCCATCCAAAGATTGCCTGGTACACTCGTTGCTTGTGAACACCGTTACGAATCAGGATTCCGGCTCTCTGGCTACAGGGACTGCGCCGTCCGGCGACGGTCACGTGTTTGCTGCAGCAGCCGCACTGAATCGCACAGACGACTGCCCTCGTGCGCACGAAGGTGGCGATTCGAGGCCGCGATCAGCTGCTGGCTGGTCGTCACGAGTTCTGTATCGTGCGCGGATGCTGGATCGCGTACCCAACGTGCTGCTGGCCTGCCTAATGGGCCTGGCCTTACTCTTCTTGGTTTCCTGTCAAGCCAAACCACTCCTGCGACGCGTCTCTCTGGAACCCGCACTCATCACGCCTAATGCCGATGGCACCACTGACCTGGCGAAGATCGAGTTCTACCTGACCCGCAATGCTACCGTCGGTCTCAGTCTCACGGACGCCGCCGGCACCGAGTACACCTTCCGCCCCCCGACACGCCTGGGCGCCAGCGAGGATCCTTACAAAGTGTACTTTGGCGGCGTCGTGGAGGGCTACAGACTTGAGGCCGAGCCGGAGACGGACTGCACTATTCTGAAGCGGATGCTGCCCGATGGTAGCTACATCTGGAGCCTGACCGCGGTCAGTGAGGACGGCACGCAGGCTGTGGAGACAGGCAGAGTAACTCTTCAAGATGGTGACACGGCCCTTCCTATCATCCGCGGCTTCACAGTATCTCCGGATTCGTTCTCACCGAACCAAGACGGTATCGACGATCGGGTGACTATCAACTTGGTGCTTGACAAAGACGTCGCGGATCTTCGCGTGTACCTCCAGGGTGGCGATGGCATTCAGCATTCGATCGCGGAAGCGGAGCAATCGACCGAGCCCTTGGCGAAGGGGTGGCACACCTATGATTATGATGGTGGCATCGATGCTGGCAGCCATCCCCCCGAGGATGGCGTCTACACGCTCTTTGCCGAGGCAGAGGATGCTATGGGACAGCATGTTATCGTCAGCACCACACTTGAGTTGATCAACGCCGGTCTCCCCCGTGCCTACATTCTCAATGGCGAGGTCGAGTACTCGACCACGACACTCGTGCTCTCGGAGACGCTGTGCTTCACGCTGACCGTGGAAAACGACAGCATCACATATCTCAGAACGACCGGCCCGTGGCCCGGCACGCTCTACCGCACCGATCAGAACTTCAACACCCTGGGATGGAGTGAGGAGTCGGGTGTGTTCAGGGTGGCCCTGGACTTCGACACAAGTCTCCGAAACTACCCGTTCCGTTGGGGCATCGGACAGCCTGGCGTGAATCTGGTGCAGATCGGAGACTATTGGTATCTACCGCCTGAAGCTCGTTCTGCCGTGACGGGATGCGTGCAGGTAGTTGAGATGCCGGTGCGCAATCCGCTCTACTACTGGACAGGGCTCATCCACGAGGACGTCGAGATCGCGCTCGTGAACAATCGCGTGGATCCGAACTTCGTAACTATCTGGGAACCGTAGGCCGGCACTCAACGCTATCTTGGCTACCAAAGAGCTCCCCCTCGCTGTCATCATCGTCTCCTGGAATGTCGCAGCGCATCTGGATCGCTGTTTGACCTCACTCGAGCACGCGTTCACCACTGACGAGGTGGAAGCTGTGGTTTGGGTCATCGACAACGACTCGACCGACAGTACAACGGAGATGGTAAGAGAGCGTCATCCCTGGGCTGAATTGCGGCCGCAAGAGACGAACCTGGGATACGTGAGGGCCAACAACCTGGGCCTCACAGCGCTTGTGGATAAGGCAGAGGCCATTTGGCTGCTAAACCCTGATACCCTCGTCCCGGAGGGTACAATCCGAACGCTTCTGACGTTTCTCAGGACGCATCCCAAAGCAGGCTTACTTGGACCAAAACTGCTCAACGCAGACGGATCGCTTCAGGAGTGCGCCTTTCACTTCCCGGGGCTCACGCAGACGCTCTTCTCGCTGGGCAAGATGCCGGACCGGCTTTACTACAGTGCACTCAACGGTCGCTACGCCCCCGCCCTCTTCGAGCAGCGGCACGGATTCGAGATCGATCACCCTCTCGGTGCCGCGATGTTGGCCCGCGCCGACGCCATACGCGACGTTGGGCTACTTGATGATGGCTTCTTTATGTATTGCGAGGAGATCGATTGGGCGTGGCGGATGCGCAAAGCCGGTTGGCAGACCTGGCTCGTGCCCTCGGCCGAGGTGCTGCACATTGGCGGCGCAAGCAGCCAGCAAGCACGCCCAGCGACGACAGCCTATCTGTGGGAAAGCCGCGCCCGACTCTATCGCAAGCACCGCGGGTGGCTGACTCAGGCACTAGTGAGAGGAGTTGTCGTGAGAACATTCTCGGCGCGACACGCTCAGGCTGAGTCGGCTGAATGGGCAG
>Ga0209121_10003355_pt1 | contig 15586 bp, 13 predicted proteins | sample Cruoilmetagenom3_FD_187292 | JGI IMG/M metagenome (GOLD analysis project Ga0209121, IMG submission 187292) | Oil polluted marine microbial communities from Coal Oil Point, Santa Barbara, California, USA - Sample 3 (SPAdes) (version 2) | ecosystem: Environmental > Aquatic > Marine > Oil seeps ...
CGAGCATCGCGCTTGTGGTCCCACCAAACATCCATTGCTGCAACTTCGAATGCCCGTAGGCCCCCATGACAACCAGATCAGAGCCGGTTTCGGTGATGGCCTCGACAATACTGGTCGCGACGCCGCGACCTCCGGTTGGCCGCTGTTGCAAAGTGACGTTGCAGCCGTGATGGCTTAACCATGCTGAAACATCAGCCCCCGGATCTTCGCCGTCGGCGTTTTTGCTCATTATCGGATCAAACAGACCAACGATGACTTCATCCGCACGCTGCAAGACCGGCAAGGCCTGATGGATAGCACGCGAGGATGGCAAGCTGGAGTTCCACGCAACAAATACACGCTTCGGTTTTGGTATAATCGCCGCAGCCTCGCCCGCCACAATCACGCCGATGGGTGACCTGAATAGAACGCCGGACAAAACACGGCTGTATACATTATCTTCGAGTGTATTTGATTTTGGCAACATCGCTACATCGCAAACCATGGCTCGTTTCGCGATTTCGGCGTCCAGATTTGCGAGCTCTGAATACACAGCATTAACGTCGCCTGCGATGTCTGCTTTTTGCAGGATTACCTCGATGCTATTTACCTTGGCACCGAGCTCCGAGATTGTTTCCCGGATGTTCATTCCGAAATCATCGGCCACAGTCATCGCGCCATAAGGTATCGCCGAAGCATAGACATTCGCCGACGGTGCGACAGCCACAACCGCCACCGACAGCCGCGCCTCCAACGAGCGCGCAATTTCCAGAAGCGGATCGAGTTGCTGTTTTGTGCAGTCCATTCCGAGGACTGTTAGAATTGTTTTATGGGTCATGACGATTCTCCTTTGAAAGAATACGAACAGTTTATTCCACATGTTGGCGCAGGCCTTGAGGTGGATCAAGAAAGTCTCAACCCGAAATCTGACCTTCATTGCCGCAGATTGCAAAGCTTTTCCGAAAATCTCGACAATTGGCATTGACCGCCGCGTATTTCGCGTTACCTAGACATACAGGTTTGCAGCAGATAAATCAGGGTAGGAAATGCGGTTTAGACCGCATTGGACAGGGAACAATGGACGAAACATCTTCTTTTTTGCCTTTGATTGCGGCCATGCCATTCATTGGCGCTCTTCTTCCAGGATTAATGATACGCGCGGGACGCAACGTCAGCGCCTTGTCGGCCGGTTTTGCGACGCTTCTCGCCCTTATAATGCTGATACTCGAAGCGCCGGCGGTGATGCGCGGTGAAGTTATCCGTGCAGACATCGACTGGATGCCATTACTTGGCCTAAACGTCAGCTTTTTCCTTGATGGACTGGGGTTACTGTTTGCCCTAATGATTTTGGGCATCGGGCTGCTAATTATTCTTTATGCCCGGTTCTATCTGTCAAAATCAGACCCGATGGGTCAGTTTTACACCTATCTACTACTATTTCAGGGTGCGATGCTCGGGATCGTTCTGTCGAATAACGTATTGCTTTTGTTGATTTTCTGGGAGCTAACTAGTCTTTCCTCGTTCCTACTCATCGGTTATTGGAAGCACCTTCCCGAGGGGCGACAAGGCGCGCGTATGGCATTGGCTGTCACCGGCATGGGCGGTTTGGCGATGATCGGGGGAATGCTAATCCTGGGTGACATCGCAGGCAGCTATGATTTGACGGTTATCCTAGCGCATGGTGAAGCTATTAAATCCTCACCGATGTATATGCCCGCTCTTATCTTGATTCTTCTCGGCGCTTTTACAAAATCGGCCCAGTTCCCGTTCCATTTCTGGCTTCCACACGCCATGGCCGCACCTACACCGGTTTCGGCGTACCTGCACTCCGCGACCATGGTGAAAGCCGGTATCTTCCTGATGGCAAGACTCTGGCCAGCTTTGGCAGGTACGGATGCGTGGTTCTACATCGTCGGAACAACCGGTCTGGTGACAATGCTTGTCGGCGCTTCGATCGCTTTGTTCAAAGATGACCTAAAGGCACTGCTTGCCTATTCGACCGTTAGTCACCTCGGGTTGATTACAATGCTATTGGGTTTTGGCACCAAAGCGGCAGCAGTGGCGGCGATTTTCCATATTATCAACCACGTGACATTTAAAGCGGCGCTGTTCATGACCGCCGGAATTGTCGATCATAGCGCCCACACCAGAGACATCAAACGTCTGGGCGGACTTGCAGCGTTTATGCCGATCACAGCCGTAATCGCCACGATTTCGGCTCTGTCAATGGCCGGGATTCCGTTCCTGAATGGGTTCCTCTCAAAAGAGATGATGCTGGAAGAAGCAGCTCACACAGTTTGGCTTGGCAACCATTGGGTTGTTCCAGCGCTCGCCACATTTGGGGCGCTTTTGTCCGTGGCTTACTCCCTCCGCTTCATCGCACATGTATTTTTGGGGCCAAAGCGGGACGACTACCCTGCTAAACCGCATGATCCTGAATTCGGACTTTGGGCAGCGCCAGCATTACTCGCTACATTGGTCGTCTTGATCGGCATATTTCCACAGGCCATAGCCGCCCCGCTTGTCGCGCTAACTTCAGGCGCCGTTATCGGTGGGGAGGTATCTTATCTCCACCTGAAACTTTGGCATGGCGTTACTCCGGCCCTCTACATGAGCATTATCGCCGTCGGTGGCGGTGCAATGCTTCTATGGCAGCACAAACTTCTAGAGCGTATCTGGCTTGCGACGCCACGCCCCGAAGCCAAGCGCCTGTTTGATCTATTCGTCGATGGATTGGTCACCGTGACGCGCTCCATTTCGGAAGTACTGCATAATGGCGCTATCAGTCGATATCTGGCGGTGTTTGTTTTAACCACTGTAAGCCTCGGAACAATCGCGTTCCTTGGCGGAGCGCATGGTGCGGGTGGTAGAGAGTTGCTGTCGATACCTGCACCCGCCTTTGCTGCGTGGGGATTGTTGGTGGTTGCCGCCATCTCCGTAGTGACGGTCCACAGACGCCGTTTCCTCGCTCTTGTGCTTATCGGTGTTATCGGACTGACCGTGTCACTAGGGTTCGTATACCTGTCCGCGCCTGACCTTGCGATGACGCAGATTTCGGTCGAGATCGTGACGATTATGCTCATGCTTTTGGCGTTGAACTTCCTTCCCAAAGAAACCCCGAAAGAAAGCAGCGTGCTGCGCCGTAGCCGTGACGCGATCATCGCTATTGCATCCGGTGGCGCGATAGCCGCGCTCTCCTACGCCTTTATGACGCGCGACTTCAGCACGATTTCAACCTTCCACCTCGACAACTCCTACACTGGCGGGGGTGGCAAGAACGTGGTTAACGTAATTCTGGTCGACTTCCGTGGTTTTGATACCTTCGGGGAAATCATCGTGCTCGGTATCGCAGCCCTGACGATCTACGCCCTGATGGAGGCGCTGTTATCCGGCCCTGCCTCGCGCAAACTGACGACTTGGGTCTTTGATCAACCTAAATCTCGCGACCGCCACCCGTTAATGATGGTAGTGGTAACGCGCGCGTTGATGCCTATCGCGATTATGGTCGGTGTATTTGTATTCTTGCGTGGCCACAATGACCCCGGAGGCGGGTTTATCGCCGGTCTGATCATCGCCATCGCGTTGTTGATGCAATATATGGCTAGCGGGTTCGTGTGGGCTCAAGAACGCCAGCGGATGGAGTATCATACGATGATCGGACTTGGCGTATTAATCGCCGGATTCACCGGAATCGGTTCGTGGTTCGCGGGCAAGCCTTTCCTGACAAGCGCGTTTGGTTATGTGACACTACCTCCGCTCGAAAAATTCGAACTCGCAACTGCGGCATTGTTTGACCTCGGTGTGTTCTTGACCGTCGTCGGGGCCGTGATGCTTGCGCTTTATAGCTTGTCACGTATTGCTCGCCGCGCTGGGGAAACTGTCAACGTAGAAGCGATGGATTACGATCCTTCAGAAGTCCAATCGACATCGGAGGATACCTGACATGGAAATGCTAGTCGCAAGCGCCATCGGCGTGCTGACGGCCGCCGGAATCTACCTGATCCTGCGCCTACGCGCCTTCCCCGTCATTCTAGGCACCGCAATGCTTTCGTATGCGGTTAACGTATTTCTTTTCTCGACAGGTCGCCTAGCTGTAAACGCGCCGCCGATCCTGACTAAAACCGCTGAAAGCTATACCGACCCGCTACCACAAGCCTTGGTTCTAACAGCGATCGTGATTTCTTTCGGTATGACCGCGGTTGTCGTGATGATTGCACTTGGTGCCTACCTAGAAACGGGCACTGACAAAATCGACATTGCAACTGACGAAGAAGGAGATGCCGCGTGAACCACTGGATAATCGCGCCTGTCATTCTTCCCGCGCTGCTCGCCCCTGTACTAGCGGCTGTGATGCGCCATGATATCGTCCTCTCGCGAGTGTTTTCGCTGGCGGGAACGATTGCCCTTGTAGTGATAGCACTTGGACTGGCCAGTCTGGCCTCCTCGGGCGGAACATTTGTCTATGAACTAGGCAACTGGCCTGGGCCGTTTGGTATCGTATTGGTGCTGGATCGACTATCTGCGCTGATGCTACTGATAACATCGGTGCTGGCGCTTATTGTGTTGTTATACGCCATTGGCTCCGGATGGGATAAACGCGGACGGCATTTTCATCCACTGTTCCAGTTCCAACTCATGGGCGTCAGCGGAGCGTTTCTTACCGGCGACGCCTTCAACCTGTTCGTGTTCTTCGAGGTATTGTTGATTGCATCCTACGGGCTAATGATCTTCGGTGGCGGCGGCATGCGACTACGCGCCGGGCTTCAGTATGTAGTGATGAACCTTGCGGGTTCGACACTGTTTCTTATCGCCTTGGGAACCTTGTACGCAGTTACGGGCACACTGAATATTGCGGATCTCGCGGTTAAAGTTCGCGAACTGCCGCTTGAAGATGCCGCATTGTTGCGCGTCGCAGCAATGCTTCTGATGATCGTCTTCGCGGTTAAAGCCGCGCTGTTTCCGGTGCAATTCTGGCTGCCAGCGACCTATACAAACGCACCGGCGCCAGTCGCCGCGCTGTTCGCAATTATGACCAAAGTCGGTGCTTACGCTATTCTCCGTTTTTACACGACCGTATTTGGCCCCGACGTTGACGCGACCGGATCAATGCCTGCCGACTGGTTAATGCCTGCCGCGTTGATCACACTCGTTTTGGGCGTGGTTGGCGTTCTGGGCGCAAGGCGACTGGTTCCGCTCGCATCGTTTGCAGTTCTCGCGTCGATGGGAACGTTGATGATTGCGATTTCCTTGTTTACGCCTCAAGCAACCATGGCGGCGCTTTACTATATGGTGCATTCCACTTTCGCTGCCGCCGCGCTGTTCCTGCTTGCAGACCTGATAATATCGCGCCGCGGCGACAATGCCGACTGGTTGAAGACAGCCCTGCCGATATCGCAGAACGGACTTCTTGCAGCCTTGTTCTTTTTGGTTGCTATTGCTGTTAGCGGGATGCCCCCGCTTAGCGGATTCCTAGGAAAATTGCTGGTTCTGGACGCAGCGCAATCCTCAGTAGATATGGCGCTGATCTGGGCTACAATTCTGGTGACATCGCTTGTCATGGTGGTAGGATTCGCCCGCGCTGGTAGCGTGCTTTTCTGGAAATCTTCGACACTGAAAACCGAAGCCGCCAGCGAGTCATCGCCCTATATCGAACCTATACCGACACCTGTGCTACCAATCATATCCGCAGCGGCGCCAATCGTAGTGCTGATCCTTCTAACTGTATTCGCCGGTCCTGCAACCAACTACATGCAAGCAACGGCTACGCAGCTTTTTGATATCTCTGGTTATGTTAACGCCGTGCTAGGAGCGAACTGATGGGATACGAGCAATGATCCGCAAAATCTTTCCCCACCCCCTTCTGAGCGTGATGTTAACGGTTGTCTGGCTGCTACTTGTCAATTCGATTGCCTTAGGCAGTATCGTAATGGGGTTGATACTGGGTATCCTCACACCGATTTTTTCGGCACCGTTTTGGCCCAATCGCCCAAAGCTTCGCAATCCGTTGATGATCATGGAATACATGGCCGTCGTGCTTTGGGATATCGTCGTGGCGAATATATCGGTTGCCGGTATTGTTTTGTTCAAACGAAATCAGGACATGCGCCCGGCGTGGATAATGGTACCACTTGAATTGACATCGCCAGAAGCAATCACAGTTCTAGCGGGAACTATTACGATGACCCCCGGAACCGTAACGAGCATGGTCGCCGCAGACGGGCGGAGTTTGCTGGTACATTGCCTACACACCGACGATCCGGACGGGGTCCGCGACGAGATTAAAAACCGGTATGAACGCCGCTTGCTGGAGGTTTTCTCATGATAACATATGCCCTGATGTTTGGCCTCGGAAGCTTTGGACTGGCGCTCGTTTTCAACCTTTACCGGATCATCCGCGCAGACAATTTGGCGGACCGGATTTTGGCCTTGGACACCATGGTGATCAACTCGATTGCAATCCTGATCCTTTTCGGAATCCTAGAGAGCACGCGGGTTTACTTCGAAGCGTCAATGCTTTTCGCAATGGTGGGGTTTGTCTCGACCGTAGCCTATTGCCGCTTTTTGCTTCGCGGCGACATCATAGAATAGGACGGAAACATGGCACATTTTTCAGAAATTCTGGTTTCGTTTTTCATTGTCGTCGGCGGCATCTTCGGGCTTGTCGGTTCATTCGGTCTGGTAAAGCTTCCTGATACTATGCGCCGCCTGCACGGTCCGACCAAGGCAACCACCCTTGGCGTAGGCGGGGTGCTAATTGCGTCGATGCTTTACTTTTTGTTGTTTGAAGGTAAACTTTCCTTTCACGAGCTCATGATCACTGTCTTCCTGTTTTTGACAGCTCCGGTTACCGCGAATTTTATCGCAAAAACCTACATGCACCTGAAAGTAAAACCATCCGAATTGCCAGAAACCAGCACCGAATATGGTTGGGCCGGTTACGACGATCCACCTGTTGAAGTAACGGAACAATCGGAAAAGAAATAAGTCGAAACCCTAACGCGCGCAGTCGAGCCATAATTGATCGAGCCTGTCGATCTCTTCGACGTTAAATCTTTCCGTTTCTTTCCAGTACTTTCCGCTTTCAACGAAATAGTCCAACGATCGTTCTTTCGCTAGCGCGGTTTCAACGACGGTTGAGTTATATTCTTTGGAACCCGGATAATTGGACGAGGCTATGTCTTCGAAAGTAATTCGAGGGAACGTTAAGCGGCTTTCAGATTGGCTTGATAAGTTGAAGGTCTGGCACCCTGCTTGCTGACCTAAAGCACCAAATCTCGTCGCTTTGGCCTCCAGATTTCTAAGCGTCGGGTCAACACGAAGCGGATCTGCGGTGCCTCGACCATAGAAATGGGTGTTGGCTCCACTATAGACCATATCACATCCAAGAAACGCGATTACGTCTGGCCGAAACGTGAAAAGGCTCCAGTAGGCGGCCGTAAACGCCATAGTCCCGCCTGCGTAGACGAAGCCACCAAATTCATTTTGCGCGGGGACGTACTCATCGGCGGAATGCAACGATTGATCCGCCCCCGCGATCGGATGCTTTTCTATTGGAAAATCCGACGGAAATATTGAATGGGTCCAGTCCGGAGTGATACGCCACGCGTTGTTTATCGCGACGACGGCATCAAAAACGCTGACATCCCTGTCTGCGGCTTCAACGGCATCTGGTGCACTACCGAGAATTAGGATTTTTCGGTATTTATCACGAAATGGCACGGCGCTCTAGAAATCGCCTTCGGCCGCACGCTCCAGAATATCCAACAGGATTTCTTTCACTTCCAAAGCTTCAGCCAACAGTTCGGGCGGTAATGTTTCTCCGCCGTAGATCATCATGTCCATGTCGAGGGTGTAAATCCACAACTGCCCTTCCTCGTCCTCCACAAGAGAGACTCGACACGGAAGATAAGCTGCGTACGCGATGTCATGCTCGATCATCTTTGCGGCGGTCAAGGGATTGCAATAAAGATATATGTTCAGCTTGCGCCATGGCTCTCCGGTCATCGCGGCGACCTGATCGCCAAGCGGCAATTCTCCAACACCTCGGATATTTCGTTCAATCGCGATTTGTTTGATGGACTGGTCCACATCCTCAAAAGTTAGCCCGTCGGCAACTTTTGCGCTCCAAACCGTAGCGGCAACGGAATTACCGGTTTCCACCAGCCGGTCGGTCATATCCTTGTACGTTTTAAAAGCCTTCTCGTCGAATCCGTCGAAGGCGACCTTATATTTGTACAGCGCTGGTCCCTGCCAAACGACAAATCCAACAGCTAAAACGCCCAAAAGTGCCAATATATTTCGGATATACCCCATCGGAATTGCCCCTGATTTTTTAATTATAAAGAAACATTATGATACATGAATGTAGCGCTTAGGCAAGTTTTACGAAATTTCAGCGGTTCTTGGCGTAAATCGGAATTCCATCACGTAGGCACGACCCTCGTCGACATGATAAATGCAATGCCTTAAGAAATACGTATGGAAACGATTCCTCAGTTAAAATTTACCAGAAACTATTCACCGCCTACGCTGTTTGGAATCCTGTTGGCGTTAGTTATTTTACTATCGGCCAGCTACACCGCCGCTTACTGGTATTTCAAGGGGATCGAGACTAGTCGCGCGCAGGTCCGCATGTCGCTTTATCAAAACACACTGTCAGCCGAGCTCGAAAGATTCAGCCATGTGCCTTTTATTCTGGCGCGCGATACATTTGTGATTGCCGGGGCTGAGGGCAGAAGTCGTGAGCCGCTAAACATCCGACTTTCCGAATTTGCTGAACAGGCCAGCCTAGATGCGATTTACTTGATGGACATGCAGGGAGATACAATCGCTGCCTCGAACTGGAATGAAGAGTTAACTTTTCTGGGCCAAAACTATGGTTTCAGGCCCTATTTCCAACAGGCCACAGATGGTGAACGGGGTGAATTTTTTGCCATTGGCGCCACAACCTCGCAACCCGGGTATTTCATCGCCGAGCCGGTGCACGCGGCGTCCGGTGACATAATCGGTGTGGTGGCGATCAAGCTAGACCTGAACAATCTGGCAAACGCCTGGGCCAGCGGCGGTGAGTCTGTTTTCGTTTCAAACTCGGATGGCATCGTCGTTTTGGCATCCGATCCGGGTTGGCGGTATCAGGCAATCGAGCCTCTTACTTCCACGCAACGTGAGGCCATTATCGCCGCACGCCAATTCGGTGCGCAGCCTTTGAGCAACTTGAATTGGAGTGCGGCGGGCGCAGATATCGCGACACTGGATGGAAACACCTATTTACACGTTGAAACCCCGTTAGTCCGGCCCGACTGGCGCCTGCATTATTTGGCAGATTTGAATTTGGTGACCGGACGGGCCACAGTTTTCACTGCCGCCCTCGTTACAGCGATTTTGCTTATATTGGCGATTTCGATCTACCAACGTTCACAACGGATGCGGGTCGCGCTGCAAGCCTCGCAGGCGGATCGCCGGACGCTTCGCCGTGTCAACACGGATATGGAACGGGAAATTGAAGACCGACGTAAGGCGGAAAAACGACTGACCAAAGCCCAAGAAGATCTTGCTCGCGCTGGTCGCCTCGCCGCGCTCGGCCAGCTTTCGGCGTCCGTGACGCATGAGTTGGGTCAACCTATTGCCGCAATGCGCAACTATCTTACGGCCGCAGAATTCGACCAAACCGGTGATCAGAGCGACGTCCTCAAGCGTCTGGGGCGTATTGCGACCCGAATGGAGAGCATCACCAGACAGCTCAAGTTTTTTGCAAGCCGCGGTGAACACGGGTTGGTGGAAGTGGACCTTCGCCAACTGGTTGACGGTGCCGAAGTCCTTTTAGGTCCAGACTTTAAAACCCAAAAAGTTACTGTTTACACTGACGTGCCCAATTCACCGGTTCTGGTCAGTGGCAACAGGCTTCGGCTCGAGCAGGTAGTGGTCAACCTGTTGCGCAACAGTCTTGATGCATTGACGGAAACCGATGACCGGAAAATCTGGATTACTATTTCCAAAACTGACAGCGTTGCGCGGGTTTGTGTCGAGGACAACGGACAAGGGCTGATGGGGCAAACTACAGAAGAATTACTGGAACCTTTCCATACAACGCGCGCGTCTGGACAAGGCATGGGGTTAGGTCTGGCAATTTCTGCTGCGATTGTTAAAGAGCACGAAGGCACCCTGTCTGCGAGCAATCGTGACGAAGGTGGCGCGTGTTTCGTTATCGAAATTCCACTTCGCGAAGATGAGGCAGAAGAATGAGCTTCAAACAGGAAACCGGCTACCACGTTGTGATCGCTGATGATGACCGCGAAATGCGCGAGTCTCTTGTGCATCTGCTTTCCAAAGCGGGCTGGCGGATTGACTACTTCTCAAACGCGGCTCAGGCCATCACGGCAGTACAAGTTTCAAAACCGGATGTGGTGTTAAGCGATGTGCGGATGCCGGGAAAAAGCGGCTTGGACTTGCTGAAAGCGCTGGAAGGGTCCGTTTTCCCGCCGGTAGTCTTGATTTCAGCGCATGGCGATATCGACATGGCAGTAACGGCGATGCAGGACGGTGCTTATAGTTTCGTCGAAAAACCATTCGATCCGCGCCGTTTACTTACGGTTCTAAAACACGCAGCAGAAAATCATCGTTTGGCGCAGGATGCGGACCGCTTGCGAGATCGCCTGACAAGCCTTTCAGGGCTTGATCGAAACTTGTTGGGCGACACTCCGGTCATCCGGGAACTGCGCGAGGATATCCTTGATATCGCTGATACGGACGCACCAGTGATGGTGCTGGGAGAAACTGGAACCGGCAAGGAGTTGGTAGCTCACGCGCTGCATGATCTAAGCCCTCGAATTTCAGGACCATTCATAGCCCTAAATTGTGCAACCATACCCGTCGAGAATTTCGAAACCGAAATGTTTGGCACAGCTGGAGGTGCCTCGGGAATCATGGCGCGCGCCGATCGCGGCACTTTATTTTTAGACGAACTCGGCGCCTGTCCCGAGTCCGTACAAGCAAAGTTGCTTCGTGTGATCGAAACGCAGGAATTCACGCCTTTGGGTACGACCGCATCTGTCAAAGTCGACATCCATATAATCTCTGCATCCAACGAAAAACTTGACGTCGCCGTCGCTGAAAAACGCTTCCGCGAGGACCTGCTTTTTCGCCTCAACACGTTGATAATTGACCTACCACCGTTGCGGGACCGGCGGGATGACGTACTCATGCTGTTCACACATTTCTTGGTGCATGCCGCCTCGGTTTACGAGGTAGAGGTGCCAGAACTGACCGCCGAAGATATTACGGCCTTGATGACCTACGAATGGCCCGGAAATGTGCGCGAACTCCGCCAAGTTGCGGAGCGGCGGATTTTGTCAGCCAGACGCGGTCGTGGGTCCGTCGCGATTGCGATTAATCGCGACAACGAGATCGACGAAGTGCCGGAAACCCTGCGCGAGGCGGTCGCAGTTTTCGAACGCCAACTAATCGCCAAAGCCATTCGCGCCAACCAAGGCAGAATGGACGTCGTAGCCGAAGCGCTGGGTATCGGTCGCAGAACTTTGAACGAGAAAATCGTCAAGTTGGGCTTAAACAAATCTGACTTGATATAGCTCTGCGGAAATCCGCAGGGTGAAGGAATGCGTGTGCGCGGTTTCCTTCATACCTTCGTCGTTAGTTTTTCGCTAGGTTCCCTCCCAATACCCATATCCAACTATGTTTCACATTTCGGGAGGAAACCATGAAACACACTATCTTCAAAACTGCGACAGTCGCGGCTCTCACGTTAGCATTTGGCACAGAAGCCATGGCAACAGAATGGAACGTATCCGTCTGGGGCAAGCGCCGCGCGTTTACGGAGCACGTAGAGCGTCTCGCCGAATTGGTTAGCGAAAAAACCAATGGCGAATTCACAATGAACATTTCCTATGGCGGCCTTTCCAAAAACAAAGAAAACCTCGACGGTATCTCCATTGGTGCATTCGAAATGGCACAGTTCTGTGCTGGCTACCACGCAGACAAAAACCCTTCGATTACCGTTCTGGAATTACCGTTCCTAGGCGTAAGTTCGCTTGAAGATGAAGTGAAAGTTTCGATGGCGGTTTATAACCACCCTGCGGTTAAGGCCGACCTTGCCCGTTGGAACGCAACTCTGCTTATGCCATCCCCTCTGCCACAGTATAACATCGTCGGTATTGGCGACGCGCCACACACGCTGGCTGACTTCGACGGTCTGACAGTTCGCGCAACTGGTGGTATCGGCAAAGCTATGGCAGCCGTGAACGCGGTTCCGACATCCATGTCGGCAACAGAAGTGCGTCAAGCCATGGATAGCGGCGTTGTTAAAGCGGTTGCATTTGCACCACACGCGCACATGTCTTTCGGCACCGTTGAAAATGCGAGTTGGTGGACGACGAACCTTAACCCAGGCACGGTAAACTGCCCGGTTGTAGTGAACTCCGACGCTCTGGCTGACCTTTCTGACAGCGAACGCGAAGCCCTTCTCGGTTCTGTCGACGAAGCCCTTGATCACTATATTTCGTTCTATGCAGACCAGACAATGGCCGCTTGGGGACCAAAACTGGAAGAAAAAGGCATCGAGCAGATCACATACGATGCAGACGCCCTTTCCGCTTTCCGCGAAGCGGTTGCTGCTCCTGCTGCCCAGGCTTGGATTGCCGAGAACAACGCACGTGGCCTTCCGGCTCAGGAACTTTACGACCTCGTAATCACTACATTGGCTAACTAATACAGTCACTTATCGTTTCGCCCACCTCCGTTAACCGGGGGTGGGCGCTTTTTTTATATTCATCGTGGAGGTGAACATGTCGGGCCATTCAAATGTTCTCGAAGACGGCTCTCTACTTAGCAGACTTGATCGTGGTTTGTTCAAGCTAGAGACAATTCTGGCACTTGTAGGAGGTCTGGCCGCCTTCTCGCTGATGCTCCTTGCTGTGGTCAGCGTTAGTGGCCGCAATTTATTTAATCAGCCACTACCCGGCTATATTGACTGGATCGAGCAGGCTATGCCGCTCATCGCATTTGTCGGCGTCTCTTACACACAGCGCCTTGGCGGACATATCCGAATGGACATTCTTGTTGGTCGCCTCCGCGGACGCACTTTATGGATTACCGAGTTTACCACTACCTTTTTAATGCTGATACTGATGATCCTGCTGGTTTGGGGCACTTGGGCACATTTCCAACGCGCCTTCGACTTCGGATCACCGAACTGGAGCCGCGACTCCAGTCTCGATATTGGCCTTCCGCTATGGCCGATGAAGCTAGTTGTACCAATAGCTTTCGGCGTCTTATGCCTTCGCATGGCACTGCAATTATGGGGCTATGGCCGCGCGATTGTTTCCGGCGACACTTCCCCCATTGCAGTCCCGCTGATCGAGGACGCAGCCACCACCGCCGCAAACGAGGCTGCCACAGTCTCCGGTTTTGACGAGGAGACAAAATAATGGACTCGATTGAAATTGGTCTTGTCGTCGTAGGAATCATGTTATTCATGGTTTTAATCGGTATGCGAGTAGCCTTTGCTGCCGCTCTTGCGGGTATGCTAGGTTTGATCTGGATATTCTGGGCTAAAAAGGGTTACGACCCTACAGAATTCATCTGGGCACTGACTGTTGCAGTTAAAACCGCCGGACAGGTTCCACACTCGAAAATCGCCTCGCAGGCACTCTCCCTGATCCCGACATTTATCCTGATCGGTTACCTTGCCTACTACGCTGGCCTAACCAAGGCACTATTCGAAGCAGCGAAGCGCTGGGTCGGTTGGATGCCGGGCGGCTTGGCTGTATCGACAGTATTCGCTACCGCTGGTTTTGCCGCGGTATCTGGAGCATCGGTTGCCACTTCGGCTGTATTTGCCCGTATCGCCATCCCCGAAATGCTGAAAGAAGGATACGACAAACGTTTTGCAGCGGGCGTAGTCGCCGCGGCTGGAACTCTTGCTTCGCTTATTCCACCATCGGCGATCCTCGTGATCTACGCGATTATCGTGGAACAGGATGTTGGCGCCTTACTTCTGGCCGGCTTCATTCCAGGTGCTTTTTCGGCAGTGATCTATGCAGCCCTCGTTATCGGCCTAGCAATGACAATAAAAGGCTTCGGTCCCCCTGTTGGCGGATTCACTTGGAAGCAGCGTTTCGCCTCCCTTCCCGGTGCGTTTCCGATTTTCTTTGTCGTCGCAATCATCATCTTCTTCATCTACAACCCGTTCGGCGGCGACGCATGGGGAACGCCCACCGAGGGCGGAGCCTTGGGCGCTTTCGTAGTCTTCCTCATGGCTCTTTACCGCGGCATGCGTTGGCCACAGTTGAAAGGTGCTTTGCTCGAAACAGCAAAACTGACGGTCATGATCTTTTCGATCATCTGGGGCGTTTTGATCTTTGTCCGGTTCCTGGGCTTTGCCGATCTTCCAGGCGTGTTCTCCGACTGGATCACAGGCCTCGATCAAAGCCCGATGCTGACGCTGATCTTTATCCTGCTGGCCTACGCGGTTCTGGGGATGTTCATGGATGCTATCGGCATGCTGTTGCTCACCTTGCCCGTTGTCTATCCGGCAGTCATCGCGCTGAATGGCGGCGAAATGGTTACGGCCGCTGACTCTGCGTTTGGTGTATCCGGTGCAGGTTGCGCGATCTGGTTCGGGATTATCGTGGTAAAGATGGCGGAGCTCGCCCTGATCACCCCGCCCATCGGATTGAACTGTTTTGTGGTGGCTGGTGTCCGGCCCGACATTTCGGTGCAAGAAGTATTCCGCGGCGCATCCCCGTTCTTTGTCGCGGATGCCCTGACGATCGCTGGCCTAATCGCCTTCCCTAGCATTGTTCTCTATCTACCGAACCTACTGCTTGGCGTGTAATTTACACACCAAGAGTTGAATTGAAAATTATCCGGCCGGCGAGTCCCCTCGCCGGCCGGATTGTTTTTGAACCCCTCACAAAGATTGAAGTAATCGTCGCTGGTAGTCACCGTTCTGCCAGTCCTTGCGAGATAACCAATGTGCCTCCGGCTGTCGTTTCGCGAGGTTTGCGTCAATCTCGACCTCGTCAAAGCCAGGCCGCCTCGCCATTGCATATTGATCAGGGATTACATGGCCCTTTGCACGCAGGCGACCATGATAACCAAGTGTGCGTAACTGCCGAGCGAGAGAGAACCCTCGCCCGTCGGCGAAACTTGGAAAGCCAATGCGTATCAGGTCAATTTCATGCAGCTTTGAAAGCAATACCGCCCCGTCTGTGTCGTTGGGTAGATCAATCGCCACCGCTTCTTTTTGCTCGTCGGACAGCGCATCGATGTGTTCGAACTCGTGAAACGCATACCTCCAGTCTTCCGCAGAAAATCCGCCGTCATTGACGATAACGTTAATGTTTTCCATTTTTAACCGCCGAACGCCACCGCTAGCATCTTCATTTATACCTACCGATGTTGTGCAAGGGAAACAGCCGATCGATTTGAACCCTTTTGCGACCAGAGGGTGACGCGGCAAGTTGTGTTGATCGATATAGCTGGCCATATCCTCTGGATGAAGTGGTCCTGCTTTTTGGGACAGGTTAGCGGCTTTGCTAAGATGCATCGGGTTTCTGTTCATGCCGCTTTTCGTATCTCCGCTTGGGTGAAG
>Ga0209121_10003356_pt1 | contig 15580 bp, 14 predicted proteins | sample Cruoilmetagenom3_FD_187292 | JGI IMG/M metagenome (GOLD analysis project Ga0209121, IMG submission 187292) | Oil polluted marine microbial communities from Coal Oil Point, Santa Barbara, California, USA - Sample 3 (SPAdes) (version 2) | ecosystem: Environmental > Aquatic > Marine > Oil seeps ...
GGCTATCGTCCCTGTCCATACATTGCTCATTTTCGTGATTTCATTCAAGAAAGATACGGTATTAAGGTCGTCATTGGAACACATCCCATTCCACAGAAGTATTACATTACTCATTCAAAGCTAAAAACCTGGGATTCTTCTGAGTGGAAAGAATTTATTAAACCGACACTAACGGATGAGAAAACTCGTCTGGCTTACGATTAGAAAGATGGAGGTGATAAAATGAACGATAATCGGAAAGTATCAAATAGGGTAAAACAAATTGGGAAATCTGCTATTCACGAAATGACAAGATTATCAAAAGAGATAGAGGATGTAGCATTTTTATCCTGGGCAAAACCGACCTCTGATACACCAGAACATATTAAAGAAGGTGCTATTTCAGCGATTAAGAATGGACTCGTAGGTGGATATTCTGAAAATGCTGGTTTGCCAGAATTGCGGGAAGAGATAGTTAAGAAACTCAAAAGGGATAACAATATAGATGCCAATGTCTCTCAAATATTGGTTACTGTTGGTGCTATTGAAGGGCTATCCGCTGCTGTAATGGCTGTTATTGACCCGGGGGATGAAGTGATTATGCCAACTCCAACATATTCAACTCACATCCGTCAGGTTCTTATTGCTTCTGGTAAACCTGTCCTCATCCCTTTAATCGAAGAAGAAGGATTTATGCTAAATATCAAGGGCATCAAAAACGCGATAACACCTAAGACTAAAGCTATTATGTACTGTTCTCCTTCCAATCCAACCGGCACTGTTTTTGTTGAGGAACAACTACGAATGTTAGCCGAGATTGCCCTGGAGAATGACTTAATGGTTATTACGGATGAGGCTTATGAATATTTTACCTATGACGGTTATAAGCATTTCAGTATAGGTTCGATCCCAGAAATGAGAAGGAATGTGATTAGTTGTTATACATTTACCAAAACCTATGCTATGACCGGTTGGAGGATTGGCTATCTGCATACGGATGAAGAACTAATCCCACAAATCACTAAAGCACATATCCCTTTTGCCATTTGTGCACCTGTTGTGTCTCAATATGCCGCACTCACGGCCTTGAAGGGTTCACAGGAATGCGTCGCAACATTCAGGGAGCATTACCTCTCTGCTCGTAATCTAATGTGTGAGCGGCTTGACAGACTCGATTCTGTTTTTGAATATGAAAACCCTGGGGGTTCCTATCTTATGTTTCCTAAAATCTTATTAAAGGAGGGTAGCGATTCAACAACCTTTTGTAAAAAACTCTTAAAGGAAGCAAGGGTATCAACAACACCAGGCATTGCTTTCGGACCAACTGGCGAAGGGCATCTAAGATTATCGTTCTGTGTTTCCGAAGAAATGATAAATAAGGCGTTTGATAGGATGGAGGCATATTTCAAATAAATATATAATTGGTCAAAGTTTCGCAAATATTTTTATGGTCTTTATTGACTTCCTTTGATTTCTTAATATTATCGGTTAAAGAAAAAAGAGATTATATATTTAAAACGACCGGTGAATGTCCATAGCAGATTTTAGATGTAAACAGGAACTACCTTAGCAATAAATCTTTAGATGAACATAACAGTTTTGGGGATAACCCAAACAAAGGAGTAGGTATTGAATATTAGTATCCATAGAGAGGTATATATAAACTATTCAGAGCTCTGTCCAGATTTAAAGGGGTGATAAGATGTTCGAGAAAATAAGGAAAAGAGACGGTAAGATAGTACAATTTGATGCTGAAAAGATTACAAACGCAATTGCTAAAGCGGGAACAGCAACTGGTGAATTTGATGGGAAGATTGCTCAAAAATTAACCCTTAAAGTTTTAAATTTAGCTCAGCAGGCAATCACTCATACCATGCCAACTGTTGAAGAAATCCAGGATATTGTTGAAGAAATATTATTATCTTCCCCGTATCGTAAAACCGCAAAGGCGTACATTATTTATCGAGAGCAGCATGCCAGAATCAGAGAAATTACCGACAGCGCAAATGTTGACTTAGTGGATAAATATTTAGAAAAAATAGATTGGCAAATCAATGAAAATAGCAATATGGATTTCTCATTACAGGGATTAAATAATTATGTCTCTTCAGAGATTAGTAAAGTTTATTGGCTGAATAAGATATATCCTCCTGAGATCAGAAAAGCTCATCATAGCGGGGATTTTCACCTCCATGATTTGAATATCCTTTCTGTTTATTGTGTTGGTTGGGATCTAATTGATTTATTGATAGAAGGATTTAAAGGCGTGGCAGGAAAGACAGAGAGTAAACCGGCTAAACATTTGCATAGCGCTTTAGGCCAGGTAGTAAATTTTTTCTATACCCTTCAGGGTGAAGCTGCAGGTGCTCAGGCGTTTTCAAACTTTGATACACTCTTGGCTCCCTTTATAAGATATGATGGTTTAAACTATAAAGAAGTAAAACAAGCCTTACAGGAATTTATCTTTAATGTGAACGTTCCTACACGAGTAGGGTTTCAAACTCCCTTTACCAATGTAACCCTGGATCTAACTGTGCCTTCAAACCTTGCTGTACAGCCAATAATTATTGGCGGTGAACCTCAAAAAGAAACCTATGAAGAGTTTCAAGGGGAGATGGACCTATTCAATAAAGCTTTCTTAGAGGTAATGTTGGAAGGAGATGCAAAAGGTAGAGTATTTACTTTTCCTATCCCAACCTACAATATTACAAAGGACTTTGAGTGGGAAGAGTCAAATTTAGACCTTTTATGGCAGGTAACGGCTAAATACGGTTTGCCTTATTTTGCCAACTTTATACACTCTGATATGAAACCAGAGGATGCAAGAAGTATGTGCTGTAGACTGCGGTTAGATGCAAGAAAATTGGAAAAAAGAGGGGGTGGACTCTTTGGCTCTAATCCTTTAACAGGCAGTATTGGCGTGGGTACAATTAATATGCCAAGACTTGGATATCTATCCAAAGATGAAGACGCTTTTATAGAAGGATTAGAAAAACTGATGCTTCTTGTAGAGGAGAGTTTGGAGATTAAAAGAAAAACATTAGAAGGGTTCACCGAAGGAAATCTTTACCCGTATGTGAAATATTATTTAAGGAAGGTTAAAGAACAGTTTGGCGAGTATTGGAAAAACCACTTTTCAACCATTGGTATAATTGGAATGAATGAGGCATGTTTAAACTTGTTTGGAGAGAATATCGCTACTGAGGAAGGACAAAAATTCACACTTCGAGTTTTAGATTTCATGAGAAATAAGTTAGTAGAATTTCAACAAGAAACAGGTAACAATTATAATCTTGAAGCAACACCTGCAGAGGGCACCGCCTATAGATTAGCTAAAAAAGATAAGAAAAAATACCCAGAGATTATATGCGCTAATGAAGAACAATATAAAAATGGTGCTGAGCCCTTTTATAACAACTCTACTCAACTGCCTGTGAATTTCACTGATGACATCTTTGAAGCCTTAGACCTGCAGGATGAAATTCAAACAAAATACACTGGTGGCACTGTTCTCCATCTTTTTATGGGTGAAAGGATAGAAGATATTAAAACAGTTAAAAGATTAGTCCGAAAAATTTGTGAAAATTATCGTATACCCTATTTAACCATTACCCCAACTTTTAGTGTCTGCCCCACCCATGGATATTTATACGGGGAACAAATAAAATGTCCAAAATGCGGCGCAGAAACCGAGGTTTATTCACGAGTGGTTGGCTATCTCCGACCTGTAAAGCAATGGAACAGAGGTAAAAAAGAAGAGTTTAAACAGAGAAAAACGTTTACAGCGTAAACTATGCTTATCGGAGGCTTTCAGAAGGTTTCTCTAATTGATTATCCCGGGAAAATCTGCGCTATAATTTTTACTCAGGGATGCAATTTTAGATGTCCCTATTGCCATAACCCGGAACTTATAAATCTATCGGATTCTCAAAACCTTATAAATGAGGAAGAGATTCTTTTGTTTTTAAGAATGCGTAAAGGGAAACTCGATGCCGTAGTAATAACCGGAGGTGAACCCACCTTACAACAAGACCTGATTGAATTCCTTAGAAAAATTAGAGAGATGGGATACTTGATTAAATTGGATACGAACGGAAGTTATCCAGAGCTAATCGAAAAAATAATCAAACTGAAAATAGTAGATTATTTAACTATGGATGTAAAAGCTCCTTTAGAAAAGTATCAGGAAATTACTAATTCTAAAGTAAACCCGGATATAATTAGAAAGAGTATAGAATCAATTATGAAATCGGGGGCGGATTACGAGTTCCGAACAACCTTGGTAAAATCTCAACTTAATAAAGAGGATATTATTGAGATAGGAAAATTAATAAAGGACTCCAAATTATATGTCTTACAGAAATTCGTCCCATCAAAAACCTTAAATCCAAAATTTCTTAACGAAACAACCTATTCTAACGAGGAATTTGAATATTTTAAAGATATCCTGGGAAATTATGTTACCAAATGTCTAATCCGATAGAGGATTAAAGGCAGGGAGCGCTGCTGTAGCGCAACATAGATGCTACTTGACAATGATTCGAAAAAAATATATAATGAGCAAAACTTAAATTTATTGGTTTCTCTAAAGATAAAAAAACACAGGAGGTAATGAATGAAAGAAAGATATTATGCTGGTATGGCAGTGGTCTTCGTGGTAGCACTCTTTTTTACTGTTGGTTGTGGTGGAGGCAAAGAAAAGCCCAAACTACCTGAGGCAGAACAAAAAGTTGATACTACGCAGGAAGTCAGGTCAACCGGAAATATGAACGATGATTTGTTCATAGAAATCTCAGCATATCAAATATATCTTCACCATAAATATATAGGGAGTGATCCTAAACGGGCAGGTGACCCTGCGAATCTTGCTAAAATGGTGGAGGAGCTTAAAAATATATGCAAAAAGCATGGAGTTACAACTGATGAATTTGGGAATTATTACGATAAATTAGAAGCAGGAGATTTCGAGCGCTTTAGGGAACTTTTAATAAAGGCAACTGATCGTGCAGAGGAGTTAAAAAAGGGGAATAAATAACTAAGGAAAAACAATAGGAGAGTGAACAATAACTGCCACGAATAAAAAGCCCGTAAGGGAATTTTTCACTTTCTTGCCTATATAAAAGCCAACGTATTGTCTGGTTACTATTCATCTAATGCTTTGGGGACGTTGCTAATATATTCTCGTCATTTTGACATTTTTTATGTGGGACAACCCTAACATTTTTCATATATTTGCCGTAATCCCGATTTTGCACACCCGTATTTTCCCCAATACATCGGATGAGCAATTTTTTATATTGGGGCTTATCAGTAATATCAACAATCCTGGCGGATGAATATTGATTCATACCTCACGCCTCCTTGTAAGTCTTCATGTTAAGTATATATAATATTTTTTGTAAGTAAAGAGTAGGCATAGTAACAGAGTCACTTTCGAATGTTTGCGGGAAATAGGCGCCAGGTCTGTATGTTGGAAATTTTCAAAAACGGGACATAACATTACGGATTATTTCTCAATCCGCCAAACACTGTGGCGGATTCGAAACGTTCCGTAAGTCCGTGGTTCATCTTTATTTAAATTTAAAAATACTGCAAATAGATGAATATGTGGCGTACTAACTAAAATCAAACAAACAACGCCAATATAGGTATTGGCAAGACATAAAGTTGCTCAAATTTACCAATCTTTCTTCCTCTGTAGCCAATAATCCCTTTTTTGTATTTTAAAATCTGTTTTAAATCATTTTTCCTTAAGCTTTCTGTCCATTTTATCTCAACAGGTAAAAATCCTCTTTTAGAAAGAATTGCTATATCCACCTCTCCTTCTAATTTTATGTAATATGTCTTGTAATATCTTCGCAGTAGGGACGATATACATCCCTCTATAATATCTCCTTTAAACGCATTATCAACCATTATAATTTCTTTGGTAAAATTCCATGGAATATCTATATCCTTTGCCCAGGAAATTAGTGCCTGAGCAATAAATGGGTCTGAGAAATGTATCTTTTTTGCTTTCTTGGGTGCTGGTTTCAATTTATCTTCTTTTAATGCATATTGAATAAATATTACATCCATATCCTCTAAAATCTTTAGATAGTTATGGATGGTTGCATGATGCTGAATTTCAGTCAAAGAAGCAATGTTATGAAGTGATATCTGTTTTGCCAGCCGGTCACTGAGAACCGCGATTACGTCCTTTAGATATTCTTCCTTTTTGTTTCGTTTCAAAAAATCACCAATAACCCACTGCTGATATGTCTGGTAGATGAATCTGTTAATTTTTTTATTTGCTGCATAATCATTTATTGCCGGCAAAAATCCACCAGTCACTAAATACTGACAATAGTATTTCTCAATTGTCTTAATCGTATTAATACCCAGCTCTTTTTCTAAACGCATTAAATTTTTTTCAGAGAGTTTTTCAAAAGAAACAGACAGTTCTTTAATTTCATTCACCTTACCCTTTAATCCGGGTACAATGAGAAGAATATATTCTGAAAAAGAAAGTGGATAGTAATGAAAATCTGTTTTCTCTGATTTTCCTCTTCTCCCAGGAAATTTTTTCATTCCTTCTTTTAGAATTACTGAATCTGAACCAGTGATCAATAAACTTCCTCTTCTAAAATATCCCAAGTCTGCGAAGTATTTTACTGCCCTGTCCCATTCTTTGACATAGGTTATTTCATCAAGAAAGATATAAAAGTACTTTTCTCTATCGATTTCATCAAATACACGTTGCATTGTGAGAACAAGTTCTTGGTATCTCTGGAGTAAATCACAAGCAATATAGTGAATCTGGCGCGGCGATACTTTCTTTCTCTTTAGTAGATTCTTAATCATCAGTTTGATCAAGGTTGATTTCCCAACCTGTCTACCACCTGTCAAAATGTAGATTCCTGGTGTATCAAGCGGTATTTCATTTTCCAGTGACGAATTAAAGATGTATTTTATATCTATAAGATTACTCAGATGCGGATCATTATCTAAATATAGATTTATGTCTTTTTTAAACAGGTTATGTATCTGAAGTTCATCTTTCATGTTTGTATTTTACACAGATTTCTTTTTTTGTCAATACTCATTATCCAAATTTGGTCAATGGAAAATTCAAGGAAGGGGGAACTAACAAAGTAGTGCACCGAATGTGCTTTGGGGTGGTACTTGCATTTTCGCAATCTAATATGTACTTTCCTAGAGTTGAATTATTTGGATAAATAAGAATAATATTATTATGGAAGGAGGGAAAATGAGATTAAAAAAGGCAACATTATTAGCAATAATTGGTATTTCTTATGCCTTTATTTTAAGGACTATAGGGACTTTCTTACCCGATATCTTCAAAAATCTTATAGTAGCACAATCTATCCAAATTCTTTCTTTCCTTGCCAGTTTAACAATTGTATTTTTCTTTATTTCTTTCTATTTAGATTATGTAGAGCAAGAACAAATAAAACTAAAACAGGCATCAGTTTTAGCTATTATTGGTTCTTCTGCAATGGCATTGGTAAGGATAAAGGGTCTGCTATTAGTTATTTTTAGAAGGTATATATCCCTATATTGGCTACATTACCTAATTAGGTCTGATTATATCGGAGTGGTAATACCCTGGGTAAGTTCAATACTCATTTTACTTTTCTTTATAATCTTTTATAAAGACATACTCAGTCAAAAAAAGGTAGAACTTAAAATAGCTACACTTCTTGCTATTATCGGTTCTTCAATCTCAACGTTACTATTAACCTTTGTTTTATTTAATTATTTATATCCACGGGAAATTAGATGGCTTTTATACTCACCGGGGAAGATAGCGATAATTTTTATCCCACTATCAACATTTAGCTTCATTGCTATTCTTTACTTCTTTTTATGCTTTTATAAAGAACAAAAGAGAGGGGAAAAATTATGAAAAAGGAAAAAGCTATCGAACAAGGATTGGCATTAGTAAATATGTCTACAATTGCAATGTTAGGGACTAATGACGATAAAGGATATCCAAACATAAGAGCAATGATAAAAATGGAGAACGAAGGATTAAAGACAATATGGTTTAGCACAAATACATCATCAAGGAAGATACCGCAACTAAAAAAGAACCCAAAGGCATGTGTCTATTTTGTAGATTTTGATAAATGGATGGGATTGATGTTAGTTGGAACTATTGAGATACTAAAGGACTCAAAGTCAAGGAAACGCCTCTGGCGTGAGGGCTTTGAGAAGTATTATCCCAAAGGTGTAAATGATCCTGATTATTCTGTCCTTCGGTTTACTGGAGAGTGGGGAAGGTATTATCACTCTTTAAATCATGTAACCTTTAAACTTTAGCATAAACTGAGAGCCCATGATCATATAATGAAAATCCTAAAATGAGTACTAAAGAGAACAAACGTTCCTTAAGCCAGATAATAGCAATGGGCATTATATCTATTTTAGTAATTGTCAATGCTACATGGATGATTATAAGTAAATACCCCGGTCCTCTTATGGCTCTAATTTTTTATGTGTTTGTCGCCTTTCTTTTTTGGCGAAAGAACGACTTCCGTGCAGGAATCATCATGGGAATCATAGGTTTAATGATTCATGTTTGCGAGCTATTACTTCAAGGTATAGCAGATTTAGGGAGACTTGAATTGGTTTTCTTTTTTGCAAATCTCATTCTCCCAATCCCGCTCATATATTTTAGTTATAAGGGCTATAAAGAAGTCAGGGATACAGGTGATTCGTTCAACAAAATTTAAGATATACTCAAAATATTAAACCACATTTTAAAAATAACATTTGCATCTATATCATTCGGGTACTACCTAAAAGAATTCTTGACTTTCGGTTCTTCTATTATACAATCTAAATATAGTGAACTGGAGAAAGATAGGAGTATTGATGGTACCCTATAGTAATGTTTATGTTCTAAGTGTACTCAATATTGAAAGAAAATTTAGGTTGTTAGGATATAAATTAGTTATAACAATCTATACAAGATAATTAGGAAAGGAGGAGGTTAACATGTTTAAAAGAATTTTTGCTATTACAAATTTTGCAACATTTTTGTTTATATATATGGGGTTAAGCGCAATAACTCATTGTAAAGTATAAAATAGAAAAAATTTGGTTGGAGTTCTCTAAATCAGCCATGAATGTTAAAGAACAGAAAAGATGGTTTGATTCGTTAAAGAACAAACTTGAACAATCATATATCCATCATAAAGAGCCATGGAAACAATCTGGTTTTTCGGGCCCAGAAGACAGGTGGGTGAAATGCAGGAAACCGATTGCAAATTGCATAGAAACATCAGGTACTTTTCTTGATATTGGATGTGCAAATGGGTATCTACTTGAGTGTATACTGAAATGGACAAGAGAAAGAAACTTAAACATTATTCCATTTGGATTGGACCTATCGGAAAAACTTATAGATTTAGCCAAAGAACGGCTACCCGAATATAGTGAGAATTTCTTTATTGGTAATGCATGGGAATGGAATAACCCAATGAGATTTGATTATGTACGAACCGAGATTGTATATGTGCCTGAGTGTTTAGGAAAACAATATATTGAAAGGATAACCAATCTATATTTAAAGAAGAATGGTATACTCTTAGTGACAGAATATAGGTCGAGAAGGGAGGATATAAACAAACCATGGATTGATAAAAAATTTAGTGATTGGGGATTTAAGAGCGCCGGGCGGCTCTCTGGCTTTTATGATAATAAAGAACTAACCAGAGTATTAGTCTTACATAAGGAGTAAGCAATATGAGTAAATTACCATACTTCAAAAATCAAATTATAGAAAAGCAATAAAGGAAATGACAAAAGAGGGATGGAGTCCACCTAAGAAGTTATTAGAATACTAAGGATTATGGTATATATGTTGGAAGGAAATAAATGTATAGTCTTTCTTTCAACTAAAAAGGGTTATTGTACTTTCTTTTCTTCACTATATCATGATGTTAAACGAAGTAAAGCAAAGTAAGTAAGGGGGTAAGAGGAGCGAATAAAAAATATGGAAAATTTATCGTTAACCGATGTCAATGCATATAAGGCATATACTTAAATGGAAGAATATATAAAATTATGACAGGAAAATTCTACATCAATAAATGAGAAATATAAAATTACAGGATATATTAATAGGTTGCATTATAATTGCCGGATTGGTTATTTTATTAGTGGTGGATGTGGTATTTATTATCGATGATTTTCCCCAGTTTAAATCCATGGGATTCGGCTGGATGCCAACAAATCGGGTAGGTATAGTAACCGGGTTATATGTTCAATTATGGGGTGTTTTATTCTTATTAAGTTATTTCTACAGGGGAAAGAGTTTTTTGTTTCGAGGAATAATATGGGTTTGTAAAAATATAGGCTCCCCAAGAAGTCCAAAAACTGCTCTATTTACCGGGATGTTGTCTGCTGTTCTCGGTAGTATAATGCTCATTGGTGGTTTATTTGGATATTACATTTAAACGTTTGAAAAAATTATATAAAATAAACTAAATTTCCTATTCCTAAAAAGACTGCTTAACTTTTACTTCTTTCTCTTTACATCAAGTAAGAAGGGAGAAAATATATGAATAAATAACTTATAACTATTCGATTTCAACCTTCGAAACTTTAATTAGTCGGAAAAACAGCAGACGTTGATTGACTTTAATATAATTATTTATATAATAAATTCACTGATAATAATGTAAAAATTTAAAAGGAGGTAAACATAATGGCAGATAAGAAGGCAGACCTGGCAGGACCAGGTATTGGTGACTATAACGAGCTGGAGAAAATCCTGCCCCAGGATTACCACTCTCTCCTTACTCCTGAGGAGACGATGAAAGCCCTCTTTGCAGTAAAAAACTACCGTAAGAAGAATCTCTTCAAGGAACTAATAACTTAAAGAATATGACAATCAAAATCTTTGTTACTGGTGGGACATTCGAGAAAGAGTACAATGAACTCAATGGGGAATTATTTTTCAAGAAGACTCACCTACCTGAAATGCTAAAACTTGGTCATTGTAAACTAAAAGTTGATATCAAGACTTTAATGATGGTCGACAGTACATATATGACTGATACTGATAGAAAAAATATTCTTGAAAGCTGTAAAAAAATAAAAGAAAGTAAAATACTGATTATCCATGGCACTGATACAATGGCTAAAACCGCCAAATTTCTCGGCAGTTCTATAAAAGATAAAACAATTGTTCTAACCGGAGCGATGGTCCCATACAGGTTTGGTAGTTCTGATGGATTATTTAATTTAGGGAGTTCTTTAGCATTTGTCCAAACTTTACCAAATGGAGTATACATTTCTATGAATGGAAAATATTTTCACTGGGATAATGTTAGAAAAAACAAACAAACAGGTACGTTCGAAGAGATAAAGTAAACACCCTCCGTAATCACTCAAACGTTCGCTATCATAAACTCTCTTTACTACACTCCAAGCAATGTTTTATTTCTAAATGGAGGAACCCTTGGTAATACACTTCTCATATCAATCTGATTCATAGAAAATCGAGGACTATCTATTTGCAGATAGGTAGTCCTCTGTTTATGTGTTGATGCGTGCAAAAGGGCTATCAGAATGTTAAAATGTCAAGAATAAATTAGCACCGACCCCACCTACTAATTGGAACGCGGAGCAAGCTCTACTACTCCAGGAGGAGTAGGGGCAATTCATGAATTGCCTCTATGAGTTTCGCGCCATGTAGGCCTGCCCCGTGCAATGTTTACTATTTTACGGGGCACGGTTTTAACCGTGCAGTATAAAGGAAGTTGCTTGACTTTGTGATAATTATCGATACATTAAAGCCAGGAAGATATCAAGGGTTACCCACGAGATATGGAAGAAATAGGGCAGGAGTAAAATTGAGTATGGCTAAATATGGGTGAAAAAGATTTTGAGCAATTCTGGATAGCGAAATTCTCTCATTGCTTAGATGAGATTGTAGGTGAAAAAATATGACTAAAACAGATTCTACTAAACCTTCCAATTTTATCCGAGATATTATCGTGGAAGATTTAAAGACAAATAGATACGGTGGTCGGATTCATACACGTTTCCCCCCGGAGCCAAACGGCTATCTGCATATTGGACATGCAAAGGCCATTTGCATTAATTTTGGTATGGCTGCTGAATACAATGGCCTCTGCAATTTGCGGTTTGATGATACTAATCCAACAAAAGAAGAAGTCGAGTATACTGAATCGATTAAAGAAGATATACACTGGCTTGGATTTGACTGGGGAGATAGAGAGTATTATGCATCTGATTACTTTGAGCAACTATATGAGTATGCTATACAACTAATCAAAAAAGGCAAAGCATTCGTTTGTGATTTAAGTGCGGATGAAATTAGAGAGACACGCGGCACCTTGACCAAATCCGGCAAGGAAAGCCCATACCGAAATCGCTCAATCGAAGAAAACCTGGATTTATTCGAGCGTATGCGTGAGGGTGAGTTCCCCGATGGTTTTAGAACACTACGAGCAAAGATTGATATGGCCTCCGCGAATATGAATATGCGAGACCCGGTAATGTATAGAATCTTAAGAGCTACACATCACAGAACGGGTGATAAGTGGTGTATTTATCCAACATATGATTTTACTCATGGTCAATCAGATTCCATTGAAGGGATTACCCACTCTCTATGTTCGCTTGAATTTGAAGACCATCGCCCACTATACGATTGGTTTTTAGATGAACTGGGGGTCCATCATCCGAGGCAAATCGAGTTTGCTCGTCTCAATGTCAGCTATACAGTATTAAGTAAAAGAAAACTTCTAAAACTTGTAGATGGAGGATTTGTAAACGGATGGGATGACCCACGAATGCCTACATTGTCAGGATTACGTAGACGTGGATATACACCGGAGTCAATTAGAAACTTTTGTGAAGGTATTGGAGTAGCTAAGAGCAATAGCATTGTTGATATGGCATTTCTCGAACACTGTCTTCGTGATGATTTGAATAAACGCGCACCACGTGTTATGGCTGTGTTACGTCCACTTAAGGTAATCATAGATAACTATCCGGAAAACAAGGTAGAAGAATTAGATGCAATTAACAATCCAGAGGATTTGAGTATGGGCACTCGGAAGATTCCTTTTTCACGAGTACTTTACATTGAACAAGAGGATTTCCGCGAGGAACCACCGAAAAAGTTCTATCGATTGGCACCTGGTCGCGAGGTCCGACTTAGATATGCGTATTTTATAAAATGTGTTGATGTGGTTAAGGATGATAAAACTGGAGAAATTATTGAATTGCACTGCACCTATGATCCAGAGACACGAGGTGGGGATTCGCCCGACGGAAGGAAAGTCAAAAGCACATTGCACTGGGTTTCAGCTGACCATTCTCTCAAAACTACGGTTCGCCTATACGATCGTCTCTTCTTAAAAGAAAATCCAGATGAAGTAGAAGAGGGCTTAGACTTTACATCGAATATAAATCCAGATTCCCTGGAGATATTATCTCCGTGTTATGTTGAACCAACTCTAAAAAGTGCAAAATCAGGAGATAGATTTCAGTTCGAGAGATTGGGTTATTTCTGCGTTGATTCCGATTTTTCTCCCGGAGCCCTGGTATTTAATAGGACAGTCCCATTACGCGATACATGGGCAAGGATCCAAAAAGCACAGAAAGTGACATAGACATTAATTAAATGATGTTGCTGAAAGAACTGAGAATTAAACACAAGACAATCGAGGAAATGCTTATCGCTACCATTCGTTTAAATATGAAGGAACGAAAGGAACTATACACGGTTCTGGATGAATTGACCCAGCACATTCCTAAAGAGCACATCAAAGGGCCTGCGTTTTGCATCTTTCGATTCGTCACGAGCATTAAAGAGGGGTTTGATGTCGAGGTGGGTTTGCCAGTAGTTCAGGCAGTTGAAACAGGCAATATCAAAACCCGGTTTCTGCCGGAGATGGAAGTTTTATCTCTTGTCCATACGGGTCCTGTAGAGGAATTGGGAGAGACCTATGAGAAGCTCTATGGTTGTGCTTCGGAACATGGGCTAATCTCCGATGAATTCTGCAAGGAAATCTACTCAGACTCGAATGATCCCACTGGAGATAAGATTGAACTGCAATTCGTTTTGCACAATTGGAATAGGCTACTTGGCAGGAATCTGGAGCGTGTTCTGGGTAAGGAAACCAGACTAAAAGTCATGCAAGGCAGTGATGAACTAACCCTGGAATCGACAGCTGATGAACGATTTCATTGGGTTAAAGGGGTGGTGGAGAGACTCGGCGAGCTGGCAGACGAAGGTCAGAAGTATGATATTCTCTCAAGTTGTGCCCATGTTTTTCCAGGGGAACAAATAGAGAAACTTAAAGTTGTCTATGAGGAGGTAAGAACCAGGACAGGTGATTCTCTGAAAGCTGTCGATGCGGTCATAAAGTTCATGGGTGAAGACCCAGGTTGGGGTAAGGCGCCTCTGCGTAAGGGAAATGTTATCTATTCAACCAAACAGCCACGGGATCCTAAAAGATACGAGAATGCAAAGAGCGAAGCCGAGAAGAGAAAATCCTATTGTTTTTGTCCGCTTGTGCGGAACCATCTGGATGAGGGCATGCCCATCACATTCTGTTACTGCGGAGCGGGTTGGTGTCGGCAACAATGGGAAGGTGCAATTGGAAAACCTGTAAGGATTGAGGTCGTGAAGTCGGTTCTTAGTGGAGATGATGTTTGCCAATTTGCTATACATCTGCCAAAAAACCAATAGTAAGCAGGAAATGCGGGATAGGGACGCTGTTTGGCCTAAGAGTAGATAGAAATTGATCTATTACGTCTTAACAAACAAAAAGGAGTAAGAAGATGGAAAATATACTTCCTAAAATGTGGGAATTCTTGACGATTTATGGTTTTAAAGTAATAACAGCCATCATCATTTTTATTGTTGGACGCTGGATCGCAAGGTTCTTGAGCAATATCATACAAAAGGTGATGACCAGGAGAAAACTCGATCCCACGATTGTAACCTTTGTAGTAAATTTGACCTATATCCTCTTGCTAACGTTTATCATTATTGCAGCTCTCGGGCAGCTTGGCATACAGACAACCTCCCTTATCACTATTATAGGTGCTGCTGGTTTGGCCATTGGCTTAGCACTGCAGGGCTCTCTGGCAAACTTTGCTGCGGGTTTCCTGATGATTATTTTTCGTCCATTTAAAGTCGGTGATTTCATAGAAGGTGCAGGTGTTTCTGGCACTGTCGAAGCAATTCAGATCTTTACGACTCAACTTAAAACTCCCGATAATAAGACCATTATCATTCCTAATGCAAAGTTGACAGCAGATAACATCACAAATTTCTCGACCAAGGAGACCCGGCGTGTGGATTTCGTGGTTAGTATTGGATACGAAGATGATATTGATAATGCGAAGAAGGTTATTACAGATCTCCTAACACAGGATAAACGTATTTTAAATGACCCTCCCCCTACAATTGGTGTACTCGAGTTAGCAGATAGTAGTGTTAATATTGTGGTTCGCCCCTGGGTTAAAACAGCAGATTATTGGGATGTTTATTTCGATACCACCGAAAATATCAAAAAGCGTTTCGATGCCGAGGGGATAAGTATTC
>Ga0209121_10003357_pt1 | contig 15575 bp, 14 predicted proteins | sample Cruoilmetagenom3_FD_187292 | JGI IMG/M metagenome (GOLD analysis project Ga0209121, IMG submission 187292) | Oil polluted marine microbial communities from Coal Oil Point, Santa Barbara, California, USA - Sample 3 (SPAdes) (version 2) | ecosystem: Environmental > Aquatic > Marine > Oil seeps ...
GAACATTTCTCGTATCTTTCGCTGCTGTCGACCGAACGCATCCTGCGCGCGGCAGGCCTGCGGGTGTTTGATATTGACCAGCTAACCACCCATGGTGGCAGCCTGCGCATCTATGCGTGCCACGCGAACGCCGACCATGTTGAGACGGAAAATGTCACCACGCAACGCGCGTTGGAACAGGCGCGCGGTATGGATGGGGATGACTTTTACAATGGCTTTCAAACCGTTGCAGAGGCTGTAAAAAACAACTTTCTGCAATTCCTGTTGACCGCGCATGCAACAGGCAAATCCGTTGCCGGATATGGGGCTGCGGCCAAGGGCAACACGTTGATGAATTTCGCAGGGGTGCGCCCCGATCTGGTGGCTTTTGTCTGCGACGCAGCACCGTCAAAAATCGGCAAACTGCTGCCGGGCAGCCACATTCCTGTGCTGGCACCTGACATATTGCACACCCGCGCCCCGGATTACTTGGTAATCTTCCCCTGGAATATCGCCAGTGAAATCATATCTCTATACGGCGACCTGGCGCAGCGCGGCACGAAATTTGTCACCGCTGTACCCGATTTGCAAATCCGCGACACCGCATGACACATCCCATCGCCTACACCAAACCGTCGATCACCGAGCACGAGGTCGGATATGCCACCGACGCCGCCCGCACCGGCTGGGGCGCGCAGTGTTATGACTATATCAACCGGTTTGAACCGGCCTTTGCCGCCTATATCGGCGCGGCCCACGCCATCGCCACCTCCAGTTGCACAGGGGCCATGCAAATGGGGCTGGCCGCATTGGGCATCGGGCCCGGCGATCAGGTGATCCTGGCCGATACCAACTGGATCGCCACGGTTGCGCCAATCCATCATCTGGGCGCCACGCCGGTCTTTGTCGATATCCTGCCCGACAGCTGGTGCCTTGACCCCGAAAAGGTGCGCGCCGCCATTACGCCGCAGACCCGCGCCATCATCGCCACCCATCTTTACGGCAACCTGTGCGATATGGACGCGCTGGCCAAGATCGCCGACACCCATAACATCGCCCTGATCGAGGACGCCGCCGAGGCAATTGGCGCGCAATATCGCGGCCATACCGCCGGGTCGATGGGCGTGTTCTCCACCTTTTCCTTTCACGGCACCAAAACCCTGACCACTGGCGAAGGCGGTATGTTTGTCACCAGTGACACCGCCCTTTTTGACAAGGTGCAGACCCTGTCAAACCACGGACGCGACAAAGCGCAACCCAAACAATTCTGGGCCGATACAGTGGGTTACAAGTTCAAGATGTCCAACATTCAGGCCGCCATAGGTCTGGCCCAGGTGGAACGGATCGAAGATCTGACCGCCCGCAAACACCAGATTCTGTCGCTGTATAAAACCCGGCTGCTGCAGAATCCCATGCTGACAATGAACCCCGAACCGCCCCATACCCGCAACGGCGCGTGGATGCCGACAGTGGTGTTTGATGCCTCGCTTGGGGTGACGCGGGATGCAATACTAGCCCGGTTCAAAGCCGCGCAGATCGACGCGCGGGTGTTCTTTTACCCGCTATCCAGTCAGCCGATGTTCGACGATACCCCGGCCAACGCCCACGCCTATGACATCTGCGAACGCGCGATCAACCTGCCCAGTTTTCACGACATGACCACGGATGACATCGATCGCGTTTGCGCTGTGGTCCACGACCTGGCGGGATAGTCAGCCGTCTTTGCGGGTGATCTTGTCAACCCGCCCGCCAATCTGCGCGCCCTTAGACAGGGCTTGGTACAAGAACGGCTCGTACCCTCTTGCTTTCATGGCATTAACCGTGGCGGTCACGTCATATTCAACCCGGTGCAACGTGACCTGCCCATCGTTTATCGTGGCATAGGCTGCCCGCGGGTCGCCATCACGCGGCTGCCCGACCGATCCGGGGTTGCAAAACACCTTATCGCCAAAGCGCAGCAGCGCCTGCACATGGGTATGGCCCACGAACAGCAGCCGCACGCCGGGCGGAAACAGCACTTCGTCCACCTCGTAGATATATTGATCCACCGGGTCATCCGGCCCACCGTGATGAAACAGCATGTCGCCCCGCGTCACCCGTTCAACCGACCCACGCAGCCAGTCGCGGTTTTCGTCCGAGATCATCGTCAGGTGATCGTCGATGATCCCGGCCACCACGCGCGACCGGGTGCAGTTCTGATCCGTGGTGACATAGCTGTCATGATTGCCCAGGATATTGACGATGCCACGGTCGCGCATCACGTCCAGGCATTCGTTCGGCTGGCCATTATACCCGACGATATCGCCCAGACACAGAATCTCATCCGCGCCTTTGCTGTCGATATCCGCCAGAACCGCCTTTAGGGCTGCCAGATTGGCATGGATGTCAGAAATGATCGCTAGCATAGCTTATGAAATCTTCGTTATATCGTTGCCCAACGCCGCGTCTGATCTGCGGCATGTCTGGGCGTTTGCCCAACAGGTAACAGTCTATACACATCTCGGCCTCATTATAGCCAAAAGCGGAGCGCAGGGAACAGCTGGACGAAAAGCGCGGGTTGATTTCCAGCAGAAACGGCTTGTCCCCTTCGATGCGGAATTGCAGGTTGGTCGGGCCGATCGGTTTGAAATGCGCTGCAATTTTGCGTGTGGCGTCCGTCAGGATATCATTGTCCACCACCTCGGCCATGCCAGTATGGCCCGCGCGGGTCAGACGGCGACGAAAGATGATCGGGTCCAGCGCGCGGCCATCGCCAAACCCAAAGGTGCCAAGGGTATATTCCTGATCGTCGCCCCCGACCCGGCGTTGCACCAGCCAGTTATCGCCCGCCTGCCGCGTCCAATACTCAAAATCCGCCGCGTCCTGCAACAGCCCCATGCCCTGCGATCCTTCGCCGCGGCGCGGCTTTAGCAGCAAGGGCGGCGGGCCCAACTGCTGCACCGCATCGGCCCAATTATCCGGCCGCGCAGACGGGATGATCGGCAGGCCAACAGGCGCATAGGCCGCCATAAAGTCGAACTTGTCGCGGGTGACGGCAATCAGTTCTGGCGTATTCAGAACAAGCTGCACCCCTAGATCTGCAAAGGCCTGACGATGCGCGTCCAGAAAATACATATCAATGCTGATCCCCGGCATGATCAGGTCAACCCGGTGCCGGGTGATCAGATCACGCCAGAACGCCAGATAGGCCGGGTCGGTTTCCGCGCAATCCGGTTTGGCCGCAAAGGCATCACACAGGCTGGCGCCCAGCGGCGAATTCTGGCGATCCACGCCAATCACCCGGGCGCGGCCACCCTGCGCCAGTGAGCGGGCAATCCCCTGCCCGATCAGCGCGCCCATTCCGGTGACGGCGATGGTGAAACGGCGTTCAGACATTGATCAGCCCTGCCCGTCAGCCAGTTCAAACAGCAGCGCCACGCACAGATCCGGGAACTCCACGCCCACCTTCAGCATCGCGTCAAGATTGGCTGGCAGATCATCCAGCGTTTTCAATACCCCCAGCGGCAAGGGTTTCAGATAGATACCCTCTTCGTGGGTCACCACATAGCCCGCCTGTTCCACCTCGGCGCGCAGTGTGTCGCGGCAGTAATTGCGCTGATGGCCCAGCTTGTGGTCGGTCTCGTTCAGCTCGTAAATATCCGGGATCATCCCCATTTCGACCCCCAGCCGCCGGTTCAGCGACTTGGCATTGGGCACGGCGACAACGATACGGCCATTCCTGGTCAGAAAATCGCGGTAGCGCGCCAGAAGGGCCCCCGGATCGGCCACATGTTCCAGAACAAAGCCCATCACGATCAGGTCGAACTTTTCATCCGGCTGGAAGGTCTCAAAATAATCCTCGACCACCTGGCCCTGATACCACGGGTTATTATCCTTGAAATGCGCGATCACCTTGGGCGAGCCTTCGACCACCACATGCTCATCCGCCATGTCCGAGAAATAACGGATGGTAAACCCGTGCCCCAGTCCCAGTTCTAGCACCCGATGCACCCGGCCAGTGCGGTTGAACACCCGGCCCGGATACCAGTTCATGATCAGATCGTTTTCGATCTCGGCACTGGGGTCAGCCAGATATTTGGACGCGACATCATCCAGATTTTGCATTACGTTCCCCTTATACATCCCTGATCAATCAAGGAAAAACATGTTCAGCCCTGGCCCTGACAGCGCCGCCACATCGCGTATCGACCGGCGCGCTATCTTGGGGTTCAACCCCACCAGAACCGTACCCACCCCATCGGGCAGATCCTTGGGCATACCTGCCAGTCATCGGGGCGCATCAAACATTGGGTTCCTATTGCAGATTCAACCGATTATGTCCACCAACCCCGGGTGGGCGATTGCCCGCACCCGAACCGCCACCGCCCCCAGAACCACCTTTTCTTTGCAGGGCAAAGCCGGTAACAGATCCGCTAGCAAACATGGCGAAATCGCCCAAGGACCGTTCATGCGTATCAGCATCATTATCCCCACTCGTGAACGGGCGCGCTATCTACAGCATTCGCTGGCCACCGCCACCGCCATCATCGACGCGAAGGTCGAAATTCTGGTGTCAGACAATGCCTCGACCGATGACACAAGGGCCGTGGTTGCCGCCAACACCGACCCGCGGGTGCGCTATGTCAATACTGGTGCGCGGCTGTCGATGCGCCAGAACTTTGAATTTGCGCTGGGGCAATCAACCGGCGATTACGTGATCTTTTTTGGCGATGATGACGGAATTTTGCCCGGCCAATTCCCAGTTCTGCGCCGCATCCTTGAGACGCAGAAACCCGATGCACTTAGCTGGGATTTCCCGGTTTTTGGCTGGCCGGTACCCGGTTATGGCGTCAAAACCGGCGGTCTGCGCTTCCTGCGCAAAAGCACCTTTGGCGCGCCCTATCATCTGGACCGTGACGCGCGGCTGCGCGCGGTTGAACAGGGCCTGATGAACGCGATGTATCCGATGCCGGGGATATACCACGGCTGCATGTCCCGCGCCTATCTTGATCAGTTGGCCTGCGCGGATGGCACCTATTTTGGTGCGCGCAGCCCCGATGTGTACATGAATTTTCGCGCGCTGCAGCATGGCGGCAAGCTGGTGCATCTGCATCATCCGCTGTCAATCAACGGCTATAGCCCGGCCAGCACCGGCGGGTCGATGCGCGCCCAGGGCCAGCAGGGCACCGGCACAGACCAGACCAAACCCGCTGCCTCCAGCTTTATCGCGGAACTGGCGGTGGACCCGGTTGACGATGTTGTCCCGATATCCAAATCCATGACCATCGGTTTTCTGGGCACGCTGGAAACCGTGCGCCACTTGTTTCCCGACGAACCTGTCACCCCTGATTACCAAAGCTGGTATCACCACGCGCTATCCGAACTTGGCCGCAAGGATCCAGCCACCGCCGCCAACATCCTTGCCTCTCTCGACGCCCATGCCATGCAGTTCAATGCTCAAGACGCCCTGGCCCGCGCCAAGGCGCAGGGGGCGGAACCCCGGCTTAGCCGCCTGCACCGCGCCTGGGATCGGGCCCGCAACAAAATCGGCAGCTTCCGGCTGTCGGCCGAGATTGATGGCCAGAACACCATCCTGACGGCCGCCAGAATGTGCGATACAGTGCTGGGCACCGACCAGATGGCTATTCTGGACACCACCACAACCCGCAGCGCCGCCTGGCAGGCGGCCCGCAAACGCAGCAAACAATTCAGCCGTCAGATCTGACACCAAACTTTGCCCCCAGAGACCTGACCGCAGCATAAGGAAACCGCGCATGTCCGCCACCGATGACCGCGACCAGTTCGAAGCCCATAAAGTCACGCAATCCCTTGCGCTGGGCCAGGACAAAGCAGCGTTCGATGCGTCAACCCAGTTCATGCTGAAACTGGACCCATACGATTACTCATACCTCTGGAGCTGGATGGGCGTGCCGATCATCCAGATGCCTGCCGATGTGCTGGCCACCCAGGAAGTGATCTGGAACACCAAACCCGACATTATCATCGAAACCGGCGTGGCGCGCGGTGGGTCGGTTCTGTTCATGGCGTCCCTGCTGGAAATGATGGGCCACGGGCAAGTGATCGGCGTCGATATCGACATCCGCGCCCATAACCGCGAGGCAATCGAAAGCCATGCCATGTCCAAGCGTGTCACCCTGATCGAAGGCGGGTCAGTCGACGTGGATATCCTGAGCAATGTACGCGCCGAAATCCCCGAAGGCGCGCGGGTGATGGTGATATTGGACAGCGATCATTCCCGTGATCACGTGCTGGCCGAATGCCGCGCCTACGGGCCGATGGTGACCCCCGGTTGCTACATGGTGGTGGCCGACACGATGATCGGCCATGTGCCGCAGGAAAGCGCGCCACAAAACCGGTCAAAAATATGGTTTGAAGGCAATGAACCTTTGTCCGCCCTGCGCGACTATCTCGCTGAAAGCGGTGAGTTTGAGGTAGACGCGGCGTTGAACGGCAAACTGGTACTGTCGTCATCCCCCGGTGGCTATATCCGGCGCAAGGGCGGTTAACTGCGGCCATGACCCGCGTGGTGATCTCTCAGCCGATGTATTTCCCCTGGGTGGGGTTTCTGGCGCAGTTGGCGTTGGCGGATGTGCTGATCTGGCTGGATGACGCGCAGTTTTCCAAAGGATCGTTTACCAGCCGGGTGCAGGTAAAAACCGCGTCTGGGCAAAAATGGATGAGCATCCCTCTGCTTGGCAAGGGCAGCAATACCGCGATTGGGGGCCTGCAACCGGCCAACCCAGACTGGCAGACCAGCCACCATTCCTTGCTTAGAAACGCCCTGGCCGAGACCCCGCACCGGGATGAGACCTTAGCACTTTTCGACACCGCCCTAACTGCGCCCACGCTGTGTGACGCGATCATCGCCAGCGCAGAACTGGCCGCCCGGCATGTCGGGATCGCCCTGCCACCCAGTCAGAAATCATCAGACATGAACCTGCCGGGCAGCGGCTGGCAGCGGGTGTTGCATCTGGTGCAACAGGTTGGCGGCACAACCTACATTACCGGGCATGGTGCACGGAATTACCTGGATCACCAGGCATTCGAAGCGGCGGGGGTTGTTGTGGACTACATGCGCTATGATCCGATCCCATGGCACCAACCGCATGGTGTTTTCACGCCTTATGTGACCGGCCTGGACCTGATTGCCAACGTGCCACCGCAGGACCGTCGGGCACATCTGAACCCGTCAACCATATGCTGGCAAGATTTCCTGACGGCCTGACCCCCCGGTAAAACCTGTGACTTGAACCCCGGCGCTTGTACCCGTAATCACTTTGGCAACCGCAGCACAGAGGTTTGCATGAAACACATTGGCTCCACCCCGTTATTCGATATGGCCGAAACCGGCGCCACCCCGCCCCTTGGCGATCTGCCGGAATGGGATCTCAGCGATCTATACACCTCAACCGACGCTCCCGAACTGGTACGCGATCTGGAGTGGCTGGAAGGGGAATGCGCCAGTTTCGCCACCGATTACGAGGGCAAGCTGGGGGGGCTGGACGCGCCCCATTTCCTTGACTGCGTGCTGCGCAACGAAAAGATCAACGCCATCGCCGGGCGCATCATGTCCTTTGCAGGCCTGCGGTACTACCAGCTGACAACAGACGCAGAGCGCGCCAAGTTCATGTCCGATTGTCAGGAAAAGATCACCAATTTCACCACGCCGCTGGTGTTTTTCACGCTGGAACTGAACCGGCTGGAGGACGACCACCTGACCGGTCTTTTCACTGCCAACACCGATCTGGCACGCTATAAGCCGGTGTTTGACCGCGTCCGCGCGATGAAACCCTATCAGCTGTCGGACGAGCTGGAAAAGTTCCTGCATGATCTGGGCGTAGTTGGTGACGCCTGGGAACGGCTGTTTGATGAAACGATTGCCGGGCTGGAATTTGAAATCAACGGCGACGTGCTGAACATCGAAGGCGCGCTGAACCTGCTGACCGAACAGGACCGCGACACGCGCGAGGCCGCCACGCGCGAGTTGGTCGCTGTGTTTTCCGACAACATCAAAACCTTCGCCCGGGTACACAACACCCAAGCCAAGGAAAAAGAGGTGATCGACCGTTGGCGCGGCATGCCAACCGCCCAAACCGCGCGCCACCTGTCCAACGATGTGGAGCCCGAAGTGGTCGAGGCCCTGCGCAGCGCCGTTGTCGCCGCCTACCCGCGCCTGAGCCATCGTTATTACGAGCTGAAACGCAAATGGCTGGGGCTGGACCGGATGCAGGTCTGGGACCGCAACGCACCCCTGCCAATGGAAGACACCCGCATCGTCGACTGGGCGCAGGCCGAAACCATGGTGATGGACGCCTATACCGCGTTTGATCCGCGCATGGGCGAGATTGCGCAACCGTTCTTTGACAAAGGCTGGATCGACGCTGCTGTCAAACCCGGCAAGGCACCGGGCGCCTTTGCCCATCCCACCGTGACGGATGTGCACCCTTACGTGATGCTGAACTATCTGGGAAAACCGCGTGACGTGATGACCCTGGCCCATGAACTGGGCCATGGCGTGCATCAGGTGCTGGCGGCGGGCCAGGGCGAGATGCTGTCATCAACCCCGCTGACCCTGGCGGAAACCGCCAGTGTCTTTGGCGAAATGCTGACATTCCGCAAGATGCTGGACAACGCCGAAACCCCGAGCCAGCGCAAGGTTCTGCTGGCGGGCAAGGTCGAAGACATGATCAACACCGTTGTGCGCCAGATCGCATTTTATGACTTTGAATGCAAATTGCACGACGCACGGCGCGCCGGCGAGTTGACCCCGGATGATATCAACGCCCTGTGGATGTCCGTTCAGGGCGAAAGCCTGGGACCTGCATTTGATTTTGTCGACGGCTACGAAACCTTCTGGGCCTATATCCCGCATTTCGTGCACTCACCCTTTTACGTCTACGCCTATGCCTTTGGCGACGGATTGGTGAACGCGCTGTATTCGGTCTATGCCGATGGCGACGAGGGGTTCGAGGAAAAGTACTTCGATATGCTGAAGGCGGGCGGTTCCAAGCACCACAAGGAATTGCTGGCCCCCTTTGGGCTGGACGCGTCCGACCCAAAGTTCTGGGACAAGGGCCTGTCGATGATCGAAGGCTTTATTGACGAATTGGAAGCGATGGAGGGCTAACGGCGCGCCTCGGGGACTGGCTCATTGCAATCCGCGCAATGGGTCAGGCTGTCATCGCGACGATCCTGCTAGGGAACCCGATTGATTTTGGCATTCAGTGGGCCGTGTTCTGAACACCTAGGCCAGTGACGTCACCCACAGAATGGTCGCATCTTCGTCGCTGATCGACACCACATTATGCCCCATGGACCCGTCGTAATAGGCGCTGTCACCGCGGCGCATATCGACGGGTTCGTAGAATTCGGTGAATAGCCGGACCACCCCGGTCAGCACATACAGGAATTCTTCGCCGTCATGGCGCACCCAGCCGTCAAATTCGTCCATTGACCGGGCACGCACGCGGGCGCGATAGGGCAGCATCTGTTTCTTGGTCAGGGTTTCAGCCAGCAATTCATGTTCATAGGTCGCCGTGGCATGGGCCGCACCCTCGCCCGATTTGGTGACCGACATGCGCCCGCTGACCTGATCGCGGCGCGGAGCGGTGAACAGCTGCGGCACCGATATTTCCAGCCCCACCGCCAGCTTTTTCAGCGCCTCGTAAGTGGGCGACATCTGGCCGTTCTCGATTTTGGACAGGGTCGATCGCGCCAGCCCGGCCTGCTTGGCCGCCTGTTCCAGCGTCCAGCTACGCGCCTTGCGCAACCCGCGCACCCGTGCGCCAAGGTCCAGCGGTTCGACTTCGAAGGTATCGCCGCCGCTGCGGGCAATGCGGATGATGGATTTGGGATCGCGTGGGCTCATGACCCTGTCTATAGGTGCGGCGCGCACTGCTTGCAACGCAGGCGTAGGAAGGCTAGCCATCAATCATGCTATCAATCTTTGACCAAGGCCCGCCACCGCCCTGCCCCGCGCCGTTCAACCTGGCCGCCCATGTTTTGCGCCACGCCAATGGCCTGCCCGACAAGCTGGCGTTACAGGTATTGGGGTCGGACGGGTCGCAGGACTGGAGTTATGCCGCGCTGGAGCGCGCGGTCCGCGCCACCGGCACCGGGTTGTTGCGTGCCGGGTTGGCCCCGGGGCAAATCGTGCTGATGCGGCTGGGCAATGACGTGGATTTCCCGATTGCCTATCTGGGGGCGATTGCCGCCGGGCTGGTGCCTGTACCGACCTCGACGCAGCTGACCGCGCCGGAAACCGCCAAAATAATCGCCGACCTGGCCCCCGGCGCGGTGTTGCGCGACCCCGAAGCGGCCTGTGCAGACCATCCAAACCAGATCACCCTGGGCGATTTGCGCGCCATGCGCGACCTGCCGCCCTGTGACTGGCATATGGGCGATCCGGACCGGCTGGGCTATATCATCTATACCTCGGGCACATCTGGCAAAGCGCGCGCCGTGGCACATGCGCATCGCGCCATCTGGGCGCGTCAGATGATGGTGGATGGCTGGTATGGGCTGCGTTCCAGCGACCGGTTGTGCCACGCGGGCGCGTTCAACTGGACCTATACGCTGGGCACCGGGTTGATGGACCCCTGGACCATTGGCGCCACCGCGCTGATCCCGCAGCCCGGCACCGAAATATCGGCGCTGCCCTCTTTGTTGCGCCGCCACAAGGCCACGCTTTTTGCTGCCGCGCCGGGGGTTTACCGCAAGATGTTGCAGCATCACGACCATCTGAACCTGCCCGATCTGCGCCACGGGTTATGCGCCGGCGAAAAACTGTCGCGCGCCCTGCATCAGGCCTGGACCGACGCCAGCGGGACCGAGATGTATGAGGCCTTTGGCATGTCGGAGGTTTCAACCTTTATCTCTTCCAGCCCGGCGCATCCGGCGCGCGGTGTCTCGCTGGGGCAACCTCAGGTGGGGCGTCAGGTGGCGATTATCGGCCCCGATGGCGCAGATGGTCCCGTGCCACAGGGGGATGAGGGCACGATTGCCGTGCATCGCAGCGATCCGGGGCTGATGCTGGGATACCTGAACGCGCCGGACGAAGCTGCCGCCAAGATGCGCGGTGATTGGTTCCTGACCGGCGACCAGGGCGCGATGGCGATTGACGGCCAGATCACCTATCTGGGGCGCGGCGACGACATGATGAATGCTGGCGGCTATCGCGTATCCCCGCTAGAGGTCGAGGCCGTGCTGTCGCACCACCCGGAAATCGGGCAAGTCGGTGTGACCGATATCGAGATCAAACCCGACACCCGCATCATCGCGGCGTTTTACAACAGCCCCGCCCCACTGGACGAAGCAGGTTTGCGCACCTATGTGAACGACAAGCTGGCCCGCTATAAACAACCGCGCGCCTATATTCACCTGCCAGTGCTTCCCACTGGTGCCAATGGCAAGCTGCTGCGCCGCGCCCTGCCCGCTTATTTCAAGGCCCCCACAACATGACCGACCAGACCATAACACTTGATATCATCTCTGACCCGATTTGCCCGTGGTGCTATATTGGCAAAACCCAATTGGACAAGGCGCTGGCCGCCGCCCCCGACCATCCGTTTGTGGTCCAGTGGCACCCGTTTCAGCTGAACCCCGACATGCCACGCGAGGGCATGGACCGGCGCGACTATCTTGAGGGCAAGTTTGGCGGCAAGGACGGTGCGGTGCGCGCCTATGCGCCAGTGGTGGAACAGGCCAAATCCGCCGGGCTGGAAATAAACTTTGAAGGGATGCAGCGCACGCCCAATACGCTGGACGCGCATCGGCTGATCCACTGGGCCGGGATCGAGTCCAAACAGACGGCGGCCGTGGACGCGCTGTTTGATGCCTATTTCGTGCAGGCACGCGATATTGGCGATCACGACGTTCTGGGCGATATTGCCGACGGCATCGGCATGGACGCGTCGGTGGTGCGCAAACTGCTGGCCCTTGATACGGACCGTCAGGGTATCCAGGATCGCGATGCCCATAGCCGCAAGATGGGCGTCAGTTCTGTGCCGACCTTTATCGTGGCTGGCAAACACGCGGTACCCGGCGCGCAACCGCCTGATCTGTGGGCACAGATCATCTCGGAACTGAAAGAGCAGCTTGACGCGTGAAACAGCTAAAGGTCCATACGCTCATCATCAGCCTTGTGGGTGTTGTGGGGCTGGGCACGGCATTCTTTCACCTGGTCGAAGGCTGGAGCTGGCTTGATTCCTACTTTTTCACAGTGATCACCGTGTCAACGGTCGGTTATGGCAAGCTGGTGCCGATCACGCCGGTGGGGATGATCGGCACGACGGTGTTTATCTTTGTCGGTCTTGGCGTATTCGTCGTGGCGATTCAGCAGTTTGCCATCTATCACATGCGCAAACGCGAAGAGCATACCGAATGGCTGATTGCGCGGCTGGGGCACCACCTGGTCAAAGACCCGCCCTCGGCCAACGAAGATGTCGTACCGGCATCAGAGCATTCAAACCCCACCGGATCAGAACGACAGGATACCATCGGTTAGCTCGTAGGACTTAAGCGCCAGCAATGGCTGATCGCCTTCATAGTCGAACACAAAGACATGCGCCATGTCCCCGGCCAGTGTCAGACGGCAGAACACTGCGTCAGGATCGAATTCAGCCGGGCAGGTCTCAAGATCCGCATGTTCCACCGCTGCCTCGAATAGTGCGTAGGTGAATACGCCATTTCCCAGATAGGACGTGCCGTCACCATGCCCGCCCCCCGGCCCCGAGGCCATGGCCGCTCCGGCAACAAGACAGGTAGCTGCAAAGCTCAATATGGATTTCATGGGATCATTCCTTTTGATTCGACCAATGCTTAATCCTTAGTATTTTTATCGGATACAAAACAAGCCCCTTTGAAGCCCACCTCCGGCCATGATACCGCTAAGAGGTTTCAAGGATTCCCGAATGCAAAGCCATATGTCCCGGACCGAATTCGTCGCGTTGATTGCGATGATGTTCGCCACCATCGCCTTTTCCATCGACGCAATGCTGCCCGCGCTGCCCGAAATCGGCGCTGAACTCAGCCCCGATGACGTGAACCGCGCCCAGCTTGTCCTGACGGCTTTTGTGCTGGGCATGGGGATTGGAACGTTTTTCACTGGGCCGTTGTCGGACACGTTCGGGCGCAAGCGGATCATTATTCTGGGCTCTGGGGTTTATATCACCGCAGCCTTTGTGGCCTGGTCCAGTTCCTCGCTGGAACTGGTGCTGGCGGCGCGTATGTTACAAGGGCTGGGGGCGGCTGCCCCGCGGATCGTGGCGGTGGCGATTGTGCGCGATCTTTATGCGGGCCGCGAGATGGCCAGGATGATGTCTATCGCCATGATGATATTTACCATTTTCCCCGCCATTGCCCCGTTGATGGGTGCCGGGATTATCGCCTTTATCGGCTGGCGCGGCATCTTTCTGGCCTTTATCATGTTCTCGCTGATCAGCGTCGTGTGGATGACCCTACGCCTGCCAGAGCCGCTGGCGATCAAGGATCGGCGCCCATTCCGCGCCGGGCATCTTTGGGCGGCCGTGCTGGAAATGCTGCGCCACCCCACCGTGCGCCTGTCGATCGTGGTGCAGACCTTTTGCCTGGGCATCCTGTTCACCATGATCGTCATGGTTCAGCCGGTCTATGACGTCATCTTTGACCGCGCCGAGAGCTTTCCTTTCTGGTTTGGGGCTGTGGCGTTGGTGTCGGGCAGCGCCAGCCTGCTGAATGCCGCCATCGTCGTGCGGATCGGCATGCGCCGCATTGTCACCTGGTCGCTGGGGGCGCAGATTATCCTGACCAGTTTTGTTGTGATCCTGACCGCCGCAGACCTGCCGGTGGACACCAGTTTCGCGGTGTTTCTGGTCTGGCAGTGCGGCGTGTTCTTTACCACCGGCACCACGCTGGGAAATCTGAACGCCATCGCGATGGAACCGATGGGCCATATCGCGGGCATGGCGGCCTCGGTCATTGGGGCGATCTCTACCGTGATGGCCGCCGCCATCGCCGCCCCGGTGGGGTTGCTGTTCAACGGCACGTTGTGGCCCCTGGCCGGGGGTATTTTGACCATGTCTGCCGTCGGTTTTGCCCTGATGCTGTATATGGGCCGGATCGAAGACCGCTTTCCCGGCTGATCCTATTGGTGTTACGACAGGAAACAGGCTAGCCTGCCTGACATCAGGGAGACCCGGCATGGACGACTATTATGACCTTGGCAGTTACAGCTGCCCCGTCACCACCACATCCACGCAGGCGCAAATCTGGTTTGATCGCGGGCTGAACTGGACTTATGGATATAACCATGAAGAGGCGGTGGAATGTTTCACTACCGCGCTAACCCATGACCCGGATTGCGCCATGGCGTATTGGGGCATCGCCTATGCGTCGGGGCCGAATTACAACATGCCCTGGGACCTCTTTGACGACGCGGGCCGCGCCAAGGCGCTGGCGGCGGCCTATGACGCCACGCAGGCGGCAGTGGCACGGGCCGGGGCGATAACACCGATTGAACAAGCGCTGATCGCCGCCCTGCCCGCACGCTATCCACAGCGCGACCTTGGCGTAGATATGCACGCCTGGAACCATGATTTTACCGCCGCAATGCGCGCCGCTTTTGCAGCCCACCCTGACCATCTGGACCTGCGCACGGTCTATGCGGAATCCTTGCTGAACCTGACGCCATGGAAAATGTGGGACCTACCCACGGGCCAGCCCGCTAAGGGTGCCGCCACGCGAGAGGCGCAACAGGTGCTAGAGGCAGCATTGAACGATTCCCCCGGTGCGATGCGCCATCCGGGCCTGCTGCATCTTTATATTCACCTGATGGAGATGTCGCCGCACCCGGAAAAGGCGCTGAAAGCGGGCGATGCGCTGCGCGATCTGGTGCCGGATGCCGGACATCTGGTGCATATGCCCACCCATATCGACGTGCTGTGCGGCCATTATCAGAATGTCGTGTTCTGGAACCAAAAGGCGGTTGCGGCGGATCTGCGTTATTTCCAGCGCAAAGGGGCCTATAATATCTATACTGGCTATCGCCAGCATGATTACCATTTCACCATCTACGGCGCGTTGTTCCTGGGCCAGATCCAACCGGCACTGGACGCGGTGCAGGGGATGTTCGACACGGTTCCCGAAGAGATGTTGCGCATTCAGTCGCCACCAATGGCCGACTATTTTGAAAGCTATATGGCGATGGGTCCGCATATCCTGATCCGCTTTGGCCATTGGAAAGAAGCGATTGCGCTGGCCCCCCCCGAGGATCAGGAGGTGTACTGCACCCTGACCGCTACCACCCATTATGCCCGCGCCGTGGGTTTTGCCGCATTGGGCCGGGTAGCCGAGGCCGAGGCCGAAGAACAGGTGTTTCTAGCCGCAAAGGCCCGGGTGCCGGACAGCCGCTTGCTGCACAATAACAAAGTGGTTGATCTGCTTGAAATCGCCACAGAAATGTTACGTGGCGAGATTGAATACCGCAAAGGCAATTATGATGCCGCCTTCGCCCATTTGCGGGCATCAGTCGACCACGACGATACCTTGCCCTATGACGAACCTTGGGGCTGGATGCAGCCCACCCGGCACGCGCTGGGGGCGCTGCTGCTGGAACAAGG
>Ga0209121_10003358_pt1 | contig 15575 bp, 12 predicted proteins | sample Cruoilmetagenom3_FD_187292 | JGI IMG/M metagenome (GOLD analysis project Ga0209121, IMG submission 187292) | Oil polluted marine microbial communities from Coal Oil Point, Santa Barbara, California, USA - Sample 3 (SPAdes) (version 2) | ecosystem: Environmental > Aquatic > Marine > Oil seeps ...
AAGAAAGGGGGCCGGTCCTACACTTGTTGAGTGTAAAACCTATCGCTTTGCCGGCCATTCGGAGCATGATCCAAATTGGGATATGGGTAGACCAAAGGAAGAACTTGATTACTGGAGAAAAAAGGATCCTATTAAAATATTTGAAAAGTATCTTAAGGAACATAAATTTCTGGATGATAAGATAAAAAAAGAAATTGAAGAAAAAATTGAGCAGGAACTTGAAAATGCAATAAAATATGCTGAACAGAGTCCAGATCCAGTGCCTGATGATTTAGTAGAAGATGTTTACGCATAACCAGATTAAATTCTAATAAAAAAAATTTTATCAGAGGTTTAAATATGACTTTTAACTTAACTTTCAAAGAAGCAATTCGGCAGGCTTTAAGGGAAGAGATGCAAAGAGATAAGAGAGTTTTTCTTTTTGGGGAGGACATTGGGAAGCTTGGAGGATGTTTTAGGGTTACGCAAGGATTATTAGAGGAATTTGGTGAAAAAAGAGTTATTGATACTCCACTTTCTGAGTCAGCAATTGTAGGAGCTTGTATAGGTGCTGCCTTGATAGGAATGCGTCCTGTAGGAGAGATAATGTTTGCTGATGAGATCACTCTCGCAATGGATCAAATTGTTAATAATGCTGCAAAAGTAAGATATCTTTATGGTGGAAAAGCCTCTGTTCCCTTAGTGATTAGGACGCCTCATGGAGCAGGAACAGGGAGCGGTCCCCATCATACTCAAAGCTTAGAAGCTTGGTTTATCCATGTTCCCGGGGTAGTTGTTGTTGTTCCCTCGACTCCTGCTGATGCTAAAGGACTTTTAAAAAGTAGTATCCGGAGTGATAACCCAGTGTTATTTTTTGAACATAAATTACTTTACTTCACAAAAGGTCCAGTACCAGAGGAGGAATACTTTATTCCTTTGGGAAAAGCAGATATCAAGAGGAAGGGTAATGATGTCACTGTGGTAGCTACTGGAGTTATGGTTCAAAAAGTATTGAAAGTAGCTGAAAATTTGGATGGGGAGAGAATCAGTATAGAAGTAATTGATCCTCGCACCTTATTACCTCTTGATAAATTAACAATTTTTGAATCTGTGAAGAAAACCGGAAGATTAATAATAGTAGAAGAAGCTTGCAAGACAGGTAATTTTGGTGGGGAAGTTGCTGCAATCGTAGCAGAAGAAGCCTTTGGTTATCTTAAAGCTCCAATAAAAAGAGTTGCTGCTCCCGATACTCCTGTACCAGCAAGTAAAATCTTGGAAAATTGCTTTATACCTAATAAAGAAAAGATTATCAATGCTGTCCGCGCTATCCTCGCGTAAGCACTAAGTGGAGGGAGAAAATATGGCAACCGAAGTCAGTATTCATCGAACCGGTTATGGGATGGTTGAAGGAACTATAATCGAATGGCTAAAAAAAGAGGGCGAAGAGGTAAAGAAAGGAGAACCATTAGTTATAGTAGAGACAGAAAAAGTAAGTACAGAGATAGATTCTCCCTCTTCAGGGATTTTGCGAAAAATTATTGTTTCTGAGGGTAAAACGATTAGCGTAGGAGAGGTTATCGCTATTATTGCGGGTCCCAATGAAGATATTAATGAATTGCTTAAAAGGGTCTCCAGAGAAAGAGAGACTTTAATTTCAAAAAAAGAAATAACTCTGGAGGAAGAAGGAGTAAAGTCTCTTTCAAGGGAAGAAGAGGAGGTTATTCCCTTAAAGGGGATGAGAAAAGAAATAGCTGAGCGTATGTTGGAAAGCAAAAGAATTTCTGCTCATACTACAACCTTTAATGAAGCCGATGTAAGTAAAGCGCTTGAGTTTTTAGAGAAAAATAGAAGAGAGATTAGTTTTACTTCTTTGTTTGTTAAGGCTTCGGTTAATGCCTTAAAAAAATTCCCTTTCATTAATTCTTCTTTGGTAGAAGATAAAATCATTATTAAGAGATACTACCACATAGGGATAGCAGTGAATATAGAGGATGGTTTGATTGTGCCAGTGATTAAAAACGCTGATAAGAAAAGTCTGGTAGAAATTACTAAAGAGATTCGTAGATTAACCTCTCTGGCAAAAGAAGGTACTCTTCCACCGGAGGAAGTAAAAAAAGGGACTTTTACTATAAGTAATCCCGGGATGTATGGCTCACTTTTTTTCACTCCAATCATAAATCAACCTCAAAGTGCTATTCTCGGTATTGGTAAAATTGCTCAAAGACCGGTAGCTATAAATAATGAAGTTGTAATTAAACCTATGATTTATCTTTGTTTATCCTATGACCATCGAATCGTAGACGGCGCCCTAGCTCAGCAATTCTTAGAGAATATTAGACAAAATATTGAAAGACCTATTGTTGAGAAGTAAATTCTATCGTTGGAAATAGAAGGGATTTATGTATGTTTTCTACTGAGCAAAGTTTTAGCAGAGCTCTCTACGTACTAATCTTGACACTAACTTGCTGAACTAATGTGAGGGAGGCTATTATGAATAATGGAGAAGATATTTTAAATGAAAAAGGCATTTTGGCTGATATTAGCTTGAAAGATGCGGTAGATATGCATGTGCATGCGGGTCCTACTACAGCTGCAGAGAGGTTGGATTTCCTGGAAGCAGCTAAAAATGCTTACGCTGAAGGAATGAAAGCAATAGTTATTAAACCTATGTGTTTTCCTACCATGCAGGCGGCTTATGCTGCTGAAAAAGCTGTGCCTGGGATGAGAGTGTTTGGAGGTATTATGTTGGATTATACTTCAGGAGGTTTAGACCCATTTGCTGTTGAAAAAGCTATAAAAGCAGGAGCAAAGTATGTATGGATGCCCGTATATGACTCAGCACACACTAATAGACCGGGAAGAAAAGCCATCTATAAGATTTATGAAAATAGGACCTACTCAAAAAAAAATCCTCAAATAACAAAACTTACAGATTCAAGGGGAACTACGTCCGGAAGTGGAAGAAATAATGGATGTAATTGCAAACGCTAAGAGGGTGATTTTAAGCACGAGTCATTGTTCCCCCAAAGAAAGTTTGGTACTTATTAAAAAAGCGAAAGAAAGAGGAATTGAGAATGTGGTTGTTACACATCCTACAGGACAAATTATAGGTGCTACAATTGAGCAACAAAAAGAAATGGCAGAAATGGGAGCTTACTTAATTCAAACTTGTGCCCAATTGTTTCCTACTCACATGGGACACGGAGAGGACCCTAATAAAATAGCAGAGGTCATTAAAATTGTGGGTGCAGAGCACAATTGTTTAGCAACTGATTTAGGCCTTGCAACTGCTCCTCCTCCTACTCTTGGATTAAAACTTTTTATAGTATTAATGAGGTTATGTGGGATAGGTCAAGGAGAAATTAATCTTATGATTAGAGAAAATCCAGCAAAAATTCTGGGAATATAATTTTTAGGAGAGTTAACTAAAATAAGGAGAAGTCGGATGAGGTTGAAAAATAAAATAGCGCTTATTACAGGTGCTGCCAGAGGTATAGGGGCAGCAATTGCTAAGGCTTTGGCGAAAGAGGGAGCTGACGTTATAGTCAATGATATTAATATTGATGGAGTAGGAGAAGTAAAGAAAGAAATCGAAAGTTTGGGCAGGAAATTTGTGGTGATTAAATCTGATGTTAGCTACAGCAAACAAGTTAATGAGATGGTCAACAAGATAATAGATGTTTTTGGACGAATAGATATTTTAGTGAATAATGCGGGAGGAAGTTTAGGCACTCCTTATTTACTAAAGGATGTAACAGAAGAGGAGTGGGATAAAGTTATAGATGTGAATCTTAAAGGCGCTTTCCTTTGTAGTAAAATTGTAGCTGAGTTTATGAAAAAGCAAAGAAGCGGAAAGATTGTGAACCTTTCCTCTAAAGCAGGAAAATATGGAGGCGATATCGCTGGGCCTCAATATGTTAGTGCTAAAGCTGGTATTTCAGGACTTACCAGACAATTAGCCAAAGAATTAGGACCGTACGGAATAAATGTTAACGCTATCGCCCCCGGTCTTGTTTTAACTAAAAGAGTTAAGAAAATGTGGGAGACAAGGAAAACTAAGGAGGAAAGAGAAGAAATGCTTAGAGCGATTGCACTCCGCAGAGCTTCAACAGTGGAAGAACAGGCAAACGTAGTGGTATTTCTTTGTTCTGATGAAGCCAGTTATATAACTGGAACAACTATAGATGTAAATGGTGGGTGGTATATGTCGTAATTTTTATTAAGAAGAAAAACTACTTTTTTGTTTATATATAGAGGTTAAATATGAAAGCTGTCGTAAAAGTAATGCCTAAACCTGGTATAGAGATAAGAAATATTAAAATACCTAAAATAGCAGAAGACGAAGTTTTGGTAAAAGTAAAAGCAACCGGCGTATGTGGTAGTGATGTACATATATATGAGTGGACTCCGGGATACGAATTTTTGTCTAATTATCTACCGAAAGTTCTTGGTCATGAATTTTCCGGAGAAGTAATTGAGGTTGGAAAAGAAGTTGTAACCGATATTAAAATAGGCGAGAGGGTTACTAGTGAAACTGGTAGAACATGCGGAAGGTGTTTTTTTTGTATCCGAGGAGAGAGTATATTATGTCCTCAAAGAAGATTATTAGGTAGACTGGGTCTTGAAAGAGATGGAGCAATGGCTGAATTTGTTGCCGTTCCCGGTCAAACCCTTCATAAAATACCGAATAGTGTTTCCTATGAAGAAGCGGCTGTAACGGAGCCGGCAGGTGTGGCTTTACATGCTGTAGAGTTGGCGGAAATAAAAATAGGTGATGAAATAGCTATTTTTGGACCTGGGCCTATTGGATTACTCGTTTTGCAGGCAGCTCGAGTTGCAGGAGCAGGCAAAATTGTAATGTTTGGACTCAGTAGCGATAAAAATAGATTAGATGTTGCAAAAGAATTAGGTGCCGATATTACAGTCTGTGTAGACAGAGAAAATCCGATAGAAATAGTTCATCAGATGACAGGAGGGATGGGGGTGGGAATAGCATTCGAAGTGAGTGGTGCTTCTGGTGCGTTCGATCAAGCTTTACAAATAACTCGCCCAGGAGGTAAGATAGTTATGGTTGGTATTTATTCTAAGTCTCTTATCTTTAATGCTACTCATCAACTAGTTAGGCAACAAAAGTCGATAAAGGGAAGTTATGGAGCTCCAACGATTGTTTGGGAAAAAGTTTTAAGGTTGATGGCTAACGGCCGGGTCAAGATCAAACCACTTATTAAGTCAATCCCGATAGAGAAGGCAAATGAAGGATTTGATGCCTGCATTCATAAAAACTCTATGAAAGTTTTAATTATTCCATAAACTGAATGGGTTTAACTATATGTTTGAACTATAGAAAAGTTTTTTAAAAAACAGAGGAAAGAGGAGGTGATGAAAAAGTAGAGGGTTGTTATATAGCTTAAGAATGAAAGAATTCTAATTATGAGGAGAAAAATTATGAGGAGAAAAATTGTAGGGTTTTTGATGGTGATGGTTTTGGGGTTATTTTTCTTGAGCCCTATTGCTTTCGCGGGCTCCGATTCCGAAACTATTAAAATGGGGTTGCTTTTTCCAGTAACCGGTAGTCTCGCATATTTAGCTACAGAAAGTATGCATGGTGTAGAAATGTCAATAATGGACTTAAATGAGCAAGGAGGATTATGGGGTAAGAAGATAAAACCTGTATATGGGGATGCTGTTGATAACAAAGCTGCTAAGTCAGAGGCTGAAAGATTAATTACTGTTGAAAAAGTGAAGCTAATAATAGGTACTTATTCTAGCTCACGGTGTTATGTTGCCTCAGAAGTGGCTGAAAAGCATAAAGTAATTTATTGGGATTCAGGATGCGTTGCAGACGATATAACAGAAAGAGGATTTAAATATTTCTTTAGAGTAAACCCCAATGCTTCCCTTTTAGGAAAGAAAACATTAGAGTATTGTGTACCGTTATTAGAAAGATTAGGTATATCTCCCGACAAAACAAGAATAGCTATTGTCGGTGAAGATTCACTGTATGGCACAACAATGAATGAGGCAGTTAAGAGAACAGCGTTAAAACTGGGAATGAAGGTAGTGTTATGCGAATCTTATAATGCTTTTAAAATTACTGATATGACTCCTATGATAATGAAGCTTAAAGCCGCGAAGCCGGACATTCTTTTAGCTACATGTTATCCTACCGATGCAGTGCTGTTGACACGCCAATCCCAAGACCTTGATTTCAATGTGAAAATCTTTTCTGGTACAGGGTCTGGTCATAATTCCACTGACTTTGTAAAAGGTGTTGGTGTAGAGGCTGCCAATGGTCTGGTTTGTGGAGGTGCAGAGGGTGAAATATGTGACTCCGAGTATTTTAAAGGAAGGAAAGAGTTTAACGAAAAATATGAAAAGGTTTTTGGGCACTATCCAGGAACACCATTATGTTGGGAGAACTATATAGGTACGCAAGGTTTATGGGAGGTCTTAAAAAAAGCTGGTTCAGTGGATTCGGAAAATGTTAGGAAAGCAGCTATGGAAATAGATATTCCAATAGGATCGGCAATGAGTAATTGGGGCCTTAAGTTTGATGAAAAACACCAAAATCAAAGATCTGACTATTATCTTAACCAATGGCAAAATGGAGAATATGTATTGATAACACCTGATGAAGGGAGAGCTCCAGGGCGAAGACTTATATTACCTTATTCTACTTGGGAGGAAAAGGCTAAAGGAATAGTTCATTATATGGACTAACGTGAGATTAATAGGGGGAGAGGAAGAATTCTTCTTCTCCCCCTATAAGTTTCAATTTGAATAAATAAGACAGAAAATAATAAAGGATGAGAAACAGATAAAATGCTATTGATAATTGTTCAACTAATAGTGAGCGGATTATTATTAGGTGGTATCTATGCTTTGGTAAGTGTGGGACTTGTTCTAATCTTTGGAGTGCTGGAAATAATTAATTTTGCTCATGGCGAGTTCTTAATGTTAGGTATGTATGCAGGTTATTGGTTGTTTTATCTCTTTGGATTTGACCCTTATGTTAGTTTGTTGATTATAATTCCGCTTTTTTTCTTTTTAGGTTTTGTTGTTCAAAAGATCATTTTTCAACCTTTACTTGATGCTCCTCCTCTGGATCAGGTTTTTGCTACTCTTGCATTATCCCTCATCATACAAAATGCGGTACTTTATTTTTGGAAAGCAAATTACCGAACAGTAAGGACTGCTTATTCAACAACAACAATAAAAATAGGCCAGATATCAATCAATTTCCCCCGTCTGGTAGCTTTTGCTATAGCTTTGGGGGCAATATTTCTCCTATTCATATTTTTGAAGAAAACTTATATCGGCAGGGCTATCCGTGCTCTTGCTCAACAAAAAAGAGCAGCTATGCTGATGGGCATTAACATCTACCGCACCTATCAAATTGCTTTTAGTATAGGCATAGTCTGTGTGGGGATAGCAGGGACAATTCTCGTACCTGTTTACTATGTTTTTCCTTCCGTGGGAGCCCTCTTTGTTTTAACTGCTTTTGTAGTAGTAATATTAGGAGGTTATAATAGTTTACCTGGTGCCCTGGTGGGTGGTCTTATTATCGGATTAGTAGAGACTTTTAGTGGATTTTTCATCTCTCCCCATCTTAAGCAACTTATATATTTTGCTATTTTTGTCTTGTTGTTACTTATAAAACCAACTGGTTTGTTCGGTCGGAAAACCGAGTAGAGTTAAAAAGAGGTATGAAAATGAGATTAATTAAAGGAAAAAGAATATATCATTTACTCCATCCAAAATTTTACTTGTCTGCATTATTATTGATATTTTTGTTGTTCCTTCCTATTTTAATCCAAGGTTCTTTTTATAGAGATCTCTTAATCATGGTTTTCTTATGGGCAGCTCTCTCAGGAGCATGGAATATCGTAGGAGGGTTTACTGGACAGATTTCTTTAGGGCACACAGCTTTCTTTGGCATTGGTGCTTACACCTCTACTTTGTTGTATCTAAAGTTTGGGGTTTCTCCGTGGCTGGGTATGTTAGCCGGCGCAGGGCTAGCAATAATTATGGGAATAGGAGTCGGATATCCTTGTTTTAAATTGAGAAGTCACTTTTTCGCCTTAGCTACCATAGCTTTTGGTGAGGTAATGTATCTGTTAGCTTCTTATTGGAGAGGTTTAACCAGGGGTTCGGTGGGATTGATTATTCCCTTTAGGCCGAGTATAGGAAATTTTATATTCTCCAGTAAAACAATGTATGCTTATATTGCTATTGCTCTAATGGTAGTAGTAACCTTAGTTTCTTATTTTATTAGAAAATCCAGGTTGGGTTTTCGTCTTATTGCTTTGCGTGAAGATCAAGAGGCAGCGGAAAGCTTAGGGATAAAAACTTCCCAATCTAAACTGATAGCTTTAATAATCAGCATTTTCTTTACTGCTATAGGAGGGGCATTTTATGCTCAATATTATTTGTTTGTTGAGCCAGAGGCTGTTTTTTCTATAAATTTTTCTATAGAACTCGCTCTTATTTCTATAATTGGAGGTCTAGGTACGGTTTTGGGGCCAGTCATCGGTGCATCAATTTTAATCCCCCTGGACGTTTTTCTTCGGGGTTGGTTAGGAGGTATTTCTGCTGGTCTTAATTTTATTGTATATGGCGTTGTCTTAATTATAGCAATAAACTATTTCCATGATGGGATTATGGGCTGGTTGGGGAAAAAATACGATTTAATTTTAGATAAGCTTCCTGGCAATAAGCCCTCTTCAGGTATAGAAAAAGTCTCTCTTTCCCCTAAGGTTCTAAAAATCCCCCTTCCAGGTTTGACCGAAGATAAACCCCCTATATTCGAAGTAAAAGGGTTAACTAAGCATTTTGGAGGGTTGGCAGCGGTTAAGAATGTAGATTTTCAAATCAGGCAGGGAAAGATTTTAGGGTTAATTGGTCCTAATGGAGCTGGCAAGACGACTATCTTTAATTTAGTCAGTGGATTTCTTTCTCCCGACTCTGGAGAGGTAAAATTTAAAGGAGAGAGAATCACTGCTCTTAAACCTCCCCATAAAATCTGCATAAGAAGGATAGGAAGAACTTTTCAATTAGTTAAGTCTTTCAATAATATGACTGTTCTCGAAAATGTAATGGTAGGTGCTTTTTCTCGCACACGAGAGAGAAGAAAAGTTGAACAAAGAGCAAGAGAAATGATAGATTTCGTTGGTTTGTCAAAATGTCGGGATATCCTTGCTGCAAATTTAACCATTGCCGATCGGAAGAGACTTGAGCTGTGCAGGGCGTTAGCTACCGAACCGGAGCTTTTATTGTTAGATGAGGTGGTGGCTGGTTTAAATCCAAAAGAGACTGAGGAGATAATTAAACTTATTAGAAAGATATCCCAACAAGGCGTCACTTTATTCGTTATCGAGCATGTAATGAAGGCAATTATGAGTCTTTCCGATAGAATAATTGTTCTTAACTATGGAGAGAAGATAGCTGAGGGTGCACCAATGGAGATATCCAAAAATAGAAAAGTTATTGATGTTTATTTAGGAGGAGAATTAGAAGAGAGAAAAAATCAATTGGCAGGAACTTTAAGCGGTAGAAAGCAACAGAAGCTGGCTAAAACTCGAGGTATGTTGCTTAAATTAGATAGTGTAAATACTTATTATGGGGATCTTCAAGCTCTTCACAATGTCTCCTTTGAAGTGGAAGAGGGAGAAATAGTCTCTATTGTTGGCTCAAACGGTGCGGGCAAGAGTACCACCCTTAATACTATCTCTGGTATACTTCGTCCTTTTTCCGGGACAATTGAGTTTAGAGGAAAAAAGATAGAGAATTTTCCCTCTCATCATATTGTAGAGATGGGCCTTGTTCAAATTCCAGAAGCACGATGTCTTTTCTCTTATATGACAGTATTGGAGAATCTTGAGCTGGGCGCTCATGTTCGTGAGGCCAGAAAAAAGAAGAAGAAGACTCTCGAGATGGTTTTCAGCCTTTTCCCGATTTTAGAAGAAAGAAAAAATCAATTGGCGGGAACCTTAAGTGGCGGAGAACAACAGATGCTGGCTATAGCTCGAGGGATGATGACCGGACCAAAACTTCTCATGCTTGATGAACCCTCGCTTGGATTAGCTCCCAAGTTGGTGAAACAGGTCTTTGAGATAGTAGAACGGATTAATAAAGAGGGAATCACGGTTCTCCTGGTTGAACAAAATGTTTTCCATTCTCTCTATGTAGCTGATAAAGGATACGTTCTCGAGAATGGTAGAGTGGTTTTAGAGGGTAGAGGGGAGGAGCTTTTAAATAATAAACATGTTAAGAAAGCTTATCTAGGGATATGATTAGGAGTGCGAAATATGCAGGAATCGTTGTAGTGGTTGTATATGTTTGAAGAGTATCTATGAAAATTTATTTTATAATTTTACCACAAACTTGATTAATTTACGAGGAGTCCTCACAAATGGAAAAGGATAAAATAGAGAAGTTATTTAAACTGGTAAAGATAGGGAAAATGGAAGTAAAAAATAGAATAGTAATGCCTCCTATGTGTACACGATTAGCTTTTCCTGATGGAAGTGTATCGCAACGTCTAATAGATTATTATGAAGAACGGGCAAGGGGCGGCGTTGGTCTTATCATTGTGGAATATTCTTATATTGATGATAAAGATAGCAAGTCGCACCCCAATCAACTGGGAATATACCACGATAAGTTAATTGCTGGGTTAAATGAATTAGCTGAGGCTGTTCAATTACATGGAGCAAAGGTTATTTTACAAATAAACCATGCTGGAAGGCAAACTTCTATTAGTGTCATGGGTAACCAACCAGTAGCTCCTTCATCTATGCCTTGTTATAAGAAGGAGGAAATTGCACGAGAATTAACTCTGGAGGAAATTGAAGAAATTGTAAAAAGTTATGCTGAGGCAGCTGAAAGGGTAAAAGAGGCTGGTTTTAATGGAGTGGAGATTCACGGTGCTCATGGATATTTGATAGATCAGTTTTTATCTCCTTATACTAACCATCGCCCAGATAAGTATGGCCAGGATAGGATGATGTTTGCCCTTGAAATAATAAGTCAAGTAAGAAAAAAAGTAGGCAAGGATTTTCCTGTTGGTTTCAGGATTAGTGGGGATGAATATATAGATGGTGGATTAACTTTAACCCAAACGAAGAAAATAGCTCAAAGAATAGAAGTAGCAGGTATAGACTATATTCATGTTTCGGGAGGAATAGGCGAGACTGTAGATTGGCTTATACAGCCGATGTACTATCCGCAAGGATGTTTAGCTCATCTTGCAGGAGGAATAAAGCAAGATGTAAATATACCCGTTATTGCTGTTGGTTCGATTACTGATCCTCTAATGGCAGAAAAAGTCTTAAGAGAAAATAAAGCTGATTTGATTGCTATGGGACGAGCTCTGATTGCTGATCCTCAATTACCTCGAAAAGCTGCTAAAGGAAAGATAGGGGAGATTTGTAGATGTATAAGATGCAATGAGGGTTGTCTAAAGAGATCAAAAGAGAATAAAACTCTAAGATGTACAGTAAATCCAGCAGCGGGAAGAGAAGATAAGATGAGAATATTACCGGCGGGAAAATCTAAAAAGATTTTAGTGATAGGTAGTGGACCTGCTGGTTTAGAAGTGTCCAGAATAGCAGCCTTAAGAGGACATCAAGTAGTCTTGTGGGAAAAAGAAGAAGAAATTGGAGGGAACCTGAGAATTGCTTCAAGGATGAGGTTTAAAGCAGAACTTAAAAATTTGATAGAATATTTCTCATTCCAAATTAAAAAATTGGGTATAAAGGTTGAGCTATGTAAGGAAGCTACTGCAGAAATGGTTGAAGAAATAAAGCCAGACGTAGTAATTATTGCCATTGGCGCTAGATTGCTTATTCCCAAGATTCCAGGGATTAGTAAACCATCAGTTATGACAGTTATCGAAGTATTAACCGGTAGAAGAAAGGTAGGTAAGAATATTATTGTAGCTGGTGGCGGGTCAGTTGGCTGCGAAATTGCGCTCTTCCTGGCTCAGCAAGATAAAAAAGTAACAATTATAGAAATGTCCGAGGAGGCAATGGTTGACTTAGATTTGAGTAGCAAAATAGCCCTTAAAAGGCTTCTTTCTGACAATAATGTCGAAATATTAACCAGTGTAAAGGTGGAGCAAATTACAGATGATGGTGTAGTAGTAATCAATAAAGAGTGGAATTTATATTCTATAAAGGCTGATACTATAGTTCTTGCTTTGGGTTTTGAGCCTAATAGAAAGTTAATAAAATCCTTACAGTATAAAATTCCACAGCTTTATTCGATTGGAGACTGTGTAAAACCTGGTAAAATAATGCAGGCAATGGAGCAAGCTTCATTTCTTGCGCGCCAGATATAAAAATGGCAAGAGATAACATAGGAACTTGTTTAAATGGGAGGAGCGAAGCTATCCATCTTCCTCGCAAACGGATATAATTTTTGTATTATCAAGTTCTAAGAGAATAACTTTGGAACCAGTAAAGGCATTTTTTATAGAAGATATTGATTACAAAAAATGTTGGGATTTACAAATTGAACTAAATCAGAAAAGGATAGATAAAAAAATTAACGATGTTCTTCTTTTAGTTACCCATCCTCCAGTAATAACTATTGGAAGGACAGGAAAAAAGGATAATATATTAGCATCCAAGGAATTATTGAAGTGTAAGAGTGTATCTATTTATGAAATTGGTAGAGGTGGTGATGTTACTTTTCATGGTCCTGGACAATTGATGATTTACCCTATAATCAATTTGAGGAATTTCTTTAAAGACATACACAAGTATATATGGAGTTTAGAAGAGACAGTTATTGGGGTATTAAATAAATATAATATAAACTCCGAAAGAAAGAATGGATATCCCGGTGTGTGGATAGGGAATGAAAAAATTGCTGCTATAGGTGTTAGAGTGAAACATTGGGTTAGTATGCACGGTATAGCCTTTAATATTTCTACAGATATAGGTTTTTTTAATCTCGTAGATCCTTGTGGGATATCAAGATTAGGTTTTGGAGTAACTTCCATGGAGAGAGTTTTAAATAAAAAGGTTAGTTTTAAAAAGATAGTTTCTCTATATGTTAAATCTTTTGAGGATGTTTTTGGATGCAATGCTGAGTTAACCTATAGCTCTTTTGAAAGCCGGGCAAAGATTCCGTAAAAGCTCTCCCAAGCTAAGGCTTACTTTCAATTCTCTGTATCAACAGAAGCGTGTCAAATCATATAACTATGTAACCGAAGTAGTGGTTGTTAAGTCATTAAAAAAGTAACTTTCTGTATTTACATGAGGCGTCTGTTTTTTAAAGGGAGGAATTTGATTTTCTATTAATATTTGAGATTATAATACAATAAATAAATATTTAAAAGGGAGGTATTTATAAAATGTCAGGTAATTTCAGTAAAATTCTTGAGCCTATCAAAATTGGAGCAGTAGAAATTAAAAACAGAATTGCCCTGGCACCTATGGGAATTTCTGGTCTGACAAATTCAAATGGAGGTCTCAGTAGACGCTGTATAGATTATTATATAGAGAGGGCAAAAGGTAACGTTGGTTTGATCATTACTGGTATTTGCAAAGTAGAAAATGAGGTGGAACCCGTTTCCTTTGAAGTTGCTCCCCTTATTTCTCGCGCAGCATTAGCTTCTTTTGCGGAGCTTACGGAAGCCGTACATGCTCTTGGCTCAAAAATATTTGTGCAACTTACTGCAGGATTTGGTCGTGTTGGCTCTCCAGAATCACTTTTAAAACATCCAATTGCACCATCTGCCATACCAAATTACTGGGACTCAACTGTAACATGCAGAGAGCTGACAACAGAAGAGATCGAGCATTATGTGAAATGCTTTGGAAACGCAGCAGAAATCATTGCGGAGGCTGGGGTTGATGGAGCAGAGATTCATGCAGTTCACGAGGGATATCTCCTCGACCAGTTTACAATCGCAATGTTTAATAGAAGAACTGATAAATATGGCGGAGATCTTATGGGAAGATTGACATTTCCTATAGAGATAGTTCAAGAAATAAAAAAGAGAGTGGGAAATAATTTTCCTGTTTCGCTTCGATTCAGCGTGAAGAGCTTTATCAAAAATTGGCAGCAAGGCGGGCTTCCCGGCGAGAAATTCGAAGAAAAAGGTCGTGATCTTGAAGAGGGACTTCAAGTTGCCAGAATATTGGAGGAGGCTGGTTACGACGCATTTAACGCTGATTGTGGTTCTTATGATGGTTGGTATTGGGCACACCCACCAATTTATCAAAAGCATGGTTGTCTTCTTCCATTCGTATCAGAGCTTAAGAAGATGATAACAGTCCCAATTTTAGCTGCTGGAAGGATGGGTATACCAGAATTAGCAGAAAAGGCAATAGCTGAGGGCAAAGCAGATATGGTATCGATAGGAAGAGGACTCTTAACCGATCCTTACTGGGTAAGGAAGATAGAGGAAGGCAAGCCGGAACATATTCGTCCCTGCATCGGTTGTCACGACGGATGCCTGGGAAGGATATTTTTTGGCCGCCCACTTTCCTGTGCTGTAAATCCAACTGTTGGAAGAGAGAGTATATACAAGCTTGCACCTGCAAATAATCCTAAAGAAGTAATGGTAGTGGGAGGTGGCATTGCTGGTTTAGAAGCAGCAAGGGTGGCTGTTCTTAGAAAGCACAGAGTGACCCTTTATGAGAAGTCAAACGCTATTGGCGGTCATTTAATCGAGGCTTCTGTCCCTGATTTTAAGAAGGATTTAGAGAGATTATTGAATTGGTATAAAGTGGAACTCGAGGGTCTTGAAGTAAATATTAAGTTGGGGGTTGAAGTAACGTCCGATCTTATCGAGAAAGAAAAGCCAGATGTGACGATCATTGCTACTGGGTCGAAGTCCCGGATTCCAGATATTTCTGGTATTGACAAGGATAAAGTTGCTACAGACATCGATCTTTTGCTTGGGAATAAGAAAGTTGGGGAGAAAGTAGTTATTGCGGGGGGAGGAATGATTGGCTGCGAAATAGCTTTGTGGTTGGCCCAACAAGGCAAAAAAGTGACAATTGTAGAGGAACTCCCTGAGCTTATGATTGCAGGTAAAATACCAATACCACATGCGAACAGGATAATGCTTTTAGATCTCTTGAAACTGCACAAAGTTGAGGTATTGACCAATTATTATATCGCGGAGGTTACAGATGAGGGCGTAGGCCTTGTTAGCCACGATTTTGAGAGGAGAAAAATTGAAGCGGATACAGTTGGAATATCCATTGGGTTAAAGCCAAATAAAGAAATCTATGATGCTCTGGTCGGCAAAGTTCCCTACCTCTATCTCGTTGGAGATGCAAGAGAAGTTCGTAATATTATGGGTTCTATCTGGGATGCCTATGAGGTGGCAAGGAATATATAAACTGAAAAAATTAAGAGCCTAAAAATACCGCTATAGGAACCGACGCTTTTTTATTTAATGAAAAGGGGGAATAGCCAATTCATTTATAAACGTTTCGATGCGAGGGGTTGACTTTTTTTACATAATATTGTATAATATATACAGTATTGATAATTTTAGGAGAGAAAAACGATTATGAAGGAGAAGATAAGAAATCGTCCCAATTTAAGTGAAGATGTATATGAGGCGATTAAAA
>Ga0209121_10003359_pt1 | contig 15572 bp, 16 predicted proteins | sample Cruoilmetagenom3_FD_187292 | JGI IMG/M metagenome (GOLD analysis project Ga0209121, IMG submission 187292) | Oil polluted marine microbial communities from Coal Oil Point, Santa Barbara, California, USA - Sample 3 (SPAdes) (version 2) | ecosystem: Environmental > Aquatic > Marine > Oil seeps ...
AAGATTCATTCAGGGAAAACAGGATAATCATAAAAGTAGCATTTTCCCTTTAGAGAAAAAACTATACAGTTAATTTCCTGCAAAAGTTGGTTGACAAACATTTTTTTTATGATAAAGTTATATATAGTTTAGAAACTAAACTATTATCCAGCCAATTGTTCCGCAACGCAGAGCATTATTTTAGATATATAAGGTGGTGGGATAAAGTCTTGTTTTTTAATCTGCCAGAGTGAAATAATTAAGATGGATACTTCCTCAAATAAAAAAAAGGTTGCTTTAATTACAGGAGGATCTCGCGGTATTGGGGCTGCGTTGTGCATAGCCTTTGCAAAAGCTAATTACCGAATTGCCTTCAACTATGCATCTAACCATATCAAAGCAGAGGAAATAGAAAGTCGTGTTAAAGAATATACTGATTGTCTTGCTATTCAATCTGATGTGAGTTGCTCTGCTGAGGTAGAAGCGATGATTTCATCTATAAAAAAACATTTTGGTCGGATTGATGTTTTAATAAATAATGCAGGTATTATGGCAAATTCCTTATTTAGCTTAATTCCAGAAGAAGACTGGGATCGTGTTATTGCGGTAAATCTTAAAGGGACCTATCTGTGTAGTAAATTTGTTAGTTTTTTGATGATTGAACAACGTTGCGGAATCATCATTAATATGGCCTCTATAAGTGCGTTCAGACCTTTGGTTGGCCAGGGCAGTTATGCCGCTGCTAAAGCAGGCATTGTAGTTCTTACGAAATCTTTAGCTAAAGAACTCGGTCGTTGGAATATTCGGGCAAATTGTATTGCTCCGGGTTATGTCCAAACAGAGCTCATGGACACCTTTAAAAGCGAAGAGGATAAACAAATGCTTAAACAAATTCCGCTCCGTCGTGTGGGTACATCTGAAGATATAGCTGATTTAGCGCTTTTTCTCGCATCTGACAAATCTAAATATATTACTGGCGAAACCATTCGTATTGATGGCGGTTTAAGTGTTATATAAAAAACGATTGGACGAAATATGCCATCAGAACTTATAAAACTTAATCAAAAAGATATTCAAAGTATCCTTCCTCATCAACCTCCTTTTATACATATTAACGAAGTATTTGATTTAGTGCCTGGAAAATCAGCAAAAGCACTTAAATATATTAATCCAAAAGACCCAATATTTGCCTCTCATTTTCCAGGGAATCCAATTTATCCGGGGATTTTCCTTATAGAAGCATCTGCGCAATTAGCATTTGTTACATTTTGTTATCAATCGAACTCGAAAGTAGTGGTATACAGTAAGGCAGGATATTTAGGCACTGTAAAAAATTTTATTTTTAAAAATATAGTAATTCCCGGAATGATGCTAACTATCGAATTGAAGGTAATCGCAAGACTTGGTAATGCTGCTAAGGCATCCGTTAAAATATTATGCAAAGAAAAGATAATGGCAGATGGAGAATTATACTTTACAATAGATGAAGGAGGAAAGAAGGCTCTTCTATGAAAAAAAGAGAAGTATGTATTAGCGGAATAGGTATGATTACCCCTCTGGGAACGGGATGTCAAAAATTTTGGGGGAATTTATTGGCAGGTAAAACTGCTATTCGGTCTACAAACATTTTTAAATTTCCTGTAGATCCAGAGGAAACAGCATTACATATGGCTGCTCCAATAGATTTTGAGCCAGTTCCCGGTTTAGATGATAGTTTGCCTAAAGATTTATATTGGGGAGACCGCCTTTTATGTCATGCAACCCAGATGGCTATAGATGATGCTAAAATAGAGTCTTTACCTCTTGATACAGCAGTTATTATAGGAGCAGGAGCTTCAAGTGCTTTAAACATAGAAGAGTTTGAATCTCAATTAGCTCTTGATATTTCTAAAAATAGAAATATAACAAAAGTTCCTCAGGGGATGGCGAGCTCTGAAAAAGTCCTCGCTAATAGATTGGGGTTATCTGGTCCCAAAATGATGATTGCTACAGCCTGCTCATCCAGTTCTCTTGCCTTAGGATATGCTTATGATCTTGTATCTACGGGAGAATGTGATTGTGCTATTGCGGGTTGTGCAGATACTTTGTGTCAATTAACTCATTCTGGGTTTTATGGATTAAGATCCATTGACCCTGATAGATGTAAGCCTTTTGACCAGAATAGAAGAGGTATAAGTATAGGTGAATCAGCGGTGGTTCTTATCCTGGAGCCATCAGAAAAAGTTCGCCAGCGTAAAAAAGAGGCTTATTGCACATTAGAGGGCTATGCAGCTAATTGTGATGCAGAACGGATGACATCTCCTGATGAAACAGGTGAAGTATTACTGCGCTTGATGCAAAAGGCATTAAAAAATGCTTCTGTAGTGCCTGAGGATGTAGGATATATATGTGCACATGGAACAGGGACAATTGTTAACGATATTACCGAAGCTAAAGCTATTCAGCAATTATTTAGGTTAAACTCAACTGCTCCCCCGGTTAGCTCTATTAAAGGAGCTGTAGGACATTGTATGGCAGGAGCTGGAATCCTTAACTGTGCAACCGCATCTTTGGCTTTGAAGTATGGAATTTTACCACCAAATACAGGCTTAGAAAAACAAGATAAAGACTGCAAAATGAATATTCTTAGTAAATCCACAAAAACTAATTGTAAGGTGGCGATAGCCAATGCTTTTGCTTTTGGTGGAAATAATGTTTGTACTGTATTTAAAAAATGGGAAAAAGAGGAACATCGCAATGAATGATGCTATTGCAATAACAGGTATGGGAGTGGTAAGTTCCATTGGCACAACAGTAGAAGCTTTCACTAAAAATATTAAAGAAAACCATAGTGGTCTTACGCACTTAAATAGGTTTAATACATCACCTTTCAATATTTCTCATTCTTTCGAGATACCAAATTTTAAGTTAGAAGGGAAAAAATCTCAGGAATTATTACGTATAAATAAAAATGCTCAATATACAATTGCGGCTGCACGGGATGCGTTAAGACAATCAGGCTATCCTATTGAAGTAAATCCATACGAGGTGGGACTTGTTATTAGTTCGTCCTTTCTTGATTTCGCTTTAGTTACGAAATATTTAACAGATGTCTTAAAATCGCATTTGAAGGACTATCGTCCTTTACAATTTCCTAATACTGTACCAAATGCTGTTTCTGCACATACTGCTATTGAATTAAAAATTAAGGGTCCAAATGTTACCGTAATCAATAAGCACAACGGAGCTTTTTCTGCTATTGAGTACGGGATTAATATGTTGCATACAGGGCAAGCCAAAATGGTCCTTGTTGGAGGCGTTGATCTTTTTAGTTATGAAGCCTTCTTATATTTTCAGCAACTTGGACGGATTGCCGGGATAAAAGGTCCAGAGATACATATTCCTTTTTCTAAAGAACGTAATGGTTTTATAATGGGAGAAGGATGTGGTGTAGTAGCTCTTGAAAAGACTGAAGATGCACGGAAACGGGAAGCTTCAATCATTGCAGAAATTCGTTCCACTTCAAGTATATATTTCCCCTGTCCAATAACTGAATATCTTTCATCTGATATGCCAGGCACAGAATTGATTTACAATAGATTACTATCAAAGGCGAATCTGACAAAGGAAGAGGTTAATGCATTTTTTTCATGTGCTAATAGTAGTGTAGACATTGATGCGTGGGAGGATGAAGCTATTTTTTCTTATTTTGGTAAAGATTTGCCGGTTGCTGCTTTTTCTTCATTTATTGGAGAGGCATCCGATGCATCAATGCTACATCTTATCGCTGCATGCGTATGTTTAAAAGATAATTTTTTATTTCCTGTTTTAGGGTATTCTGGTAATCCAGAAATGAGATCTCATATATTGCAAAAAAATAAAAACTTTGATATATTGAAAAATGTAATTATAAGCCGTTTAGGTTTGGGTGGTAGTTATTCGGTTTTTCTTCTAAGTCGTCCTAAAATTTAGTTCAAAATAATTTTTATCTTTAAGGTTAAGAAAAAATTTCTCGTAGCAGGAAGAGGAGGGTAGGGAGTGATAAAAAACGAAGAGGATAAGAAAGCTAAAGTTGCTTATAAGCTTAAATGTATGATTATAAAAAGGTTAGAACTTGAGGATATAAAACCAGAAGAGGTAGCGGATGATAGTCCTATTTTTGGCGAGGGTCTTGGTTTGGATTCTTTAGCCGCTCTGGACCTTGTAATTTTACTGGAGAAAGAATTTAATGTTAAAATTTCAGACCCAGGACAAGCTAAGGAGATATTATCAACAATAAATACTCTGGCTGAGTATATTTTAGTTCATGGGTCTGTTAAAATAGATGATAGTAAGGATATAAACTAAATAATTTAAGATAAAGGAGGTGAGATAAATGGCAGAATTAGAAAGTATTGCCGATAAGGTGTGGGAAAAAGCTTTAAAGGATGAGGATTACAGGGAAAAGCTGCTTGCTAATCCGGGGACCGGGTTAAAAAAAGAGGGACTTACATATATTCCTGATGACCTGAAAATAGAGGTAAAAGGAGGTAATCTCACTTTTTCAACCTCAGACCAATTAGCCCTTAAACAGCTTAATAAGCGGATCACCAAGAGTAAGTAGGGCATTTTCCTTGAGAGCCATACCTTCACCTAAATATAAGTGGAGGTATGGCTCAATCAATTTTTTCTATTACAAAGGAGCAATTTTATGACAGTAAATTCACTTGCTGAAAATCGTATTGGGGTTGTTATATCCTCCAAACAACAAATTCCCCTGGCGCAAGATTTTGTTACTACTTTCTGTAATAAATTTAATCTTGCGGATAAATATATATTTATTCTTCATCTTGTTATTGAAGAATTTTTGGTAAGTTTCTTTGATAAGATTGGAAGACCCAGGAAAATCTCCTTTTATCTCGACTATCAGGAAAAAGCCATGCGGGTTATATTTGATATCTCCGGGACTGGATTTCGTCCCATTTTTGCTGATTTTTCTCCATCGGAATTTGAAAAGGACAAAGAAACATGGGATTTAATAGGGTTCACTATCCTCAAACGACTGATTGATAAGATTGAACACATAAAGGAGGGAGAAAAAGATGAAGTCCATTTTATTATATATATCGGCAATGAAAGCTTCAAGGATATTTATGGATTACCTAAGCGCTACCCCCTGTTTAGAAAAGATGTAATCATAAGCAAAATCAAGAAGGAAGATAAGATTCAGTATAACCTGAGACTTAAAGATAAAGAGGATATCTTTTCTATAAGCGATAAGTCATACTTCATCATTCAAATGCTTGACGGTAAACACGGAATAAGTAATTTAGTTCAAAAATTTACGGAAAGATATGGTCATATTTCTCCAGGAAGCGTTAATCACTTTGTTGACACTCTTAAAGAAAAAGGATTTTTGGAACCCGAGTTAGACATTGCCTATGGAAAAGAATACGAAGGGGAAGAAGTTAAGATATCTTTATTAGAAAAGATTCTTTCTTTTCAATATTCTTTTCCTCATATAGACAGAACGGTAACTGCTGTTTATAGAAAGTTGAAATGGATATTTTCTAAACCGATAGTTATTCTTATTGCTTTGAGTTTAGGTACATTTTTTTATGAGTTTTATCACCAATATGCAAACTTTCATATGGGAAATGTTCTCAGGGCAAATGCGTATAATCCGTGGATTATTATTGATTATTACGCCATTATGCTCCTTACGGTAGTAACTCATGAGTTTGCCCATGCTTTAACATGTAAAAAATACGGTGGTCAGGTAAACAAAATGGGTATTATGCTCTACTATTTTCAAATCTGTGCCTATGCAGATACCTCTGATGCCTGGTTATTTAAGAAAAGGTATAAACGTATTCTCACTGCATTGAATGGGCCTTTGTGGAGTCTATTTTTAGCTTCCCTCTGTTTATGGGGCTATTATGTGGTAACTCCAATAATTCCGGGCACAACAAGCACAGTTCATTCATGGCTATGGCATTTAGGTAAAGATATTTTAGGTATTCACGATGTTTTTCCTCCGGGTGTAGAGCATATTCTCATTATGATTATGACAGCTAATCTTCTGCTAAGTTTCTTTAATCTGATGTTTTTTACAGAAACTGATGGCTATTATATATTCTCCGATCTTATAAATTTGCCAAATATACGCAAATTATCTATGGGATATGTATTGAATCCTTTTCGTCGCCTTTTAGGAAAACCTCCTTACCCCATTCATCCATCTAATATCATAAAAAAAACCGGTTATACTATTTATGGTATCCTATGTCTTTTGTTTGGAGTTGCTGCAGTACTCTTTATTTTATACTTTTTAATCCTCCAGCATAATATAGCCTTTCACAGTATATTTGGTATAGTTATTATTATTTCTATAATATTTTATGCTCTAAAAAGCTTTTTTCTAAAGAAAATCCAGCAAAAAAGAGAATTTTTACGAAGAAAGGTTATATCATACTAATGCATTCTAATAAAAAACAAAATTCTCTTTTTGATATTAAAATCATCCCTTCATATCAGTTTCATTTAATTGCTCCTCTAACTCCATTTATCATAGGGCAAAAACAAGAGGCGATTGTTTATAACCCCTCTTCTATAGAAGGCGAGCGAATCAATTTATTAGTGAGACCCAGAAACTCATCCGATGTTGCAGGTGCATCTGTTATCCACATCTCTTCTTTAGAGATGGTTATCGTAGATTTTTATATCTTAGACCACTATCGTTATAGAGGTGCCGGAAGGATGCTGATGGAAAAGATTGAATCCCTGGCTCTAAAAAGAGGGATTCGGAAAATCAATACTGGCAAATCCCTACATTCAGATAATAAAGGAATGATAGAATTCTTACAGAAAATGGGCTTTACCAGATTTCCTCTGGAAATTTATTATTTTTCACAATCTATTAATACCCAGAAAGAAAAAATACATCGTTTCTCCTCAATGGATTATACTCAATTTCTTCCTCAAAATAATCGCATCCTACCCTTTACCCAGGAATACTTTGAGTCTGTCTATAAAATGGCTCTTGAAGAGTTTATCAGTCATTCATTTTATTCCAAAATGCTCATTTATCAAACCCTTTTGATTTCCTCCGAAAAATATTCACATATCCTGGTGGAAGGAGATAAGGTAAATGGATTTGCTGTTTGTTCTGCTGCCGGCAACAATCTTTACTTAAATTTTATTGTCATTCGAGATAAATTTCGCCATCTTGGACTACCTATAATTCTCATTGGGGGCGGATTAACCCGTGCTTATAGGGATGGGAAAACCACCTTCTCATATATTGCCTATAAAACAGAGAGATTATTCAAGGACATCCGCCAAATATTTAAGAAACCAGACTTTATTACCATAAAAATGGGAAGGACAATTTTATGATTTTTACTCCTTGTAATATTGGGAAGATACGCATAAAGAATAGGTTCATAAAATCCGCGATTGTAGATTTTCCTGGGGAGTCAAATGGTTACTGTTCTGAATCTTATATTCAGTATCTGGAAGAGTTTGCTAAAGGTGAGGTCGGTCTTATATGCACTGCGCCAGTCTCTATTCAGACAGATTTTCGAGTAAACCATTATCAACTATCTATTTCAAATCAAAAAGCTACCGATTCCTATAAACCTCTAATTGAGAAGATGCATACTTATAATACAAAGATTTTTCTTTATCCTGAGTATTCTAATGAAGCTCTTGTTAAATTCTTAATCTCAATTGCCGAACCATTTCATCGCACAGATGCTTTCAAGAATATGCAGACCTGGATAACCTCATCGCTTAAAGGATATGAAATTATTAAAATTATTAGTTTATATAAAGAGGCGGTAACGAGAGCAAAACAGGTTGGTTTTAATGGAATCTTGTTAAACAGTACCTTTGGTACTTTTCTTCAAACTATGAGTTCATCAACATTAAATCAGCGAGAGGATGAATGGGGTGGAAGTCTGAGCAAACGCTTAAGAATCTTCAAAGAAATCATCTCTATTTGCAAAGCCCTTGATTTCTCTGTAATGGTGCGATGGAATGTAAAGGACTATAAACCAGGTAGTCTAAATATAGAGGAAAGCATTCAGGCATGTCAATTTTTAGAGGCTTATGGTGCTGATGCTCTGGAGCTGCCTGCTTTTTCTTCTGTAGAAAGCACAATAGCCTTAAACAAAGATATAGAAAAAAGAAGAACTCTTCCCTTTGTAGAAACTAACGAACTTGTAGATTATTATCGTATTATGCATCCGTTTACCCAAAACAATTTTTTCTTAGAAAAGAAAGAAAAGATTAAGCTTCCTATGGAGTATGCGTGGGGACATGCTTATTATAATATTCGACCAATAAAAAAATCTTTAAATGTCCCCGTTTCCTTATTAGGAGGAGTAAGAAGTCTTAAGACCGCTGAGAAGATTGTGAATAGTGGTGCCAGCGATTTCGTAAGTTTAATGCAGACTTTAATTTATGATCCGGCACAATGCCGTAAGTTTAAAGAAGGGACATCTGATTATTCTCATTGCATTTCTTGCAATCGTTGCATGAATCAGATGTTTTTATCCTTGAAAGATCCTTCACTTCCCTATCTTCACCATTGTGTAATTAAGGATAAGTAATTGAGCATATCAAAAAGTATACTTTATATTTGCCTGGGGACTATAACTCTGAAAGAGACGGAAAATGCAGTTCATTTTGCTTTAAATTTAAAAAGAGCAGGATTTTCTAATCATTTTCTTGCTTTTCCCTTTAATGCTCGATTCATAAAACAATATGGCTTTTCAGTTGATGAGTTAAAGCTCAGTAAAGAAGAGAATTATCGTATTTTTACAGAGGTATGTAAAAGAGTTAAGCCTGATTGGATATTGATAGCCGATGGATATTTATTTGATTTCTGGTTTGGGCCGAAACATATTTTTGATATGAGATGGATTTTGGATAATCCTGTTGGAGCCCATTTTGCCACTTTCGATAATCTTTGCCTCTCTATGGAAAATACAACCTTACCTTTTTATAATAATCCCAATATTGAAGATAAATTCAAGTGGTTACATACTACTGATTTAACCAGCGTTATGCCGCTATTGATTCCCTGTCCTTATGCATTCTCAAATGCAAAATTTAAGAATAAAAAATCTTCTATCTTTTATTACCGCAGATATAAGGAACGATTGAAATGGGATGAAAATCAAAAAAAGAATTTTAGAAATAGCATAGGGCTGGAGATGAGGGAAAAACTGGTATTGTTTTCATTGCTCGAATGGCCTTTACAGGTAGCCAGAGTAATAACGGAAGATTTAGATATATGGTTAAAACACTTCTCACAGATGATAGAAATAATTTTTCAAGAAGTTAAGGAGAAAACAACCCTTTTAGTTATTTCCCCTTATCCTCTTTTTACTAATTTTAGCAGGAGACATTTAAAGATAATTAACTGGGATTTACTTTCAATTGATATCTATACTAAATTTTTATTAACAGCAGACCTGTTCATAACAACCAGTGCAATCTCTCACTCTATAATTCAAGCAGTGATTAATAAAGTCCCTGCTGGATGTCTTATCAGCAGCGGTAGTGATTTCAGGGAGAATAAAGAAATTCCTTCACAATTACTCAACTGGTTTGAAATTGGGCAAAAAAGATATCCTGATTTATTAAAACCTTATCTGATTTTTCCTATCGGTTGGCAAGAGATATTAGCTCCCATTCTTGAAAAAAATCCCTATGCAGATACTTTTAAGTTTTTAGACCTATTAAATCCAGGAGAGACAATAAATACTATCAATGACCTATTGTTTAATAGTGAAAAGAAAAAATCTCTCATTCAAAGACAGGAAAACTATATGGAACAAATAGCTTTCTTGCCAGGACCAGAGAAAATAATGAAGAGCCTTATGGAAAACTCTTAAACCCTCGGTTTGTTGAGGGAGTTTAACTATGAAAATTACGATATTTAATGGAAGCCCTCACGGTGAAAATGGGAACACAAATGTTATAGTAAAAGAGTTCTTAAAAGGGGCAATAAAGGCAAATGCTGAAGTAGAAAATATTTTTCTTGTTAAGGAGCAGATAGAACATTGTCTTGGTTGTTCTAATTGCTGGATAAAAACACCCGGCAGGTGTGTCATTAAGGATGATATGCAAGAATTATTAGAGAAATTTATATCTTCGGACATCGTTGGTTTTGCAACTCCTATTTATTTTGATAATGTAACAGGAATTATGAAAAACTTTATAGATAGACTTACACCGCTTGTAGATCCTCACTTTGAAAAAGACGAAGGAGTGTCTCGGCATTTAAGAAGATTTAAAAAATACCCTAAATTTCTTGTAATTTCAAATTGTGGATTTCCGGAACAAGAACATTTTCAAATTTTGCATCTATTATTTAAAAAAATTGCCAGGAGTATGCATACCAAAGTTATTGCTGAAATATATAGAGGGCAGGGGGAGTTGCTTACAGCTGGCGGTTTTAAAAAAAATATTTTGGAATATAAAAAAATAGTAAGAAAAGCAGGAGAAGAAGTAGTTAACAATTTAAGACTTTCTGAAGATACTATTTTGCAATTGGAAAAACCAATTATTCCAGATGATCAATATATAAAACTTGCAAATCAAAATTGGGATAAGTTATTATTGAATGTTAAAATAAACAGATGAGGAAAAAAGGTCCTGAAAGACAGTACGCATATTGAAAACAAAGACCTTTGGGAGATGGGGAAAATGGCTGATGCAGAGGAATATGTAATAGAAACTCAAGACTTGACGAAAAAATATAATAGTTTTTTAGCTGTTGATGCTTTAAATTTAAAAATAAAAAAAGGAGAAGTCTTTGGCTTCTTAGGTCCAAATGGGGCAGGGAAGACCACATCTATTAAAATGATGGTCAGCTTATTGAAACCCACGAGTGGAAGGGTGCTGATAAATGGAGAAAAAATTGGGAAGGCGGAAAAAGGAAAGATAGGAGTCTGCCCACAAGACTTAGTTATATGGGATGACTTGACTTGTGAGGAAAATCTATATTTTATGGGGGATATGTATGAAGTTCCAAGGAAGATAACGAAGGAAAGAGTGAAAAAATTGTTAGGAGACTTGAAACTTTTTGATAAAGTAAAGACTCTGGCAGCGCAGCTTTCTGGTGGAATGAAGCGCAGGCTTAACCTTGCCATGGCATTAATTCATGACCCAGAAATACTTGTTTTGGATGAGCCTTCAGTTGGTATGGATCCTCAATCCAGACTCGTTCTATGGGACTATATTCAATCTTTGAGCAAGAAAAAAGGTAAAACAGTAATTCTTACTACTCATTTGATGGAAGAGGCTGATAGACTGAGCGATAGAATAGCGATAATTGACCATGGCAAGTTACTTCTATTAGATACCCCGGAGAATTTGAAGAAAAAAATAGGAAGGGGTGACATCATCGAGATGCAACTATCCAATACAGAGATGAATAAAAAAGTGGTGAACTTAATGAAATCTATAAAGGGTATAGAGGAAGTAAATGAAATAAAAGGGAGAGTTAGCGTAAGGGCATTGGATGCAGTGAGTAAGCTTCCAAAAATGATAGATTCAATCGAGAAAATAGGTATAAATATATTGAATACATCTATTAGACGGAACACACTTGAAGATGTGTTTATTTATTTAACCGGCAGGGGATTGAGAGAATGAAATTCGTTAGTATAGCAATTAAAGGAATAAAAGAAACTACGAGAGATAGAAGAGGTTTAGCTATGCTACTTATTTTTCCAATGGCATTTATGTTAGTCTTTGGCTTAGCCTTTGGGGGTATGGATGGAGATAATGTCCCCCATGAGATTGCTGTATTGAACTATGATACCGGCACAACTTTACATTATAACAACACCGAGCAGATAAACTTTGGAAATAATTTTACTCAACTGCTCAAGGGACTGAAATACGAGGATGGCAATACTCATTTATTCCATCTAAATAATGTAAGCGGAAAAAAAGCTGAGAATATGTTAATGAATGAGGGAATAGCCTGTATCATCATTATACCAGAGAATTTCTCGGATGCTATGGGGGCGATGATTAACAATATGGTTAGAACTGAAGTCACATCTAACATTGGCGAGATGATTGTAGGAATGAATGTAACAGAGCGGGATACTGCAAAATTTGGACTTAAGAATTATCCTATGGATTATGCTCTACCAGAGGCAGAAAATATTACCGCAAAATTGATAATAAAGGGAGATACTGGATATATTGGCTTTGGAATGGTGCAAGGTATTATCTCAGGGATTCTGGAACATTACAAAAATGAGGTGAAGTCCAGAGCTAAAAAAGAAATACCTGCTCGTTTCAGAAAAGAAAAACAGGCACCTGATAATTTTATATCCAGCAAAGTGGAAGGAGTTTCAGGCACGGAGCCTTTCACGACATTCGACTATCAGGCACCAGGGATAATTGTTTTTGCTCTGTTATTATTGGTGGTTAGTGTTGCTACTACACTTGCGAGAGAAGTTGAAAAGGGAATGCTTGAGAGATTAAAGATTTCAAAGATGAAATCATTTGATTTACTGTTTGGTACATTGATTCCATGGACATTGATTGCTATTGCACAGGTATTTATTTTATTTCTTGTAGCACTGGCAATGGGATATCATTGGCAAGGTGGGAGTGCTTCTCTATTTCTTGCTATTGTGATAGGAATTATAGGAGGGATTTCATCTGTTTCTCTGGGATTACTGGTAGCTGCATTTTCAAAAAGTGAGAAACACGCCAGTACTTTAGGTATGATAATAGCTGTTCCAATAAGTTTCGTAGCCGGGTCTTTTTTCCCTCTCCCAAAAGCAGTGATTGGCAAATTTTTTGGTAAAGCATTTCAAGTATACGATATTTTGCCGTGGACTCATACAGCCAGTGCTCTAAGATCTGTGCTCACATTTGGTAGTGGATTAGGAGGCATTGTATATCATATAGTGATGATGATTATCCTGACCATAATATTGTTTACTTTAGGAGTTATATGTTTTTCAAGAACAAGGATGAGAGCTGAACGGTAGAATGTCAAAATAAACAAATAAAAGGAGCGCAGGAGAATGAAAATATATATTTTGCCAGTTAACAAGAAATTTCAACCACAATCTCAGCCATTTCAATACCCTGCTCACAATAAAGACTTTGGTATGGAACAGGATTTTCATAAATATATTCTGAAGCATAAAGAGCTCCTCACTCAAAATCCTGATGAGGCGGATTGGCACTATTTACCAATTTATTGGAACCGATGGCACATATCCCATGATTTTGCTCTAACAGGATTGGCAGAATTACAACAAGAGGCATCCAGATGTATTTTAGACGATGCTAAGACCTTTACTATCTGTCAGTATGCTGCTGGCCCTTCAGTCAATATTGGCAGGAGTATTGTATTTCTTTCTTCGCGTAATACCAAAAAAGGTATTGATATCCCTTTGCTCTGTTCTCCTCATAAAATACCCGCTATCAGGCCATCAAAGAAATACCTCGCCTGCTTTAATGGCATAATAGTTCGCCATCCACTCAGGAAAGAGATGGCAGAACATTTTAAAAACCAAGATGATATCTCTATCGGCGGTACTATAGAAACAAAATTATTTGTAAAGAAAATTTTGGAATCATATATTGCTCTCTCCCCAAGAGGGTATGGGGGCAATTCCTATCGGTTTTTTGAAGCTATGCAGTTAGGTGTAGTGCCTTTCCTGATCAGCGATATAGATACACGACCATTCAAGAGGTTCATAGATTGGGATGAAATTGCATTTTTCGCCAGCACTATCTTTGAAGTCCAGGATAAATTGGATTCATTGAGAAAATCGGATAAATCTGACTTAATATCAATGGGTAAGAAAGCTTTTATTTGCTGGAGAGATCATTTAAATTACCAAAAATGGTGTCCTTATGTAATTAAGGAACTGAAGGAGATAACTCAATGAAATATGATATATTAGCGGACTGGCGAATAAATATGTTGTGTAATTTTAAATGTAAGTATTGTTTCTTTTCTGTTTTTATTGAGAGTGATAAGAAACAGAATATAGAAGATAGAGAGAGCGATATTAAGAAAATAGTAAAGGGATTCAACGAATCTGGATTGACCTGGCTAATCCATATAACTGGTGGTGAGCCTTTCTTGCAACCAAATTTTTTGGATTTGTGTAAAGGTTTAACAAAGGAACACTATATAGCTATTAACACAAACCTGAGTGTAGGAATTGTCTATGATTTTGCCGAACAGATTAATCCTAAAAAAGTTGCGTTTATTCACTGTTCATTGCATATTGATGAGAGAAAACGCTTAAATTTAGTTGAAGATTTTATCTCCAAATATCACTATCTAAAGAAGCATAATTTTAACATATTTGTCACTCAAGTATTGTATCCACCAATACTTCAAAGATTTGATAAAATTTTTGACTTCTTTAGAAAAAATGGAATAATTGTAAGACCAAAAGTTTTCAGAGGATATTATAAGCAAAAACATTATCCGGCAAATTACACAAAAGAGGAAAGAGAAAAAATCTTGAAATATTGCGGGATTTCTAAAGACTTAGATAATTCTAAACCTTTATATATAGACCCAAATTTGGATAAAAAATTTATCTATGGAGATTTGTCATTTAGTGGGTTATTATGTAAGGCAGGTAAAGATTATGTTGCGATAGAACCTGATGGTGAGGTAATGAGATGTTATGGAGTAGCAACAAAGATTGGAAACATATTTGAAGGTAAAATAAACCTACTTAAAAAACCTGAGCCTTGTTCAGCAAGAGTGTGTCCTTGTCCGTATGCGGGATTAAAATATGCTGAAGGTGTTCCAAAAATTCTGCATATATAAAAGATTTTTTATATACATAATGCGATCGTCAAGGACGATGTCCGCAAGGTAATGTCAAAAATTTTATGGTAGCCGCAACTTTTAAGTTGCGTAAATAAAGGAAAAGAGGATTCGCATAGGGGGAGAAAAATTATCTTAAAGAAATGAGGGTAGCCGCAACTTTTAAGTTGCGTAAAAGAAAACTAATGCATAAGAACGCAGGCTAAAGCTTGCGACTACAATTACAAAAAGAAAAAAATTACTTTTGACATTACTGTCCGGAAGAAGAGGGAAATATATGAAAATCCTGGAAAATAAAAAAAGTAAAACTATAATTTTAAACATATCAGAACGATTGGATTATCTTAGCTCCCCAAGTTTAGAGAAAAGACTCAACGAGCTCATTGAATCAGGGGAACGTAATCTGTTAGTTAACTTTTCAAATCTTGAGTATATCAGCAGTGCCGGTCTCAAGGTCATTCTAAAAACCTCAAGAGAATTAAAAGCGAATCAAGGGAAATTATTAATCTGCTGTTTAAATGGAATGGTAAAGAAGGTTTTTGAAGTATCGGGCTTCAATGCTATATTATCCATTTACGAGAACGAAAAAGAAGCATTGATGGATATTTAAAAGATACAGTGATAATAAAATTAGCAGTAAAAGCAGAAATCTTCTGGGTTTCGCAAAAAGCTTGAATAAAAATTTTATTTTTGTATAATTACATATAGGAGGCTGGTGATAAAGTAGTTTTTTGTAGAGGTTTCATTTATGAAACACGCTCTGCTAACAAGTCCGATAAATCGGACCGCT
>Ga0209121_10003361_pt1 | contig 15562 bp, 14 predicted proteins | sample Cruoilmetagenom3_FD_187292 | JGI IMG/M metagenome (GOLD analysis project Ga0209121, IMG submission 187292) | Oil polluted marine microbial communities from Coal Oil Point, Santa Barbara, California, USA - Sample 3 (SPAdes) (version 2) | ecosystem: Environmental > Aquatic > Marine > Oil seeps ...
TTCCGGTTACAGTAACGGATGGAGCGGCAATCAAAGCCTCTCGAATGTTTGCCGATGACCACCGCGTACTGGTAGAACCGGCCTGTGGTGCCGCGCTTTCGGTAATCTATGATAATTCGCCGGTTATTGAATCAGCAGATTCCATAGTGGTTATTGTATGCGGAGGAATCGGTATCAGCATAGATAAACTTACCCAATGGGAACAAGAAATAACCGATTAGTATGCACCACGCCTTAAATGTATATTGCAGGTTTAACCCCGGATTCTTAAAATTTTTACCGTTTTTTAAATATTGGGGAATCTCTATGATTGTGATGAAATTTGGCGGCACCTCGATTGAAGATGCGCCTTCAATTAAAAGGGTGGTAGAAATTGTACGTCCTCGGCTCCACCTGAAACCGGTGGTGGTTAATTCCGCCATGGGGAAAACGACACGAAAGCTGCTTGCCATTGCACAACTATCAGCAGCCGGGATGGACGGAGAGGCTGCTGCCGGGCTGAACGAAATTCGGCGGTATCATTTTGAACTGTCCGAAACTCTGATATCGAATTTCGATAAGAGTGATACCCGGATAAGACTCGAACAATATTTCGAAGATCTCCAAAAACTATTAGGTGGTTTGTCCATTCTCCGCGAACTTACATTACGCAGCCAGGACAAAATCCTTTCCTACGGCGAACTGATGGCAACTGCAATTATTGCATCCGTCTTCCGGGAACGGGGAATCAATGCCAGACTTTGTGATGCCCGGGACTTTATTATTACAAATGAAAGGTTCTCTCAAGCTGAACCAATCAAGGGACTCACCTATAAACATATTTACGAGCATATCCATCCCATAATAGAATCCAACAGCATACCCGTTATACAGGGATTTATCGGTTCCACCCGCGACGGGGCTACAACGACGCTGGGATTCGAGGGGTCGGATTTTTCCGCCTCCCTTGTCGGCTCCGCGCTTAATGCCTCATCCATCCAGATCTGGAAGGACGTTAGCGGTATGATGACGGCAGATCCTTCTATTTTTGCAGGGGCGCGCACCGTTAAAACTATCTCGTTTGCAGAGGCGGAGGAACTCACCTTCTTCGGTGCGAAGATCCTGCACCCGAACACGATTGAGCCGGCACGTCAAAAAAACATACCTGTTCATATTTACAATTCAAAACAGCCGGATGCTGTTGGTACAATTATAACTGCACACCCGAATCACGGAACGAATCTTATCAAATCGATCACATATAAGAAACCTGTCTGCATAATGTACGTCAAGCCGGATAATTCGGTCTCCCCTTACGTTTTTTTGAAATCGGTATTTGATATCCTTGACCGGGAGCGTATTACACCCTACGTTATTACAACAGCCGAGGCTAATGTAGCTCTGGCAATCAGCGATACCGGGAATAGAGAGCACCTGGCCGGGGACCTCGAGCATTTTGGGAAAGTCAGCATTATCCGGGAAAAAGCGACCATTTCCCTGGTTGGAGAAAATCTCCGTACTGCGAACGACCTTGCCACCATTGTATTCAAGAATCTGAACGGACTAAATATTGATATGATATCCTTTGGAGCATCGCCGATTAATTTTACCCTGGTAGTCGACGAAACCGATGTTCCCTCCATAATCGCCAAATTACATGAAATCTTCTTTCAAGATCCGGACCCGGAAGTATTTGAATGAGAAGAAGAACGAGGGGGTAAATCATGATCATAGGACAGAGATACAAACCGGAACTTGTGCAGGAATCCTTTGATGCCATTGTTATTGGTTCAGGGATAGGTGGATTGTGCGCCGCGGCTTTGCTTTCCAGGGAGGGCCGAAAAGTCCTTGTTCTGGAACATCACTACACGGCAGGGGGATTTACCCACACTTTTGAGAGAAAAGGGTATGAATGGGATGTCGGCGTTCATTACATCGGCGCTGTTCATAAAGAAAAAGGAATGCTCCGCCGCATCTTTGACGATATAACCGACAACAATCTGAAATGGGCAAAAACGAGCGATGTCTATGACCGGTTTATCTTCAATGATGAAATATATGAATTCGTTGCGGGAAAAGAACGTTTCGAGGAACAGATGATCAATTACTTTCCGGAAGAAAAGACGGCAATCCGGACTTACCTTAACGTGATATCCGAAGTGGGAAAGAGCACAAATAATTTTTTCGCCCAACGGACCATGCCGCCATGGCTGGGATGGCTTCTATATCCCTTTATGACCCGGAAATTTCTGCGATATTCGGATCGGACTACCCTGGAGGTTTTGAGAGAAATCACCCGGAACACCAAACTTATCGGAGTCCTGACAGGCAACTACGGAGACTACGGGATGCCTCCCGGACATAGCAGTTTTGCCATGCATGCTCTCCTGGCAGGACACTATTTAGATGGAGCCAATTATCCCGTGGGAGGCGCTTCAAGCATTGCCCGCACCATTGAGCCCATCATTCAAAAAACAGGCGGCAAAATTCTCGTAAGGGCGGATGTGAAAGAAATTCTTACACATAACGAAAAGGCCGTGGGTGTAAAAATGGAAGATGGCTACGAGATCACTGCCCCTCTGGTCATCAGCAACGCGGGGGCATGGAATACATTTTCCAGACTTTTACCCGCCCCGGTTGCTTCACAGGTTTCCATTCGAAACAAGGTTGAGCAGTTGAACCCCTCAATATCACATATTTGCCTCTTTATCGGGATAAAAGAGACTGCTGCATCTCTGGGTTTGGAACAGACCAATCTGTGGATACATCCCGGCTATGATCATGATGCCAATATTCGTAACTATACAGCCGATTCTTCTTCTCCCCTTCCCTCCGTTTACATCTCTTTCCCTTCCGTAAAAGATCCTGACTGGGATCGCCGTTATCCCGGGAGATCAACTATCCAGTTAATCAGTTATGCTCCCTATGAATGGTTTGCCCACTGGGAGGAGAAACCGTGGCGAAAGAGGGGTAATGACTACGAAGCGTTGAAGGAAAAATTCGCAAACCGGTTGCTTGAACATCTGTATGCCCATGTGCCTCAGGTAAAAGGCAAAATAGACTACTACGAATTATCCACGCCCCTTTCCACACGGCATTTCTGCAATTTTTCCACGGGAGAAATCTACGGCCTGGAGCACACCCCTGCACGTTTCCGCCAGCGCTGGCTGGCACCGCGTACCCCCATAAAAAACCTCTATCTGACAGGTGTTGATATCTCAACCACCGGTATTGCCGGAGCCCTCACTTCGGGGGTCCTTACCGCCTCGGCGATTCTAAAACGGAACGTGATAAAAGATATCCTATCCCGTACAGAATAAGGGGATCCGGATAATCGGGAATGTTCATATTTTCTCCTGTGCAAAAAGGGGACTGTCCCGTTTGGCAGAGTTGTGCTGAGTGCGGGCTCAACCTCCACACTATGCCATACATCTGCCTGAAGAGGTGGGCGTAGGTTCTGCGGTAAGAGTTTCCGGCAGGTTTTTGAGGTTGATAACGAGTCGGTTGGTTAGGGAACGGTTTACTGAGGTTTTTACAGTAGCCATGTTTCGGGAGTCGATATAAAGAATTCTTCCAATGGAATTCCCTGTGCTCCCACCAACAACTTTTTCGTTACCTTAAAATCCCGGGAAAAGGCTTCAATTCCGGGAAGGTTAGCTTTGCGATGCCCGCTCTTGATCTCGATTGCAACAAGGGTTTTCCCACGTGATAGCACGAAGTCGACCTCACGATTACGACCGGCCCAATAAAATAATTGGATATCCTTCCCCATTACGCCATTGGCGAGAGCGGCTCCTGCCGCCGACTCGACAAGTCTACCCCAAAACTCGGAATCGTTCCTGGCTTCTTCAAAGGATGTATGAGAAGTGGCTGTCATCAAAGCGTTATTCAGAACCAGAAGTTTTGGGCTGGAAGCACGCTGGCGCACTTTCTGACCGGAATATTTCGATAATCCGGCCACCAGACCGGCACCCTGCAATAGCTGCAGATAATGGGCAAGCGTGACGGTGTTACCGGCACCCTGCAATTGGCCAAGCATCTTCTGATATGACAGAATCTGACCGGAATATGCGCAGCCAAGTTCAAACAAACGACGCAGCAATGCCGGTTTATCTACTCGTGTCATCAACAACACGTCACGGGAAATGGAGGTCTCGATGAGAGAATCAAGAATGTAGCGTTTCCACCGTTGGTGGTCGCTAACGAGATCTGAGGCACCGGGATAGCCACCGTAATAAATATAACGGTCCATATCCCATCCAAACGCCTGGTTCATTTCAGTAAAAGACCAGTGGGTAACAGGAATGATTTCGAAACGCCCTGCCAGACTTTCAGTTAGGCCCCGCTGTACAAGTAACGGTGAGGAGCCAAGAACTACAACTTGCATGGGAAATTTTGAGGCAGTGTCTTCATCCCACAGTCGTTTGACCGTTTCCGACCAGTTGGGAATTTTCTGTATTTCATCAAGGATCAACAAGCCGTTGCGATTTTTGCCGTCACTTCTGACAAGCGTTCTACCCACTTCCCATTGTTGCTCGATCCAGATATTGTCCTTTAAAACAGGCTCGTCGGCCGAGGCGTAATGGCTCGGACCGGTGATCTCCTCCATAACCTGGCGGGCCAGTGTTGTTTTACCGGTTTGGCGAGAGCCAGCTAATACCTGGATAAATCGCCTGGGCTCAGAAAAACGTCGAAAAAGTGTGTGGAATATCGGTCGCTTATACATAGACATTTCTCCCCTGACAATTTACTCAATACGTTGAGTTATTTTACTCAAAGTCATGAGTAAATGTCAAGTCGTAATTTCCATCACTATTCCCTATACTATCCAACCCGAGCAAGCCGGAAATCGAAATTCGTAAAACGTAAATCGTTATTCGGAAATCGCAATTCTTTTGCCAGTTTTTGCAAGAATTTTGCAGCTAAGGGACTAAAGGCTATGTTCTATGACGGACGGCACAATTTTCCGTGGCCCAACCTTGACATATGAAGCATTTGGATCACAGGGGAAACATATGCCCCGACAGGTTGTGTAGCCTTAAAATGCAAATAGCCGTTGTAAGACTGAAATAACCTCCAACTGGGTTTCCGGGCTAATAGAACCAAGCTTTTTTATGAGTCGTGTTTTATCTATTGTTCGAATCTGATCTAAGACGATTTGCCCTTTTTTCTTTTTTAATTTGCAAGATATCCTTGTGGGATAGTCCTTGCCGGCAGTAGTCATCGGGGCAACAATAACGGTGCGGATATGTCTGTTCATTTCATCAGGTGAGATAATCAGACAGGGTCTGGTTTTCTGAATTTCAGATCCGACAGCAGGGTCAAGATTTATCAAATATACATCGAATCGATTGACTACCATTGCCATTCTTCTTCATCCCAGGAATTTGAGATGTTTTCGGTTTCGTGTATCAGCACGTCATCATCATTTTCAGCCATTGTTTTGAAAGCAAGATCCCAACCAACTCTTGGATTTGAAATAGGGCGGATAATTATTTGGTTCTTTTCTACTTCAATCTCAACGTCCCCCATAATTCCTGTCTGCTCAAGTATAGGTTTCGGTATACGGATGCCCTGAGAATTGCCGATTTTTATAACGCGTGCTCTCATGATTACCTCCTCGGACAACAAGTATATACATTGTAATTACATCGGTGCGGAATGTCAAGAATTTATTAAAAGGCCAATTTATGACTCAAAATTGATGTTCTAAGGCTAATATCAGGCGTTTTTCGCTATATTATTCTATTTGTTTCAATTAGTTAGCTTGGTCCGACCCCATTCAACCGACCCCATTCAAACATTCAAACCCCATACCTTATTCGCAGAATGCGTTCAAGGATACAGACACTGAAGGAAACTCCCTAAGTAATTGTTTATCAACGGTTATCAAGGGGGCTTTCAGATCATTTGCAACAGCTATAAACTCACAATCATAGGCGGAACATTTGCTTTCTGATGCAAGCCGCAGGACTTCATATGATGATACCTTATATTCCCGCCCCCTTAACAATTCCATCGCGCTGTCCATAATGCGGTGAGCATGCTCCAAAGTGATGATGTTTTTTCGCATATAAAGAGCCAGAACATTGCGCAGTTCGCTACGCCAGATGAGCGGAGCCGCCCACTCACTGTCTTTTCTTAGAACACTTTCGACAATGAGAGATCGCTCGCTTGATAGAAAGAGATAGCCAATAACATTTGTGTCCACCACAATCATAATCGACCTTCAACTTTGGCCTGGTTGAACTCTTCATCGCTGATGGGATGGCCCCTTGTCAATTTGCGCAGGTGTTGAGCACTCTCAATAACCTTTTCGGGGCTTATTCTACTACTTGTTATTGCATGCTCAATACATACGATAATCTCACTATTGATGGACCGCCGATTGATCTCTGCAACTGACTTTAGTCGCTTATAAAGGTCATCGGGTATATTTTTTACTGTTACCGTTGCCATATCAAACACCTCTGATGATTTCATTATGCAACCATTATGAAACCGCCCAGACTTATTGTCAAGCTCAAAATTCATCAAATTCTAAAGTCCTTGACATCCTTTGATACTTCGACAAGAATCAAAAACCGGTAGCGTGCGGGTTAATTGTCATCCCCGCTCGGAGAACAGTTCATAGGAGCAGGGAGTAAAAAATCCGTGATGTCGTACAGGAGATGTGGGGTATCAGCGGGATATTTCATTGTATGGGACAAAATATCGCAAAATGTTATAAGGGGTGCTGCATGGCAGAATTTTCACAGTTTGGTAAAATACTCATAATAATTGGTATCATCACAGCCGGTATCGGTTTTTTTCTGCTTGCCGGTGATAAAATTCCCTGGCTGGGGCGTCTTCCGGGTGATTTTCTTATTAAAGGCAAGAGATTTACTTTCTACTTTCCCATAGCCACGTGCATTCTTATAAGTGTTATCCTGACTCTTGTCTTTTTCCTGTTTCGTCACAAATAAGCATACCTGCCATCGAAACCTTCTGGTAATGATCATTGTCGGCATGTACACATATTAAATCTTCACGCAATTGGAATGTAAATTGCTTATTATTTTCATATTGGTATATACTTAAATAAAATCAGAGCAGGTTGAAATATTTATGATGGATCGATACAAAAGAGAAGTAGAAACAAAAAACAGGGTAATCACCTCTATATTCAGGATTTCAAACCTTTTGACCCAGAATATTGATCTGGACGAAATTTTGTATTCGATTCTCCTCAGCGCGAAAAATGATCTGGGATTTTCCGCATCCTGCTTATTTCTGGTTAATGAAAACAAGAATCTATTGGAATGCCGGATGATTACGGGATTTGGAGACGAAGGAGAGTACTGGGCATATAACAAACCGTTTCATATGGATAAACATGACTGCATGGAGACAAAAGCAGTAAAAACCGGTCAGGTTATTTACTTCGAAGACAGTCTCAATGACCCCAGGACAACTAAAATTGATAAAGTGATTACCGGGAGGCTCAACAGGGGACGGGTTGTCTATGCCCCGCTCACCGTAAAAGGGAAGATTATTGGATGCATGGGCGTTAATCGGCCGATGTCCGAGTCACCAATATCCGATGAGGAAATAGATGCATTTACTATCTTTGCCAATCAGGCAAGCATTATTGTCGAAAACAGTCAATTCTCAAAACAGTTAATGAGCGAGAGAAACTTAAATGAAAGTATCCTTGAAAGTTCACCAAACGGTATCCTGTCAATAGATAGTCACGGTAAAATCATCTCTATAAACAGAGCTGCAGAGCAGCTTCTGTCGGTACATCAGAAAGATATTCTTGATACGAATATTAAAGATGCTGTCGGCACATACCGGACAATCTCTATCCTCGGCGATATCTTACTTCAAACGTCGAGTCAAACGAGCCGGGAGTTTGATTTCAGGAAAGAAGACGGGTCGCGATGTTGTCTGGAAGTAACACCATCACCATTGAAAGACATCGATGGAAATGAAACCGGAACATTGTTTCTTTTCCAGAATCTAACAGAAAAAAAGATTATCAGCGAACAGGTTCAGAGAATGGGCAAGTTGGCCTCAATTGGACAGTTGGCGGCGGGCGTTTCTCATGAAATTCGCAATCCATTGATGGGAATCGGTGCAGCTCTCGAGTTAACCATGGAAAACATAGAACTCGATCATCCTCAACGGGAAATCCTTATGAAATCCATGGAGGAAATTGAGAGGGTTGATGATATTATAAATGATCTCCTTATGTTAGCACAGCCAAGGGAGATGAATCTCGAACCGGGAGATATCAATGAAATAATCCTGGACGCCTCTCAATTCCTTTCAGGAATCTGTAAAAAGGAAAATGTCGAGTTGATCCTGCACTGCGACGACAGCATTTCATCAATCTATATTGACAAAGGAAAAATAAGGCAGGTTATCATTAACATCGCTTTAAATGCTATTCAATCCATGGAAACGGGTGGTGTGTTGAAAATTTCAACATCTGCCCTGAATCATGGGCATTACAGCATGGGTAATGGTGGTATTCAAATCACAGTAGAGGATAACGGCAGGGGAATAGAACCGGAGACGAAAGAAAAGATTTTTGATCCATTCTTTACGACTCGACCTGACGGTACGGGTCTTGGCCTTTACAACTGCCATAAAGTGATTGATGCTCATAATGGGAGCATCTTCATCGAAGATGGTAAATCGGGCGGTACGAAGGTAAGTGTCTTGTTACCATTAAAAATGGAGTAACAGATGTACAAAATTCTCGTCGTTGATGATCACGAATTGATACGAAAAACCCTAAAGAAGGCGTTGGATGATGAGGGGTACCGGGTAAGTCTGGCACAAAACGGCTCTGAGTGCTTAAAAGCAGTTCAGTCCAGCGAATTTGATTTAATACTGTTAGACATGCGGCTCCCGGACACGAATGGCCTTGAAATACTTCAAAAGCTCAAAGAAACGAATCCTGATATTGCTGTTATTGTTATGACCGCTTACGGCGATTTAGAATCCTCACAGAGGGCAATGACGTTAGGCGCTTTTGACTTCCTTCACAAGCCGGTAAAGGCCAGGGCAATTACATCGATTGTCAAAATGGCCATGGAAATCCGTTCGCTGCGCATGGAAATTCAGCAGATCATTTATAAAAATAAGGAACGTTACGGCTATCATAACATCATCGGCAAGAGCGAAACATTGCAAAAGGTACTGGAAGTTTTAACGAGAGTGGCAAATAGTGATGCGTCCACTATTCTCATCGAAGGAGACAGCGGCACGGGGAAAAGTCTGATTGCCAAATGCCTTCATTATAACGGCCTTCGAGCTTACCAGCCTTTTGTTGAGATCAACTGTGCATCCATTCCTTCCACTCTTCTTGAAAGCGAATTATTCGGTTACGAAGCGGGAGCCTTTACGGATGCAAAAAAGCAGAAGAAGGGTCTTGTTGAACTTGCTAATGGAGGGACACTTTTTTTGGATGAGATTGGAGAAATGTCAATTGGTCTTCAGGCAAAATTGCTCCAGGTAATAGAAGATAAATCTTTCAGAAGGGTCGGCGGAACGAAGAATATAGAGGTAGACATCCGGATCGTCGCCGCTACTAACAAGAACCTGAAAAAAGCCCTGGATAATCAAACATTCCGTCAGGATCTTTATTATCGACTCAACGTTATCAATATCTATCTTCCCTCTCTACGACAAAGGAGGGAAGATATCATGCCGTTAATTGAACATTTTGTCAGCTATCATAGCAGAGAATTTCACAAACCTGTAAAACAGATCTCCGACACGGCCCGGGACTTACTTGTCCAGTATAACTGGCCCGGCAACGTTCGTGAATTATTAAATACCATAGAAAGAATCATGATCCTCGAAGATGGCGATATAATATTGCCTGAGAACCTTCCTCCTGAAATCAAAAGGGGCAAGGAAACTGGATGGAATCATTCGGATTTTATTATCCCAAGGCTTCCAAACACGATGAATGGGGTTAATTATCAGGAGGTTACGGAGAAGTTTCAGACTATCTTAATCAAAAGAGCCCTCGAGCTAAGCCATGGTAATAAAACGGAAGCCTCAAAGATCCTCGGTATTCCCCGTCTGGCTTTATACCATCAAATGAAGAAACTTGGCATGCCAACAAAGGAATAGTGTTAACATTTTCAACACGATGTTAAATCTTTCAACAGTATGATGTGGAAACTTTTTCCATTTCAACATTTAAAACCGGAATCCAGCGGATAATCCATGAATGACATTGTTTGTATAAGCGAAAATACAATATTACAAAGTTCTCATTAAATCGGCACAGTCCTTGCTAATAGATTACGTGCAGGTAGTAATATTCTCTATCTTCCTTATCGTGCAGGGCACTTCTGACCTATGGGGTGCCCTGTATAGGAGTGCGAAAGAGAGGGAGAATCTGATTTTTTACAAGTGTATCAAATATAATCCTCAAAACTTTTAAAAAGTTTTGAGGAAGGAGGGTCCAATGATCAGAACATTAAATGATGTTAGCCGATTGGCGAAGGAAAAAGGACCAAAGAAACTGGCCGTTCTCGCTCCTGAAGACAGAGAGTTTATGGAGGCAGTAAAAAAGAGTCAGCAAATGGGTTATATCGAACCTGTTCTTATCGGTAATCAGGAAACAATGCAGAGAGTAGCCGATGAAGTCAAATTTGACATCAGCAACGTGGAAAAAATCTTCGAGGTGGATCGTCAGGCCATAGCCAACCTCGGCACGGCTATGCTCTTTACGGGCGATGTGGATATGTCAAGCAAGGGACAGATCCCAACTTCTTTCATCTATCGTTCCATTATAAAAGAAGAATCGAAGGCAGGAACGGGAAGAACAATTAGCGTGATAACGCTATGGGAAATTCCCGAACTCGATCATTTCATGGCCTTTACCGATACAGGCGCGAATATTTATCCTGACTATAAGGCCAAGGTTGCTGTTCTTAAGAATGCCATATTTCTCTTTCATATACTTGGTTATACCAGACCAAGGATCTCCGTCCTTTCCGGCCAGAGGGAAATCGGTGGTCCCCTTGCTTCTCATGAAGATGGCAGATCGCTGCAAAAAGCTGCTGCTTCAGGTAAGCTCGGCGAATGCGAGATTATTGAAGCCACTTCCTTTTTTGAATTCTTTGTTGGTAAAGGAAGACAACTGGCTGATTATGAAGAGATAGACATAAAGAAACTGCCCGAAATTCTCCTTGTGTCTTCACTTGATACAGGAAATATTCTCTGTAAGCTCGACTTTTTTCTGAATGTAAAGAGGCGTTCCTTAGTCATGACGTCGAAGGGGCCGGTATTGATTCCTTCACGAGCTGACTTTTGTGATTCCATTATGGGTGAAATAGCCATGGGCGTTGTTGTAGCTGACAGGATAAAGGGGGTGGTTTGAGATGACAGGCACATTTAAGGAAATAATAGAAACGGCGGAAAAGAAAGGTGCCAGGAAACGGGTTGTTGTCCCTTGGGCAAGCAGAGAAAATATGAGAATCCTTGGTAAAGCATCAGAACACAATTTTATAATGCCGCTTCTGATCGGCAAAGGACGGGAAGTCGAAATGCTTGTAAAATCGACACCCCTTGCATCATTGGACCATGAAATTATTGATGAGAAAGATTCCGGCCGGGCGCTTTTCAAAGCCATACAGATGATCAGAGAAAACCAGGCAGATATTTTAATGCAGGGGGATATGGATCATCAAATGTTCATTGATTCCGTTCTGGACGATGAAAAAGGTTTGCTGAGCGCTAAACTGGCAAGTTTTGTTTCCGTATTTCAATTGCTTAAAAGAGATAAATTGATCCTGATCACGGACACTTATCTCAATAATTATCCCTCCCTTGTTGAAAAACAACTGATTCTGGAAAATGCCCTCAGTCTTGCCCGGATTCTTAAAGTCGATTCACCCAAAGTCGCTGCTCTGGCTTCCATCGAACAGGTAAACCCCGGTATTCCCTCCACTCTGGATGCATCGATCCTTTCAAAAATGTCCCAAAGAAGGCAATTCGGGAATGTCATCGTTGAAGGACCTCTCGATATCGATTGCGCTCTGGACAAGGATGCAGCCCTGAGAAAAGGAGTTAATAGCATTGTAACCGGCAACGTCGATATTTATCTGACTCCAGACATCGAAGTAGGATACCCATTAGCCCAATTACTTGTCTTTATCGGCAAAATGCAGATGGTAGGGATACTGATGGGCACAAGCAAGCCCGTTATCTTAGATTTGCCATTTGTTTCTAATGAAAACAAGGTGGCAGAGATAGCCCTGGCGGCTCTTATTTGAGAAAGGGGAAAGAGACATGAATAAAGAACATCGCCTGCTTGTCATCAATGTCGGCTCGACGTCGACAAAGGCAGCTTTTTTCCAGGAAACCACCCCGATAGTCAGTGAAACAATCACATACAGTAAAGAGGAATTATCCGGGTATTCAGAATTGAGCGATCAGCTTCCCCGAAGAGAAGAAGACGTTCTTAACTTTACAAAACAAAATAATATCAATCTGGAAGAAATCGATATGGTCATCAGCCGCGGGGGTCTGGGCAAGCCAGCACCTGCAGGATCATTCGAAATTAACGATCTCATGTGCAATGATCTTCTCACGGGAAAATACGGAAAACATCCCTCCGCATTGGGACCCGCAATAGCGCAGGATATCGCTAAAAAATACGGCATGCAGGCCATCGTCATCGATCCGCCAAGTACGGATGAATTTCAGCCACTGGCCAGGATTTCCGGCATCCCTGACATCGAGCGGAAAAGCGGTTTACATGCCCTGAATCAGAAGACAGCGGCAAGAAAAGCTGCCGGAGAAATGGGAAAAAGCTATGACAATATCAATCTTGTGGTCGCGCACCTGGGCGGAGGAATTACAATAGGAGCCCACAATAATGGACAGGTAATTGATTGCACCCATGGACTTAGTGAAGGGCCGTTTACACCTGAGAGATCCGGTGGTCTGGCAACACTGGATCTGATCGAACTCGCTTTTTCAGGAAAATTCGACAAAAAGCAAATGCAGGGCAGATTAGTCGGACAGGGTGGCCTATCGGCCTATCTCGGTACGAACGATGCCCAAAAGGTCGAAGAAATGATCGCAAATGGAGATGAAAAGGCAAAACTGATTTATCAGGCTATGGCCTATCAAACAGCCAAGGACATCGGCGCCATGTCGGTTGTCCTGAAGGGTAAGGTTGACGGTGTTGTCCTGACAGGCGGGTTGGCATATTCGGAAATGCTGATCGGCTGGATCAGGGAGTGGATAGATTTCATTGCCCCCCTTTTCATATATCCCGGCGAAGATGAAATGGCAGCTCTGGCGGAAGGAGGAATAAGGGTGTTACAAGGAGAAGAGAAAGTGAAAAAATATGAGTAAAGATATTCCCATTTTCCCCTCCTGTCATTCCCGTGCTTGACACGGGAATCAAGGCACCTTAAATATTCCATAAGATTCGGGAGGATGAGACTTATGATAAAGAGCTTCAAAGAAGCTGAAATAATAGCCGGTGAAGTCGGACCGAAAAAGATTGCCGTACTGCGGGCGGAAAACAGAGAATTTCTCCTCGCCCTGAAGGAATCTTACCGGAGGGGATATGGAGAACCGATTCTAATTGGTAATGAAGCGAAAATCAGGGATATTGCTGACGACATTGAATTTGATATCAGCAATTTTTCTTTGATCAATGAAAAAGATCATCAGAAAATCGCCAATAAAGGGGTAGAACTCGTTTCAGAAGGGAAAACGGACTTTATTTTAAGAGGTTACATCGACGGACATTATTTGTATCGAACACTAATAAGATCCTCTTCCAAATCAGGCGTAAAGAAGCAAATTTCTGTTGTGGGCCTGATCCAATTGCCTGGGTTTCCAAAATTGATCGGCATGACGGATCCAGGGGTTACCGTAGCCCCCGATTTTGATGCAAAGCTTGGGATCGTAAGGAATGCGGTCGATCTCTTTTCCCATCTCGGGTATAACAATCCAAGAGTAGGATGTCTGACAGCACAGCGCGGATTCAATGATGATCTGGATTCCGTTACTGATGCCGTGAAGATGCGAGAAACTGTTTCCAGTGGAGAGCTGAAGGGATACATTATTGAAGAAGGATTATGCCTTTCAGACTTCTTTTTAGGGGAAAATGATTTTCTGGAAAACTATGGAGAAATTGATTATTCACTGATCCCTGATATTCTTCTTGTACATAATATTGAATTCGGTAACATATTCGCCAAGATTGACAGCTTATCCACAGAAGGTTACTTTCCCGGATGGGAAAGACACGGGATAATAATGGGTGCAGGCATACCGACAGTTGCTCCGTCTCGTGCCGACAAGTATGATACTATCATCACAGATATCGCTCTTGGTGTTTTGATTGCGTAAGTGGTGCAGGTAAATCATATGTAATGGAATCTTAATGGGATTATTGCGTAGGCTAATCTAAGGAATGGATCATCATACACAAGGAAAGTCTTATTTATTTGATAAGGCGATGGAGTGTTTTAATGCAAGGCAATTTTTCTTCCGATTGGAAAAATAAGGTAGTTTCGCCTGAAGATGTGCTGTCAAAAATTAAGCCTGGGATGAGCATCTTTCTGGGAACTGGAGAAGCTGAGCCTCGCACATTGGTTAAACACCTTATCTCCTCTGATCAGGACAATCTCTGTGATCTGGAACTAATCCAGTTGGTTAGTCTCGGGAGCACTATTCCAATCAATGAATACTATCCCCAGAAATATCGGCTTAAGACCTTTTTTTCCGGGTGGGTGGTCAGCGAAGCGATTGATGCCGGCCGTGTGGATTTAATTCCGAGCTGCTTCTCACGAATACCACAGCTCATTGAATCGGGTGGAATCCAGATCGATGTTGCATTTATTCAGATTACTCCTCCCGACGAGGCAGGTTATTCAAGTTTAGGAGTTTCCATTGATGTCGCAAAAAATGCAATAAAGAAAGCCTCTTTAGTCGTTGGTGAGATCGACAAACAAATTCCCTACACGCTTGGTAATACTTTTGTACATATAGATGATTTCGACTACTTCGTGTACGCTACAGATCCGCCAATCTGTTTTCCACGTTCACCGGTCGACGACGTATTCGACAAGGTCGCATCTAACGTGGCCTCGATAGTAGGAAATAACAGTTGTATATGTTTTTTTCTTGGACCACTATTTGAATCGCTTGGGCAACATTTGGCCCACAAAAAAAATCTTAGTGTTCATTCCCCATTTTTCACCGATCCGCTTATGGACCTGGTTAGAAGTGGTGCCGTTACCAACAAATATAAGGGTTGCTTCAGAGGTAAGTCACTCACGGCTTACGCTCACGGAACCAGAGAATTGATGCGCTGGTTAGATCGCAACCCGCTAATAGAATTTCAGGGAATCGATGTAGTGGCTGACCCGAGAAACATCGGCATTAATGACAAGTTTACAGTAATCATGCCGACTCGAAAAGTTGATCTAACCAGCGGGGTTGCCCTGCATGTCGGCAAAGGTAGTATCGCGGAGGGCCCCGGTGAAGCCCAGGAATTTGTCGCAGGTGCAACTCTCTCTCGAGGGGGGCGAACAATCTGCGCGCTTCC
>Ga0209121_10003362_pt1 | contig 15558 bp, 14 predicted proteins | sample Cruoilmetagenom3_FD_187292 | JGI IMG/M metagenome (GOLD analysis project Ga0209121, IMG submission 187292) | Oil polluted marine microbial communities from Coal Oil Point, Santa Barbara, California, USA - Sample 3 (SPAdes) (version 2) | ecosystem: Environmental > Aquatic > Marine > Oil seeps ...
ATGAGCATGGGTAAGAAAGAGGTAATCCACTTCTGACGGCAAAACAGGCCAGTCTTTCATGGGAAGAACAGAATCCCCACCCTGTGCAGCTCCGCAATCTACCATGATGTTGAGTCCATTGGCCCTTAACAGATGGCATGAGCCGGTTACCTGGTTTTCAGCCCCGAGATGGAAAATGCTTGGGAAAGGTGAGAACATTAAGCCATCAGCTACGAGTCAATATGAGGTAATTTAATAAGTCCAAGTCAAATCCTTGCCACGAAATCCCTGGCATGTCCCCAATCGCGCCTGGCGTCGAGGTTGCCCAGATACAGACTACTTTGGAACCTAAGCGTTATCCGGGCCACGGCCATGGTTATCTTGCGGGTGACAAAGGTCTCACCCCGAACAGGAAATTCGTGATTGAAGAGGATGCCGTTGCAAACATACATCCCATAGGCCTCACGATAGTTAACGCCTAAATTGAGCGATTAGCCTTTAGCGGTTAACTATTAGTTTAATGATTACAGGATGTTTTACTATTACAAACTTTCACCTTTGTGTTGAATGCAGCTTCGCTGCCCCCTTTGGGGATTCAACAGGGTGAACCCGTTGGGTGTTATTTCTAATTAACGTAATGCCTTGATTTTTCAAAACTAAACGCTAATGGCTAACAGCTAATCGCTCAATTCAGGTCATAACAACATACGTCCAAGCGTGACCGGCACCTTCCGGTGAAATCAGGAACAATTTTGAAAAATATGTCCTGTAACGGGAACTATCTCGTGTCATTAAGGCCATACCTGTTATCAAGGCATGAGCACCGATGTAGAAATCAGGAAGAGGTGAACGCCTTTTCCCTCCTTTTCGGCGATATTTCAAAAAACATTTGCCGGCAAGAAAAGCTGCTTCCCACGGTAGCTGAGCACGACGAAAAAAGGCCGGAGGCGTTATTTCTTCAACCTTTTCAATTCTTGTAAAGCCAATTGAAACTTCAGCATAAATAACAGGGTTTATTGTCAAAACATGGTTGTTCCCATAATATGCCAGTATTTCAGAAGACCACTGAAACCACTCACGATCCTCCGTGGCAATGTCAATTATGACATTGCTGTCCACAAGTATGTCCATTACTCACCCCGAGTTAAATCCATAATTTCTTCTGTACTTATTCCCGCAGTGGCCTTTCCACGCATATTTGCAATAAGCGCCTTTCCGCGGCGATGACCGCTATCAATTTTCTTGAGGCGCAGCGTTTCTCCTTCAACCTCGAACTCTACTTCAGTGTAAGGCAAAAATCCCAGATTTTCCCTGATTGCAATTGGAATTGTAATCTGACCCTTTGATGTAATACGCAATAATAACCCATCCTCCTTTCCTGTTCTTACTTTTCTTATTCTTAACTAATATGAGAAAAATTGGACCTGTGCGGCCAAGAAACTACTCAAAATTAATCACGAAAACACGAAGGTACGAAAACACAATGATACCTCAAATTAGTTGACAGCCCGCTAATAATGTCTTGGATCACATTGAGAGGGCACTTGATTTGGAAGGTCTTCCAATATCTGCCGCGCTGTGAATGGTACCTGAAATCCGCACTTATTTGGTGAAAAGCGCGCCTGAGCACCAATCTGGCCATTGGGTCTTTCTTTCAGACATGACGCGCAGAATAATCCCCTTTATCAAGTCAATTCTCACATTATAGTGACTGCATATTTTTTGCCTTGGTTCTTTCTCGGTTCCGTCTCGGTTAACCAACATCCTGGTTTTGACAACAAAATGAGTAATTTCCATCGGCAATTCAATGAGTTACAACAATATCAGTTTTTCGAGTCCCCAAACGGTGGCCAAACGCGCTTTTCACCAAATATGTGCATTTTCTTGAGACCGTTAACAAAAGCCTCAGGAACCTGTACGATTATCTGGAGAGACATCGTAAGCACATTGATTATGCCCAATACAAGGCTTTCGGCTTACTCATTGGAAGCAGATTAGTTGAGAGCGCGTGCAAGTGGCTCATTCAGCAGCGCTTCAAGGGCATTAGTATGCGCTGGAGCGAGGATGGATTCAATCACCTGCTCCATTTAAGGCTCGTCTGGGTTAACTCACGGTTCGACGAGGTGTTCAAATGACTCCCCCAACACGTGAATGCGCCCATACCTAACTTCCACTGATTCAAAGGACAGCAAACTCAGTGGCTGCAGTGAATTCTGTAGGATCATTCATATCCGTGGGAATCCAGGATATCCATCATATCCGCTCCAGGAGGTCTATCACCCTTTTCCCGAACACATTCCAGTTTAAGTCGTTTCGATAATAAGAGAATGCAGATCGCGACAATTCTTCATACTCAGCTTTATCACTCCACTTATCAGAAATATAGCTTGCATATTGCTCGGGTCCCTCATCGAAAGAAAAAACCATCCCGTTTTGACCTGAGCAAATCATCGTACTGATCCCTCCTATATCACGTGATATGGAGGGAAGCCCATATGAACTAGCCTCGGCAAATACGATGGGAGTGCAATCCGCCTCAGAAGGTACAAGTAAAAAATGCGATTCCCTGAACAATCCGTCAATACGAGCTATACCCTTCGGGTTAGATTTTGATATAAAGCCATGTACTTTTATATATTCCGGCACTTCATGAGGAGGGCGACAACCCAAAACATCCACCACTACAGGAATCCTCGAATTGTGAAGGCATTCGGCAACTCGCAACACAATATCTCCACCCTTATGGCCCCAGTCCGTTCCTATAAATAATATCTTACAATTATTTGACCGTAAACGCTGATTAATAATCGCTCCAATTTGGTCCTCGTCTCTGTTACATTCCAAATTAGCGCCCCATGGCACAACTTTTACCTTGCCTGGGGGACGCACATTAAAATAATTGACGGCCGCTTCAGCTGCCCATTCTGAGCTGTATAAAGCCAAACAGGCATTATTGAGTAGGCGCCGTTCGGCATCTATAAGAACGTTGAGACAACTTGACCTAATGTTTTTATAAGCAGGATGTGTTTTCATTATCGCAGGCACAGAAGCGTCATCGCAAAATACCAGAGGCATGTCACACTTCAAGTAAACAGCAGGAGGTTTGCCACATGAAAAAACAACATCGGGCCGCATCTTTTTAATCTTAGCTTCAACTTGTCTGGCATATGATGATAAAACCAGAGGTTCACATCGATGACTATATGAATTTCCCAACAGTCTGTATCCTTTTTGCTTAATCTTACAAAGTATTTTCCACTTATTTTTTAGTGGCGATATGTAGTTAATCCTTAGCCCTGATTGTTTTTCTAATCCTTTGGCCATATAATATATGGATCCAGACCAGGAATTTATGTCGTGTACGTCTAAATCTGATACAAAAGCTAATTTAATCATTTACCCTTCACCAAAATACTGAACACTCCTCACACATAAAAGTAAAAGTTCACCATGATCATACTACTGAACACATAGCAAACCCCCTGAATTTTTTTTCAAACTGCAAATAGATAGACTCTTAGCCTAATACAGATGATTGAAATGGGATAATATATTTATTCAAATGTATAAAACCAGATGCTCTTCCGCTAATACTTTGATTATGTTCTGATCTTCGTTTTGGTCACTTTTGGTAGGTTGGTTTGAGCGAAGCGAAACCCAACGATCTTAAGCTATTGTTGGGTTTCGGGACTCCATCCCTCAACCCAACCTGTCATGATTAAGCAAATCAAGAGGTCAGTTTATAACTTATTGAAAATAAAACATATTTCTAAATCAAAGTATTAGCGGAAGAGCATCCAACTTCCTGCAATCAGTTATTTTTCGAAACTGTTATAGCCTGCCTGTACACAGCAATTGTTTGCTCTGCTATTTTTTGCCAATTGTATTTTTCTTTGATCATCCTGCATAGTATCTGACGTTCTTGTTTAGTCAGCTCTTTTTCAATATGAAGTTTCAGTTTTTTCCGCAGGTCCTGTACACTCCCGCACTGAAAAAAACGTTCTGCAGGCAAATTTACTTCCCGGTTGGCCGGAATATCCGATACGAGCACCGGCAAACCGAAACTCATAGCTTCAAGCAAAACAATGGGCAGTCCTTCATGATAGGATGGCAAAACGAAAAGACGGGCATGGGAGAAAACCTGGCTTAACAACTCTCCTGTTATATAACCTGTCAGGATAATCCTATCGTCTTCGGCTGCTTTTTTCTTTAACGTCCGGCTGTAGTCCGATTCATGATCGGCATCGCCTGCGATAACGAGTTGCCATTCACCAGCAATGTTCCTGAAAGCAGCCAACAGATCATGCAACCCTTTTTCAGGTACGAAACGGGCCACTGCCAGAAAATACTTGCCAGGCTTAATCCCGTATTTTTCAAGAAATTCAGTTTGTTGGCTCCTTTTTGGAATAGATACGCCGTTATAAATCAGGTGGGTATTCCTGCCGCAGCGTTTCTTGATAATATCGGCAATAACTGTTGAGATGACGATAACCTCATTGGCATATTTGCCACCAAGGTATTCGCCGAATCGCAAAATAGTCTTGGCAGCAAAGCCCCACTTTTTACGGTCATAGTCTGGGCCGTGATTGGTAACGACAACTTTGAGGCCCAACAAACGGACTAGCGGCACTAGAAGACAGGGTCCTACCGCATGAATATGAACGACATCGGGATTCATGCGTTTGGCCTTGAGAACTGCAAGAAAGGTATGAACAATGGCTTCCAGGCTCTTTTTATGCGGGGCATAGTTGTGGACGAGCCGAACCCCTTTCCATGCTTTTTTTTGCTCTCCAACGTAAGGAGTGCGAGTGGAAAGAACAACTTCGTTACCCTTTACAGCTATCAGGGGATAAAGTTCCTGGCAGTGCTTTTCAACACCTCCGGGGATGTCGGGAATCCCTCTTGTTCCAGTCACAAAAATCTTCATTTTCTTGTCCAACATGACTACTCTTCAGGATAATTCGACACACACTATTAAATCGGGTCAATGCATATATTCTTTCCCCTGTTTTTCATCATTCTCAGCTTGTTTTTAACAATCCATTTTAGTGGCACGGATATCCGTTTTTTCATTGCCGGTGAGGCGGAACCAATCATCCAGCACTGTTTTGGGCACTTTTTTACCATCTCCCGAACTTTCTCTGCTTGGGGGCTGTTCCATATCTCTTTAAATGACTGTTTATGGAGATTACCCATAATCATTGGTGCATCCGAGCCGTTGCACGGCACCACGTTGCCGAATGGATCGACAAAGAACATGTCGGTGCCCACTTCGCACGGCAAGGCCCTCTTCTGACCCCTGACTTTGCGAGCCAGTCCCATGTTGAAATATGCGCGGAACCAGTTTTTAGGTCGCTTTGTCTTAAGCAATTCTCTGGCTATCTCTTCAAAGGCCCTAGCCACTAAATCCTGGTCCTGATAGCGGTTGTCATCCTTATGAAAATAAAAAGAATTGTGAGTGGTTGCTGTGGCAAATTCAACGTTCATGGCGTTAGCTAACCAGTAAAGTTCGATCACATCTTTAGCGTTGCGATCGGACACTGTTATCCCAAAACCAATATCCTTAATCCCCATGCCATAAAGTGTAGTCAATGTACGCAAACCGTGATCAAAACCATCCTTGATTCCACGCAACTCGTCGTTTGCCGCTGGCAGCCCTTCAATGGAAATCCTGACACCGATCTGATTGCCAAACTTCTCAAAAAGCTTAATGATTCGTTCTGTAAAGTAACCATTTGAACTGATCACAAGACGTTTTGTTTTGGTTAAGGCTTTTTCAACGATCTGGTCGATATCTTTGCGCAGAAATGGCTCACCGCCGGTAATGTTGATGAAGGCCAGCCCTTCCGGCAATTTGTCAACCAGATCGGGAGAATATTCCTCTTGCACTCTGGTTGGGAATTGCCATGTATTGCACATATAACACTTGCCGTTACAACGGTATGTTACTATGAGACAGGCTTCCATAAGCAGTAATCCATAATTTGATAATATTTTTGAGGTTTAGTTGCGTAGTTCATCATAAATTCCCAGCAGTTCCTGGCAGTGGATATCCAGTGAATATTCTTGTTTTACTTTTTTCCTGGCTGCGTGCCCCATATCTAGTCGGAGCTGGGAGTTATCCTTAAGCATCTGCATTTTATCTAATAGTTCTTCTTTGTTACCCACTTCAAAAAGAAAACCTGTTCTTCCATCATCAATCTGTTCCGGAATGCCACCTATATTGCTGGCAATAACAGGTTTGCCAAGAGCCATGGCTTCGAGCACTACCATTGAGCAGTTTTCGTACCACTCAGAAGGAACCACAATAAAAGCTGCATTGGATATTAGATCTATTAATTCCTGTCCGCTCCTATAGCCTAAAAATGTAGCATTGGGATATGTATGTTGTAATATATTTGCTAATGGGCCGGCGCCCACCACTTTAAGGGGAAGAGGCTCTTTCAGCTCCTTATGGGCTAGTAGCAAAGTTTCGATTCCTTTTTCCTCAGACAATCTGCCAAAATAGAGGATGTAGCCCTTATCAACGAAAGTAGGTTTATATTCATTTAGATCGATACCGTTGCGCAAGATACGGATTTTACTTGTGGATATCCTTTGAGCTGTCAATGTAGCCATAAACCGGCTGGGTGCAAGGAAGAGATCAACATTGTCATAACTTTTCTGCCATTTATGCCACATTGCCTCAAGGGCGAGCAACAGACCTTTGCCCCTTGAACTCTGGCAATTGGTCGTGAATGGCTTCCAGAAATACTGACCGGCACAGGCAGTGCAGATCTCGCAGCCTTTCAAGGCCATGTAGGCCGGACAGACCAGCTTGTAATCATGCAGAGTCAGCACGACCTTGACTCCAAGTTTCTTGAGAACCGGGATGATGGCCGGGGTCAACTGGTGGTAGATGTTGTGAAGGTGGGAAATTTCCGGTTTTTCTTTTTTGATAAGCTGTTCTATATTTCTTGCCGCAACAGAAGAATGAACGAAAGAAACTCCCTGTTTAATCTTGTTCCAACTTCCCCCGGTATTATGGTAATCGTGGTTAGGCACAAAAAATGATGAGAAGGATGAAGAAAAATTTCTCGCATCCTCCATTGAAAAATCGATAATATCATAACCCTTCTTAAGGAGAAAAGCACGCTCCTGGAAAAAGACCCTTTCCGAACCGCCGTTCAGGAAAAAGAATTTATTTGCAAAGAGGATTTTCATTTACTTTTGTATAAAGCTCTTGCCACGAGACCATTTTTTCCCATCAATCTCAAACAGTTCAAGGATTGTAGAGAAAAAATTCGTCATTTTAATATCGTCAAGGTCATTGGTTTTTTCTGCAGGAATGTTTGTAAAGAATACCCCGTTCTCTTTATGCCCTCCGCTTATCTTCTTATGGGTCGGATTGATGGTAAACTCCTTGGTATGAAGGTTCCAATTGACACCATATTGGCTTTTTAGGCAGAAGAGAATATCAGGAAACCGATCCAGGTACTCACCGCTGAACATCTCTTCTCTTTTTCGGAGCCATTCAAAGACCGGTTCGCTGTTTACCTTGACAGATGCAAGCAAATCCATAAGGTCCGTTCGTGTTTGATCATAATCATCAACAAGCTCTCTGTTAATGCATACCCCTCCAAATGGATTGGTACCGGTAAAGTCTGAAGCATAAGCTTTATTAGCGCTGTTTCTAGTAATATGTTTGCCTTTTTTAATTTTCTTTGCATTAGGGATGAATTTAGCGATCTCGCTTATATAATCCTCCAGATTATGTTCATTCATAAAGTTAAGCACACCATTTTTCAGTTTTTCTATTAGCAGCTCTTTACTGAATATCTTCCCTTCGGCAACACTGCGTACATATCCTTGCCTGCGAAGAAACTCGTTAAGATTGAAACACTGAGTGCAGCGCATGCCATGGCCATGGTCACTGATTACAATCAATTGATCACCAGGATCTAGGACCTCCATAAATTTAGCGATTATTTCATCCATGAAGATATAAAATTTCTTTATGGACATTTTATGGGGATTTGGTCCTGGATAAGTAGGATCATTTTCATCACAATAGCGCCAGAGGAAATGCTGGATCCTATCCATAGTGAGAAAAGTCTGGAAATATAAATCCGGCCTGTTTTTTTTGAAAACGGCCAAGCCAAATTCTGCCTGTTCAGCCGTGTCAGAAAATATTTTTTCAATAAATTCACCCAAAGAATCTTTAGTCGGAAAGTCAACTATCCCGCCTAAACTTTGCGGGACTTCTATGCCATCCGTCCAGGACGGATCCGAAATCTGGATATTTCCGTCAATAAATACTGGACCATTGACCATCACTCCGTTGACCGGCCAGACTGGGTATGCCATAAAAGGGTTAATGACGCTCGCCGTCCTGCCGGATCTGCCAATAATATCCCAGAAAGTCCTGCCTTGAAAAGCAGATCTATCTACCTTTAATCGATCATCGCCTTTAGCAAGGTAATTAACGGACTCAAGGATGCCATGTTCAGACGGGTCTTTGCCTGTATAACAGGTAATCCAGGATGGAATTGAATCAGGAGGAAATACTGACTTGAACGGGGCGACAAGTCCTGTTTTGGAAAGCTTTTTTACTGCCGACAGGTCCGAAAGGATATTTGACACATAGTCAAAATCCATACCGTCAATTCCCAGCACTATTACTCGCGGATATTTCATGTACCCGTCACCTTCAACTGACTAAATATCCAAATCCTGATTTTATCACTCAAGTCATTTATCCTCTCAAGGCCATCGAGGTGGATGGTTTTACTGTCGGTCATGGTTTGGTAATATTTTTCGCGGGTTTCCAGGTAAGAAAGGGAAGTTCCGTCACTTTTACGAGTATAGCCTTCCATGGCAGGCAAATTAATAATAATGTTAAAATCCGGGAAATGAAATTTTTTCAGAAAAAAATTTTTTTTGATCAGATAACTTTGTTCAGGTGGCATCTTCAGGTTAATAGCCTGGTCAATGATGAAATCATCAACATAACGATCGATCACAATCACTTCCGATGTTATTTTCCGGAAACCTCTGCGATATGCTGTGAAATAATCAAAACAGGCGTATAGCAGCCATAATCTTCTAACCACTGAGTTTGACAAAATATTTCTCTTAAATTTCAGCCAGTCCCCTTGCTCGGTGTTTTCTGACTCTACAATATCGGTTTTGGCGGCAACAGTATGCTTCGTTTTTACCGTTCTAAAAGCATTGATGATTTTCCGAAAGGAAGGCTCCCATCTAAACCACATATAATCAGCATCCAGGCCCTGCTTTTGCAGTTCCTCAACAAGCAATTTCGCCTGGGTTGTTTTCCCGCAGCCGTCTATACCTGATATGTAAACAATAAACATTGATTTATTCGACCATTTCAACAAGGCGTACTGCTATAGCATCCCAGGTAAAAGGTTTGATTTTCTCAATGTTGTTGCAGTTGATAGACTTACTTTTTTTCAGGATGGAAACTATTTCCTCGCTCGATTTGACATAATGAAAACATTCATCCTCTTTAAAAACATCAGGTAGACTCCCAAAACGGGTAGTAATTACTGGAAGATTGCACGCCATCGCCTCAAGAACTGACAAGGGTGTTCCAATAACGCCATCGTTCCGGACCACCGGGAAAATATAATAATCTGCCAAATTGTATATTTCTTCCATATTAGGACTATACTCCCTGATCACCCTGATTCCCTTGTTAAGGAGATTTTCATACAACTTCTTATCGTCTTGGTTATATGTGCTGCCGACAATTATAATTTCTATTTTCGGCAGTATTTCTTTCACTCGCACCATCCATTGAAGATTGCGTGAATGCTGGACGTGTCCTACATGTAAAAGCACGATCCTTCCTTGTTGAATTTTGTACTTGCTTCGTAACTCTTTCCTGACTACAGCGTTGAATTCATAATATTTGCTATCATCAACTCCGAGTGGCAGCACTTTACTTTTAATTCCAAGTTTAGAAAAATACCGTCCTGTGGTGTTGGACGGAGTAATAATTAATTTAGGCGGAATTACCTTAATAAGAGCCCTGCTTATTGGTCTGTAGGTTCGAGGCTGCAATGATAAAACATAAACATCCTTACCGGTAAACAGGTATAATAGCTTTGCTCTGATAAAAGAAAAAAAAGTGGCTGAGGCTTCAGGGATGTATAATATACTATTGTCATTATATTGGCTTATATCTTTAAAAAAACTTAAATTTAAAAGTAACTTGTTGAGATAATAATGATTGTCTACGAACTCAAACGATGAGTCCCCATTAATGGACACTACGGTAGCATTAGCATTATAAGTCTTGAGTTGTTTTAAAAAATTATACGTTGTAACTTTAGCTCCTTCGTCAATCGGCCGTCTTAATAGGTCTGTTACAACTATCATCGTTATATTCTAATTGGAGACATGTGCTGACAGCACCTTCTCTCTATCTTTAATGAAACCGTCCATTATTCTTTGTGCAGGCCCAATAATGAACCTCAAATCTATCTACAATCCAGTTTTCCTCTAATTTCTGAATGAGATCAGAGTACCAACCTAATTTTCTGGCGGAAAAAACAATCCTTTTGTTAACGGTCTTCTTCATAGATGTAATGTCCTCTGATAATAGTACACATACACACCTTACCTAATCTCACCCCACCTGGTATAACTTTCCATTTTAAATAAAAGCATTACCATTACAATCTCCTGTAACGCCTTTTGGACTATCCACAATTCTGTCCATAGAAATCAAAAGCATTAATGGCCAATAAAGAAAGAAGGAATGAAACATAGATGATGTAGTAACATTACAAAAAGAAAGGACGAGATTAAATATCAAAGCACAAAGTATCGCTATACCAAAATTATACATCATTTCATTCTTTTTATATTTCTTTAAGAATCTAAAACACTCCTTAAAAGATATTATTAAAATGCCTATACCTATAATTACACCAACTATTCCGTAACGATATAACCATTCTAAAATGAGATTATGAGGCGTAACTACTGGAATCATTCTAGTTGAAGTAATATTCCCCGTTTTTACTGGCCAGGCCTCATAATCCGCAGTGATATTTTCTCCTAACGGAACTCCCATCCACGGATTCCTTTTACCTCTTTCAATAATTTTAAAGATATTGCTCCATCTTCCCTGGTATGTACCTTGCTTAGTATCAAATGTAGTAGAGGCCCTCTCAATGCTTTCGGTAATAATTGACGAATTAGCGTAAAAAACCACTGCCAAAGCAAAACATAAAACCACCCCTACTATAAATAATTCATTGGCTATTTTCTTTAGACCTCTGTAATAACTCCACATGAAGATAGAAGCAAGGAATGCTATAAATGCACTCCTATGACCTGACAAGAACACGGTTAACACGATAAGGACTTTAATCGTTTTTGAAAATCTTGGCCTTATTATCGAAAGACAGCCATTACCCAACAACATAAAAAACATAGGCATAGTAAAATAAGCAAAACTTCCTCCCAAAATATGCAATTCATATCCTATGATATAAAATTTATATATGTGCATAAAAAATATATAGACCGCAAATAGCAACCCTATTATTAACATATGACGTATACTCTTAAGGTTATTGATAAGAATAGGTATAAATAACAACATTATATATCCACCAGAATATTTCAACAACATTCTTAAGCTACTGACTGAATATTCTCCATTAATAAAATATTTTATTACTATATAGACATATAATGATATCAGCGCCAAGACAAACGGATTGGTATTCTGCAAGCGTACCTTAACTGTTTGTCTTGTTATTATTAGATTTAATATAATTAATATACATGTAAAACTTAGTGCCAGAAAAGAAATATCAGATGGATGAATATCAATTGAACCAATAGTTATCAAGGGTTGTTTTCTTTGATACCATGTGGGCCAATAGAAAAGAAAATAGGCATATAAAAATAGGTGAATTGGTGATGCTCTGTTCAATAGATGCATATCTTATAATAGGAAGAAATATTCAATAAAGGATAATTACTATAGATTTGTGAACGGGGATCTTTCCTGATGTGTGGAAAACACCTTACCCTATCTCGATGTCTAAATATCAGTGTAAGTCGCCTGAAAAAAATGGCTCATAGCAATTATTCCTCGAAAAGCAATTTGCCCATCATATCAGCAAGTTCTTCATTGTAAAATTGTAATTTTAAACATAGTTTCTTGTCTAGCGCCTTATGCCAATATTTATCACATTTAATATCGATATTGCCTTTATACCTCATGGGGTTCCCAGCGACTAAGTGGTGGTCATGAGTATTGATCGTCATTTGTTCCCCAGGATCAGGCAAGCCGAGAAACTCAGCTATGATTTTACGCTGTTTTATCGGATTTTCACATAAATTTTCGTATCTCACTTTGATGATCGGCACATTAATCCATCTAAGAGCCTTAATCACTCGAATATAGAAGAATTTCCAGGCTTGAGCGGCTTCTAAAGGATTGTCTCCACGCTTAACTGCTGATGCAGCAATGCCTCTCACATCACGAATAAGCAAAATCAAGGAAACGTCAGATTTACGCACCGAATGTAATAGATGCACTCTACTGAAATCCTTAGATGAATCTACTACATATTCTGCTCCGCGGACTTTTGTGATGGCATCAAAAAGGAGCCAATTATTATGGACAATGTTTTTACATGATAATCCCAGTATATGTGAAGCAAATCGCAAATATTTTCGCTGTATGAGTCTGACATATAGACCTAAGATCATCCTGTCTAAAGGTTGTTTTTTGCCATTATACTGATGCGGCCTTAGTAAGGCAATGCGAAACTTATATGGATTTTTATATAAATCAAAGCCTACGCGATTATTTAAATAATTTATTACACTATTCCATTCCGGACATTCGTAAAAGCTCTTAAGGCAACTACAGACATCCTCTTTAGCCGCATTAGGATCAGATTCGCCGCGTCGAAAAATCTGCCATGGCAAGTAAGTACATTCACCAGTGGAAATCACTCGCGGTATTGTACCAATAACAATATCCAGAAGGGTGGATCCTGAATGACCTACTGAAACTATATAGACTAATTTGGCCATAGAATTCCTTTTATTCAATCATCTTCTTTCATGCTCAAATCTTGCAGAAATATCATCTTTTATCATCTATTTTCAATATGTCTAACAGTGTCAACAAAATAATGCTTCGACCGTATCCCACGCAAGAAGAAAACCATGACCTTTACACACTGACACCGAGGGTGTTCTGAAGTTCTTGTAACCGCCCCAAAACATTGAATATCGAATATTGAACAAGGAACCGCAGAATTACGAAAGGGTCATTTCGACATTCCTTATAGAGATTAACATGGCCAACAGGCAACAATCGCCGCATATTACCTCGGCGATTATTTTTTCAAAATTGCTTTTTAGCCGCAAGGCATACCTTGGTTATAGAGAAAAAGGCGCGTCATTGTTATACTATACGATCCTCAATTTCTTGGCACGCCTGCGGCTTGATTGAGGATATTCATCGGAATTCAATTCAAGATTGTAGACAAGTAAAAAGAAGAGGCGAATCCGGGATATAGACTATTTCAAATTCCGAATCCACCTCATATTTTTAGCTGAATCATAATATGGGAGTCACTTTAACATTTTCAGGAGGCGATATTACGGTCTCATTATATTCATAAGCCCCAAGACTTGGATGTGACTTATAAAAAGGGTTCCCTGCAAAATCATAAGTTAAAGGAACGGGTACGCCTGCCCCTATGGCTGGGGAATCACTGCTGCGCAGTTTATAAGCATCAGCCCCTGTTCCGCCTACGAATTTTGGATCCAGGACAACAGTATTTTGTGCAGAATCTCGCAACCAGGAATTATGTTGGTTTCCATAAAACAGATTATTTTTGATTGTATTATTGCTATAAGTACTTCCATCTCTTATAAGAGTTCTAGCTGCATACCACCCACCCCCAATAACAATGTTATTTGCTACTTCTGTATTTTTTAATGTAGAACCATCAGACGCATCAAGTTTAATTCCTGTGCCTATTAATCTACTATCATCATTCCCTTTTGCTACTACATTATTATATATCTTAAAACCATCAAAAATACTTTTGGCCTCAAAAGCCGTTACACCAATTCCAAACTGAGAAGCTCCTACACATATATTATTACTTATAACTACATCATTCAATGTCATCCAGAAATTTACTAAACCTGCATTCCCCACTGATATGGCAGTAGGATGACTCCCTTCAATATAATTTCCATCGATCTTACCATAAGATTGAAAGGTAAATTCCACACCCAAAGATCTGCATGCGCCATTAAGATAAGGATGGTGGATAATAGTATTGTTACGTACCTCAGTTTCTTTGCCATATGTAATAGAAAGCGCAATGTTATCAAAGGTATTATTATAAACCTCACAACCTCCTCTATGCCCCCAAGTCTCAAAACCAAAATTATGCGTATGTGCTCTCCGTTTCATACGCATATCATTGCTGTAAAAATCAACATTCCACAGAAGCGCAGTACAGCTTCCCAAACCTCTAATGCAATGATCTCCTATTTTGGAATTATCTAAAAGATTATGATGTATATTTGAATCCTTTACATTCCAAAAATTCAGTTGCCCATAACCTCTTCCCGGCGTGGGAACATCATAATCCCAATCGAGACCACAACTGATAACAGCGTTGTGATCAAACTCAAAACGTTCTACTGGATTGCCAGGCCAAGGATGGGGAGTTGTAAGAAAATTGGAATCATCTCCAGGAGGTCCAGGATCATGAGGCCAGTAATCTCTCAATCGACATTGTTTACCATCTTGAGTAGATTCTATAAATATACCCCCACCATACGTAACTCTACCAAAATCCTTTATTGTACAGTGATGAATCCGTACATCATTTCTGTTTCTCACAAAAACGCCCCTGCCAGCATTGCCGCCTCCATCTACATCTCCATCTAAGGTAATATATGAGACAGATTGATTACCGGATGAACCAGGATTAGGGCTTGAAAGTTGAAAAAATGGCTGGCCGATCCCTAAACGATCTGTAGGTCTGATTATGACCTTGGATGCGTCCTGTGAAATAGAGCTAATGGAAACCCCCTGCGGGACTTTGATGAGATTTTCTTTGTAAATTCCATCTGCCAGGCCAACTGTCTGTCCAGATGAAGCCCTCAAAACAGCATGAGCCAGCGTGTGATAGGGAGAGTTTTCTGAGCCGTCGCCGTACGTGTCGGACCCTGTTTTGGCTACGAATACATCAATATTGGCCACTGGAGCCGCGAATGATGTAGCTACTAAAGAAAGTAAAAATAACAATGAAAAGAAACATTTTTTTTTCATTTTGACCTCCATTAAGATTAGTAATGATTAGGAATCAAATAAATTCAGTAAGCGTTATGCGTTTTGACAAGCATAATCTATGCCAATAAAAGTAGATGTTATGTATAATTTTATTCAAATGTATAAAACCACGTCCTTTGGGTGTGGTCAGAGTTCAACGGCTCTGCCAGTTGAACAGGTAACTTGTTGAAAATTATAGCAGTCTAATAATGGAGGCGGCCTAGTAAATAGACTGATTTAAG
>Ga0209121_10003363_pt1 | contig 15557 bp, 15 predicted proteins | sample Cruoilmetagenom3_FD_187292 | JGI IMG/M metagenome (GOLD analysis project Ga0209121, IMG submission 187292) | Oil polluted marine microbial communities from Coal Oil Point, Santa Barbara, California, USA - Sample 3 (SPAdes) (version 2) | ecosystem: Environmental > Aquatic > Marine > Oil seeps ...
AGGGTCAGGATTCATTGATTTGAGTGTTGCCTGCTGATTTGCTGCTTCGAAAATGGAGCGACGGTATAAGCGATCTTTTCTGGCCGATGGAGGCGCAGATGGCGCGTCTCGAACCCTTCCTTCCGAAGTCCCACGGCAAGCCCCGGGTCGATGACAGGCGGGGGCTGAGTGGGATAGTCTTCATCAATCGCAATGACTTGCGCTGGCGCGACGCACCTTTCAGACCGACATCGAAGTCTGCAGGAATGCCGATAGCCTTGCACGTAGTCAATAAATTTCATTGGACTATTCAGGGAATTTTCGTCCGGAGCATCGCGCGGTATTTGCGCAGGGCCTTTCGCGATTTGCCCTTAGGTTTGCGCGCCGGACGCCTCTAAACATATTGGCAAGGCGTGGGATTTTTCTACCACGGAATTTCCGTCTGGCCAGAAATGAACCGATGTCCCCCAGCGGTATGCTTCACATTTTTTTTCGGGGACGGCTTTGCCCGGACGGCCTGGCGTTCAGCTCTCGTGGTCTCGACAACGACAGCACTCGGTCCGCCTCAGCGAGAACAACCGCTGGACCGTCAAACTGGCGCATTCCATGTCAAGGGATGCCAGCACCCGCGTGCCGCCGAACGCGACAGCACCCCCCTCTTGCCGAAGTCATCCCAACAGCAGCGCAATCGGCGGCTCTTGCGTTTGATTGAGAGATCTGAGTTCGAGCCCACTCAGAGGACTCTGCGACCCGAGAATGCCGTCAACGGCCAGTTCCTGGATCATGGCCCGAGGCGGACGCCGGATCGGGCAGAACTTGGCGCGCACCGCAGCGGTTGGCGCGATTTTCCCAACAGTCTGTTCGGTCGAAGAAACGCATCCAGGACGGATCGGAAAGGGGCTGAAGTCAAACGGCGGTTCTGTCCCTGGATCTGCGTTCTTGAGGGGTTGATAAACACTTCAGGACATCATGATCTTGGGGATCGGCGGCGGACGACCGATCGTAAAACTTCGTTGCCACCGTCTGATGCCGGTCGGACACCGCGGGCGGGCCTGTGGCGCGTCCGGGTCTCGATGATCCGGACCGGCTTGTATCCGAGATCATGGATCGCGATCGGCATGCCCTCGCTCCCGGTCACACCTGTGTGACCCCCGTAACGCATCGCGCTGTCGGCGGTCCATTCGCGCACAACCCGGCTCTTGCCGCGACCGTCCCATGATGGAGAGAAAAGTGTCAGCACCGAATCCGCCCATTGTGACTGCCGTTGCCCTGGACAACGCCTTCGGCTTTGGGGCCCGCTCCACACCGCGCCCAAGATCTGCGGGAAATGAGCGTCGGCGCGCCGCACCTTGGGGTGCTCGGTGCACTCGGCCGTGACGTCTCCGCCCTACAGCGGCCGCACGCGGAGCCGGTCTCGGGCGGCTCCGTTCAACCTCGAAAGGATCCAGTCATGACCGTATTGCCCCCGAAAACAAGCGTTTCCTTCTGGCTCGGCCAAGCTGCCGGCCAAACTACCGGGCAAAAATCCCGGGAGCCTGCGCGCGGCCACGAAGGCTCTGCGCACCAGGTCCGGCCCGGCCGGGGACCGGGCATGATGGGTCATGTTCTTGCGACCGCGCTAGCGCTTTCGCTTGCCACGTCCAGCGCAGTCCGTGCACAGGATGGCGGGCTTGCCCGCGCCTGGTCCAAGACCGACTTCGACCGTGTCGGTATCGACCTCGGCGAGGTGCTTTCGGGCGGCCCCGGCAAGGACGGGATCCCGGCGCTGACCGCGCCGGCTTTCCTTGCCGTAGCCGAGGAAACCGGGCTGACCCCGCGCGAGCCGGTGATGACCTATGTGCCGGACCGTGGCCGCGCCCGTGCCTACCCGATCCGCTATCTGATGTGGCACGAGATCGTGAATGACGTGGTAGACGATCGTCCGATCGCCGTGACCTTCTGCCCCTTGTGCAACACCGGCATGGTGTTTGATGCCAGGGTCGATGGCGAAACGCTTGAGTTCGGCGTCTCGGGGCTGCTGCGCAACTCCGACATGATCATGTATGACCGTCAGACCGAAAGCTGGTGGCAGCAAGCCCTGGGGGAGGCCATCGTGGGCACCCATCTCGGCCAGCAGCTCGAACAACTGCCGGCCTGGATGGAAAGCTGGGATACGTTTCGAACCGCCCACCCGGACGGGCTGGTAATGGCAGAGCCGGATGCGCCCCGCGACTATGGGCTCAACCCCTACAAGGGCTATGACACCAGCGCACGTCCCTTCCTCTACGCGGGCGAGGACCCGCCCCACGGCATCGACCCGCTCGCCCGCGTGCTGCGTGTGGGTGACCGGGCCTGGCCGCTCGAACGGATCGCGCGCCTGGGGCGGATCGAGGAAGCCGACGTGGTGATCTCCTGGACCGAAGGCCAGGCTTCGGCGCTCGATACGGCAGACATCGGCAGCGGGCGCGACGTAGGCAACATCCGTGTGCGCGACGGCGCCGGGGCCGATGTTGCGCATGATCTGCCCTTCGCCTTCGCCTTTCATGCGTTTCACCCCGACGGGATCTGGATGCTGGGAGAATAGTTGGCATCCGCCCCAACCTTCCAGCCCTCCGACCTGCCAGCCGTCCGGAGGGCGATGAGCAAATCCTTGAGGAGGTCACCGTGATCGGTTGCCAGCCATGCCTCGCCGCGCCCGGCCCCGCCCCAGCGGGTCCGGCGAACCCCCGCAAGCAGGGCGTCGAGCGCAGGGCCGCCCGTCGCGGTGCGCGCCCTGTGCCTCGGTTGATGGAAGCCGCGACTGTCGCGGCGGGGGCCTGAGCATGCCGGCGCCCAGGCGCATTGCGCTTCTCGTCACGGCCGCGCGGGTGAGTTTCGCCGCCGTGCTGCTGCCGTGGTTCTGGATCGGCGCGGTGTCGAAACTGGCCGGGCACACGCTGTCTGTCGGTCCGGCGGCCGGTCCCTGGCCGCTCAACCTCAGGGCATTTCACGCCTTCGTGCCGCGGGTCATGGACAGCGCGGCGGCACCGGGCACCGCGGCCGTGATTTACGTCTGGATCATGACACTGGCTGAGTTGGTGCTGCCACCGATGGTCGCAGTCGGGCTGTTCGCACGCTGGTCGGCGACACTCCTGATCGGGCAAATGGTGCTGGGCTGGGGGCTGGCCATGCGGCCAGGCCAGGCCGGCGCGCTGTTCGATCCGCGCCCCTACGACGCGGTGCCCGACCAGCTTCTGCTCTGGTCGGCGTTGATCCTGCCGATTGCGCTGTTCGGGCCGGCCCCTTGTCGCTCGATGCGGTCCTGGCCCGTCTGCCCCGCTGCGCCTGAGCGCTCCGGCAGGGCGCGGCTAGACGACGCCCGGGAATCCTGCATCGAAACACCGCTTGCCTGGCGGGGGCCCGGCCGCGACATCGCGTGGCGACTGCCCGGTGGCGATCACGCAGACGTCAGGCCAACGGCCGGGCAAATCCGAGCCATCCCTGTAACACCCGGCGCTTCGCGCAGTCAGACCGGGTAAGCGTCTGTTTCCCGGGGCGCCGATCTCGAACGACCAAAGGGCGGACATGTGAAGAAAAAGATCTTGTTTGTGGCACTGCTGGCGGTGATCGTTGCCGGTTACATCGCCTTCGGCGCGCACGCCGGCGATCTGGACAGCTTGCGTTCGGCGCTCGCCCGGCTCGAAAGCTGGCGCGAAGCCAACGCGCAAGCGCTCGCGGCGCTCTTTTTCGCGGGCTATGTCGCCGTCACCGCGCTGTCGCTGCCGCTGGCCACCGTGATGACCCTTGGCGCAGGCGCGTTATTCGGCTTCTGGCTCGGGTTGGCCATCGTCTCCTTCGCCTCGACCATCGGCGCGACGCTGGCGTTTCTTGCAGCCCGCACCCTGATGCGCGCGCAGGTGAGGGACCGGCTCGGCCACCGGGCGCGCACAGTCGATGCGGGCCTTGCACGCGACGGCGCTTTCTATCTGTTCACCCTGCGGCTCATCCCGGTCATTCCGTTCTTCGCGGTGAACCTGCTGATGGGGCTGACCGCGATCCCCGCGCGCCGCTTCTACCTCGTCAGCCAGGCCGGGATGCTGGCGGGCACCGCGGTCTACGTCAACGCCGGCACCAGGCTCGCAGAGATCGACAGCCTCTCCGGCATCGTCTCGCCGACGCTGGTTTTTTCTTTCGCCCTTCTGGGCCTCTTTCCATGGATTGCACGTATGTTTGCACGATATCTCCGCCGCCGTCGCGCCTATGCCCGCTGGACCCGACCCAAGCGGTTCGACCGCAACCTCATTGTCATTGGTGGCGGCGCTGCCGGGCTGGTGGCGTCCTACGTCGGCGTGGCAACCGGGGCGAAAGTCACGCTCGTCGAAGCGCAGAAGATGGGCGGCGACTGCCTGAATTTTGGCTGCGTGCCGTCGAAGGCGCTCATTGCCAGCGCCAAGCGCGCCCATCAGGTCCGCGCGGCCGGCGGGTTCGGGCTGGAAGCAGACGCCCCCCGGGTCCGCTTCGCCGCGGTGATGGAGCGGGTGCACGATGTGATCGCGGCGATTGCGCCGCATGACAGTGTCGAGCGGTATTCCGGGCTCGGGGTCGAGGTGCTGGAGGGCTATGCGAAGATCGTCGATCCCTGGACCGTCGAAATCGCCCTGAACGACGGTGGTACGACCCGGCTCACGACCCGAGCAATCATCGTCGCCACCGGGGCGCGGCCCTTCGTCCCGCCGCTGCCGGGGATCGAGGACGCGGGCTATCTCACCTCGGATACGCTGTGGGACGCCTTGCGCGGCCGCGAAGAGGTGCCGCGCCGGATGCTGGTCCTGGGGGGCGGGCCGATCGGCTCGGAACTGGCGCAAAGTTTTGCTCGCCTCGGCGCTCAGGTGACACAAGTGGAGATGGCGCCCCGGATCATGATCCGGGAGGACGAGGAGGTCTCGGCTCTGGTGAAGGCCTCGCTCGAGCAGGACGGTGTGACGGTGCTCACCGACCACGAGGCGGTGGCCTGCGGGGTCGATGCCGGCGAAAAATGGATCGAGGTGGCGCAGGCGGGCGCGACCCGGCGCCTTGCTTTCGACGAGATGATCGTCGCCGTCGGCCGGGCGCCACGTCTCTCGGGTTTCGGGCTCGAAGAGCTCGGAATCGAGACCGGTCGTGTGGTCGACACCAACGCCTATCTCGAAACGCTCTATCCCAACATTCTCGCGGCCGGCGACGTGGCCGGACCCTACCAGTTCACCCATGCCGCCGGCCATCAGGCCTGGTTCGCCACCATCAATGCGTTGTTCGGCGACATCTGGCGGGTGAAGGCCGATACAAGGGTGATCCCCTGGGCCACCTTCGTCGACCCGGAAGTGGCCCGGGTGGGCCTGTCGGAGGCCGAGGCGCGTGAGCAGGGCATCGCCTGCGAGGTCACGCGCTACGATCTCGATGACCTCGACCGCGCCATCGCCGACGGCGCCACGACGGGCTTTGTCAAGGTGCTGACGGTGCCGGGAAAAGATCGTATTCTCGGTGTCACAATCGTCGGTGCGCAGGCCGGCGAGCTGATCGCGGAATTCGTGCTGGCGATGAAACACGGGCTCGGACTGGGCAAAGTATTGGGCACGATCCATATCTACCCGACGCGGGCGGAGGCCAACAAATACGTGGCCGGCGCCTGGCGGCGGGCGCACCTCAATCCCCGGCTCCTATCGGTCGCCGAGGGCTTTCACCGCTGGAGGCGTGGATGATCGACGCAGCCCTTCTCCCGATCCAACGCCGGGCACTGGCGCCGCTAGCGCGGGTGCTCGCCGCGCGCGGCATCCGGGCCGACCAGATCACCGTTGCGGGCTTTGTCATCGGCCTCTCCGCGATGCCGGCCTTGGCCGCCGGCAGGCCCGGCCTCGCGCTGGTCTTCATCCTCGCAAACCGGCTCCTCGACGGGCTCGACGGGGCCGTGGCGCGCCTGACCAGGCCCACCGCGCGCGGCGCCTTCCTCGACATCGCGCTCGATTTCGCCTTCTACGCCCTCGTGCCGCTCGGTTTCGCGCTGCACGATCCGGCCGGGCATGCCCTGCCCGCGGCGGTTCTCGTCGCCGCCTTCGTCGGCACCGGGTCGTCCTTTCTCGCCTTTGCGGTGATCGCGGCGCAGAAGGGGATGACGGCCGAGGCGTATCCGTCCAAGGGGGTCTACTACCTCGGTGGTCTCACCGAGGGGGCGGAGACGATCGCGTTGTTCACCGCGATGTGCCTGATGCCGCAACATTTCGCCGCTTTTGCCTATGCCTTCGCCGTCGCCTGCTGGGTGACAACCTTCAGCCGTTGGCGCATGGGCTGGACAGCTTTTGGGGCGGATGCAGAATACCCCGGCGCAGACCACCGGGTCGCGGAAAAAAGTGCCACGATGCGTAACGCCGCGGCACTTGAGACGTCTGATGTTGTGACGACACCCTGATCAGGAGTTCCCATGCGCCTCGCCCTCGCCGCCGCTCTTGCGGCCAGCCTTGCCGCCGCGCCCGGCCTTGCCGACGACTGGCAGGCCGTTCTCGATGCTGCGCGTGGACAGACCGTCTACTGGAATGCCTGGGGCGGCGACGCGCGCACCAATGCCTTCATCGACTGGGTCGGCCGGCAGGCCGAGGCACGCCACGGCGTGACGGTTCAGCAGGTCAAGCTCACCGACACGGCCGAGGCGGTCACCCGGGTCCTGTCGGAAAAAGCGGTCGGCCAGGAAACCGGCGGCAGCGTCGACATGATCTGGATCAACGGGCCGAATTTCCTTGCGATGAAAGACCAGGGGCTGTTGCACGGGCCGTTCGTCGGCAATCTGCCAAATGCCCGGTATCTCGACCTCGCTCCCGGTTCGCCCAACGTGGTCGATTTCACCGTGCCGGTGGACGGCAGGGAAAGCCCCTGGCGGCTGGCCCGGTTCGTCTTCGTCGCCGACACCGCCCGGGTCGATACCCCGCCCGCGGCTATGGCCGATTTCGTGCCTTGGGCCGAGGCGCACCCGGGCCGGATGACCCATCCCGATCCGTCCAATTTCATGGGTGCGACCTTCCTCAAACAGGCGCTTATCGAGTTGGCACCCGACCCGGAAGCGCTGCAATCTCCGGTCACCGACGCCAGCTATGAAGACGCCACCGGACCGCTCTGGGCCTGGTATGACGCGCTGAGGCCCAACCTGTGGCGCGGCGGCACCGCCTTTCCCGAAAACGAAGCGATCCAGCAACGGCTGCTCAACGACGGCGAGGTCGATATCGCGATGTCCTTCGATCCCGCCTCGACCGCCGCCGCCATCCGCGGAGGTCTTCTGCCCGAGACCGCGCGCGTCTTCGTGCCCGAGGGCGGCACCATCGGCAACGTGAGCTTCGTCGCGATCCCCTACAACGCTGCCCATCGGGCGGGCGCTTTGGTGGTCGCCAACCTGCTCATCGACCCCGCGGTGCAGGCGCACATGCAGAACATCGACGTGCTGGGGGCCTTCTCCGTGCTCGACCCGAACCGGCTCGACGACGCCGGGCGCGCCGCCTTCGCCGACCTGCCCGACGACCCGGCCCTGCCCAGCCGCGCGGCCCTCGGTCCGACCCGCCTCGAGCCACATGCGAGCTGGATGACCCAGCTCACCGCGGACTGGGCGGCGCGCTACACCAGATGAGCGCCAGGGGTGAGGGATGGGGGCTGCGCGCCGGCGTGATCGTGGTGCTGGGCGTAGGCGTGATCGGCCCGATCGCGGCGGGCCTCGCGCAAACTGCGCGGGCGGCTTTCGGCGTCATGCCGGCGATCGGCGCCACCGAGCCGGGTTTTGCCGCCTTTGCGGCGCTGTTCGCCGTGCCCGGGCTCGGCTCCGCGGTCAGGCTTACCCTCGTCACCGGGCTCGGAGCCACCGCGCTGTCGGTGATCGTCGCCCTGGGGGCGTTGCCTGCGCTTCACGGCCGGCTGTCGCGCGGGCGCGCGGCGCGCTGGCTCACGCCCTTTCTCGCCACGCCGCATGCGGCCCTTGCCATCGGCCTGGCCTTCGTGCTTGCCCCCTCGGGCTGGATCGCGCGCGCAGTCGCGCCCTTCGCCGGGTTCGACCGCCCGCCCGACATCGCCCTCGTCGGCGACCCCTGGGGGATCGCGCTGATCCTCGGGCTGATGGTCAAGGAGGTGCCGTTCCTCCTGCTGGTCGGCCTCGCGGCGCTGACCCAGATCCCGCTCACCCGACACCTCGCGACCGCGCGCGCTCTGGGCTACCCGCCGGCAGCGGCCTGGCTCAAGGTGGTGGCGCCGCAGCTCTGGCCGATGCTACGGCTGCCGGTGATGGTGGTGATGGCCTATGCGCTCTCGACCGTCGACATGGCGCTGATCCTCGGGCCCTCGACCCCGCCGGTGCTGGCGGTACTGCTCGCGCGTGCGTTCTTCGCGCCCGACACGGCCATGCTCCTGCCCGCCTCTGCCGGTGCGCTGCTGCAGGGCGCGCTGGTGGCTGGGGCTCTGGGGGCGCTCTGGCTGATCGAGCGGGTGCTGGCGCGGCTCGGGCGGGCCTGGCTGCGTCGAGGCGGGCGTGGACACGGGATCGACGGGCTGTTTGCTTTGGGGCGGTTCGTCGCCCTCGTGCTGGCGGCAATCGGTGGCCTCGCCATCCTCGCACTCCTGGCCTGGTCCTTCGCCTGGCGTTGGCCTTGGCCCGCGCCGCTTCCCGAGAGCTGGTCGCTGCGCGCCTGGATCGGGGCCGGGCCGGGGCTTGCGCGGGCCGCAGGCCAGACGCTCGCCATTGCCCTTTCGACGACCGTGCTCTCGCTCGCCCTTGCCGTGGCCTGGCTGGAAGGCGAAGACCGCGCCCGGCTGGGCCGCGCGGGCTGGGCCGAAGCACTGGTCTATCTGCCGCTCCTGGTGCCGCAGATCGCCTTTCTTTACGGGCTCAACGTCCTGTTCCTGCGGCTCGGGCTCACCGGCGGCGTGGCCGCGGTGATCTGGGCGCAGGCGCTGTTCGTCTTTCCCTATGTCATGATCGCCCTGTCGGATCCTTGGCGTGCCCTCGATCCGGCGTTGATCCGCGCCGCGGCCGCGCTCGGGGCCGGGCCGTGGCGCCGTCTCGTCGCCATCAAGCTGCCGGTGCTGATCGCCCCGCTTCTCACCGCGGCCGCCATCGGCTTGGCGGTCTCGGTGGCACAATACCTGCCGACGTTGTTCATGGGCGCGGGCCGGATCGCGACGCTCACCACCGAAGCGGTGACCCTCGCCTCGGCCTCCGACCGGCGGGTCACCGGCGTCTATGCCACCTTGCAGGCGGGAATGCCGCTCGCCGCCTTTGCCGCGGCTTTCGTGATCCCGGCGGTCCTGCATCGCAACCGTCGCGCACTCCGGGGAGGCGGCGTATGAGCCTGGATCTTGACGCTCTCTGCCCGCGGCTTGCCGGTGCGCCATTGTTCGCGCCGCTCAGCCTCGCCATCGCCCCGGGCACGGTGGCCAGCGTGATGGGCCCCTCCGGCGTGGGTAAATCTACCCTGATCGACGCCATCGCCGGGCATCTCGCTCCGGCCTTCACCCTCACCGGCAGCGTCACGCTGAATGGCGCCGACATCCTCGCCCGGCCCGCCGAATCCCGACGCGTCGGCGTCGTGTTTCAGGACGCGGTGCTGTTTCCGCACCTCTCGGTAGGCGACAACCTCGCGTTTGGATTGTCGCGCGCCGTCAAGGGGCGCGCGGCGCGGCGGGCGACGGTAGAGGCGGCCCTGGAGCAGGCCGGGCTTTCGGGATTTGCGGCGCGCGATCCGGCCAGCCTGTCGGGCGGCCAGCGCGCCCGCGCGGCGCTGATGCGCTCACTGCTCGCCGACCCCGCGGCACTTTTGCTCGACGAACCCTTTTCCAGGCTCGACACGGCCCTGCGCGACGAGATCCGCGCCTTCACCTTCGCCCGTATCCGGGCCCGTGCCATTCCCGCCCTGATGGTCAGCCACGATCCTGCCGACGCCGCGGCCGCCCGGGGCCCGACGATCCGGCTCATCCCGATAGGAGACATCACATGAAATCCATGTCCGGCTCCACCGCCCTTGCGCTCGGCGTAACGGCCCTTGTCATGGCGTTCGCAGCCCTGGGAGGCGCCGAAGCACTCGGTGCCCATCCGTGGTGGGCGGCGCGCACCGGCCTGGTCGGGGCGCCGATCGGGCTGGCGCTCTACCTCCTGGCCCGAATGGCGGGGCTCGCCCCGATCGGGCGTGCCGCTCTGGCGCTCGCCGGGCTGGCGCTCGCGCTCGCGTCAGCGGGGTTCGGCAAGAGGCGTTTCGCCGCCTCTCTCGCCGAGGATGCGCTTGCCGGCCGGTTCTGGTTTTTCGGCTGGTTCGCTGTCTTCGCCATGACCTGCATGCTGCTCCTCGCCCTGGTGAGCCTCGTGAGGCGCGGCTGAGGTTCTTGCCCATCTCAGGGTGCGATGATCGAACCCTTCGGCCAAATGCGGTTTGACGATCAGGAAATAGGGGGACAGGTCGAAATCGCGCGGCGCAAAGAGCGAATGGTGCCGGATGTGCAGGATTTCGGCGCAGGCCTGGGTCGAGCCCTCGCGCCGCCGGACCTCATGCACATCCGGCAGGATCGGGTAGCGAACCGACTGGAAGGCACGCGCGATCAGCGACGAACAGATCGCCCGGGTCGGATCGCCGGAGCCAAGGGCGAGCATCCGCCGCCGCCACCCCACCGGCACCGGCGGTGTTGGCAGGAAGTACCGCAGCAGGTCGAAAATGTTGCGCATGTCGTAGCGAAGGCCGATCCGCGCACTCATGAAGTCGATAACCCGCGCGGCATTCCTGCGCATCGAGGCCAACCGGGCGGCAGATCCTCGTATTGTGGCGGGCGTATTTCGGCAAGGGCGCAGAGACGCAGCCTTCGCCGAGATTGACCTCGACCAGCCGGTGCGGTTCATCCCGGTTCGCAGGCACGTCGAACCGGTCGCCGACATACATCGCCGAATGCGACCAGGTCGATTGCGTGAGATATTTTTTCGCGGTCGAGACCCGTTCGCGGCCTTCGACGAGGATCACGTCGCCCGGCTGCAATACCCGGCAGAGCGTGTCGAAATCCGACGGCGTGAATGGCGCGTCGCCCGTGGCGTCGGCGGTGAGCTTGCCGGCGAGACGACGGCCGAACCAATCGAGGGACCGGTGCTATGGAGAGGTGGGTTTGCCGGTCATGGTATTTGTCCTTTGCTTGCTCCCCTGTCGATGCCCAACGTGGCGCGCGCGGTACAGATCGGCGCGGCAGATATCGGCGGTGCAACGAATCTCAGGAACCCGTCCGCCGACCCGGCGCATCGTCCAGAGGGCCGCGAAGTTACCGGCGACGATGCTCAGCCAGGCAGGCAGGGCAGTCGGCGACGTTGCGGGCAGTCCGAACAGGACCAGCCCGTCATTGCCGCCGGGAATGAGGCCGGCCCCCAATCCCATGATCGTGCCTGCGCCAAGGTGACGCGCCGCCGCGCGCGGGCGGATCGGTCTCGCCCTGGCGGACCCGCGCAGCCGTGCCGACAGCGCCATCGCGCCGAAGGCGGCGGCAGAGACGGCCCAGAGCGTTCCGGGCGAGACGCAGGCGCCGAGCGGGCCGGCGTCGGCGAGGCAGATCGCGCTCGACGTGAAGGACCAGGGCCGACCGACGGCAACAAGGGCGATAAAAGACAGTGCCACCGGAAACACCGCCACGGAGAGCGGCCAATGGCGGGCGCGGTGGAGCGGCCAGGCACCGCCGCGCAGCCGTTGAAACACGCGGCGCGTTTCCCAGCCCATCCAGGCGGCGAGCGGAAGGATGACGACCCAGGGCAGATGCCGGGGCGCTGCTGGTACGTGCAGCCCGGGCAGCGCACGTGCCACCACACCGAGCCCGACCAGCCAGCCCGCCAGCGTGAACACCATCACCAGGTGCCCCTCGGCGAGACGGGACAGTGTCGAGAAGGAACAGGCGCCATTGAGCCTTGCACCGACACCGAAGACCAGACCGCCGAGCGGCGCAATCCGGCCCAAGGGCCAAACGGCGAGCGCCGGCGGCGCACCGAACACCCCCAACAGGGCGAGAACACCGGCCGTCCAGAGCGAGGCCTTGACGAACGACCCCAGGATGTGGCCGCGACCGGTGGTCATCACCTCGGCCACGGCCTTCACCGTGCAGAGCCCCGCCCGATGCGCAGACCCGCCGAGCAAGGCGCCCGCAAACAGGGCAACGACGAGCTCGGCAGGCATCGGGCGGGGCGCTCCTGGCGTCAGTATGTCAGGAAGTCGGAGGTGAATACGAGATCGTCGCCGCCGCCCTGGTGGCAAGCGATGCAGCCTTCGTCCATCCCCTTGGCGACCCGGCCGGCGAGCGCCATGCCCGCAGCGTTCTGATCAAGACTTCCGTCGGGCAGAAATTTGACCCAGAACCAGTCCTTGTTCTCCGGGTCATATCCCGCCTCGCGGCGATACATCACCGTATAGGCGCCGAGATGCGCGGCCGGGTCGGCCAGCACCGCATCGGGCTCGACCCCTTCCGGGCCGTAGTTGCGCTTCACGATGAGATCGCCTTCGTGGCCGTCGATCGTGGCGGTGGTGTAGAAGGTTTCCAACTGCATCCCGTGCGGGTCGGTACCTTCGTAGGGGGTATGGTGGATCATGCCCTCTCCGGCGAGCCGCCCGGCCCGCATCGCCTCCCAAACCAGCTGGGCGTAATCGGCGTCGGCCTGCGTGCCGAACGGCGTCTCGGCGTCCTGCGCGAAGGCCTGCGAGGCGGTGAGCGTGGCGGCAACAACGCCCGCGGCGATGACTATGTGTTTCATGGGGGTCCTCCCTTGGTGTGTCCGTGCAGGAGGGACACGTCCACGTCGCGCGCGTTTCACACGCGCCGGTCACGTTCCGGTGACCGATGCCGCGCGATCACCTCTGTGCGAGGTCACACGCTGTTTCATTGCCGCGGGTCTTGTCGGGCCCGACGCTGACGATGGGAGACGTTCATGAACAGACTTGGCCTCATCGCCGCACTCGTTGCGGCCGCCCCCGGTGCGACGGGTGCCGGTGCGCCGCTGCCCGCATCGCTGTGTGTGACCAACGCGAGCGCGCAGCGGTATCATTTCACCGTTCGCACGATCGACGCGGCGGCGCGTGTCGGCCGCGACCTCGCGCCCGGCCAGACCCTGTGCCTGGACCACGGCGGCCGCGGGGTCGTCGCCGCTTTCGAGACCGCGGCAAGTCTGGAAGGCTGCTCGCGGCTGGTGCCCGCCGGAGGAAGCGAGACGCTGATCCTCTTTGGCCGGTTTGACCGTTGCGCCTGGGGCGGCGCGGATGACTGACCGGCGCCCCGGCCCGACGGTTGCCCCTGCCGCCGCCCCCGGGGCGGTGCGGCGCAGTCTCCTGCGTATCTGCCTCATCGCCGGCCTGGCCTGGGGCTTTCACATGGTTTTTTGCTGGAGCCACGCCCTGGTGGAAACCGGCGGCGCGATGGCGGAGCTGCTGCCGGCGATGTTTGTTGGCCTGCTCACGCTCTACGTGCTGCTGATCGCATTGCCCTTCGTGCCGGGTATCGAAATCGGGATTGCGCTGCTGATGGCCGAGGGACCGCCGATCACACTCTGGGTCTACCTCGCGACCCTCCTGGGGCTGACGCTCGCCTTTGCCATAGGGGCGCTGATCCCTTCGGCGATGCTGCAACGCCTGCTTTCGGATCTGCGCCTCACAAGGCCACGCCGCATGCTTGAGCGGCTCGACCCGCTCGACGGCGACGCGCGGCTGGCGGCTCTCATCGACGCGGCACCGCGATGGCTGGGGCGGGCGACACGATTTCGCTATCTTGTGCTGGCGCTCATCGTCAACATGCCGGGCAACGCTCTGCTCGGCGGCGGCGGCGGGATCCTGTTTCTTGCCGGGTTCAGCCGTCTGTTTTCACCGATATCGACCTTTGCCACGCTGGCGCTCGCGGTGGCGCCGGTACCGCTGCTCGTCTGGGGCCTCGGGGTTTGATGCGGCGGTATGGCTGCGCTGAGGCGGGCCCGCGCGGCTATTGCGCGACGATCTCGGTTTCGACCACCGCGCCGGCGTGCAGGGTGCGATGCACCGGACATTTGTCGGCGATGTCAAGAAGCCGCGCGCGGTCGTCGGGCGACAGCGAACCGCGCACGCGGATCACCCTGCGAAACACGTCCACCTGGCTGCCTTTGCGCTCGCAGCCCTCACCGTCGGCGCGGTGGCTGCGGCCGTGGGTAACATCACAGGACAGGTGGTCGAGCCCGAACCCCTTGCGCCGGGCATACATGCGCAGCGTCATCGTTGTGCAGGCCCCAAGCGCTGCGGCAAGCAACTGGTAGGGGCTGGGGCCGAGGTCGGTGCCGCCGACGCTTGCCGGCTCGTCGGCCACGAGTTGGTGCCTGCCGCCGATTGTGACGTCCTGGCGAAAGCCCGCGGCTTCGGCTTCCGACACCCGCACCACACCCTCGGGTGCGGCCTCGGTGGCCGGCTCCTCGACCAGCGTGAGATACCGTTTCGCCCAGGCGGCAATCACCTCCGCGGCATAGTCCGCATCTTCCTCGCGGGTCAGCAAATGGTCGGCATCATCGAGCGAGACGTAGCTCTTGGGGTGCTTGGCTGCCGCGAACAACCGCGACGCGTTGTCGATCCCGACGATCTGGTCGCGGGGGGCATGCAGCACCAGCAAGGCTGCGCCGAGATTTGGCAACGCATCGTCGAGCGAGGCACCGGCGATGTCGTCGAGAAAGCTTTGGCGGATTTCGAATGTCCGCCCGGCGAGATCGACCAGGGCCGACCCCTGCGTGCGGATCTCGTCGATCTTGCCGCCGAGATTATGCGCCACATGCGCCGGGTCGGAGGGGGCACCGATGGTGACGATGGCCCGCGCCGCCCTGATCTCGGGCGCGGCCTTGATCACCGCCGCACCGCCAAGCGAATGGCCGATGATGAGCTGTGGTGCGAGCCCTTCGCCCTCCATCCAACGCGCCGCCGCGAGCAGATCGCCGACATTCGAGGAAAACCCGGTATTGGCGAACTCGCCGCCGGAATGGCCGAGCCCGGTGAAATCGAACCGGAGCACGGCGATGCCGAGCGCCGCCAGCCGGCCGGCGATCCGACGTGCTGCGGCGATGTCCTTGGAACAGGTGAAGCAATGGGCGAACAGCGCGGCGGCGCGTACCGGGCCTTCCGGGCGGTCGAGCCGCGCGGCCAACGGCGTGCCGAGCGCGCCGGTGAAGGTGATCTTTTCACTTTTCATTGCGGGGGTCCTTTCAGGTCGATGCCGCGAGACCACGGCCCACCCAGGTGTCCGGGTGGGCCGTCGGCCCTCAGGCCAGAGCAAGACGACCGGAGGCGAGCGCCTGGAACGTCGCGCCGAGCACCGCGCCGAACATGATGTGCAGCACCAGCGTCATCATCGGCGCCATCATCCCCATTGCAAGGCCGAAGAAACCAGCGCCCGCCATCGGCATGACCATGACCATGATCATCATGCCCGCCCAGGCGGCGATGCCGAACGCCACACCCTTGGCGGTGGCGCCATGGCCGAGGATCACGTCGTAGAGCAGCGCGAAGCCGCCGCCCCAGGCCAGTGTGCCGATCATGAAATGAGCCAGCCAACCCACCAGCGCCCCCGTACCCATCACTGCGCCCATCATCGCGCCCATCATCGCG
>Ga0209121_10003364_pt1 | contig 15550 bp, 14 predicted proteins | sample Cruoilmetagenom3_FD_187292 | JGI IMG/M metagenome (GOLD analysis project Ga0209121, IMG submission 187292) | Oil polluted marine microbial communities from Coal Oil Point, Santa Barbara, California, USA - Sample 3 (SPAdes) (version 2) | ecosystem: Environmental > Aquatic > Marine > Oil seeps ...
GGGTCCACCGCCACGACGATCCGGTCCAACTCCGGAACGTCGGCACGGCAACCATCCAGTGAAGCAAACGACCAGAACGCCCCCTCCACATCCGTCAAAACCTCGCCCTGCAACTCCTGCCGCCCTAACCGGGAACCGGCATATTTCGCGCTCACATACTCCAAAAAACTATCCGCCAAATTCGCCGCATTCGCTTCCGTGGGCGCAGACGTGCGAACCGTGCGAGCATCCTCCAACAAATCGGCCAGCAACCGCGATGGTCGCGGCGTTGTCGTCACCACCTGCTGCGGATGATCCCCCAACCGCAAGCCAAATTGCAACATGTCCCACGCATCCTGCCCCTGCTTCCACTTCGCCAACTCGTCACACCACGCCGCATCAAACTGCGGCCCGCGCAGGCTCTCGGGGTTCGATGCCGAATAAATCTCGGCCACCGCCCCGTTTGGCCAAACCAGCCGCTTGCGTGTTGCCTCCCAAACTGGCCGACGATCCGGGGGCGAGCACGCCAAAATTCCGGAATCCCCGAAAACCATCACCTCCCGCGCCTGCTCAATCGTCTCGCCGATCAACGCCACACGTCGACATTCCCCGACATCCCAAGGCATCGCGCCTTCAACTTTGGATCTAACCCATTCAGCCCCCGCACGGGTTTTACCCGCACCGCGACCGCCCAGAATAACCCACGTTGTCCAGTCACCTTCAGGGGCAAGTTGATGCCCCTGAAGCGCCCAGATATCAAACAACCACGGCAAACTCAGCACCGCGTTCGGGCTTAACCCATCAAGCAGCCCCTCCACTTCGTCGGGCCCCAGCGAGCTTAACAAGTCGCCCAATGACCTCCCGTCGCGCAGCTTCAAGGTCGAGAGGGCACGCCCCCTCCCCGCCGCTACGCTTTTCGTAACTTCGTTTTGCAAGATCCGCCTCGATTGTAGTTACCGCCCGCAAAGACTTCTGAAATTCCGTGAGAGAGGTGTTAACCTCCTTCACCGTCACATCACCGTCCACCTGCAGCCGTTGAACAGTTGCCTCTAAAGCAACCCTCAAAGATGCATATTGCGCTCGCGCAGATTTCAACATCTGCGCGTCCGCTTCCCGATCCTCGGGAGTTTCATTTTTCATATATGTAAGCTTTCACTGCTCCGCATGAGCAGAAACAGAAAAACGGCCCCGATCTTTCGACCGTGCCGCTTGCCCACTTCTTCCAGCTTGCCTAAAGGTATACCCTAGAGCGTTCGCAATGTCAACAACTAAACCTAAGGTTGTGCGTAATTAATTCGAAGAACGCTCACGCTCAATCTTCCGCCAAGCGGCAACATTCTTGTTATGCTGTTGTAAACTATCAGCAAATGCGTGCCCACCGGACCCATCCAACACGAAATAATAATACTTCGAAACCTCGGGATTAGCCGTAGCCAATATCGCATCCCGTCCCGGATTCGAAATCGGCGTCGGCGTCAAACCCGCAATCTGATACGTATTATAGGCCGTTTCCTTCGCCAATTCCGACTCGCGCAGCCCGCGCCGGATACGTTCCTCGCCATCCGTCAGCCCATATCGCAACGTCGCATCGGCCTGAAGCCGCATATTCGCCGCCAGCCGATTATAAAAAACCGAGGCCACCAGCCCCCACTCGCCAGCCCCGCCAGCTTCGCTTTCGACAATCGAGGCCAAAATCAACAGCTCTTCCTTGCTCGCCAATGGCAGGTCATCCGCCCGCCCTTCCCAAGCCTCGTCCAAAATCGCGATCTGCGCCTCCAGCATCCGGTCCACAACCGATTGCCGCGTGTCGCCACGCTGGAAACTATAGGTATTGGGTGCCAGCATCCCCTCGGCAGGCAGGCTCTCGATCTCACCCGTTAAGTCTTCGTTAGCATTTATCCGCGCCACGATTTCCGTAAGATACATGCCTTCGGGAATGGTTACGAAATACTGAACGCTCTTGCCCTCGACCAGAATATCCAGAATTTCATCCATCGAACTACCTGCGGGCAGCACATATTCCCCGAACTTCAGCTTGTTGTCGCGCTCTGAATACCGCGCCCCGATCCGAAACAGCTGTTCATTCGATATTGCCTTGGCGGCCAGCAAATTCTCGGAAACCGCACCCAGCGTCGCACCGCGTGCTACCTCGAAAACCAGATCCTCGGCCAAAGGCCCCTCGTCACGAAATTGCCCCTGCGCCCAGGCAACAAAGCCGCCCAGCGCCACAATCAGCAAAATCAGGAACGTAAAGGCGTTCGCAGCGATACTACGACCCATTTATCGCACTTTCCCCATAACAAGAGAGGCATTCGTGCCACCAAACCCGAAGGAATTAGATAACGCCACGTTAATCTCCCGCTTGACCGCCTTGTTTGGTGCCAAATCCAGTTCGGTATCCACCACCGGATTATCCAGATTAATAGTCGGCGGCGCAATTTGGTCCCGTATTGCAAGAATACAGAAAATCGCCTCGACAGCACCCGCTGCACCCAGCAAATGCCCGATCGCAGACTTCGTAGAAGACATCGTAGCCCCCTTCGCCGCATCGCCCATCAATCGCCCAACAGCGCCCAACTCGATCGTGTCCGCCATCGTCGAAGTCCCGTGTGCATTGATATAATCAATCGCCGAAGGCTCCACCCCGGCACGTTTCAACGCCGCCTTCATAGAACGATACCCACCATTGCCATCCGGTGCAGGTGCGGTAATATGATACGCATCACCCGACAGGCCGTAACCCAAAATCTCGGCATAAATTTTCGCTCCGCGCGCCTTGGCATGCTCGTATTCCTCAAGCACCACAACACCCGCCCCCTCGCCCATAACGAAACCGTCACGGTCATCATCATATGGCCGCGAGGCCGCCTTCGGGTCGTGCGACCGTTTCGTTGAAAGCGCCTTACAGGCATTAAATCCGGCGATCCCCAGCTCGCAAATCGGTGCCTCGGCCCCGCCAGCAATCATCACATCCGCATCGTCCAGCATGATTAACCGCGCCGCATCGCCAATCGCATGCGCACCTGTCGAACAAGCCGTAACAACCGCATGATTTGGCCCCTTGAAGCCATACCGAATGGAAACCTGCCCCGAACAAAGGTTAATCAATGTCGACGGAATAAAGAAAGGCGAGACCCGACGCGGCCCCCGCTCCTTCAATAAAACCGCCGTATCCGCGATTGTAGAAAGCCCGCCGATACCGGACCCGATCATCACGCCTGTGCGAAACTGGCTTTCCTCGTCCTTGGGCATCCAGTCTGCATCTTTAATCGCCTGATCCGCCGCTGACATCGCGTACAGAATAAACGGGTCAACCTTGCGCGCCTCTTTCGGGGCCATCCAGTCATCAGGGTTGAACGTCCCGTCTGTGCCATCCCCCAAAGGAATTTCGCAAGCGTAATCAGTCCCCAGATGCGAGGCATCAAACTTGGCAATTGTTCCCGCACCGGACTGCCCATCCAGAATACGTTCCCAGGTTTCCTCAACCCCGCAAGCCAGCGGAGTGACCATACCAAGACCTGTAACAACTACGCGCCGCATTTTGACACCTCATTCAATAAAATCCGAAGTGCTTTTACCGCATATCCCATGATGGGGGCAAGTATCGATAAGTATGCCCGCCAATTTCGGCTTATTCAATCAAGTCCGTCAAACGCAGGTGCATAAGAAACCGCCCCGGACGTCACCGGCAACCCGTCATCCTGCAACGCCAATGCCATAAAATCACCTTCGCGATCGCTGCGAAAGCACTCAAATGCAAGCCGCGCACTTCTTCAAAATCAGTCTCTAGTTCAAATCGAATCTCCATTCCTAAACATATCACCCTATGTCTGATCTAGAAAAGTTAAGAATTCCTTGCCAAAAACCCGCACTTTCCTTCAGCATTCCTTAACTCTTTTCCATGACAAATGGGGATGTAAACAGAAAGCGCCCACTATGTCTCTTGCCCTTGTTGCCCACGAAACGCCCCAGCAGGTAGCGCCTGTCGATACCCCGATCAGCAAGCAGCACAAAGCCGCGATCCTGCTAAGCGTGTTAATCAAGGCCGGTGCCACGCCAAACCTTGATGATATCGCAACAGGCCCTCTGAAAGGTATCGTTGATATCATGGCGTCTTTTGGCGAGGTTGATCGTCGTACGGTCGACCTTGTCATCCTCGAATTCCTGTCCGAGCTTCAGGATTTCGGTCTTTCCATGCGTGGGGATCTGGAAGACACGCTGGCCTCCCTGAAAGGGCATGTCAGCGACAACGCCTTGGAAAAAATCCGCAAGGCTTACGTGCGCTCCCCTTCGGTCGATGTCTGGGTGCGGGTCGCCTCGGCCGAGGCTACGCAACTGCAAAGCTGCCTTGATGACGAGCATCTGCAAGTTGCGGCCACCGTTCTGTCCAAAATCCCCTCGACCCTCGCAGCCCAAGTCCTTGGCGGGATGGAGCCCGCCCGCGCCCGTGAAACCATGCTGGCAATTATTAACAGCCGAAGTATATCGCCTGATATCATTGCGTTAATTGGACAAAGCATCAGCGAGACTATGTTTAACGAAGATGGCCCCTCGGTCTTCGCCAAAACCCCGGTGGAACGCGCGGGTGACATTATGAATTTCGCCCAAAGCGATATTCGCGATCGTCTGATGGAGGATTTCGGGCAAAACGACCCCGATACCGCAGAAAAAATCCGTAAGGTTATGTTCACTTTTGCCGACATCCCTGCTCGCGTGCAGCCACGTGACGTATCAGCCATCACGCGCACCGTCGATCCGGAAACCCTGTTACGCGCCATGAAAACTGCGCCGAGCGAAGCCGAATTCCTGCTTTCCGGTCTTTCCACGCGCATTGCCGATCAACTCCGCGAAGAACTGGCCGAAATGGACGACGTCAAGAAAAAAGACGCCGAAGCCGCGATGAACGAGCTGATCGTCGGCATTCGCCAGCTGGAATCCAGCGGTGAAATCACTCTGATTACTGAAGAGGAACCTGACTAAACGTGGCTGGATTAGTGTCTGGAGCGGGTGATGGGAATCGAACCCACGTATTCAGCTTGGAAGGCTGCTGCTCTACCATTGAGCTACACCCGCTTCGGTGGCCCTTATATGGCCGAGTCGGGCAGGAGTTCAAGGCCCCTGTAACGCCCTTAAATCATTTGTTGCCCCGAAGGGACTTTTGCACACCGTCCGAGACTGCTAAAAGGCCTCAATAAAAGTTCGGAGACACACATGAACATCGCAACCGTCATCCTCGCCGCAGGGCAAGGCAGCCGCATGAAATCAGACCTTCCAAAGGTTCTGCACAAAATCGCAGGTGCCCCGATGTTGTGGCACACCATGCAATGCGCCGCGCAGATCGAGGCGGAAAAAACCATCGTAGTTGTCGGGCATGGCGGAGAGGCGACCTCGGATGCCGCGCTTGAATATAGCGCGGACGCAAAAATCGTTTGGCAGGTGGAACAGAACGGTACGGGCCACGCGGTACAGCAGGCCAAGAACGATCTGGAAGGTTTTGAGGGTGACGTGGTCGTTCTTTATGGCGACACGCCATTCGTGAAACCGGAAACTTTGCAGAAAATGTTGGCAGCCCGCGACCGCAATTCGCTCGTCGTTCTGGGGTTCGAAGCGGCGAATCCCGGGGGCTACGGGCGTTTGCAAATGAATGGTGACAGTCTGGAAGCGATCCTAGAGGCCAAGGATTGCACACCGGAACAACTGCGAATCACATTTTGCAATTCCGGCGTCATTTGCGCCCCGGCATCTCTATTGTTTTCGCTACTGGAAGATGTCGGAAACGACAATGCCAATGGCGAGGTTTATTTAACGGATATCATCGCCATCGCCCGTGCGCGCGACCTACCCTGTACGGCGATCACCTGTTCCGAGGCCGAGACATTGGGCGTTAACTCGCGCCAAAATCTGGCGCAAGCCGAGGCGGTTTTCCAGCAAAACGCTCGCACAGCCGCCATGGAAAACGGTGTGACCCTTACCGCACCGGACACCGTGCATTTTGCCTTCGACACCCATATCGGCCGCGACACCATTATCGAGCCAAACGTGTTTTTCGGCCTTGAGGTAACCATTGAAAGCGGTGCAACCATCCGCGCCTTCAGCCACCTTGAGGGTTGCCATGTTGCGCGCAACTGCGTGGTCGGCCCATATGCCCGCCTGCGCCCGGGTGCAGAACTGGATCTAGGGGCCAAGGTCGGTAATTTCGTCGAGATCAAAGCCGCGCAGATCGAGGCAGGCGCCAAGGTCAATCACCTGTCCTACGTTGGCGATGCGCGGGTTGGCGAAGGTTCAAACATCGGAGCGGGTACGATTTTTTGCAATTACGACGGCGTTAACAAGCACCATACGGAAATCGGGAAACGGGTATTCATTGGTTCGAATTCCGCGCTGGTGGCCCCTGTCAGCATTGCGGATGACGGGTTTGTGGCCACGGGTTCGGTGGTCACGGCAGACGTACCCGAGGGCGCACTGGCAATTGCACGCGCGCGGCTGGTTATCAAACCCGGACTCGGGAAACGCATGATGGATCGGCTCAAAGCCGCCAAGGCAGCAAAGAAGTGACGCCGCTGGAAGAGATGGAAGCCCTTGCCAACCCTGAAAAAGCGGCGGAAATGGCGAAGTATCATAAGGTCGAACGCCCATATTTGGGTGTCGCGAATCCTGATATTTACGATCTATGTAAAAAATGGCGGGCGGATACGGACCTTGATGGGCGGCTGGAAATTGCCGGTACCTTGTGGGACAGCAATGTTCACGAGGCCCGCATCGCTGCCACCAAACTTCTAACGCAGGCCCGCATTCGCCCTGACAATGCGGTTTGGGCTGAAATAACGCGCTGGGTCGAAGGTTTCGATGCTTGGGCGATTGCCGATCATGCGTGTTCGGCGGGGGCTCGCCGGTTGATTGCAGATCCGACGCGGCTTGATGAGGTTGAGGCTTGGACGAAACATGAAAACATGTGGGTACGCCGCGCCGCGATGGTCATGACCTTGCCATGGACCAAGCAAAACCACCCTAACGAGGCAGATCGCGCCAGACGCGAACGCATTCTGGGCTGGGCGGAAGGTTATATCGGGGACCACGACTGGTTCATCCAGAAATCCGTCGCTTGGTGGCTTCGTAGCCTGTCGGGCCACGATCCCGACCGCGTTCGTACCTTCATAGCCGAGCATGGCGACAAGATGAAACCCTTTGCGCTGCGCGAATCCACCCGAAAGCTGGGGTAATCAGGGGTACACCACGTGCAAACCCTCAAGCGTTTCCGCATCAAGATACGGAAATTTCACACGTAACTTTTCGGCCAAATCCTTAGCCGAAATCGTTTCCCATCCAACACCGCCACGCCGTGCGGTTACGTTGCAGCCGTTCGCCGTCTGGACATACATCCCATTGGTTTTGTCGTTGATAACAGGCGCAAACCGGCCAACTTTTCTATGCCCGCCAAGGCAGTGAATAGTCACAGTTTCAGGGATAGACAGGACATTGCCCCGCTGAACAAGGGCCAGTCCAGCAGAACCACAATTGCGTGTATCCTCCCAAATTCGCAACGCCTCGTCCGAAAGCGCCACTTGATGCCCACGCGAAAACGTAATGATATTTCCTGCCTTTTCCGGCACCATATGCGCACGCAATCGCGCGATATAATCATTGGCAAGCGCGTCATCATCATCCAGACGAAAACTGGCGGTTATGGGGGCTAGCGGGTTCAGCATCTCAAATACAGAGCGTTTGAAAATCCGCTGAATATTGGCCAACGGGCGATATGCTCGCACATAAAAGTTGGGCAAATCTTGCACCAAACCCATCAGGCGATCTTGCGCCCAGTCCGGTAAATCCCGCGAGGTTATCAGCATTATGTTGAAATCCCGGTCAGTTTGGGCGGCCAGACTGGGCAGGCAAAGGTCCTCGAACAACTGAAAGCGACGTTGCAGGCGGGCGCGGTCAAATATCTGTGCCTTGCGTTCGCGATAATCCTGCCCGGACAGCGGTGGGAAAAAGTTCGATTCCCGCAGCACGATCGAAAACCGTATCATCCCGACAATCGCCGAGGGGTTCGTCGCCATCACCCGTGCTTGCCGGTTTGTCAGAAGCGTGGTCATTTACGAGGCTTCCTCGCCGCCTTTTTCAAACGCCAAAATACGATCCCCATCCACGGCTTTGGGCAAGTGATCCGGCCCTGCGAACTTTAGCGTGCCGTTGGGGCTTACGACTGCCAGAATCTCGACTTCGGGGCGGGTTTCCATGTATTGGTCAAGCGGGTATTCAACACTGATATTGGTCAGCTTGAACCCCCACCCGTCAGCGTGGTTTCTGGCAAAGTACTCAAACGGGTAGCCACGGGAAAGCGTTCGACCGCCGATAGTTACAGGCAGATCACCTTCGCGCAAGCTGCCTTCGTGCCGGTCGATCTGGAAGACGTTATTGCGCCCGAATTCAGGTGCTAAATCTGTGCAAAGCAGCGCGTTATAATCATCGTTGTCCGATACGGCCAACAGCGCACCGTATTGGTGTAGGTCGACGGAGTGTTCCGCTGCTTCGGACAGGATCTCGCCGTAGTACACCGGAATTCCCTGGTTGCGCGCATTGCGGAGTCGCCACCAGTTGCGTTCCGCGATCAGCACCGGAATTTCAGCGTCGCTAAGGGTTTTGCCCAAAGCGACGACCCAATCCGATGCCCCCGCCAGTAAAACACCGGGGGCCGAGGCCGATGTCAGGCCTAACATACGTGCGAAGGGTTTTATCGTGAAACCGTGCGCCACAACCGTGGCTGCGACCAGTAAGAACGCAAGCGGTGCCAGTAGCTGCCCGTCCTCTATACCGATGTCCACCAAGCGTGCCCCAAAAAGGCCCGAGACCGCCACGGCGACCACTCCGCGTGGGCCAATCCATGCGACGATCAGCTTTTCTTTGGGTGGTATACCTGTACCGATCAGCGAAAGAATTACGGCGGCGGGACGGGCTATAAACATGATTAACAACACGAAAACCAAGGCCCCTAGATCAAGTTGGGATAGCATCTCCCATTCCATGGAGGCCGCCAGCAGGATGAAAACACCGGAAACCAGCAAAACCGTGATATGCTCTTTAAAGCGTTTGAGCTCGCTCAGGGCTGGTAACCGGGCGTTGCCAACGACAAAGCCCATAACAGTCACGGCCAGCAATCCACTTTCGTGCAAAACGTGATCGCTAAGGGCGTAAACCGCCAAAATCAATGTGAACAGCACGGGGACTTTCATATATTCCGGCACCCAGCCGCGCGAAAAACTTTGCACTAGCGCCTTGCCTGCAAAGTATCCCATAGCGGTCGCCAGCAAAATGCCCAACACCATATGCCCGCCGATTTCCAGAATTTCGCCTTCGCCGTGCAGGACCATAACGCCCTCGAACGCCAATACGGCGGCCAATGCGCCGACAGGATCGTTTACGATTGCCTCCCAACGCAGAATTTCGGCTGGCCGTTTGGAGAGGCGGGCCTGGCGCAGTAATGGCGTAACCACAGTTGGCCCCGTAACGATCAGGATGCCACCAAATATAACCGAGGCCTCCCACCCCAAACCAGCACCGTACCGCGCCGCCAGGGTCGAGAATATCCACCCCAACGGCGCACCAAACAACACAAGGCGTTTCACAATTGGCTTAGAGTCGCGTAAAGTTTTGAATTTTAATGTAATTCCGCCTTCAAATAATATCAACGCAACGGCGATGGCGACTAATGGCCGGAATAAATCCCCGAAATCGGCCTCGGGGTTTACCCAGCCAGTGACTGGTCCCGCGAAAATACCCGCCGCCAGCATCAAAACAATTGCTGGCAATTGTAAGCGCCACGCCAGCCATTGCGCGCCGATACCAAGCGTGCCGATCAAAGCGATAAGTAAGGTGGTTTCCATGGCGTCCCAGTTTCAATTTTAGGTAACCTAACTCTGCTAAGTTATGATCGCAACGTTTCCCTCGCAACTTTTGGAAAACCCTTTCTGGGTCGCATTCAGCAGGTCATAGTTTATAGAAATCCAGGTCTCATTTGCTTTTATGCGCCTTCGCAGAATTCCACCTTTGTCCATATGTGCAAGATGGTGACAAAGAGTGGACGCGCATAAATGGGTTTTCTTTTGTAGCAGTCCGAAAGACAGGCCGGTTGCACCATGTTGGAGTAATAATTCGCAGATCATCAAGCGCCGTTTATGGCCTAAAGCGAAGAAAAAACTGGCTAAACTGGTTTGGCGTTGTGTTGGCTTCATAGTGGTGGTTCCTGTTTGGTTAAACTATTAAACCGGTTTAATGGAAGAGTACTAACAACAGATTACCTAGTGAAAACGTTGCAAGTATTCTCTTTCTGTCGAAAGACGAATATTACAACCGTTAAACTATTAAACCGGTTTAATGTTGTGGTGGCTGACGAACCCTGCCAATTAAAATTCACTTCCGCTCTTCAAGCTTATTATTAAGCTCTCGACGAAAGTTGCAGATAGGTAAGATCCCGCAAGCCACCATCCGTACCCAAATATATCATCGCATGGCGGTCAGAATCAGATCAACTAAAACTGGCCTGCATTTCGTCTCAAATACCAGACTGTGCTATAAAATTTTCAACGCGCATCTGCTATCTCCTTCATACACCGTTCACCTCATCACAACCCAAGAAATTACCCTTGTAACGCCGCGTATTGAGGTCTACTTCTAGTGTAGAAACAACAGGAACACCCATGTTACACATGCCAAAATTAGTCGACCCGTTCGCGCGGGAGGTAAATTACCTTAGGGTATCCGTAACCGACCGCTGCGATCTGCGCTGCTTCTACTGCATGTCCGAAAATATGACATTTTTACCGAAGAAAGAGCTGTTAAGCCTAAAGGAGCTAGACCGCCTCTGCACCACGTTCATCGATATGGGTGTCAGCAAACTGCGCATAACAGGCGGGGAGCCATTGGTTCGTCGTGGCATCATGACCTTCTTCGACGACATGTCCCGCCATCTGACTTCCGGCGCACTGAAAGAGTTGACGCTAACCACCAACGCCACACAATTGCAGAAGTTCGCCCAGCCGTTAAAGGACGCCGGAGTCGAACGGATCAACGTCTCGCTTGATACACTGGACGAGGAAAAGTTCGCCGCGATCACCCGCTGGGGCCGCTTCCGTCAGGTGATGGAGGGGATCGATGCCGCCGACAAGGCTGGCCTTGCAATCAAGATCAACGCCGTTGCCCTGAAAGGCACGAATGACGACGAAGTTCACAAAATGGTAGAATGGTGCGGGCAGCGCGGGTTTGACGTGACTTTCATCGAGGTAATGCCGATGGGTGACATGGGCGAATCGGACCGGCGCGATCAGTACTGGTCGTTGAAAGACGTTCGCGAAACACTAGCCGCTAACTGGACGCTAACCGACATTCCACTTAACACAGGTGGCCCTGCGAATTACGTTCGCGTTGAAGAAACCGGTGGCCGTATCGGATTTATCACGCCACTTACCCACAATTTCTGCGAAAGCTGTAATCGCGTAAGGCTTGATTGCCGTGGGCAGTTGCACATGTGTTTGGGGCAAGAGGATGATGCCAATATGCGCAAAGTTCTGCGCGATCATCCGGATGACAATCAACCGTTGCGCGATGCGATTAACATCGCGATTGCCCGTAAGCCCAAAGGCCACGATTTCGATTATTCCCGCCAGAAAATTCAGGGCGAGATGACGCGACATATGAGCCATACTGGCGGTTAAACCAACTTTTGCCACCCAAGACCGGCCTCGGTACTGCTGCGCGGATGATACTCTGCACCGATAAAGCCTTTGTATCCGATGGATTCGATATGTTTCAGAATGTGCCGGTAGTCCAACTCGCCTTCGTCTGGTTCTGCACGGCTAGGGACAGCGGCAATCTGGATGTGACCGATGACCGGCAGCGTGCTTTCCAAAAGGCGGGAAAGGTCGCCCTGCATGATTTGCAAATGGTAACAATCAAACATCAGTTTCAAATTGGGATCGTTAATTTCCACGATAAGTTTAGCCGCCTGATCTGCTGTTTGCAGGTAGTACCCGGGGGCATCAAAATGGTTCAACGGCTCGATCAGCAGCGTGATGCTGTGGCCCGCGACCCGCGCAAGTGCATAGCGCAGATTTGCGACGAAGGTCCGATGCGCGGCCTCGCCTGATGCAAAGCCTGCCATAACGTGAATGTTGCGCGCACCAATCGCCACAGCATAATCGAGCGCCTGATCTATAGCCGCCCGCGCTTGGGTTTCACAACCAACCAACGCTGACAGCCCGTTGCCCGCGCCGCGCACCGTGTTCAGGCCCAACATCGGCAGTCCGGTTTCATCGAGCGCAGCTTTCACCAACGCCGGATCGGTATCATATGGCCAGTGGCATTCCACCGCCTCGAACCCCGCTGCGGCTGCTGCACGGATGGCATCAGGCAATGACAATTCTGTCCACAAAAAACCGAGGTTGGCGGAAAAGCGGGTCATGCCTCCCACTCGATCTGCCAGAACATCAGGCGTTCCGGACCGTTTGTTTTTGGGTTCCCAAACCCTCGACCTCCAGCTCCATCACGTCGCCAGGCTGCAGGAAGCGTTGGGGTTTGCAGCCCATGCCGACGCCCTCGGGTGTACCGGTGGCGATGATGTCGCCGGGGCGTAGCTCCATGAATTGGGACATATGAGATATGATTTCAGCGACGCAGAACACCATATCGCTGGTCGACGAATCTTGCATCACATCGCCGTTCAGTCGCAGTGACAGCGACAGGTTCTGTGGGTCAGAAATTTCATCCGCCGTCACCAGATACGGACCAATGGGGCCAAAGCTGGGGGCGGATTTACCCTTGATCCACTGCCCGCCGCGTTCAATCTGAAAGGCGCGCTCGGACACGTCATTAATGGTGCAATACCCCGCCACATAGGACAGCGCGCTCTTTTCGGACACGTTGAAGGCCGTTTTGCCGATGACCACGCCCAGTTCCACTTCCCAGTCGGTTTTGGTGGCGTTGCGCGGGATCAGTACCGGATCAAACGGGCCGGAAAGCGCACTGGTGGCTTTGGAAAACAGGATGGGCTCCTTTGGAATATCCATGCCAGACTCGGCTGCGTGCTTGGCGTAATTCAGGCCGATGCAGTAGAAATTCGGGACCTCCGCCAAGCAAGAACCGATCCGTGGGTTGCCCTCAACCAGCGGCAACGCTTCGGGGTTTAATGCTTTAAGGCGGTCTATTTCGCTCAACGAGACGTTATTCCCCGCGATATCGGTTGTCGCCATCGACAGATCGCGGATATTGCCATCCACATCCAGACATCCGGGTTTTTCCTGACCTTTTGGTCCGTAACGTAGCAGTTTCATGGCTGTATCCTCTCAACTTGTTTAGCCAAGACTCGTCTAATACAGGGCAGCACGCAACAGATAATTGCGGGAAATACAGGCAAAAGGTTTCGCATGAAAATTCTGGTTACAGGTGGCAGTGGGTTTCAGGGCATAACCGGTGGAAGCGTGGCGTATTACACCGGTGATTGCCTGCAAGCCTGCCTCGACGGATATCGTTCTGTGGTTTCTTGAAGGTGGTAGCGTTAGAATATGACATATATTTTGTCTAAATTAGCTATAGTATATTGTTATAAAAGAGTTTTTGGGACTTCTGGTTAAACTATTAAACCGGTTTAATGGCGAGCTGGCCAAAAAAAACACCCTAGGCATCTGGAAGGTGATCCCCCCCTTTCCCCAACCTTTTTGCCGGATTCTGGATTTCCAGCCAACGCAGATAGGCTGAATGGTCGTTACGCGCCAGCGCAGGGTCAGCCGCCAAATCGGCAAACGCTTCGCGGGCCAACTCGGTTAGTGGCAGTTTCAAACCGTATTCTGCTGCTGCCGCCAGTGCATTATCCATGTCTTTCAACTGGATCGCAGCAGGCGCGCCGGGTACCCAGTTTCGGTCCAGCATTCGTTGCCCGTGCAAATCTAAAATTCTGGATGTTGCAAATCCGCCCATCAAAGCTTCTCGGACGGCGGCGGGATCACAGCCGCCTTCTTGCGCCAGCATTAAAGCCTCGGAAACCGCGCCTATGGTAATGCCGACAATCACCTGGTTGGCCAGTTTTGCCACCTGCCCCGCACCGTGAATACCTACATGCGTGGCGCGCCCCATCGCTGCGAACAGTGCATGCACATCGTTGAAATCGGCCGGATTTCCACCGACCATAATAGCGAGGGCCGCATCCGTAGCCCCCTTTTCGCCACCCGAAACAGGCGCATCCAGATGACGCATACCTTTGGTTTCCAGCATGCTTGCATGGTCACGCGCGATACTTGGCTCGATTGACGACATGTCGATGAACAGCGTCCCGGTTTTCGCCGCGTTCAAAGCGCCGAACAACACCTCTGTTACAACTGCACCATTCTCCAGCATGGTGATGACGGTATCCGCCCCCCTGATCGCCTCGGCAGCCGTGGGAAGAACGGTGGCCACATCCGATAAAGCCTCGGCCTTCGACGTGGTTCGATTCCAGACGCGCATGGTAAATCCAGCGGCCGCCAAATTGCGGGTCATCGGCGCACCCATGATGCCCGTTCCAAGCAAGGCTATCGTTTTCATCATAGTGTTACTCGTTCAGGGGTGCAGTGTGTACCGCAAAAAATCATCAAACGCAGGGCTTTCGAACAGACCGTTATGTCCAACCCCTGCACGAACTTCCCGCCGGACATCACGGCCAACTGCCTGCAACTCTCGCATCAGGTTTTCAGAATGCGTAACCGGAATTACCTCGTCCGCCTCGCCATGGGCAATGGTGATCGGGGCAGTCACATCTGCAAGGGCCGCGATATTGTCGTAATCCTCGCGCAATAAAGCACGCGGGAACTTTAGGCCCTGCGCAAGCGCTATATTGTATATACTGTCAAATGGAGCAAACAGCACCACCTGCGCGGCCCCATTGTCACGCGCGTAAATCGATGCCGCCCCTGTGCCGATCGAATACCCCATGACCGAAACATGCGCGTATTCCTGCGTGGCAACCCAATCAGCCAGCACCTTCAGCCCCACCTCGATCTCTTGCTTGCTGGTGGTGCGCGAGTCCCCGCCATAGCCGGGGTATTCCAGCACCAGCACATCGTACCCAAGCCTTGCCAAATGGTTCACGCCAAGGAAACGCCAGTTGCAAGCAGACCCCGCGTTACCATGGAAGAACAGCAGCAGATTCTCGTGGCCAGCAGTAGCCAGCAGCCCTTGTTCGCCCCCTTCATTCCAAATTTCAACGCCTTCGGGAAGGTTGCAATCAGCCAGCGGGCGCGTGTCCGGATAGTACAGAATTTTGCCTTGACCAAAATATGCCGCAGCCGCCGCGAGGCCGTATGTCATGACCCCCAAGAATATAAATCCACGCAATATTTTCATGCAGACAAGCATATGGCAAAACCGCAAGACTGTCTAACACGGGTTCGACAAATGGCTATCATAACAGGTGATAGCGCATTAGTTTCGACAAACATCAGAAGTTTTCAGAAGTGGTGGGCGACCCTGGAATCGAACCAGGCGTGGGTCACCCCGAGGGAGTTACAGTCCCCTGCCACACCTTGCGGCCTGACGCCCAATCACTTCT
>Ga0209121_10003365_pt1 | contig 15548 bp, 10 predicted proteins | sample Cruoilmetagenom3_FD_187292 | JGI IMG/M metagenome (GOLD analysis project Ga0209121, IMG submission 187292) | Oil polluted marine microbial communities from Coal Oil Point, Santa Barbara, California, USA - Sample 3 (SPAdes) (version 2) | ecosystem: Environmental > Aquatic > Marine > Oil seeps ...
AACACCAGATCAACTGTTGGCAATTAATGTAAATAAAGTAGATGTTAAGCTTGCCGATTTTACTAACCAGCTGTATTTGCAAACCTTATTTAGAAAAGACTTTTCATTAACATTAGGAGCAGAACATAAATACTTGAAAATTAAAACCGAAACCATACTTACAGATGCAAATCAAGAAGAAACAGCATTTGATAATAGTAATTATTTAAGCCTTTTCGGAAAATTAAAACTAGATACGTTTGATAATAAGTACTTTCCAAATGAAGGTGTTTATTTTGATGGCGATTTTCATCTATACTTGTATTCTTCAGATTTTAATGACGACTTTACAGAGTTTTCTATAGGTAAAGCAACTATTGGGTATGCCAAGAGTTTTGGTGATGAATTTACAGTGAATTTAAGTACCGAAGGTGGTTTTAAAATTGGTGAAAATAAAAACAGAACCCTAGATTTTGTAATAGGTGGTTATGGCAATAGTTTTATTAATAATTTTGAGTCGTTCTATGGGTATGATTTCTTGTCTTTAGTAGGAAACAGCTATGTAAAAGGAGTTATTAATTTAGACTACGAGTTTTATAAAAAGAACCATGTAAATTTTGCTGCAAACTACGCCAATATAGAAGACGGACTTTTTGATTCTGGCGAATGGTTTACTTCTCCAGATTATTCTGGTTACGCAGTAGGTTATGGTTTAGATACTTTTTTTGGTCCTATAGAAGCTAAATATTCTTGGTCTCCAGAAACTAAAGAGGGCATGTGGTTTTTTAATGTTGGTTTTTGGTTTTAAAAAAAATCTCAAAAATTTTCACGATATTTGTAAAGCATGTAATACCTATAACCAAAACGGAATACCTGAAAACACAGGTTAATTAGGTGTTTGTGACTATTAAAAACACAAGTAGAAACCTATGAAACCATTTTGGCAAAACATACTAATCTTTTTAAAATTTCTGCTTAAAAGAAATCCAGAGTGATAGTGCATTGTTTTATTCCGTTTTAAAAGAAGTATATAATAACTTTAAACTTTAAAAGAATGCCGTTTTATCATAAATTAGGAAAAATTCCACCAAAAAGACACACGCAATTCAGAAAACCAGATGGTAGTTTATATGCCGAACAATTATTTGGTACCATTGGTTTTGATGGTATGTCTACAAACTCTTACCACGAGCAAAGGCCAACACAGGTAAAAGAAATAAAAAAACAATATAGTGTTGCTCCAAAAATTGCAAAAGCAAACCATATACAATCTTATCGTTTTAGAGGTTTTCAAGTAAAACCAGAAACCGACTATTTAGAAAGTAGAAAAGCAGTGCTTACTAATAGCGATTGTACCATAATATTAGCAGCACCAAAACAATCTACACAAGATTATTTTTATAAAAATACAGATGCAGATGAGCTTATCTTTATTCATAAAGGAACAGGAAAACTACGTACACATCTTGGTAATTTAGATTTTAAATATGGCGATTACCTGCTTGTACCAAGAGGTGTTATTTATAAAATAGATTTCGATACCGAAGATAATAGGTTGTTTATTGTAGAGTCAAGAAGACCAATTTATACACCAAAAAGATATAGAAACTGGTTCGGGCAATTGTTAGAACATGCTCCTTTTTGCGAACGTGATTTACGTCAGCCACAAGAATTAGAAACTTATAATGAAAAAGGAGATTTTACTATTAAAGTAAAAAAACAAGATGATATTTTTGAAATGGTATACGCAACACATCCTTTTGATGTGGTAGGTTATGATGGTTATAATTATCCGTATGCATTTTCAATTCATGATTTTGAGCCTATTACAGGTCGTATTCATCAACCACCTCCAGTACATCAAACTTTTGAAACAGACGCTTTTGTAGTTTGTAGTTTTGTGCCTAGATTGTATGATTACCATCCAGATTCTATTCCTGCACCTTATAACCATAGTAATATAGATAGTGATGAGGTTTTATACTATGTAGATGGCGATTTTATGAGTAGAAATGATATAGACGCAGGACACATTTCATTGCATCCAGCAGGAATACCTCATGGTCCACATCCAGGAGCTACAGAGCGCAGTATAGGGCAAACAAAAACCGATGAGCTTGCAGTAATGGTAGATACATTTAAACCTTTAATGGTTACCGAAGAAGCAATGAAAATTGCAGATGAAGAGTATTTAAGATCCTGGTTAGAGTAATAATACAGTATATAATCTTCTCATAAAGAAAGAGGAATAAGAAATGAATCAAAATAGATTACCTGCAGATTCTTCTGCAATGACATTAGGAATTATAGCTATAGTTATTTTGTTTTTAGGATGCTGCTGTGGTTTGTTTTCTGTCGTTTCTGTAGTTTTAAGTATCATAGGTTTGGTTTCGGCCAACAAAAGCTTAAGGTTGTTTAGTGAAAATACAGAAGTGTATTCTAGTCTTAGTTATACCAATGTAAAAAACGCTAAAGTTTTAAATATTATAGCATTAGTCTTAAGCGCAATGGTAACCCTGTTATACCTTGCGTATTTTATGATTTACGGTGTATTACTTACTACCATACTCATGGATGCTTATGATGACATGGATAATGATTCTTATTATGAATGGGAAAACGATTCCTTATATTATGAAGAAGACGATATGTTTGAGATAGAGGGTGATTCTATAATTATAGACTCTATATCAATAAGAAAATATAAAGAAATAGTCAACACACAATATTAAAATATTATGGCAAAAGAAATAAAATCAGTAAACTACGGTTTAGAAAAAATATTTGAAGGAGCACAAGATTTCCTTCCGCTTTTAGGAACAGATTATGTAGAGTTTTATGTTGGTAATGCAAAACAAGCAGCACACTTTTATAAAACAGCATTTGGTTTTCAATCACATGCATACAGAGGTTTAGAAACAGGGTCTACAGACTCGGTTAGTTATGTGTTAACACAAGACAAAATAAAATTAATGCTAACCACGCCTTTAAATAGCAAATCACCAATAAACGATCATATTGTAAAACATGGTGATGGTGTAAAAATAGTAGCGCTTTGGGTAGAAGATGCAAGACAAGCGTATAAAGAAACCACATCAAGAGGTGCTAAATCTTATATGGAGCCAACTGTAGAAAAAGATGAGCATGGTGAAGTAGTAAGAGCAGGAATTTATACCTATGGTGAAACAGTGCATATGTTTGTAGAGCGTAAAAATTATAATGGTGCATTTTTACCAGGTTTCCAAAAATGGGAATCCGATTACAATCCGCCGACAGCAGGTTTAAAATACATTGATCATATGGTTGGTAATGTAGGTTGGAACCAAATGGATGTTTGGGTAAAATGGTACGAAGATGTTATGGGGTTTGAAAACTTTTTATCTTTTGATGATAAACAAATTCATACCGAATACTCTGCATTAATGAGTAAAGTAATGTCTAATGGTAACGGAAGAATTAAATTTCCAATAAACGAGCCAGCAGAAGGTAAAAAACGCTCGCAAATTGAAGAATATTTAGATTTTTACGAAGGAGCAGGAGTGCAACATATAGCAGTTGCTACAGATGATATTATTAAAACCGTTTCGCAATTAAGAGCAAACGGAGTAGAATTTTTATCTACACCACCAGAAGAATATTATAAAGCAGTACCAGGCAGATTAGAAGAATTTAGTCATGAGTTAAGAGAAGATATTGAAAAGCTAAAAGGCCTAGGTATCATGATTGATGCAGATGAAGAAGGTTACTTATTACAAATATTTACCAAACCAGTAGAAGATAGACCAACTTTGTTTTTTGAAATTATTCAAAGAATGGGAGCTAAAGGTTTTGGTGCAGGAAACTTTAAAGCCCTTTTTGAGTCTATTGAAAGAGAGCAGGCTAAAAGAGGTACACTATAACAATTATTTAACATGCAGTACATTAAAAACTCTAACAATTATACGCTTAGAGTTTTTTTTGTTTTATACTTTTGGAATAGTAATTGTAATTATTAAAACTTAATAATATTTTTTAAGAATAAAAGTTACAGATTCAATTACAACCAACTATGAAAAATATACTATTTATATTAATAACAGTTTTAGCAATAAGCAACACGTTTGCCCAGCAAGAAAGCGCTTTTCAAGAAGGAGAATGGTTTCGGTTTGAAATGAGTTATAGTGGTTTCTTTAAAGCAGGAAACGCTACGCTTGCGGTTAAAAACAGTTCGGTTAAAGGAAAACCAGTATATCACGTAGTTGGTAAAGGTTGGACAACAGGAGCCATTAAATGGTTTTTTAAAGTAAAAGATAGGTATGAAAGCTATTTTGATAAAACTACCTTATTGCCTTATAAATTTATTAGAAATATTGATGAAGGTGGTCACACTAAAGACATAGAAATAGAGTTTGATCAACAAAACAATAAAGCACATGTACACAACAAGAAGAAAAAAAAGAGAATTGTTGTAGATACTAAGCCAAATGTACAAGACATGGTTTCTATGTATTACTATTTAAGAAATAAAATAGAAATTGAAAACTTAAAACCAGGAGACGAAATACAAACAGATATGTTTTTTGATGAAGAAAACTATGGTTTTAAATTAAAGTATCTAGGGGAAGAAACTATTGAAACCGAATTTGGCGAAGTAAAAACCGTAAAATTTAGACCATATGTTATGGCAGGACGTGTCTTTAAAGAAGAAGAAAGTTTAACACTTTGGGTTTCAAAAGACAAAAATAAAGTACCTTTACGTATCAAGGCAGATCTTGCTGTAGGTTCGCTTAGAGCAGATTTAAACGCCTTTAAAGGTTTAAAACACCCTTTTAATATTATTACTAAAAATTAATGAACAAAGATATAACCAACCAACTCAAAGAAAAATTTGATAATATTGGCCAAGATTTAGAGGTACACTTACAAGGATTATTATATAGTAAACCTATAAATTATTGGGACTATATTCAAACAGATGCTTTGCTAGATTTACAAACGCAACGCTCTGTTTTACCAGATGAAATGGTGTTTATTATGTATCATCAAATTAACGAGTTGTTGTTTAAAATGATACTTTGGGAAATAGACCAAGTAGCAAAAAAGGAAGATATTGATGCTGCGTTTTTTTCTGAAAAAATTATGCGTATCAGTCGTTATTTTGATATGCTTACCTCTTCGTTTACTATCATGAAAGATGGTATGGATGTAGAGCAATACAACAAGTTTAGAAACACCTTAACTCCAGCAAGCGGATTTCAAAGTGCACAATATCGTAAAATTGAATTTGCGTCTACAGAACTTATAAATCTTATAGATAATAGATTTAGAGAAACCATAGACAGAAATACCTCTTATGAGCATGCTTTTGACCATTTATATTGGCAAGCAGCAGGAAAAGACTATAAAACTGGCAAAAAAAGCTATTTATTAACAGTTTTTGAAGAAAAATATAAAGACGAATTTCTTAGATTTGCGCAATTCTATAATACACATAATTTGTGGACAAAATTCAAAGAACTCCCAAATCATGTTAAAGAAGATCAAAAATTAATAGATGCCATGCGTCATTATGACCATACTGTAAATATTAAATGGGTTATGGCTCATTATAATACTGCAAACCACTACCTTAATATTGGTGGAAAAACAGCAGAAGCAACAGGAGGAAGTGAATGGGTAAAATACATGCATCCTAAATACCAAAGAAGAATATTTTTTCCAGAACTATGGAGCGAGCAAGAATTAAAAGATTGGGGAAAAAATGCCTAGTAGCATTTGCAACTATAAGTTTATTTTATAGCTGTAAAGACGAACCTAAAGAAGTTATTTCAGAAGAAATAGCCATTGTAGAACCAGAAGAAACCATAGAGTTTGGTTTTAACCTAGATGACTATGTGGTTAAAAGAGATACTATTCAAAAAGGAGATAGCTTTGGGCAAATATTAGAACGAAATAATATTGGCTATCCAGACATTTTTCAAATAGCAGAAGTTGCAAAAGATACTTTTGATATAAGAAAACTACAAGTTGGTAAACCTTATACACTTCTTTGTACAAAAGGTGATTCTCTTGAAAAGCCAAGATGTTTTATCTATCAACCTAATAAAGAAGAATACGTAGTCATTAATTTTCAAGACTCTATTCACGCGTATACTAGCAAAAAACCGATAACGTTTGTTGAAAAAGAAGTAGCAGGTGTTATAACTTCTAACATTTCTGAAGCATTAGACAATCAAAACGTAAGTGTGCGTTTAGCTTATAAATTAGCAGATGAAATTTATCCTTGGACTATAGATTTTAGACGTCTTCAAAAAGGAGATCGTTTTAAAGTAATTTATACAGATAAATATATTGATGATAGTATATATGCAGGTGTAGCAGATGTTAAAGCTGCTTACTTTGAGCATAATAACGAACCTTTTTATGCTTTTCAATTTGAAACCGATAGCCTAAAAGGAATTACCGATTATTTCAATGAAGAAGCCAAAAACTTACGTCGTGCCTTTTTACAAGCACCTGTTAAGTTTAGCCGTATTTCATCTCGCTACAACTTAAAAAGACGTATTGCTTATTATGGCAATAAAATTCGTCCGCATAGAGGAACCGATTTTGCAGCACCTATTGGTACGCCAATTCTTGCAACAGCAAACGGAACAGTAATAGAATCTACCAGACGTGGTGGTAATGGTAAATTTGTAAAAATAAGACACAATGCTACCTACCAAACGCAATACCTTCACATGAAAGCACAAAATGTTAAAAAAGGAGATTTTGTAAAACAAGGAGATGTTATTGGTTGGATTGGTATGACAGGAAATACAGGAGGACCTCACGTATGTTATCGTTTCTGGAAAAATGGTAAAGAAGTAGATCCTTTTAAACAAAAACTACCAGAAGCAGAACCTATTTCAGATAGTTTAAAAGCAGAATATCTAAAATTTATCAAACCGCTTAAAGGGCAGTTAGATAATATTCAATATAAAGCAGAACCTTTAGAAGATATTATAATAGATACTAATTTAATTTCATAAGAAAACAACTAGACTATGGCTATACCAAAAATGGACCCAACAAGTACTAAAGCTTGGAAAAATCTTGAAGCACATTTTAATAAAATGCAAGATGTTGAAATGAAAAATTTATTTGCTCAAGACGAAAAAAGAGCAGAAAAGTTTACCATTTCTTGGGAAGATTTTTATGTAGATTTTTCTAAAAACCGAATCACTGAAGAAACATTTAAATTGTTATTACAGTTAGCAGATGAGGTACAGTTAAAAGAAGCCATGCAAGCGTATTTTTCTGGTGAAGTTATAAACGAAACCGAAAAAAGAGAAGTGCTACACACTGCTTTAAGAGCGCCAAAAGACGCAGATATAAAAGTAGAAGGTGTTAGTGTAATGCCAGAAATATTTTCGGTAAAACAAAAAATAAAAGATTTTTCTGAAGCTGTTATTTCAGGAAATAAAAAAGGGTTTACAAACAAAGCTTTTACAGATGTTGTAAATATTGGTATTGGTGGTTCAGACCTTGGTCCTGCAATGGTAGTAGATTCATTACAGTTTTATAAAAACCAACTAACCACACATTTTGTTAGTAATGTAGATGGAGATCATGTAAATGAAGTAATTAAAAAGCTTGACCCAGAAACTACCTTGTTTGTAATTGTTTCTAAAACCTTTACAACCCAAGAAACCTTATCTAATGCAACTACAATAAAAAAATGGTTTTTAAAAAGTGCAAAACAAGAAGATATTGCTAAGCATTTTGTGGCAGTTTCTACTAATCTAGAAAAGGTTCAAGATTTTGGTGTAGATGCCAATAATATTTTTCCAATGTGGAACTGGGTTGGAGGTCGTTTTTCACTTTGGAGTGCTGTTGGCTTAACCATAAGCTTAGCAGTAGGAAATGAAAATTTTGAAAAACTACTTCTAGGTGCTAATAAAATGGATACCCATTTTAAAACCGAAGATTTTAAAAGTAATATTCCGGTTGTACTAGCATTAATTAGTGTTTGGTATAATAACTTTTTTAATGCAGAAAGTGAAGCTGTTATTCCGTATTCACAATACCTAAACCAATTTGCTACCTATTTACAACAAGGTATTATGGAGAGCAACGGGAAAAGTGTAGACAGAAACGGAAAACCAGTAAGCTACCAAACAGGTACTATTATTTGGGGTGAACCAGGAACCAATGCACAACATGCATTTTTTCAGCTAATACACCAAGGAACAAAATTAATACCAGCAGATTTTATAGGTTTTGCAGAGTCTTTACATGGTAATAAAGAGCATCAAGACAAATTAATGTCTAACTTCTTTGCACAAACAGAAGCGCTTTTAAACGGAAAAGACGCAAACCAAGTAATAGCAGAAGGTACCGAAGAAACACTAGTTCCTTTTAAAGTGTTTGCAGGTAATAAGCCAACCAATACTATTTTTATCAATAAACTATCACCAGAAAGTTTAGGAAAACTTATTGCTATGTATGAGCATAAGATATTTGTTCAAGGTGTAATCTGGAATATATTTAGTTATGATCAGTTTGGTGTAGAGCTTGGTAAGCAACTTGCTGGAAAAATATTAAAAGAGTTTGAAAAAGATAGTTTTACTAATCATGACTCTTCTACCTTAAATTTGTTAAAGCATTATAAAAATTTAACAAAATAATTGTTAAAAAGATTGTTTATAGCTTTTTTATACTCAAAATAAACACTTTAACAATTTTTATTAAATTGAGGGTTGAAAAATTTGTTAACGTTTAGTTAATGTTAAACCATTAATTAGATGTAATTTTGCAAAAAATTAAACCAATCTTATTTAATAAAATGAAAAAAATTTCAAGATTTTTATTTTTACTAGTAGCTTTCGTTACTACAGGAGCAATGGCACAAAGTACAGTTACAGGTACTATTATTGATGCCGAAATGAACGCGCCACTTCCGGCAGCGAACATTATAGAGAAAGGAACTGCAAATGGAGCGTCGTCAGATTTTGATGGTAATTTCAAAATTACAACGCAAGCAAACTCAGGAGAGGTTGTTATTTCTTATGTAGGGTACACAACAGTAACATTAAAATTTAATGGTAACACTAACTTAGGTAATATTACTTTAACTAGTGATAACTCATTAGAAGAGGTTGTTGTTATGGGGTCTGGAGTTATTGATTTAGCTGGTGATAGAAATACACCTGTTGCTGTATCTACAATTAAAGCCGCAGAAATTCAACAAAAGATAGGAACACAAGATGTTACTGCTACTTTAGTAAATACACCATCTGTATATGTTTCTGGACAAGCTGGAGGTTTTGGAGATACAAACATGCGTGTTCGTGGTTTTGACCAAGATAACACAGCATTCTTATTAAATGGGCAACCAATTAATGGTATGGAAGACGGTAAAATGTACTGGTCTAACTGGTCTGGTATTTCTGATATAGCAAGTGCTGTTCAAATTCAAAGAGGATTAGGTTCTTCTAAATTAGCAATTTCTTCTGTTGGTGGTACGGTAAACTTTGTTACTAAAGCTACAGACAAAAGAGAAGGTGGTTTTGTTGCTTTATCAACAGGGTATAACAATTACTTAAAAACTGCTGCTGGTTATAGCACAGGAATGAACGAAAAAGGATTCGGAGCTACAATAATGATGTCGCACTGGCAAGGTGATGGATATAACTTTGGAACTAAAGGAGAAGGACAAACTTATTTCATTTCTTTTGGTTATAAAGTAAATGATAAGCACAACTTAAACTTTTTAGTTACAGGTGCACCACAACAACATGATCAAAACTACAGAAAGAGAATTTCTGATTACTTAGAGTACGGAAAAAAATACAACTATAACTATGGGTACCGTAATGGTGAGTACTTAAGTTTAAGAACAAACTTTTACCACAAACCAGTTGCTAACTTAAACTGGGATTGGAATATCAATGACAAATCTAACTTATCTACTGTAGTTTATGCTTCATGGGGACGTGGAGGAGGAACTGGTGGTTATGGAGCTTATACTGCTTCTACTGACACTGGTTTAGTAGATTGGGATGCTACTATAGCTGCTAATCAAGATGTGACTGATGGTATTGGTAGTGGTAGTACTTATACAGGTTCTGCAATTAGAGCTTCAATGAATAATCACGCATGGTACGGTTTAGTAACTAACTATGAAAATGAATTATCTGATAACCTTACCTTAAATGTAGGTGCAGATTTACGTACTTATAAAGGAACTCACTTTAGACAATTAGTAGATTTATTAGGCTTAAATGGATTTGATGAAGGGCAAATTAGCGCTCAGTATCCAGATGACTATGTTGTTTCTAATACTTATAGTATTAACCCTTGGTCTACGTTATTTAACTTTGCTGATGAAGAGGATAGAATTGATTACGATTATGATGAGCGTATTAACTATGGTGGTTTATTTGGTCAGTTAGAGTATGCAACAGATAGTTTCTCTGCATTTTTTCAAGGTGCTGTATCTACTCAATCTCACGTAAGATGGGATAGATTTAACTATGATGAAGCTAATGAAGAATCTGAAACTGTAAACAATACAGGTTTTAATGTTAAAGCAGGTGCTAGTTATTCTTTAAATGAAAATAATAAAGTATATGCAAATGGAGGTTACTACTCACGTCAACCTTACCATGATAATATTTACTTAAACTATACAAATGACGTTAACCCATTAACGGAAAACGAAAAGATTTTTGGTATTGAAGTAGGTTACCAATATACATCTTCTGTATTCTCTGCATCTTTAGATTTATATAGAACATCATGGAAAGATCGTGTAGAGTCTTCTTCTTACACTGATGACGTAACTAATGCTTTATTATTTGAAACAGATGAAGGAGTTGAGCAATTACACTCTGGAGCAGAGCTTCAATTACAATATAAGCCAATCAATTCTTTAAGAATTAAAGGTTTTGCTTCTGTTGGTAACTGGGAGTATGTTGGTGATGCACAAACAACAACAAGAAACGAAAACCTAGAAACATTATCTGTTGAGATGGATGATGTAGATGGTGGTAAAGTTGGTGGTGCTGCACAAACAACATTTGGTTTAGGTGCAGATTTTGAAATAGTGGAAAGATTCTCTATTGATGCTGACTACAGATTCTATGATAACTTATATGCTGATGTTGGAGCAATTAAAGAAAACTTAGAGTTGCCAAACTACAGTTTAGTAGATATGGGATTATCTTACAAAATGTTAGTTGGTAAAGACAAAACAAATTCTGTAAACTTCAGATTTAACATTAACAACTTATTAGACGAAGAATATTTCTCTCAATCTAGTACAGCAATTCAAGCAGAAGCTGGAGATGCTACTTACTTAGGAGTTAATCAAAATAACCAAGTGTACTTTGGAAACGGAAGAACTTGGAACTTCGGAATTAGATTTAAATTCTAATTTGTAAAAATTATTGGTTTAAAAACCTCTTCATTAATTTGAAGAGGTTTTTTTATGCTTAATAATTACTACATTTGTTTTTAAACTAATTAAACATAAATTATATGTACAGTATTGTAAAAAACCTTCATTCTTATTGGGCTTATTTGGTCCTTATTATTTTAATACTAGCAGTAGTAAATAGCCTAATTAAAACGTTTAGTGATAAAGAGTATGAAGCTAAAGATTTTAGAATAGCATTGTTTACACTTATCGTTACACATATTCAATTATTAATAGGTTTGGTATTGTATTTTACTTCACCAAATGGTGTGCAAAACATTGTTAATAATGGTATGGGAGGATTATCTTCTTTTGCAAGACTTCTTGCTGTAGAGCATCCTTTTGTAGGTGTTTTAGCAATAACTTTTATTACTATTGGGTACTCTAAACACAAAAAGAAATTAACGTCTAAACCAAAACATAAAACCATAGCTATATTTTACACTATTGGCTTACTATTGGTTTTAACCAGAATACCTTGGAGTGTTTGGTTAGGTTAAAAGCGTTTGTTGTTTAAACATCAAGAAAAGAATTGTTAAACAAAGATTCTTTTGCTTGGTTTAAATGCTATTATATTAAAAAAGGCTTCCAGTAAGGAAGCCTTTTTTAGTGTTATAATGTAATGCTTTATGCACTATAATATTTGTTCTTTCTTTTTGTTTGAAAGCGTGTTGTATTCCGTTTAATAAACACACAGAATGCACTGTTAAGTATTATTCGGTAATTTCTTTAATAAGATAGGTGTATACAGGAAAATGATCACTATAACCATTTGTAAATCCTCCATCAGCAAAACTACGCTTTGGGTATCCTTTATATCTTCCGTGTTTGTTTACTAAATAGTTTTTGTTAAAAATACCTGCTTTATACAATCTAAAAGAAGAGTAGTCTTTTTCTAATAATGGTTGTGTAACCATAATTTGATCAAATAAACTCCAAGCATCTCTGTATGCTGTAGTACCTAAACCTTCTTTTTTATACATGTTAGTGTATGGGTTGTAAAGACCTTTAAAACCAACTTTCTTTTTGTTGCTTTCTGCTTTTAAAACATCTGTAACACTAGCGTTGGTTGGGTCATCATTTAAATCTCCCATAATAAAAACCTTTGCGTAAGGATCTATAGATTGTAAAGAATCTAATAATCTCTTGGTAAGTTTCGCTGCAGCAACACGTTTTGGTCTACTTTTAGCTTCTCCACCACTTCTTGAAGGCCAGTGGTTAACAATTACATGAATCATTTCACCTTCTAATTTACCACTTACTAATAATTGGTCTCTAGTATAAATTCTTTTGTTAGAGCTGTCATCAAAAATTTTTAATTCATGACTACTTGTAGATAAAGGAGTAAAAAATTTCTTTTGGTATAAAAGCGCAACATCAATACTTCTTACGTCTGGTGAGTTGTAGTGCACAATACCATAGTCTTGATGAATTAAGGAAGAGTCGTTTACTATATCTTCAAGTACTTCTCTGTTTTCAACTTCACTAACTCCTAATAGTACAGGAGAGTTGTGTGTTACGTCTTTACCTACTTCAGAAATTACTCCAGCCATGTTTTTAACTTTCTGAAGATATACTTCAGATCGTTTGGTTTTCATTTCCATTATAGGACTTCTTTCATCAAACTTCGTTTTGTCATTAATAGTATCAAATAGGTTTTCTAGATTGTAAAATCCTACAGTATGGACTTTAAATTTCTTTTTTTCTTGAGCTTGTGCAGATAATAGCACTGTTAAACACAGTGTAGTAAGCCAGAATTTTAAATTTTTCATGAATGCAAATGTTATGTTATAGTTATGTTAATACAAAACTCCTGCCAAATGTAAATATTTATTATAAAAAATGTAAATTTGCGTGCTTTAAATAATATTTATTTAATGTATTAAAAGTTTACTAACTATAAATTTAAGTATGCAAAAAAGATTATTAATTCTTTTCTTCGGAATTTTATCAGGCTTTACCATGGTTGCGCAGCAAACAATGGTAACAGGAAGTGTTAAACAACCAATTTCTCAAGAGCCTATTTCAGATGTTACTGTAACTATTGAAGAAACAAATCAATCTACTCAAACAAATGAGCTAGGAGTGTTTTCGTTTAGCAGTAACTTGCCATTAGGCGAACAAGTTTTAAAATTAACTAAAGATGGTTACGTTCCTCAACGTTACCCAATTGTAGTTAATGAAGGACAAACATTAACCATAAACGATATGGTAATGGAAAGAGACCTTGCTGGAAATGATTTATTTACCATCGCACTTTCTGATGATGAGTTAAATGATGATACTAGTGGAGCAGATAATATTTCTGGTTTACTTTCTTCTTCACAAGATGTTTTTCAACGTACAGCAGCTTTCGAGTTTAGCTCTTCTTTCTTTAAAGTAAGAGGTTTAGATTCTGACAACGGTTCTGTTTTAATTAACGGAATTGAAATGAACAAGCTTTACAATGGTAGACCACAATGGAGTAATTGGGGTGGACTAAATGATGTAATGCGTAACCAAGAGTTAACTACAGGTTTAACACCTTCAGCGTATAACTTTGGTGGTATTTTAGGAACAACAAACATCAACACTAGAGCTTCTTCTTATAGAGAAGGTGGTCGTGTAACATACTCTTCTTCTAACAGAAGTTATACTAACCGTTTAATGGCTAGTTATTCTTCTGGAGCTTTAGAAGGTGGATGGGCTTATTCTATTATGGCTGGAAGACGTTGGGGAGATGAAGGATATCAAGATGCTTCATTATATGACTCTAACTCATTCTTTGCATCTGTTGAAAAACAATTTGGCGATAAGCATAGCTTAAACTTTACATCAATCTATGCACCAAACCGTAGAGGTAAATCTTCACCAAATACACAAGAAGTATATGACCTTAAAGGTATTCAATACAACGAATATTGGGGATGGTTAGATGGTGAGAAAAGAAACTCTCGTATTAAAGAAGTAGAAGAACCAATCTTAATGTTAAACCATTACTGGGATATTTCTTCTAAAACAAAATTAAATACCAATGTTGGTTACCAATTTGGTAAATTAGGAAATAGTCGTTTAGACTATTCTGGAGGTACTAACCCAAGTCCTGCATACTACCAAGACTTACCAAGTTATTTCTTGGCAGATGATGATGGACCAGATTACGAAGGTGCATATTTAGCACAACAAAACTTTTTAGATAACGGTCAAATTGATTGGGAGTATATTCTTACAGCCAACCAAAACAATAATATAGATGCTAATGGTACTGCTCCAGCTGCATATGTATTATATGAAGATCGTGCAGATGATAAACAACTTACTGTAAATTCTATCTTAAGTTCAGAAATTAATGAAAACATTTTAGTGAATGCTTCTCTTAATTACAAGAAATTAAAATCGGAAAACTTTGGTGAAATAATCGACTTATTAGGTTCTACAGTTGGAGCTTTAAACGTAGATTCTTTTGATAACTACCAATACGATGCTCAAAATCCAGATCGTTTAGTAGGAGAAGGAGATAAATTTAGATATAACTATAATTTATTTGCTGATGTACTTTCAGGATATGCGCAAGCACAATTTAAATACAACAAAATTGACTTTTTCGTTTCTGGTAGTGTAACAAATACAACATACCAAAGAGAAGGTTTATGGCAACATAGTAGATTTGAAGATAACTCTTTAGGAAAAGGGGAAGAACTTACCTTTAATGGTTTTGGAGCTAAAGGAGGATTTACTTATAAAATAACTGGTAAACATTTAATAGATGTAAATGGTGGTTATATTACTAGAGCTCCTTCATTACGTAATACATTCTCTAACTCTAGAGAAAACGATAACGTAGTAAGAGGTATTCAAGAAGAAAAAGTAACTTCTTTTGATGCTAGTTATATTTTTAGATCTCCAATTGTAAAAGCAAAATTAACAGGATTCTATTCTACAATTAAAGATGCTAATGAAGTAGGTTTCTACTACGCAGATGGATTAAGTGGTGATGCTATTGCAGAAAATGAAACTTCGGCGTTTGTACAAGAAGTTTTAACAGGAATCAACAAAAAGAATATTGGTGTTGAATTTGGTATTGAAGCACAAGTAACACCTACTATTAAATTAAAAGCTGCAGGTTCTGTTGGTCAATATACTTATGACA
>Ga0209121_10003366_pt1 | contig 15547 bp, 14 predicted proteins | sample Cruoilmetagenom3_FD_187292 | JGI IMG/M metagenome (GOLD analysis project Ga0209121, IMG submission 187292) | Oil polluted marine microbial communities from Coal Oil Point, Santa Barbara, California, USA - Sample 3 (SPAdes) (version 2) | ecosystem: Environmental > Aquatic > Marine > Oil seeps ...
TGGAAAAGTTATTACCAATAAGATATGAAGCTACAAAGAGGGTTGTATAATTGCAAAAAATCACCGGCACCTTAATCTGGTATTACTATATTTGCCCAAGAGAAGTTTGGCTTATGTCTCATGAGCTAAATCCAGAGGAAGATAATCCATTTCTGGAAATTGGCCGTTTAATACATGAAGATTCCTACAAACGAGAGAAAAAGGAAATCTCTGTAGGGAATATGAGGATTGATTTAATAAAGAAAGCAAATGGTGAGGTAATAATAGGGGAGGTTAAAAAATCATCTCGCTTTGAAAAATCAGCGAGGATGCAGCTTGCTTTTTATCTTTACAGATTAAAAGAAAAAGGAATTAATGCTACCGGGGAGCTCCTTATTCCTAAAGAAAAAAAGAAAATTTCTGTAGAGCTTACCCTTGATGTTGAGAATGAACTTATGGAGGTTTTTAAAAAAATAAGAGAAATTATTAGTGAAGAGAAACCTCCCGAACCGGTAAAAAATAGATACTGCTCAAACTGTGCTTACAGAGAATTTTGTTGGGTATAGAAGGGCCTATCTTAGCAAGGAGAATTATAAATGTATTATGATGATATTTTTATGGAAGATATGAAGCCTGCTACCAGGATTCATGAGTATTGTAGTAAAGTTCTGGAATTTTGTGAAGAAGATCCTTACTTAAGTGAAGAGATAGAAAGGGAAAGGGAGAGATTTTTCACCCCCAGGCCAGAGATTTATTACCCAACCTCTGAGAAAAGGGAATCCGCTGAGCTTCGTTTTATAGACTATTTTCTTTTCTCTTATTCCTCCAGCCAATATAGTATGACTCCCCTTGAAGTATTTCTTTCTAAAAAGTTATCTACTTTTAACAAAAATGATAGAAAAATTTATTACGGATTTAAGTTTCATATCTACAGTGCGTTTGAAGTATTAAAAGTTGTCATTGGCTCTCACTTTATAGCTAAGGATCTACCCTCTGATAAGACTTATAAAATAAGAGAAAATAAAGGAACTTACCAACTAAAAGAGGGAGATTTCATTCTTGCCAGAATCCTTCCTTACGAGAAAGATTACGCATTGTTTCACTTAAGTTTGGCCATTCCTAAAGATGCCTCTTACCTGACAAAAAGGGAGTGGAAACGAATGTCCCCAAAAGATGAAAAAAAACTTGATCCTGTATTAATAGAGAGAATTTTATACCAGGGTGGGGAAAGGAAGATAGAGGATAATTTAGAAATAGTGGAGAAAAAACTAAGGCGTAAACTAAAAAAATATTTAGGTAAAAAGGCAATTACAATTAAACAGCTGAGAAAAAAGATAAATGAAACTACTGACCCTCTAAAGGTTCTTAAAGAGATAACAAATAAAATTGATTTTCCCAATACTAAAGAATTTATGGAGTTTCAGGAACTTTTTAATTCGTTCTGGAATCTTTCCCCTCGGGATGAATTTGGAGGAAAGTCTCCCCAGCAAAAAGAAGAAGAGAAACTTATGGGGCCAAGGGAAAAAGAACTCACTCAAGATTATATATCTTATATAAGTTCAGAAATTAATCCGCATAAATTCACTAATCAAAAGGATTTAGAAAAAGAAATAGAAAAATGTAAAAATAGATGGCTTTCAGAACCGCAGTCAGAGTTAAATTACAAAACCCCCTGGGAGGTAATTTTAGAGGAAAGAGAAAAATTGGGCAATCCCCGAGAAGATTTTTCTATTAAAGTGAAGATTGCTCCTGTGATTTCTAAACCAGAAATTAAAGCTGATTTGAATAGTATTACTTCCCGAGATACCCCTTTTGTGGAAGATGTGGAAACCTTCATCAACTATTTTGGGCAAAACAGAGTAAAACTTACTTTAAGAAACAAATGGATTCCCTTCAAGCATCTTAAAATAATAGAACAAAATTTTAAATATAAAGATAGTTTCACATTTTTAGATGAGGAAGAGAAAAGGGGAGAAGAACCCCGTAAACGCTATATCTACTTCATAGATAAAATTTGCCGGGTAGAAGGATTTGTTTATGTGGATAGAAAGAGGGAGATAAGTGTAAATGATCTCAAGATAAAAGAGTTTAATCAAAAACCTTATGGAGAAGAACTTTTTGAACTTTTCTGCATCTGGCTTGAAAAGATAGATTGGAAAGAACTTGTTATGGGGGATTTTTTAAAACCTTATTGTGAGATGTACCAAGGGCATTTTGATGCTTTTCTCTACTATTTATATCACCTCAAGATAAATAAGAAGATAACTCCCAAACAATTAGTGGATAAGCTGTATGCTTCCAGTATGAAAGATATTAAATCCCAGAAAGGTCTTATAGAAATTTTAACTATTGCTTTAGATGCTATATTCTTAGATTATCTTAAATGGCTGGGAGTAATTAAGACCCAGGAAAAAGAACTAATAGAGGGAACAGGAATATTTACCATTGATGAATTTTGGATTCCTCCAGTGGGCAAAATATTAATTAACCGATTAGTGGAATATTTTATTCAAAAAGGTAGAATTTCTAAATGAAAAAAACTATTTATGTCTTTTCTAATGGTGATCTTAAGCGCAAGCAAAATACCCTTTATTTTGAAACTGCCGAGGGAAAGAGAAAATATGTTCCCGTGGAGAATACCGGGGAGATGATGATCTTTGGAGAAGTTACTATTAATAAAAAACTGCTTGATTTTTTGAGTTAGCAAGAGATAATTCTTCATTTTTTTAATTATTACGGGTATTATTCAGGCTCTTTTTATCCCCGAGAGCACTATAATTCTGGTTATATGATTCTTAAGCAGTCTGAGTTTTATCTTGATAAGGGAAGAAGAATTAAATTAGCTAAAAAGTTTGTAGAGGGTGCAGTAAGCAATATTAAAAGAGTTCTCTCGTATTATCAGAATAGAGGTGCAGATTTATCTCTATATATAAACCAGATAAAAAGATTAGAAAGTTTAATTGCCAATCAGGAGAATATAAATGAGCTTATGGCTATTGAAGGAAATATAAGGGAAACTTATTATGATTCTTTTAGTCAGATTATAAGTGATGAAAATTTTAAATTTGAGGAAAGAACGAGAAGACCACCTCGGAATAGATTGAATGCTTTGATAAGTTTTGGTAATAGTTTGGTTTATATGGTGAGTTTAAGTGAAATTTACAAGACCCATCTTGACCCCAGGATTGGATATCTTCATACAACTAATTTCCGTAGATTTACTCTTAATCTTGATGTAGCCGAGATATTTAAACCCATACTTGCCGATAGAATAATTTTTTATCTTCTCAATAAGAAAATGATTAAGCCTTCCCATTTTATAAAAGTTTTAGGGGGAGTTTCTTTGAATGAAAAGGGGAGAAAAGTTCCTAATCTACCTATAAGGGATTGAAACCCGATGCCGATCTATACCAAAATTGCCAAATCCGCTAAAATTAGAGATGATTGGTCTAAAGGAAGTAACATTTCGGCGTGATCCCGCCCATTTATTACCAATTATTAGTGTTATAAATTTTCGTGACCACAGGACTTTGCAACAGAATATACAGAGACTTGGTCTCTGTTTTTTTGTCAAAAAACTTGACAAAGGGAGTTTGGATATGGTAGAGTTAGTTTTAATTAGATTTTTTAAAAATAAAATATAAGGAGAAAATCTATGATAGAAGAGAATAGTTTTAAAACTAATCTTGCGGCTATAAGTCCGTGGGATCAAGGAGTTCCAAAAATTAATGGTCCTTATGTATTAGGTATAGGTGTCAATTCGTCCTTTTTCTTTCCTATTTCAGCAACTGGCGAACGACCAATCAAGTATAGTGCTGAAGGGCTTCCTGATGGGTTAAGTATTGATACGGACAAGGGTATTATCACTGGTTCTGTTAAACAGCAATTTGAGACAACTATTAATATTAAAGCTTCTAATAACCCTGGGAGTAGCGAAAAAACACTTAGGATTGTCGCTGGCAAAAGGCTTGCTCTTACTCCACCAATGGGCTGGAATAGCTGGAATTGCTGGGGGCCAAAAGTAGATACTGAAAAGATTAAAGCATGTGCTGATGCTATGGTTTTATCCGGATTAGCTGCCCATGGTTATAACTATGTTAATATTGATGATGGCTGGCAAGGAAAGCGAGGCGGACAATTCAATGCTATCCAGGGCAATGAGAAATTTCCAAAGATGAAAAGTCTTTGCGATTATGTTCATAGTAAAGGACTGCGAATAGGAATCTATTCTACGCCCTGGTTAAGATCATACGCTGGTTTTATAGGGGGTTCCTCTGGAGTATGCACTGGATATGTAACTGCGAATAATAGAGAAAGAGAACACTATATTGGCAAGATTACTTATGAAAAAGAAGATGCGAGGCAGTGGGCTGTATGGGGGGTTGATTATTTAAAATATGATTGGAATCCCTGGGATGTGTCTACTGTAAAACAGATGCGTGATGCACTTTTATCCTCTGGACGTGATATAGTCTATAGTCTTTCCAATTCAGCTCCATTCCAGAATGCTGCTCAGTGGGCAGAGCTATCTAATTGTTGGCGTACCACTGGCGATATTAATGATACATGGGATAATATGTCTAATATTGGATTTTCTCAAGATCTCTGGATACCTTATGGTGGACCTGGACATTGGAATGATCCCGATATGCTTGTTGTCGGTAAATTAGGGTGGGGTAAAGTTCGTGAAAATAAGCTTACGCATAATGAACAAATTACTCATATTACAATGTGGGCTATTTTAGCTGCTCCATTACTTATTGGTTGTGATTTAACCAGGATTGATGATTTTACTATTAGTCTATTGTGTAATGAAGAAGTGTTAGCTGTTGATCAGGATCCTTCTGGAAAACAAGGACATTGCCTTCGGGAAATTCGTAAAACAGATAGCCAGGGGCAAACGATTTATCACGAAGCCATATATGTTAGGGAATTGTATGATGGGACTAAAGCGGTAGGACTATTTAATCGTGGTCCTAATCCAGAATTTTTTGAAGTTCAATGGCCAGAATTGAGTATAAAAGGTTTTAAACAAGTTCGAGATTTATGGGCTAATAAAAACCTCGGGACATTTATAGATAAATTCTCTATAGGAGTACCAGCCCATGGAGCACAGTTTATTAAAATTGGTAGATAAACTTATCTACTTTTCTACTAATTTTCAGTAAGTGTTTTTTTAAGATTTTTTATCAAGTTGAGTTTTTTGACAAATGAAACCTGATAGGATAAACTTTTATTTAGAAATAAGATCAAACAAAATAAAACTCTTGGCGGGGAGATAGAAGTGGTTGAGTCGGTAATAGAAGTAAGCAATTTAAAGAAAACTTATGGAGAGATTAAAGCTTTAAAGGGAATTAGCTTTGAAGTAAAGAAAAGAGAAGTGTTCACTTTTATTGGTCCAAACGGAGCCGGGAAAACTACAACTCTTGAGATTATAGAAGGTTTAAGAAAGAAAGACAGTGGAAAAGTACGAGTTTTTGGGGAAGATGTAGAAAAGGGGATTTCCAAAATTAGACCTAAAATCGGAGTTCAGCTCCAGCACGGAGCATTATATGAGCGTCTTACAGTAAAAGAAATTCTAAGTCTTTTTGCTAGTTTTTACAAAAAAAGAGTAAATATAGATAGCATCTTAGAAAGAGTAGCTCTCAAAGAATTAGCTCATAAATGGACAGAAACACTTAGTGGTGGTCAGCTTCAGCGTCTGCGTATTGCGGCTACTCTGGTTAATGACCCTGAGTTACTTTTTTTGGATGAACCTACTACTGGTTTAGACCCTCAATCGAGAAGATACATCTGGAGTATGATAGAAGATTTAAGAAAGGAGGGAAAAACTATTCTTCTTACCACTCATTATATGGAGGAAGCAGAAAAACTGGCAAATAGAGTAGCTATAATAGATGGAGGGAAAATTTTGGCTATGGGAACGTCGGAGGATTTAATTACTAAATGTGGTGGAGAAGCGGTGATGTATGTACGAGCAATTGATAAAAAGAAGGATTCAAAGAAGTCAGAAGAGAAGGAATATCGGATAAATTTGAAAAATTCTGGATTTGAAGCTCCTCAAACATTACAAGACTTTACAGAAAAAGGGATGGAAGTTAAATATGTAGAAATAAAGACCCCTGGTTTAGAGGATGTATTTATTAACTTAACTGGAAAGGAGTTGAGAGACTAATGCTGGTTAAATTTATTATTTACAGAATAAAGATGTTCCTCAGGGATAAACTTGCTCTTTTCTGGACAATTGTATTTCCCTTATTATTTGTTTTTATTTTCTGTGGAATATTAGGAAGAAGTGGGGAATTTAAACTTAATGTAGCTTTAGTGGTTCAGGATTCTGGGTCAATAGTAGATCAACTCGTTCAGGGTCTTGAGAAAGGAGAGATATTTAAACTTAATGAGGGATTAAGTCTTGAAGAAGCCAAGGAGGGAGTAGAAAAGGGCAGAATTGATGCAGTCTTAGTTATCCCGAAAGATTTTTCTTCTTCCCTTTTTGCTGGAGGAGCAAATCTTATAGTTTATTACGATAAAACCAGAACTCAAAATGCCCAGATTGTCAGTTCTGTTTTTCAACAGCTTGCTCTTGAAATTAGTAAAAAGACTCTGGGATTAAAGAAGTTTCCTGTGGAGGTAGATCTTGAGGGAATTGCCAGAAAAAGGAGTATAGAGAATGCCTCTTACAGTGCTTTCTTTATTCCCGGGGCTCTGACTGTAGCTCTTATGTCTATGGGACTTTTCGGAGTAGGGGGAGGTATTCCCCATGAGAGGGAGAAAGGACTTTTACGAAAACTGGCTACTACTCCACTTAAGAAACTATACTACGGTCTTGCTTTTATGTTCCAAAGTGCTATAGTAGCGTTAGTTCAGGCAATAATTATTATAGGAATAGGTGCCTTGATCTTTAAGGTTAGTTTTCTTATAAAACCTTTAGACTTAACAGTGATTCTTATTTTTGGTGGAGTTATTTTTGCTTCTCTGGGTTTTCTTATAGGTTCTATAGCAAAGACATCAAAGGCCGCAGAGGGACTAATCAATGTGTTTTACTTTCCGATGATGTTTTTATCGCCTGTGTTTTTCCCTGCCAGTCTTTTGCCTCCGGTCATACGGAAGATATCCACTGTGCTGCCCAGTACTTATTTAGTAAATGTTTTAAGAAAATCTCTTATAATGGGATCTTCTTTTGGTCAAATTTTTCCAGATTTAATAGCCCTAGGAATTTGGATTTTGGGGACAGCGCTCCTTGCTTCTTTTATCTTTCACTGGGCGGAAGAAAGGTAAAGAATATTAATGAAGGTTTTGGTAGGTTCAGAAAATCCGGTGAAGATAGAAGCGGTGAAAGAAGCCTTTTCTAAGTTCTTTAAAAAAATAGAAGTCATGGGGATTAAAGTAGAGAGCAAGGTTTCTAATCAACCCATAAATGATGAGGTCTTTAAAGGAGCAAGAAATAGAGCGATGGAGTTAAAGAAAATAAATGAGGAGAAAACATTAGGGGCTAAATTTTTCGTAGGGATTGAAGGAGGAATAATAAAACTAATTTCTCGCTGGTTTGTTTTTGGAGGGATGTGTATTGTTGATGATAAAGGAAAGATTGGTTATGGAACCTCTCCTTTTTTTGAACTCCCAGAACCTATTACTCAACATCTTCTAAATGGTATTGAACTTGGGGATGTAATAGATAAGATAACTGGTGAGCATAATACAAAACAAAAACAAGGAGCAATAGGATTTTTCACCAGGGGGATGATAGATAGAAAAACTTTTTATGTAGATGGACTAATTGTAGCTTTAATTCCTTTTATAAATGAAGATTTTTATTAATAAAGTTGTAAAATTTTTATTTTTTATCTACAAATGTAAAAGGAGTAAAAAGAAACATAAAAAATTTGACAGTGTTTAAAATTATAATATAATATAATAGAAAAATGTATGGATGTCATTTTTCTTGAGGAGATGTAATTAAAATGGCTGATACTTACAAAGTTAAAGAAGTGGCTGATAAATTAGATTGTACACCTTTGACTATTTATAGAATGATAAGGGAAGGTAAGATCCCGGCTATTAGAATAGGAAGAAATTTCAGGATACCCAGGGAAGCAATGGATAAATGGCTTAAGGAAGAGATAATAAGGCCTAAAAAGGCTTATAAATATACCTTACCCAGGAGAAAAACTAATTTTAGTAGTTATAAGATAGGAGTAAAGGGCAATTTGACCAGAAAAGAGCTTTACAGTGAGGAGCGGTAAAATCTTCCTGGATACAAATATACTGGTTTATGCAATAGATGAACTTTCGCCTTTTCACAAAAAAGCGAAAGAAGTTAGAGATAAGGCAAGTGAAGGAAAAAATTTATTGCTAAACTACCCATTAAAGAAAAGACTATAAGAAAAATGATTGATTTAGCGGAGAAGAAGGAGATAAAAAGGACAAAATATTTATGATGTCCAGATAATAGCTATAATGCTAAATAACGGAGTTAAAACAATTTACACTAATAATGATAAGAACTTTAGGAAACTTAAGGAGATAAAGGTTATTAATCCCTTCCAGGAGAAGCAAAGGTTAGATTAGAGCTCTCCTGGGAAAACAAACTATTATACAAGGAATTCAAAAATGATGTCTATTAAAAATCTTATTTTTATCATGCTCGATAGTTTTCGACAAGACCATGTTAGTATTTATAATCGTGGGAAAGCTGTTTTTACAAAGATTTCTCCCTGTCAAACACCTAATATAGATAGGTTTGCTAAAGATTGCGTAATCTTTGAGAATGTCTATCCCTGTGGGCTTCCCACTATTCCTGTCCGTTATGAGCTTATGAGTGGCCAATTCTCCTTACCTTTTAGAAAATGGATGCCTCTTAATCCAGAGGATATCACCATTGCCCAGATATTACGCCAGGAGGGATATATTTGTGGATTTATCAGCGATACCTATCACTATCGTGCTCCTAATATGAATTATCATAGAGGTTTCCATTCTTACCAATGGATACGAGGACAGGAGTATGATCCCTGGGTATCTTCATCTTCTCGTCGGGATATTAACAATTATGTTAATGAGCATTATCCAGCGGAATGGCGGGCGAGAATTAAGCAATTTCTGGCAAATACTGATAATTTTTCAGAGGAGAAACATTGGTTTCCAGCTCAAGTTGTGGAAAGAGCCATTGACTGGCTCAAAAAGAATCGTCAGCATAAACACAACTTCCTCTGGATCGATTCATTTGATCCCCATGAACCCTGGGACCCTCCTCGGAAGTTCGATACTTATACAGATCCTGATTACAAGGGGCCGCGGTTAATTATGCCTATGGGAGGTTGGGCAAACAAGTGGGCAACTCCGGAACAGGTGCAATTTATTCGTGGACTTTATGCTGGGGAGGCTGCATTTGTAGATCATTGTTTGGGTGATTTATTTGAGGCATTAAAAAATTTAGGTTATTATGAAGATTCCCTTATTATTCTTACTGCTGATCATGGGCATCCTCTGGCTGACCACGGTAAATTCTTAAAAGGAGCGGATAGATTGCATAGCGAACTTCTTAAGGTACCTTTTCTGGTGCGATTACCTGGTGGCGAAAACAGTGAACATCGGGCTAAAGCCCTGGTTCAATTTCCTGATGTGCTACCTACAATTTTAGAGCTTTTAGGTTTAGGAAATAATAATATCGCTATGCAGGGGCGTAGTTTTGTTCCTGTAATTAAGAAAGAAACCGACACTCATCGCTCTGCAGTAATTGCTGGATACCATCAAGGATTCCATAGATGTATCCGTGATCAAGGCTGGAGTTATATTCAAACTCCAACAAATGAACCAGATGAACTTTATAATTTAAATAATGATCCTCATGAAAAACATAATTTAATTGATGAACATCCAGCAGAAGCAAGGAAATTAGCAGAACATTTTGGCAATATCTTTCGCCGGGAAATTCCTCGTATTATTAAGGGTATACAGGGTGAATACGAGATGTCATCTGCAGCTGTGGAGTAATTTAATTATTTAAACGGAAATACTTTTTAAAGTTTCCTTAAACTCGGGGAAGGAAGTGGCGATACACTCTACATCTTTAATTTTACTTTTCTTTTTTGCCCCAAGAGCGGCTATAGTTAAAGCCATAGCTATACGATGGTCTCCGTAGCTTTCGCATTCCCCTCCTTTCAATTTTTTTCCTCCTTTAATAACCATTCCGTCTTCTTTTTCCTCTATATTAGCTCCCATTTTTCTTAATCCTTCTACAATGGCTTTAATGCGGTCTGTTTCTTTAAAATGCAACTCTTTCGCACCTTTAATTACTGTCTCCCCCTGAGCAAAGCAAGCCACTACTGCTAATATAGGAATCTCATCAATTAATCGGGGAATCATCTCTCCTTCTATTACCATTCCTTCCAGTTCACTTCCTCCTTTTATTAATAAATCTCCTATCTCTTCTTCGCATTTTGTTTTTTGACGAATAATTTCTATATCTGCCCCCATTTGAATAAGAATATCAATAAATCCTCTTCTGGTAGGATTCAGTCCCACATCTATAATTTTAAGCTCTGAACCTCCTAATATTATTGCCCCGGCCATAAAAAAAGCCGCGGCAGAAATATCCCCGGGGACAAGAATTTTTTCCCCTTCAAGTGAGCTTCCTGCTTTTACGGTTACTTTTAAGTTATCAATTTCAATATCTCCTCCAAGATACTTGAGCATCCTTTCAGTATGATCTCGAGATTTAAGAGGTTCAGTTATGGAAGTATCTTCCTCGGCAAATAATCCGGCTAAAAGTATACAGGACTTCACCTGAGCTGAAGGAATTGGTGAAGAATAACTAATCCCTTTAAGTTTTCCTCCTACAATAGTTAAAGGAGGAAATTTCCCATCTTCTCTCCCAAAAACTTTTGCCCCCATTTTCCTCAAAGGCTCAGTAATTCTTTTCATTGGCCTTCTCTTAAGATACTTATCTCCACTGAGAACGCTATAAAAATTTTGACCAGCAAGAACTCCTGAAAGAAGTCGCATAGTAGTGGCCGAGTTCCCACAATCAAGAATATCCACAGGTTCTTTAAGTCCTCTTAGTCCCTCTCCATAAACAAGAAGACCATCTTTTTTTTCTTCAATCCTTACTCCCATAAGTTTTAAATTATTTAAAGTAGAAAGGCAGTCTTTCCCTTGATGAATTTTCTTAATTTTTGATTTTCCTTGAGCGATAGAGGAAAGGACAAGAGCCCGGTGGAAAATGGATTTATCCGGGGGAAGTTTAATTTTCCCTTTTAAGTATCTTATGGGATTTACAGAAAAATTATTCATTTTAAATTTTTCTTCCTACGGCTTTAGCTACGGGGTACAATTTTTGCATTAAACTTCTAAAGTCTTCAAATGCTAAAGATTGAAAGCCATCAGACAATGCTTCCTGAGGATGAGGATGAACTTCTATTGCTAAGCCGTCGCTACCAGCGGCTATAGCGGCCATAGACATAGAGGCAATTAATTCTCTTCTTCCTGTTCCATGGCTGGGATCAACTATTATGGGAAGGTGGGTTAAAATCTTAATAAGAGAAACAGCTGAAAGGTCTAAAGTAAAGCGCGTAGCTTCTTCAAAAGTTCTGATTCCTCTTTCGCAAAGAATTACTTTTTCATTACCAGAGGAGAGGATATATTCAGCTGACATAAGGAATTCCTTAATAGTGGCAGACATTCCTCTTTTAAGAAGAACAGGTTTATCAATTTTTCCTACTTCTTTTAAAAGGTCAAAATTTTGCATATTTCGAGCTCCAATTTGAATAATATCTGCATATTTGTAAACGAGTTCTACCTGACGAGGATCCATAGCTTCAGTAACTATCGGTAAGTTTGTAATCTCGCTTACCTCTGCTAAGTATTTTAATCCTTTTTCTCCTAACCCCTGGAAGGAATAAGGAGATGTTCGCGGTTTAAAAGCTCCTCCTCTTAAAATTTTTGCCCCCATTTCCTTAACTTTTTTAGCAGTTTCTAAAAGCATTTCTTTATTTTCCACTGCACAGGGACCAGCTATCACTACAATTTTCTCCCCCCCTATTTTTAATCCCTTTAGTTCAACAATTGTTTTTTCTTTTTTAAATTCCCGACTCACTAATTTATAGGGTTTAGTAATGGGAGTGATAGATTCCACAATGAACATAGATTCAAAAGTTTCCCGCGTGCGAATAGCATTCTCACCAATTACTCCCACTATTGTTCTTTCTTTTCCCCTTGAAATATGAGGAGTAAACCCAAGACCCTCAATTTTCTTAATTATATACTTAATTCCTTCCTCTGTAGTTCCTGGTTTTAAGGTAACAATCATTTTTATTTCTCCAGGGGGTAAGACCCCAAAATTTTTAAGAATAAACATTCTTTTTCTAATTCTAGAAGAGCTTTTTTTACTCTCTCTTCATCTTTATGCCCAATGAAATCAACAAAAAAGATATATTCCCAGGGTTTTTTCTTTGTTGGTCGAGATTCTATTTTAGTTAAATTAATTTTATATTTTTCAAAAGGAGAAAGCATATTGTAAAGAGCTCCCACTCTATCTTTAATAGAAAAGATGATGGAAGTTTTATCTTCGCCACTTTTTTCCGTGTATTCTCTTCCAATAACAAAAAATCGGGTATAATTATTGGGATTATCTTCAATACGAGAGGCAAGAATTTTTAGTTTATAAAGGGAAGCGGCTATTTCAGAAGCAATTGCTGCCGAACCTGTTTCTTTTGCAGCGGCACAGGCTGCCTGAGCTGTGCTCTCTGTCTCTATTAATTTTGCTTCTGGTAAATTTTCCTCCAGCCAACCCTGACATTGAGCAAAAGCTTGAGGATGAGAATAAACTTTCTTTACTCCTTTTATGCTTCCTCTCCCCATAAGATAGTGAGTAATTTCCAGGATAACTTCCGCACAAATTTTTAAATCCGAATCTACGAACATATCCAGAGTATGAGTGATAACTCCTTCTGTAGAATTTTCAACAGGGACAACTCCATAATCTGCCTTTTTCTTTTCTACCTCAGTAAAGATAGTGTTAATGCTTTTTAAAGGAATAAGCTCGGTTCTTTCCCCAAAAGTTTTAAGAGCCGCTAAATGAGTAAAAGTAGCCTCTGGACCTAAATAAACTATTCTTAATTCTTTCTCCAGGGAAAGAGATGTCTTTAAAATAAGCTGGAAAACCTCTTTAAGAGTCTCCGCAGGTAAGGGACCTTTATTCTCTTCAATTGCTTTTTTCAAAATTCTTTTTTCTCTTCCTGGTGAGTAAGGATTTTTCCCTTCCTTTTCTTTAATTTTTGCAATTTTCAAGACTTTTTTTGCCCGTTCATTTAATAAATTCATCAGTCTTGAATCAATTTCATCAATTTCTTTCCTTATATTTTTTAGTTCCATATATACCTCTCTTTCTTTACGCAACCGGTAGCCGCAGGCTTTAGCCTGCGCTATAACGCAACCTGAAGGTTGCGGCTACCAAGTTGGATTACCACCTATGTATCTGTAGCGCGGGGGCTCGTCCCCCGCCTATTTAAAATTTTCAGTGAACTCAGTGTCTTCAGTGGTTTTTCTCGACTAAGCGGATAAGAATATTATTTGCTGCTTCCAGGGCTAAAAGATAACTTTGGACACCGAAACCACATATTTGTCCTACGCAAACTCCAACAATTAAAGATTTATGACGAAATTCTTCCCTTTTATAAATATTTGATAGATGCACCTCAATAGTCGGTACCTTTACCGAAACTATAGCATCTCTTATAGCGATGCTGGTATGGGTATAAGCAGCGGGATTAATTATGAGAGCATTCATCCATTTTTTTTCTTCTCCGATAAAAGAGACAATTTCTCCTTCGCTATTTGATTGTTTAATTTTTACTTTAAGATTTAGTTCTTTAGCTTTTTGTTCAATCATTTGGTTAATTTGAGGAAGACCTATTTCTCCGTAAATCTTTATTTCTCTTTCTCCAAGAAGCCCGAGATTCGGCCCATGAATAACTAAAATATTTTTCATTTTAAAAAATTTCCTTTATTAGAGAAGAGGGGACTTCTTCTATGAGAATAACTTTCCCTATTCTTTGTGGTAAGAGAAAACGGAGTTTGCCCTCTCTCCTTTTTTTATCTAAATATAAGGCTTTCCACCATTTTTCTTTGTCTATCTTTCCTATCTCTATAGGTAAACCTATTCTCTGAAGAAGTTTCTTTATCCGCAAAAGTGACTCTTTCCCAAAGATACCCATCTTACAGGCTATTTTAGAAGCAATCACCATCCCTGTAGCTACTGCTTCACCGTGAGTATAGCCTTTATACTCAGTAGCTTTCTCTAAGGCATGACCAAAAGTATGGCCAAAGTTTAAAACCTCACGCTTCCCCTTTTCTTCTCTTTCGTCTTCTTCTACTACTTTTACTTTAATCTCTACCGAGCGGGTAATTATCGTGTTTAAAGCTTCTTTATTTAAATTCTTTATTTTCTCAAAATTCTCTTCTAAATAAGAAAAAAATTGAGCATCTTTTATCATTCCATATTTTACTATTTCTGCCATTCCATTTTTAATTTCTTTAAAGGGTAGAGTTTTAAGAAGAGAAAAATCCGTATAAACAAGTTTGGGTTGATAAAAAGAACCCACCAGGTTTTTTCCCACGGCAAGGTTTACGGCTACTTTTCCTCCTATACTGGCATCTACTTGAGAAAGAAGAGTAGTAGGAATGTTGATAAAGTTTACGCCTCTAAGATATGTAGCAGCAACAAATCCTGATAGATCTCCAATTACTCCTCCTCCTAAGGAAAGAATAGTTGAAGAACGGTCTAATTTATATTTAAGGCAGTATTTATATAATTTAATTGCCTCAGATAAGGATTTGTATTTTTCTCCTTCAGGAACACGAGTTAAGAAGATATCAAATCCGGCCTCTTTTAAACTTTTTTCTACTACTTTTCCATAAAGGCTTAAAATACGAGCATTACTGATAATTAAAACTTTTTTCCCTAAATTAAATTTAGAAGAGATTTCTCCTATTTTACTTAAATTAGCTCCAATGTAAATGGGGCAAGTGCGCTCATTTAAATTTAATTTAATTATCTTCATTTTTTTTGCAAAAATTTTACTATTTTCTCTACTACCTCTGTAGGATTTAAATCAGAAGTATCTACTTTAAAGTCTGCTTTCTCATAATAAGGTTTTCGAAAACTTAGCATTTCTTTTATTTTTTTATAAGGGTCTTTGCAGTTTAAAAGAAGAGGACGCTCCTTGTTTTTATCTGTTCTTTTTAAAATTATTTCAGGATTTGCTGAAAGATAAATAATAACTCCCTTCTTTCTCAGCGCCTTTATATTTTCTTCTTTTAAAACTATTCCTCCACCCGTGGCAATAACATAGTTATTTAGAGAAGATACTTGCTTAACTATTTTTGCCTCTATTTCCCGAAAATAATCTTTTCCTTTTTCTTCAAATATTTTGCGAATCGTGCATTTTTCATTTGCTTCAATTATCTTATCAGTATCTACATACCCCATTCCTAATTTTTGAGCTAATTTTTTAGCCACTATACTTTTGCCTGTGCCCATAAAACCAGTGAGAACAATATTCATTTTTAA
>Ga0209121_10003367_pt1 | contig 15546 bp, 9 predicted proteins | sample Cruoilmetagenom3_FD_187292 | JGI IMG/M metagenome (GOLD analysis project Ga0209121, IMG submission 187292) | Oil polluted marine microbial communities from Coal Oil Point, Santa Barbara, California, USA - Sample 3 (SPAdes) (version 2) | ecosystem: Environmental > Aquatic > Marine > Oil seeps ...
ACAAGTGATACGAAGCAGCATCCAAGAAGGATATTCGGGCTAAAAAGGCGCTTGCCCGGTCGGTATTCTTTGATTAGGATATGGAATTAAATCAAATTAGTCACGAGCCGGGCCATCGAGGAACGATGGCGGCACGAAATTGTACGAAGGAGTCTGACTATGAGTAGAGACAGAATCACACGGCGAGAATTTCTGAAGGGCACGGCGGTTATGGCCGGCACCGCTTTATTATCATCCTGCAGTTCCGGGCCGTTTGCCAAGCGCAAACCGACCGCTGTTGACCTGGTCACATTAGACAAGACGGGCCTGAAGCTGAGCCGGCTCGGTATCGGGACCGGCAGCAAGGGCGGCAGCATCCAGCGAGCACTGGGAGCCGACGGATTCAACCGGCTGATACACTATGCGTACGACCAGGGCATTACGTACATCGACACGGCCGAAAGCTACAGGACCCATACTATGGTTCGTGAGGCAATCAAGGACCTGCCGCGGGAGAAGCTGTTCATCCAGTCCAAGATGCCCGGCGTGCCGGAAAAGCCGCTCGAAGTGCTCGACCGCTACCGCAAGGAGCTGGGCGTAGAGTACATCGACAGCCTACTGACACACTGCGGTGTTACGGCCAACTGGAATGATGAACGCCGGCGGGTACTGGATGCCCTCGAAGAGGCCAAGGACAAGAAAATCATCCGCGCACACGGTATATCGTGTCACTCGCTGCCGGCACTTACCAGAGCGGCAGAGCTGGACTGGGTGGATGTCAACCTGGTGCGAATCAATCCACAGGGCGCTCACATGGACACGCCGGCCGAGACATGGAACGCCACGAGCGACAAATCTCATCTGCCTCCCGTGCTCAAGCAAATCAAGATCATGCGACAAAACAAACACGGCGTAATCGGTATGAAAATCATCGGCAACGGCGATTTCACCGATCCTGAGGATCGCGAGAAGTCTATTCGCTTCACGATGCAGTCCGGCCTGACGGACGCGGTCGTGATCGGCTTCAAGAGCCCCGCTGAAATTGACGAGGCCATCATGCGCATCAATCGCGCCCTCGCCGAGATGGCGTAAAAGCGACATCCGGTCGAATGCCTCGTCTTCGCTCGGTATGAAGAAGTGGGATTTGCTCGGCATGAAGATGCTCTTCACCCTGAGCGGAGACGAAGGGTGAGCGGGGGAAGATTTGTTTACGTTTTTTGACCTTTCGAATAGAATCCGGTTATGCTCTATCTTTTGCTCATCGTACTGATTGTGCTCAACGTTTTCTGGCTTATGCTGGTTCTCTTCGGCCTGCCGGGCAACTGGTTTATTGTCATATCTACGTGCCTGTTCGCCTGGTGGCGATGGGAAGAAAGCGTCTTTTCCATCTACACGCTAATCGCGATCGCGGTTCTGGCTGGTCTGGGCGAACTGTTCGAGCTGCTCGGAGGCATGCACGGAGCCAAGCGGGCCGGGGCAAGCTGGCAAGGCTCAATTGCGGCTCTTGTTGGTGCGATTGCGGGCGCTATCATCGGCACATTTACGATTCCCGTGCCGTTCCTGGGGACGGTGCTCGGCGCCTGCATCGGTGCGGGATTGGGCTCGTTGGCGATGGAGGTATCCCGCGGCCGGAAAATGGAAGAGTCGGTACGCTGCGGCGTCGGCGCCGGGCTCGGCGAGCTGCTCGGTATTACAGCGAAACTCGCCGTCGGCATTATCATCTGGATAACAGTCACCGTAGCCGCCTTCCTGCCTTGAAAGCGGGGAAAAGCCATCCCAATCCCAATAAACGGCAATTGGGATGAGGCTGTCACCCAATAGAATTGATGGAAAAGGGGCTGCAGGATAGTCCGGAAAATACCAGTCTCAAGGCCCGGCGGAAACGATTGTCAAATTCCATGCCGGAAAATTCCCCCGGTTTTTTTGCTCATGTCCACTTTATTAGTATATTTTATTTGGTAACTCCAACTCAGGATTGCCGGGGGGGGAGAAAGGAACTTTATGATGAACCCTCGGAGACAAAAAAGATGCTTGAACTCGGAAACGTGCAACACGCCGCTCAGGGTGCGCGTGTCAACATCCCGGCTCAAAATGGGAACCCGGACCCGACAAAAGAGGCGGCATTAACAAAGATCGCGGACGACGACGCAGCCGAAGCAGTCATTCGACATCAATTCTACGCGCAAGATGTTCAGAATGGCCATCCCGCTGACACTCCATTTTCGCCGAGTGACCCGGCAAGCAATGAAACCGAGACTAAAGCAACCTCGCGGACATCTGAAAGCTCACAACATTCTGTCTATTCCGATCCCAGTAAATTGGTCTCAAAGCTCAGAAAGGAAATTGAGGCGATCAATTCCTTCGATGGATTTCTCATCGGTGTGCATGATAAGATAGATGAGTTTTCAAAACACACAGAGTTCAGTCTTGATCAAGTCCTTGACGTTGAGCAGCGTATAGCACAACTTCATGAGAAATTGGAATTGAGCAAGTTTTCCCTGCCCCGGATTAAAGCCGAGGCATTCAAAGTGGTGCGATGTCAGGGTAATCTCGGGCCTATGAGAGCTCTTCACCTGCTTAGAGACAATATCGCAAAGCTGAATAATGCCAGTCGGGCCAAAAGACAGCCTGATTCGGAACCAAAGCAAAACGGATAGAAACTTATACTAAGCTAGTTCGGCCGTCTTTACGGCATAAACCGGATTTTATTGTGGAACCGCTTTCGAGGATTTCGCAAACAATCGCTAATTGGGGGCAACAAAATTGTTAGAATTTAGAAATATTTTAGACGTCGCCTACGGTGCGTACGTTGTCAAAGGAGCGTACAGGGGAATCAGCAAGTCCAGCGCCGATTCCGCCCGGGCACCGGGACGTGACCAGGCCGTAGCGGTCATTCGGGAGCTGCTTGCCGGCAACACCGAAGCCGTTCGTCAAAACGCCAGAGACACCAGCACTGCGGTTTCCACGATGCAGATATTTACCGATGCTATTGAAACCATAGCCGGGAAGCTGGTCGAAATGCAGGAGCTTGCCGAAAAAGCTTCCAGCCCGGATTATTCGCAGGTGCAGGTCGAGGAAATGCAAAAGAGGTTCCGGAACCTGGCCGGCGAAATCAATCAGACAGCCGGCAGCACGGAATACAACTATGTAAAGCCGTTCGGCGCCGGCGGAAAGACCGTATCGATCCCCATCGGCAACGGCTCGAAGATTGACATCTTCGCAAGAGACTTCAGCTTCGATGCTCAGGGCCTCGATATCGCAGCGGACCCTGAAAAAGCCCTGTCGTCGGTCAACGAGGCAATAGCAAACATCGATGACTATAAGACATACCTCGATAGACAAGCTGCACACCTGAGCAATGCCACGGAATTTATCGAATCGCAGATCCGGGGCGCTATGGGCGTGGACATGCAGGATTTTCAGCCGGAGCTTGCCGTACCTATGGCGGACTACGCCGCGAGCCTGATTTCGAAAGATAAGCAAAACTCTCTCGATACTCAGGCCAACCTGACTCCCGAAGAAATCCTGAAACTGCTCTCGGACAATGGCTGAGCCGTCAATCGAAGCACGTCAAATCCTAAACGTACACCGGAAGGTGATCAGCGGCCGGTGTTCATAGACAGAACACAGCATTTCTACACTCTTTCCTTGACTTTGCCGTTACGCTTTTGATATACTACATTTAAAAAGGGTAAGAAAAGACGTTGATTACCCTGTACGTACGGATAGTGGGTCGGAGGTCGATAGTAATGGAAGTGAGAGCTTCACAAATTTTGCGGTTAATCCCTTTGCTGATTGCGGTTTACCTTGCCGGCATTCCCGCACAGGCTCGGCACGGCGGCGGTACGGAGACTCCGGAGGATCAGGTCTATTTTGCCGACTCGATACTTAAGGCCCTTGTCGAACAGCAATTGGGCGTGAGCGATCCTACGACGGCCGATATGGAGTTATTGACAGAGCTAAACGCCGCCGGAAGGGGCATAAGCGACCTTACCGGCCTGGAATACGCGACGAATCTGGCCGGCCTGAATCTCGGCGAATTCTTTTACTACCGGGACTGGCCGCCGGAGCTGCGCACGAATCAAATCGAAGACATATCGCCTTTATCCGGCCTGACCAAGCTGACGTCCCTGGACCTCAGCAACAATCAGATTACCGATATTTCGGCTTTGTCCGGCCTTACCGCTCTTGAAACTCTGACTCTCTACAATAATCAGATCACGGATATATCCGCTTTGTCGGGCCTTAGAAATCTGAAGTCGCTGGATATGGAGCACAATCAGATTACGGACATCACGCCACTGTCCGGGCTGACCAACCTTAAGTCGCTGGTGCTCAGCAGCAATCAGATAACGGGCACCTCGGCATTATCCACGTTGACCGGCCTCGAATCGCTGACACTCAGCCGGGCAGGTCTGACTACCATTCCCGCCCTGACGGACCTGCTGAATCTCAAATTCCTCGATCTCGTCGGCAACCAGATAACGGACATTTCCGGCCTGTCCGGCATGCCAGCCATCGAGACCGTGACTCTATTCGGCAACCGGATCACGAGTATCCCAACTTTGTCGGATGTGCCGAATCTCCAGGCCCTCGGTCTCGGCGTCAACCAGATTACGGACATTACTGGTCTGTCCGGATTGACGAGTCTCGAAATCGTGGACCTTACAAACAATCAGATAACAGCCATCGGTCCCCTGACCGGCCTGCCGAATCTGATTTACATGGACCTCCAGAACAATCAGATAACGGATATTTCCGACCTATCCGGTTTGCCTAATCTGATTTTCTTATATCTTAACCGCAACCGGGTAGAGACTCTCGATGCCCTGTCGGGCATGCAGAGACTTAGATTCCTGGAGCTCGGGACGAATCAAGTCACGGACATAGCCGGCCTGTCCGGTCTGCCCGACCTCGAAACCGTCGATCTCAGCTATAACCTGATCGAGGCAATTCCCATATTGACCGACCTGCCGAATCTAAGGTCTATGGACATGCGGAACAACCTAATCACGGACATCTTCGGCCTTTCCGGGCTGGCCGATCTGGTGATTCTCGATCTGGCGAACAACGACATCGAAGAAGTCGCCGTACTGTCCGGCCTGAGAAATCTCAGGTCACTGGATATCAGTAACAATTTTATCGTGGATATTTCCACTCTGACATCCCTGCAGAACCTCGATCTTCTGGATATGCTGTACAATCCGCTCGATGAGGATGCATATATCTATTACGTACCGACCATCGAAGCGGGCAATCCGGGAATAGAGATGAGCTACAATCCGAGTCCCTGGGCCTTCGATCGCCGCCCGAGCATCGATGCCGGTGACGTCACTCATACGCCGGTTCTCAGGTGGACCGCCGGGGCGTGGGCCGCGCTTCATGATGTTTACTTCGGGCAGGACCCGGAGCTTGTGGCCAATGCAACCCCGGCAGACACGCAGATATACCACGGCCGGCAGGAACTTGAAATGGTTATGTACGAGCCGGAGACGCTTCAGTGGGGCGAGACCTATTATTGGAGAATCGACGAAGTGAACTTTATCACTATAGAGAATGAAGACGGAACCGAGGATGTTAACGAAATCGTATGGAAAGGGCAGGTCCGGAGCTTCACGACCGCTGAGTTCATCGTGGTCGATGACTTCGAGCTATATACCAACAACAGGGACGCCGGCCAGGCCGTCTTTCAGGCATGGATCGACGGATTAGGCTTCTCCGGACCCGAGCCGAACAATCCGGGCAACGGAACCGGCTCGATTGTCGGGCACGATATCTGGAACGAGGAAAGCCCGTACGAGACAATCGTCGAAACCGGAATCATCCACGGCGGCAAACAATCCATGTCTCTGTATTACAACAATACCGATGAGCCGTACTATTCGCAGGCTTCCCGAACCTGGCCGGCTCCACAGGATTGGACGCTCAACGACATGGACACTTTCGAATTGTACTTTAGAGGCGATCCGGACAACGCTCCAGGCCAGTTGTATCTGTCGATAGAGGACGATGCCGGGCAGATTGCCTTCATAAATCATCCGAACCCCGATGCGGTCCTCGCCACCGAGTGGCAGCAGTGGAGCATCCCGCCGGCGGACTTAATCACCGCCGGAGTCGATGTCACTGCAATCCGGAAGATAACCATCGGCGTCGGCGACCCCGATAACCCACAACCCGGCAGCATCGGCATAATTTACATAGACGATATCAGAGTGACCCAGTCGAAGCCGACATGAACTAACCCTGACATATCATCGGCAGGGCGATTGCTCCTAATCAGGATTTCAGGCCGTAGGGCTCGATTAAGCGCTGGTTTGGCTTAAAGTGATACTGGCACTGCTCGGCCGGGGTGCCGAGGACCTCGATTTTTCTCAGGTCGCCCTGGCCCATACCTGCTTCGGCCATGCTGGTTAGGTACATTATCTTGCTCGGATCGAAGCCCATTAGCTTAGTCGCCAGTGTGTCCATCGCCAGCGGGTCGAGGCTGGCAAGAGCAATCCTCGCATCGACGGGCGTTCCGCCGCCGGGGCCGTTGCCTTCCATCGCCTCAAAGCCGTCAATCACGCCCAGGTCGGGATAAATCTCCTGGGCCAGGTGGAACATGTTGTAGTTGAGCAGTGACTTGCGTGAGAACGTGTACTCCGAATGCATAAGGCGCTTATCATTCGTTTTGTAATCGTTCAACGGGGCCCCGAGCAGAATGTTCTTCAGCGACAATGTCGTCACCACGCGGTCGTGCGTTTTCATCTTGGCGGCGGAGATAATATACAGGTCCGGATTCAGGAACGTCGAAATAATCCGAATCGGAGTGGGGCGGTGACCTTTGGCGAACACGTAGCGGTACTGCCACGACTGCTTGTTAAGGTCGATAAGTTTCACATTATATTCTTTCTCCAGCGGCAAATAGTCGTAATTCTTGAATCCTTCAAAAGTGCCTCCCCTGGAGATTGTGGATTCGCCGATTGTAATCTGCTTTTTGTGGTGAGGCTTAAGAAAATCCAGTATCCCCCGCACCGCGTCCACATGCGTGGCGGCGAGCCGCCGGGTAGTAATCACGAAATTCGGCTTGATGAGTATCTTTTTATCGCCGATCGAAGCAATAGCTTCGTCCTCGATTTTCTTTAGTGCCTGATAAACGATGTCCCGGCAGTCATTACCTTTAACCAGGCCAACTTTCGCCGGGATTGACGTGTTCCTGAACAATCCGTTCTTCTTTACCCACCGGCTGCCCGACGCTGCATAACCAACGGTTGGGCCGGAGAATTTACCGCCCAGCGAAAACCCCAAAGCCCCTAATCCAAAGCCTTTAAGAATATCGCGTCTGTTCAGATGTCTGTTCACCCTTGCCATAACAGTTCCTTTCAAAATCAATGCAGCATCTTTATGGACATTATAGCAACCGACGGCTGGAATGTCGAGCATTTCAGTGATATGTCCAACGCAACCGGATTATGCCGGGATGGTTATTCCATGCTGCGGATGCGAACCTCGATATCCTTCGAATCCCTCAGCAGATCGACGATTTCTTGAGTATTCGTCCGGCCGTAGTGATATGGGTACAGAATTCCCGGCTTAAATGCCTTCGCCGCATCGGCGACCATTTCCGGCGACATCGTATATGGCAAATTCATCGGCAAAAAGGCCACGTCGATGTTCCTGAGCCGCTTCATCTCCGGCGTGTTCTCGGTGTCACCGGCGACATAAACCCGCTTGTCACCGAAGGTGATTATATAGCCGTTGCCCCGGCCTTTGGGATGGAAGGGATTGCCGGCCGAACGCATGTGGACGATATTATACGCCGGCATCGCCTCGATTCTCAGGTCCTGGACGGTCTGCACGTCGCCGTTCTTCATGGTGATTCCACCGTCCACTCTTTCTGCACAGGCTTGTGTCAATACCAGGTCGGTATCTTCCTTCCGGAGCATCTTAATTACCTTCGGATCGAGGTGGTCGCCGTGCTCGTGTGTGATCAGGATAATATCTGCTTTGGGCATATCGGTATAATCTGCCTCTCTGCTGACCGGGTCCACGTGAATTATTTTGCCGTTGAAGGTGAACATAAGCGTTCCGTGCCCGATGAAGGTGATTTTCAGATCTCCGGTGTTTGTTGCGATTATGTCCTGCTCGAATTTCGACTCCGGCCCGGCCTGCATCCGTTCGTCTCCTTTGACTCTCATCTTAACCGAGTACAGTGAGGTTCGTGCCGTGATGAAGAGCGTATGTCTGTCGCTTCCGCCAAAGGTGACATTAGCGGGGCCTTCCGGGATTTTAATATCTTCGATTTTCTCGCCTTTTTTGTTATAGACCGCCACGACACGTCCCGTCAGATAGATATTGCCCTCGTTGTCGATGGTCATGCCGTCGGAGCCTTCCGGTGCAATGAGCTTCTTACCGGACAGCGTATCATCCTGCTCGATAGTATAAGCGAATGTTTTGCGGCCGCCGTGGTCGGTGACGTAAAGCGTTTTGCCGTCCGGCGTACCAATGACGCCGTTCGGCCGAACCATATCGTCGATCACGCGGACGAGCTTTTTGCGGTCGGGTGCCAGATAATAGACGTGTTCACCGTCCTGCTCCATACCGTTTCTGCCGCCGTAGCGAGGATCGGTGAAGTAGATGCCGCCTTTCGGATCGATCCATAAATCGTTGAGGCTGTTGAATTTTTTGCCCTGATACTTGTCCGCAAGAACTGAGGCTTTTCCGTTTCGGTCGATGGAGACCAGCCTTCGCCCGCCGCCTTCGCAGGCCAGAAGGTGTCCCTCTTCGTCGAAATACAGGCCGTTGGCCCCGCCGGAGTTCTCGCGGAACGTAAACAATTTGCCGTCCAGCGACCATTTGTGAATTCGATTGTTGGGAATATCAGAAAAATAGATATTGCCCTGAGCATCCGCCGCCGGGCCTTCAGTGAACGAAAAGCCCCCGGCGAGCTTTTCCACCTTAGCCCCATCGGCGACAACACTCGCCTCGGTAATGCTCCAACCTGTCGCCGCGGCGAGAATCAACAATATCGTCAAACCACGCCATTTCGCATTCATCTCAATCCCCTTTCAATTTTTAAGTTCAGAATTCAAACTAACAACTTCATTAGCATTATACCCGTTTCGCTATTATTTTGTACCCTTAGTTTTGCGGATTCTTACCATCCTCGAACAGAATGGTCTCTGGCACCGATCCACAACGGATCTGCCAAACGCGTGGGATTTACGGTGGCTGTTCCGAATCCCCACTCCGACGTTTCGGCATGAGCGTAGCCAAAGACTGGATTTAGGCCCTGTCTTCGGAATCAAGGACGGCCTTTTGATCGTGATTAAATCTACCTTCTGCATCTCAGGCCCGGGATCGTCTGCTTCAGTCTTTGCAGGCCTTGTTCTGTGATTTGACTGTCGGTGATGTTCAAGTACCTCAGATTTTGGTGTCCGGCAAAATACTGAAGTCCCTGGTTAGTGATCTTTTTGGCATTGTATAGCAATATTGCCCTGAGTGATTTCAACTGAGCAAGGTATTTCAAACCATTATCCGTGATGAGTAGTCCCGAAAATAGTTGTTCATCTATCTTAAATGTAGCATCTATCTGTATGTCTTTCAAGGACTGCAAGTTAGCCAGGTGGGCGATATCAGAGTCAGTGACATCTGACTTAAAACCAAGAAACCTCAGATGCTCCAATGAAGAGAGTCTTCCCAAAGCGGCCCAAGTGCCTGCTGAAGAGAATTCCCCATCATTAAGCACCAACATTAACAAAGAGTCTAAATGGGCAATGGCGTTCATGTTTTGAGGCGTAACCTGCAGCTCACTGAGGTAAAGATACTTCAGTGCGGGCAGATGTCTCAACTCCGCAAATCCCTTATCCGTAACGCCTTTTCTCAGCCCCAGTCCCACAATCTTTGGCAATCCAGTCAAAACCTTGATAACGGCATCAATATTGTGATTGCCATTCAGCCCAACATCTTCAAGAGACGTCAACTTCGATAATGCCGTCAGTCCCCTTGGAGTGATGGAGTCAATATCCATCTCAATGGCTTTAAGTGAGGTTAATCCGGACATCTGCAGTAAACCCGCCTCCTTGACCTTAAACGGAAGCCCAAGACCTTCAAGGCTGGTCAGCTCTCGCACATGGATTAGTCCCCTTTCCGTCACACTCGTATGTAGTAGATCCAACGATTTTAGTTTTTTCATCTTCTTGACATGAACCAGTCCCGCATCCGTGATTTGAGCCCCCCAAAGCTCCAGAGACTCCATTTGGACCAAACCGGCCAAATGGGCCAGTCCGGCATTTCCTATTTGATTATCCCGCAAAATCAGTTCACGCAGTTCTTTGAGACCCGCCAAATGCTTGAGTCCCTCATCCGATACATAGGTACTAAACAACTGTAGTTTGCGAAGTTTAGACAGCTTTTTTAGGTGTATCAAACCTTCATCGCCTACGCCAAGACGGGCAAGCACAAGCTCTCTTAAAGAAGAGAGTTCTCCCACGTGGACCATCCCGGCATCGTCTATTGGAGTGCCCCACAGATTAAGCGTCTCCAGAGATGTCAATTCTTTTACATAGGCCAGTTCATGATTGCCTACGTGGGTATTGCCAAGATCCAGACTTTTCAGCGTTGTTAATCCCTTAAGGTATCTTAAACCCGTCCCCAAAGTAGCGGTAGATTTCAAGCTAAGCATCTCCAGGCCGGTTAATCCTGCAATATGACGCAACTGTTCATCGTCTACATTCGTGTCGTCCAATTTCAACATAAACAAATCATCCGGCTTAAGCCGGGCCAAGGCAGAAAGATTCGAGCTCGCTTCATTACTGATATCGAGGCGTACAACCTTTTTACGCGGAACCGATATCGTACCTGTGGCTTGCCCGACTACGTCCCAGCCCGTGGTTGCTGTGCTATATTTAATGTCAGTGTTCCGCATAAAAAGAATTCCCATGGATCGATCCTGCGGAAAGTGTAACACGCGGGATTCATCGGAAGCTGCTTGTAAAGGCCCATAAATAGTCAATGCTAATACGATGCCACCGGCCATCAACCACAGGTCTCGCTTTATTGCCATGTTCATATCCTTCTCACTATCATGTACTTCTTATTTCTTGTCTCTTGCCATATAGTAATAGACGTAATGCGAGTATGCTTTGTTAATCAGTTTCTCGATATAGATAGATATTTTTTCAGCCTTCTTAATCAGTTTCTCTGATTAGCTCTAATTTTTTGCCCAGTTCATCGAGTCCGAAGCCTTCGGCGGCAGCAACATGATTACGATCCGTCAGAATCAGCCACGGCAGGGCCTTCACACCCCATGCGGAGCGGATTGCCTCGATATCGCCGGTTATCGCGCCGACGGGGAATGGAAGGTTTTTATCTTTGGCCCACGCATGGAGTTTATCGCTCTCGATTTTAGAGGCATGGACGGCGGCCACAACGATACCTTTTCGTGCCAACGATTTGTTTTGTTTGGCTATTTTCAGGATTGTGTTCCGTGAGGGGCGCTGCTGAAAGTCAAAGAAACAGAACAGGAGCCTTTTGTTCTGTACTTGTTCTGGTTTGATATCTATCAGCTCTTTGAAGTCCGGCAGGTATTTTCCGAGCAGGGATTTAATTCCAATGTGTACGCCACTACGACCGAGGACGACTTCGACGTCACGGTCTCCGCCATTTGCATCAAGGAATCCGGCGCCGCCGGGTCTGCCCCCGAAGGCCGCCTGAATCCGCAGCGGACCGGCACATACGCCATAGACGTCAAACCTGCCATGCTCGTCGCTGGAACTCTGTTGTCTCGGCTGTCCGGTCCTGTTGCCTTGCGGACCCGTTATGAAAATCGGGACACCAGCAACCGGAGCCCCGTTGGCATCGACAATCACGCCGGAGATGGACTTGTCAGCCGGCATAAGAACAATAGGCGGGATCTCAACCTTTCTATCCTGCGCTGTATCGAAGGGAAATTCCACATGCTCGCTCGGGCCGAAACCTTCAGCACGCACTTCAAGACGATACTGAAAAACCTCAGTAGGCGCCGGGATAACTCGAGCCTCATAGAAACCGTTGGTATCCGTAAAAACCGCCGGCACTGCATCCGTTCTCCAGCCCGGCATGGAAGCCCGCAGGGAAACGACCGCCGCGGGTATTGCTTTACCGTCAAGATCCGTGATACGGCCGCGGATCATAAAAGCCGGCGTAACAGTAACGTCAAGCGGCTGAGCCTCATCCTCGATTTCCGCAAGGCCCGCCAAATTTCGTTCGGTATCCCGGGCCAAGATCAGCACGCTTCGGATGTTCGAACTCGGACGCCACGCGACCTTAAATCGGCCATGCTCATCAGTGCGTGAGGGCTCCTGGCTGACAGGCTTGGAGCTGACGATTGCTCCGGCCACAGGTTTTCCGTCCGGTCCCCGCACAATCCCGGTTACAAACGGATATGCAACCAGGCTAACTTCCCGCCGGATTATTTCCCCCTTGGTGATATTTACAGGCTCGGGATCTGTGAAATAGTCGTAGGCTTTCGCCCACATCCGCAGATTAGCCTCTCCGGGCGGCATACGCAGACGAGCGAGACCGTCGGCATTAGTGCGCACCGAATTGTACCAGCAAGCATGCAGGCCGAAATTGGCAGGCAGCTTGACATTCACGGCCGCATTCTCGATGGGCTTTTCCGTTTTAGCATCCAGGATCGTGACCTCGATCAGCCCACCTTTGCTTACCGGGACATTGATTTCGGTCATCTGTCCCGTCTCGACGGTAACCTTCACATCCTTGCCAACCCAGTCCGCCGCTTTTCCATACGGGGCGACCACCTGCATGGAATAATCATTCGCGGCCAGACCCTTATAAATAAAATCTCCATCCGATCCGGAGGTAACGGTAGGGACACACGAGTAATTGCCATATCCTGCATTCGGCCGGGCGAGCAGGCGGATACCCGCTATGCCTTCGCCGGAGTCCTCGTTAACGACCTTCCCTCGGATGATTCCCTCGGGCTCAAGAACTATACGAATGTCGGTCCGTCCCGCCTGAAACCGGCTGCCCGCCAGACTTGAAAGCTCATGCTCCCAGTATGTCCAGCAGGAGGCCTTGCCGGGGGCTTCGACCCAGATGTCGGCTGTGCCGCCGGCGGGGATGTGGTCAAAACGGAACCGTCCGTCGCCGTCGGTCCGGGCCGTGAACCAATCCTGCGGCGTTTCAAAGGTCACGCCGGGCGATCCGCCCATCCAGCCCATCTTCAGGCACAAGCGAACCGTGGCCCCGGAGATTCCACGTCCGGCCTCATCGACCACTGTGCCTCCGAGAACCGCAGGCTGCCCAAGACGTACAAGCATATCCTGTTCTGATCGCACGAATCGTACGCTCTGCCAACCCAACGCAAGTCCTTTCTTCCAGGCGACAATGTAAATATAATTTCTTCTGTCGGCGCTAACCTGTAGCTCGAACTTGCCATCTTGTCCTGTGGTCGTACGACTGGGCGTCGTCCAGCCTGTCCGACCCGCCGCGTAGTCATACAAGTTTTCACTGCCAAACACTTCGGCATCAGCTACGGGATGACCATGCCAGTCCACAACCTTACCGGAACAATCCACCTGCCTGGCGAATCCCTGGCTCCACAATACATCCGCAGGGCCGGCTATAATTGTAATAAAGACCGTCCAGGCAATAAAACATTTCTTATAGCGCCACATTTTTCATCTCCTCAATCATGTTATCCAGACTATCAAAGCCAAATCCCTCCGCATGGATCACATGTGAGCGGTCTGTCAGAATCAGCCACGGTAAAGATTTGATCCCCCAATTGAAACGGATTTTCTTCTCATCGCCTCCGAGCCTTCCGACCGGAAAAGGGATGTTGTTCTTTTTTACCCAATCATCAAGCATGTTCTCATCGATATTCGAGGCGTTGATAGCAATAACGGCGATGCTTTTGTCCTTCAACTGTTCGGCCCGTTTGATGAGCTTCGTAATGCAATTTCTCGACGGCCGCTGCTGCATATCCCAGAAGCAAATGAGCATTGTCTTATTTTCGACATCGGCCGGTGCAAGCTCTATTTTCAATCCATCCATATCAGGCAAAGGCTTGCCGATAAGCGAAGGCGGCTGCTTCGGTACAGAGCCGGCTGAGTCGTCGTTTACCACGATCCTGACATTGGTTGCACCGCCGACGACTTGAATACTACCGGATAAAACCGTGGTGCCGGGCTTATTGGCAGTGATCCTGATGCTACCGGCGCAGACGCCTTCGATTGTGAATTTACCATCTTTCTTTGTTAGTGTATGTCGGTAAGGCTGACCTACACCCTGAATGAATACGTGCGCATCATCCATGGGCTTGTCCTCAACATTCACCACGATGCCGGAAACCGAAAGATTCGCAGGGGCTAAACGGATTGCTTCAACTTCAAGCCGATTATTTACGACATCGTCGGTAGTAATTCGAACCTCATTCCGGCCATATCCATCTGCGCCAGCGTTCACGGAATACTCGTGATGTGGTGGTACGGCCCTGATTTCATAATATCCCTCTGCGTTCGTCACGCCTTTTTCACGCTTCATCGAAATGCCATAATTCGAGCTCCTGAACGTCAGGTTAAGATACGCTTTTTCTACCGGTTTGTCATCCACATCAACAACCTTACCGGCCAAGACAACACCCGTGGTCATATTGATGTCGATGAGCCTGGCATCTTCTTCGATTTCCACCGCGGCGGCTAAATTCCGCTCAAGGTGTCGTGCTATAACATGCGGAGTCATTGCTCGTGACCACTCGGGTGTCTGCCAGCGAATCTCAAATCGGCCCTGACTGTCACTGGTAGCATCATCCCGGCCCGGACAGATACTGATCATGGCGCCGCCAACCGGCTGGCCCTTCTGATCCCGAACAATACCAGTCACCTTCGGGTAGCCTCTAAGCTGAACTGCAACGCGGCGTGTCTTTCCGCCCTCGACGATAAACGTCTTTTCCTGCCGCTCGTGCCGCTCGTGTGGATAATCGTGTTTGTATACGCGGGTTATTTGGTACTCGCCGGGAGCTAAACGCTTACGCAGAATCCCGTCATTGTCGGTTCCCCCGCCTATTCGCTCTTTACTCACGGTGTTCCGAATATAGACGGAAGCTCCGGCGATTGGCGCGTCGTCGTCAAGTTCGGTGACAGAAACCTCAACTACCCCGCCCCTGCTCAATTCCATTTTCATTCCCTTAATGGTCCGGCCGGCTTCGACGGTTACTTCGACGGACTGCGTCACCCAATCGAAAAGCCCTCTCAGTATCGATACGGCATGCACAATCTGTTTGCCCGGATAAATAGCACCTATTGAAAAAGTGCCGTCTTTCCTTGAGATCACCGGCTCCCGCCCGGAAAAGATTTGATGCCGTTCATCAAACACCACCAGGTTTACACCCGCAACCGGTTTGCCGATATCCTTTTCCACAACCATGCCCTCAATTTTCGCTTCGACCGGCAGTGTAATCTCAATATCTTTCCGGCCGGCATGAAATTGCAGTTGCATCCCCTGGGGATTGCTCTCGTCCAGAGTGCCGACTATTGCCATGCCGGCTTTGGCGGCGATGAATTCAGCAGCGGCATCCGGGGGGAT
>Ga0209121_10003368_pt1 | contig 15546 bp, 14 predicted proteins | sample Cruoilmetagenom3_FD_187292 | JGI IMG/M metagenome (GOLD analysis project Ga0209121, IMG submission 187292) | Oil polluted marine microbial communities from Coal Oil Point, Santa Barbara, California, USA - Sample 3 (SPAdes) (version 2) | ecosystem: Environmental > Aquatic > Marine > Oil seeps ...
CTCACCGCGCCCGACGGTCGCCCTCTGCGGTTTGGCATCTGCCCGGCACCTGGGCACATCTAGATATGCAATTGTTAAGGTTCAAGACGGAGTTCCTGTGGACGTGATTGTTGCCTCAGATGTGCTGGAGCACTTGATTAATCCCTACGTCTTTGTTGGAGAAATGTACCGCGTGCTGCGGCCGGGTGGTCATGTAGTGCTAGACACACCCAATTTAGCCTCGTGGCATAATATCTTTGCATTGCTCATTGGCGTTCAGCCTTTCTCCGGCCCGAATATCACTACAATGGAGGATGCCGACGTTGAGTTAGTGCGACGGATGCATCGTTCAACTCAGGATTTACCGGAGGAGGACGAGTATGTAGACCGTGGTGAGCATGAACTGACGCGGCATATCGTCGTTGTGGCCTACGTTTCACTGTTAAAACTCTTCGAACGGTGGGGGTTTCAGGTGGAGCAAGTGCATGGCTTTGGCTACTATCCGTTGCCACCGCCGGTAGCCCGTCTGTTCCAGCGCCTCGATCCACGCCATACGCACCACGTGCTGGTGAAGGCGCGAAAGCCTCAAGCGTAGAAGCGTCTTGTGTCTACACACTCGATCTGCGTAGTCACTCAACAGTATAATCAGGTTATCAGCGGAATCGGATTGCACGCGCGTAATCTGGTGGCGCGGCTGGTTGCTGATGGTCACCATGTCGCCGTTGTAGCCCCAGTGGATCAACGCCCTCCGGGTGATTTATCCTTCCCTTTTGTCGGCGTTTCGCCGCCGCTGTTCAGACGCACGCAAGCACGATGGCTGTCGCTGGCGTGGAGTTTTGCTCGCAGGCTGGCACTTCTGGAACGTAGAGATGCTTTTGACCTGGTGCACTTTACCGACGCACGAGAATCACTTTTTTGCAGGATGCATACCCCCGTGGTGGGCAACGTCAATGATACCTATGCAGCGGACGTTCGCCACCCCGTCTATTATCACCGCCACTATACCGACTGGTTGCTACGGTGGGGTTACTATCGGTTCGTCAAGTCCTGCGAGGCTTTGGCACTGCCCCGGCTGCAAGGGATCATAGCCAATAGCCATCACACAGCTAACGTCGTTGCCGCTCGGTACCATGTATCCCGTGGTCGGCTTCATTTGTGCTACAAGTCCATTGACCCGGAGCAGTATACGGCAGCACTGCGCTTCCGCATGCAGGGTTCTGCCCATCCCCCGCGTGTGCTATTTGTGGGCGGCAATATGCAGCGTAAAGGGTTACCTACTCTAATCCAGGCTGCCTCCCGGGTACTGACTGTGCTACCAGACGCCGAGTTCTGGGTTGTAGGAGGGGACGCTGCAGCGCCGCGCATGGAGGCCCTGTGCCGTGCTAACGGGGTGGATGCCCACTTTCGCTTCTGGGGATGGAAGTCCCAGACTGAGCTACCGAACCTCTATGCTCAGGCGGATGTTTTCGTCATGCCTTCACTTATGGAGGCATTTGGTGTTGCTCTCTTGGAGGCGATGGCTTCCGGAGTTCCTGTGATCGGCACTCGTGTAGGTGGTATCACTGAGTTAATTGACCATGGTCACAACGGCCTGTTGGTCGCCCCAGATGATGTCAACGAACTGGCGCAAGCACTAATCGAACTGCTCACGGATGCCGCATTGCGGGAACGGCTGAGGCAGGCTGGCCTAGAGACAGTTCGTCGCTTTGATGTGGAACGTATGATGCAATGCACCTACAGCGTGTATCAGGCCGTGCTAGCTTCTCCACCCCGTGCCTGAGTTGATCAGCCTCTCAACCATCTGGCGTACCTGTTGGCTTAGAACATCAATGCTAGCGCGCGCTAGAAAGGTTTGGTAGGCATTGCGTCCAAGATAGGCGCGGAGTTCAGGGGCATGGATCAGTGTGAGGATAGCGGAGGCCAGTGCCTCCGGATTACCCATCGGGCAGAACCAGGCGTCATAACCCGGCGTGAGCAGTTCGCGGTTGGCTATATTGTCCCCTACGACAGTGGGTTTTCCCATGGCCAAGCATTGAAACGTTTTGCCAGCAATGACGCGTGTTGCCTTGTCTATGGTTGAGAAGTGCCCTCCCAGACAGACTGCTGCTTGAGCAATCTCGTTCGGCAGTTGCGACAGTGGCACTGGCGGGCGGAATTCTACATTCTGCACATCTAGTATGTCAGCCAGGTGACGGATGCGAGCATACTCCATGCCCTTGCCAATAATGCGAAAGCGAATCTTTGGTGCTGCCTCGAGTAGCTTCGCAGCACGAATGATAACGTCAATGCCTTGCAGAGGCAGGAATGAGCCATAAAAGAGCACTAGCGAGCTTGTGCTATCATCAGAACACGGGTAAAATACCCGCTCATCACAACCAACAAACAGCGATCGTAACTTGGTGGGAGGAACGCCAAATGTTCGGCAAAAATAATCAGCATGTGCCTGCGTATCCAGGACCACCAAGTCTGCCAGCGCACAACTGGCGCGATCCAGCCGAAAGGCGAGTTGACCAACGAGTGAGTAGGGCTTAAAACAGCACCGGTCGAAGCATAGCGTATCATAGATCGAAAGGAAAGCATCAAGCATAATCGGCTTGCGCGTCAATTGGCGAGCGAGTGGCATAAGCGGTTGCCCCAGGAACCCGACGCACATCAAGTCATAGTTGGGAGGTGTTCGCAACAGGCGTATTGCCAGGCGAGCATAACGGAGTGGCAACCACGGGGTGCCCTCCGTAACAGGCAGTACGCTAAAACTTCGTTCCAGGCATGTCCGCAATATTGCGTTGCGCGGATACTCTGGCTCGCGACCACAGGTGAAAAGGACTTGCATCTGGCCTTGCTCCGACAGCAACGGATTATACAGGAATAAGGAGTTTAGAACAAGCACATGACCAGCAGTCTGGTGGTTACGGTGATCCCAAACTGGAACCTGAAGGCCGATTTGGGCGAGTGTCTGGATTCCCTGTCACGGGTGACTTATTCCCCCCATCGAGTTGTTGTTGTAGACAACGGCTCCACTGATGGATCACCTGACTTTGTCACGGCGCGCTATCCCTGGGCACACTTGATTGTTCTCCCCCAGAACCGAGGGTATGCCGCTGCACTTAATGCGGGCATTGTGCACGCTCTGGGGCTGGGTGCCGATTACATCCTGGCGCTGAATAATGATACTGTTGTTGAGACCGAAGCGCTGACACGGCTGGTGGAGGTGCTGGCGTCAGAGGAGACCATTGGCGTGGCAGCGCCCAAAGTTCTGTACTATGATCATCCGGAGCGGATATACAGTCTAGGTGACCGCATATACTGCTGGCTGCCTCTACCGTTGGGATTTGGGCGCAGATGGCGTGATCAGCCACGTTTGAGAGGTGTTATGGAGTTTGACTATGTTACTGGCTGTGCTATGCTGATCCGCTCAAGCCTTTTTCAAGAGGTGGGGTTGTTCGACACTAGCTATTTTATGTACTATGAAGATGCCGATTTCTGCAGGCGAACGCAGATCCGGAATCATCGGATTGTTTGCGTGGGAGACGCCATCGTCTATCACAAAGCCGCTCGCAGTACCAGCAAGAATAAAACTCTCCTTGTCCGCATCCGTGCGCGTAACCGTGTACGCTTCTACCGGCGCTATCGACACGGACCGCACCCATTGCTGACCTTCGTAGCATTAGGCATCGTAGCCCTATGGCGTTCTCTAGCCGGCGTTCTGAAGGGGCAAAGTCATTTGGTGAAGTCCTATCTCCAGGGATTATGGGAAGGCTGGCGTGAACCAGCTACGTTTCCCTGTCATACCTGGACCGACGGGGGTGCCCTATAAGCCGCTTGACCGATACTTGCACAGAACCGCAACCATGCTATTGTGAGTAGACTTAATTGAAACAAATAGCCTGCAATTTCTGTGGGGAAAGCGTCACTTCGCCCGTGTACACACTGTGTGACCTGCTGCTGGGGTTGCCTGGCGAGTTCACACTCGTCCAATGTGATCGTTGTGGCCTGCTCTATCTGAACCCTAGTCCTACCTGGGACGAGTTGAAGCTGCACTATCCTGATCGTTATCATCCCTTCATTGGCACAATCGAGGAGCAACCGTCAGCATTAGTACGCTGGGCACAACGCTACGGCGTCGTGCGCCGCTGTCGTGCGGTGACCCAGCGGCAGCATAGTGGGCGACTGCTGGACGTTGGGTGTGCGACGGGCGTCTTTCTGAACGAGATGCGCGACCACGGCGACTGGGAGCTGTACGGCGTTGAGCCCGTTGCTTCAGCCGCCACCTTTGCTCGCCAGCATTCTGGCGTTCGAATATTCCAGGGCACGCTTTTGGAGGTCGCTTACCCCGACGGCTTTTTCGACGTGGTGACGATGTGGGATGTGCTGGAGCATGTGGCCGATCCGCGCATCTATCTACATGAGATTCACCGTATCCTTAAACCAGGTGGATGGGTACTCATAAAGGTACCCGATCCGTGGTGCTGGGAGGCACGGCTGTTTGGCTCCTTCTGGATCGGCTACGATGCCCCTCGGCATTTGTTTGGTTTCCCACGCCCAGCGCTTGCCCACCAGCTGGGCATTCTTGGCTTCGACCTGGTGAACGTGCGTTGTTTGGCGGGGGGCTTCTACACCTTCATGGCCAGTTTGGGTTTCTGGCTCGATGCCCACGGGTGGACGAGATCGGGACGTCTGGCGCAGTGCATGGCCCGCTCGACCATAGTGCGGGTGTTGACCGCGCCTCTTTTCAGCCTGGTGCGCCGGTTGGGCTTGGGCTCGTCGCTGACCTATTTTGCACGCAAGCGTGTGCCCGCCGAGGTAGGGTGAATATCGCCATGGTTCGCAGACGAGGATGGTGGGACGGAACGACTATCGCCATCGGGGGGATGACCTTGGTCGCCGCCCTTGCGATGATTGGGTGGTCCTACGGCGTCCGCTTGGTCGAGTTGCGGCATTTTGGTCTGCTTTTGCTCCACAACTTAGGATTACTGGCATTATTGCTCGTAGCCGTCTTTGGCTTCGGTGTTCCAGCCGTGCACGGAGTGGGGCTGCACAATCGCGCTGCCCCCGAGTTTTACCTGTTCTCGCTGGCTCTAGGCCTGGGTATCTTGGCACACCTGATGCTTGGATTGGGCGCTCTGGGCCTCTTGTACCAGGGAGCAGCGTGGACCTTGCTGGTCGCCGGCATGCTGCTCGGGCTGTTGGAGTTAGTACGCTATCGGACGGCATACCGGGATGCTCTGGACCAGATACGCCTGCCGGAGCGTATCACGTGGTTTACGGTTCTCCTGACACTGTTGCTAATCGTGAACTGCCTGTACCCTTTGTTGGCCGATGCCCTGGTCCCCCCCCTCAACTGGGACGAGATCGCCTACCACCTGGCGATTCCTAAAATCTACGTCCAGCACCACGCCATTACCTATATCCCCTTCATTCCTTACTCCAACTGGCCCCTGGAAACCGAGATGCTATTCACTCTGGGCCTGCTGCTCCCTTCAGAAACGCTGCCCCACCTGATTAGCTGGGCATGTCTATTGATGACCTGCTGGGGACTTTACCTGCTGGGACGGCGTTACTTTTCGGTTCAGGTCGGCCTGTTGGCTGCCGTCATTTTCTCGGCCACGCCAATGGTCGGCACTCTGGCTGGCACTGCCCTTGTCGAACTACCCCTGACGCTCTACACATTCCTGGCGACCTTTGCTTTTCTGATCTGGTTGGAAACGTGCGAGAATAGCGCCTGGATGCTCTCAGCTCTTTCCGGCGGTCTCGCCGCCGCCACTAAGCTAAACGGTGCGTTAGTATCGCTTGTCCTAGGGGTACTAATCGTCATCGCCGGCCTGATGCGCCGGCAGGTGCAGCTTAAGGCCTTGGCGATACGCTTTGTCCTGTTTGGCCTGCTGGCCTTCGCTGTGGTTGCGCCGTGGTATGTCAAGTGCTGGATTCAGACCGGGAACCCCTTCTGGCCGTTCCTGCAAGATACACTGGGCGGCCGTGACTGGGATGCCCTGGGGTCTGAGTACCTGCTGGGATTCATCCGGCTGCCCAACATGCCGACAACACCCACCAACTGGCTGCTCGGCCTGTGGTATTTGACCTTCCAGGCCGAGCGGTTTGGACCGCAACGCGTGGTCTTGGGGTGGCACTATTTGGCCATGCTGCCATTCGTGCTTCCAGCCCTGTTCTTCATCAAGCCTGCCTATCGCCGGACACTGCGCTGGTTGTCCACGATGGGGATTATCTACTATACTGTCTGGTTTTTTCAGACGCACCAAGCTCGCTTCCTCATGCCAACTATCCCTGTGCTGGCACTGCTGGCGGCATCTGGAGCCCTGTGGTTGGGGGAGGTACGCCAAACTATCTGGCGCACGCTGGTTCAAGGCGTGTTGGTGCTCTCCCTGACACTCGCCTGTTGGCTCGCCAGGCCAGCCGACCGGGCGCACGTGGGCAGCCGTTGGAGCTTTCTATCTGGGCAGACAACACGCCAGGCGTTTCTCCTGACGCAAGCGCCAGGTTACGCTACCTACAGCTATGCCAATGAACATCTTCCTTCGGATGCCTATGTGCTGTTAGCTCTATACGAGAGTCGTGGATACTATCTGGACCGTGACTATGTGTGGGCCAATCCTATCAGCCAGCGGATCTTGCGCCTGGAACAGTTTACCGATGCCGATCAACTGGCTGCTGAACTGCATACACGTGGTTTTACCCACGTGATCTTCCGCCCAGCCAGGTTGAATAACTATACCTACATCCGTCACGGCGAGGCCATCACCCAACTGACCCGCGCGTTGCTTGCCGAACATGCCCACCTGATGTATACTTCGTCCGAGTTAGAACTGTATGAACTGCTCCCTTAGTGGACTAAGGACTGGGATTTCATCATTTTTGTGGCATGCCTGGCAGTGGGCGCGTGCCCACGCAAAGGCTCTCGCCCGGGTTACCTGGACAGCCTTTGCAGCCATTGCCCTGGCAGTCATTGTGTACCAGATCGCCAGGAATTGGCAGGAAGTCCGTACATATCCCTGGCGACTGCGCTTGGGCAATATTCTCCTGGGTTTTGGTATCTACTCAATCAGCATTGTTCTCACGGCTGTGTGCTGGGCCTCCATTATGCATCGCGTATCCGGTGTCCGGTCGCTGTGGGGCCATGTGCGGCTCTTTTGCCTGACTAACCTGGCGCGGCGGCTTCCCACGCCCCTACCTTACATTGGAGCGCGTACCGAAGCCTATGCTGTCCAGGGCGTGGCGCGTAGGATTACGCTGGTGGCCATGACTCTGGAGATGACGGTTACAGTGGTCAGTGCCATGATGGTTGCTGTGTTCACCCTGCCTTTCGGACCGTATTCCGAGGTGTTAACTCGCTTCAGCCCACTCACATTGCTGCTACTGATCGCGCCAGTTCTGTTGACGATCCGCCCGGCCTGGCTGTTTGCCATCATAAACTTTGCCTTGGCACGTGCCAAACGACCCCCTTTACTAATCGAGGTGCGCACACGTGACATGCTAGCTTGGACGGGTTTGTTTGCTGCCGTATGGGTCAACGGCGGAGTGTTGTACTACTTTCTCTCTACCAGCATCTACCCGATTCCCTGTGACGAATTACTATTGATGATCAGTATTTTTGCCATCTCTGGTGTCGCCGGGTGGTTGGGGCAGATTTTATTCTTTATGCCAGCCTTGGCCATGCGTCAGTTGGTGATCGCTTACTTGCTGAGTCTTTGCGTCCCTTTGCCGGTGGCGGTCGCTGTAGCACTATGGACCCGCTTGTGTGTGCTGGTGTTTGAGTTGCTTTGGGCAGTGCTCTCTCTTTCTCTGCCTCTCCCCCAACCTGGCGAGCGTCCGTCAAAGGTATCTAATCGAAGTTGAAAGGAGAAAACGATGCACATAAAGATTCCCGCGCTGATTCTATCCCTGCTGGTTATCTCCCTACTGGCCATCGTCAGTTGCACCAGCAAGCCTGAGCCTACTGTGTCTCCACTGTCCCCCATCGCTACTGCCACGCAACAGGCAGCCATGCCTTCCGTCACCACGCTCCCTTCTGACTGGGTGACTGATACACCCAATCCGGCTGTGTCTCCGATCATTATCTCAGACGTAACACGGGACGCGAACGGGTTGGAGACAATTGCGATCACCAACATCAGCGATGCGGAACAGAGTCTGGCCAACATGACGGTCCTCAACCCAGCCACATTGGAATACGTAGATCTTCCATCAGATGTCACGCTGCCGCCGGGGGCGTCATTCAAAGTGTATAATGGCCCAGGAGCGACTGAAGCATCCGACGGACTGGCATGGCTGGACGAACCAGCCCTGTGGCTGATCGGCGATCACTTGGTGTTGCTAAACCAAGCCGGTCGTGTACTATGGAACTACGTGAACTCACGGAATTACCCGTAAGTAGTATAGACTTTCCCAGTATCTGTGCTACAATGAGAACAAATCAAGTACTATAAAGGAGATGTAAAATGAAGAAAGTGTCTATGTTCCTGCTTTTGGTCAGCCTGGTCATGGTGGCGTTGGGTGGTACCCATTCGACCACATACGCCCAGGGGTTTGGTGTTACCTGGAATACCAGTTTCCAGGTTCTGAACTTGAGTGAAACGAATGTTGCGAATATTTCGATCATGTACTACAACCAGGACGGTACCTCTGCAACAATGGAGAGCGGCTACACCAACCCGGTCGCTGATACCGTGCAGCCGAATGAGTCCAACACGTACTATCCCATCCATACGGCGGAGGGCTTCAACGGGTCAGTGGTGATCTCCTCGGACCAGCAAGTAGCGGTCATTTCCAACCTGGTCGTCGCGACCACTCAATCCGGTTTGGGGAGTTACGTGGGCTTCCAGCAGGGCGCCCCAAAGATCTACTTCCCACTGGTGATGAAGGGGAATGCCTACAACACGACTACCTTCAACGTCCAGAACACCGGTAGCACCTCGGTAGATATCACCATTGAATTCACGCCCGAGGCCGGTAGCACATATCCGGCTGTCTCGGACGTGACCGACACGATCGCAGTAGGCGCAGCCCACACCTACGACCTGTCCACGATGTCCCAGTTCTCCTCCGTCACCAAGTGGGTAGGCTCGGCTACAGTCTCGGTGACTGACACTGCCAATGACTCCATCGCGGGCGTTGCCAGTACGGTCAACGAGCGTCATTCAGCTGCTTATCAGCTCGCTACGTACAACGCCTTCACCGCTGGCTCGACCACGGTTACTCTACCCTTGATCCAGGAGAACAATAGTGGTAACCGCACCAGCATCAACTGCCAAAACATTGATCCTTCAACCTCGGCGACTGTACAAGTCGCGTACACGCCAGAGGCAGGATATGGCTCTAAGGCTTCTGAAAGCGTGGCCGGCGTGCCGACGAATGGTTTAGCGGTGTTCCTGCAAGATTACCAGGGTGCCACGAGGTGGGTTGGCTCGGCGACCGTGACTTCCAGTCCTGCGGTTCCGTTAGTGTGCGTTGTTAACCAGCAGAAGCCTGCAGCCGGTACCGTTTCGGCCTACGAGGGCTTCAACCCGTCCTCCGCCACGGACACCGTGGTGATCCCGCTGATCCAGAGTCGCAACGGTAGTGCCGCCAAGGGCTATGTTTACACCTCGATTAACCTGGCCACTGAAGATGGCGCGGCGCATTCCATCACGTGCAACTTCAGCCCATCGCCTGGCTTCACGGATCCGGCGAACTCCACCGGTAGTGGTGCGTCGGTGATCTTTATTCAGAGCGATATCTACGGCACCGGCGCCAAGTTCATAGGCGGGGCAGTCTGCAGCACCTCTGATGGGGCCGGCATCTTCGCCATCGTCAACCAGACTCGCCAGGACACGCCTGTGAAACCTCGTGACACGCTCTCAACCTACGACGGCTTCAGTCAGTAAGAGCGCGCGTCTGACAACTGAATACGCAAGTTTCCCCTCCTTTTTGGAGGGGAAACTTTTTTTAATGCGCAAGCAGATTGACCGGACAAGCATGTTTGAACGTCAAAAGGCCGCGACCAAACCAGATACTCTAGCCAGGCTCTTGGATCAAGTCTCCGAAGCTCTGCCAGCCACTTCCACCGGAGAGTCTGACCTGATGATTGGCCTTCTGCCGCAGCACATATCACCAGCCCCAATCTTCCAACCGACGGGTGACCGCCACTTTTGTTAAAATGTCACACCGATTTCCCTGGGGGGCTCTTGGGGCCTCCAAATTGGCAAATACTCCTGGTGACACCGTCGGCAGAGAACCCCCCACTGTCTCTACGGCCCCACTGTGATCATGTCCCTGAGCCCTTCGAAGGTCGCAGGGCCGATACCCGGCACATCCTGGATGTCCTCGATGGACTCGAACGAGCCGTTGGCCTCACGATAGTCCACGATGTGCTGAGCCGTCACCGGCCCGATGCGCGGTAGCGTCTCCAGTTCCACCGTCGTGGCCGTGTTGATGTTGACCATCGCCCCTGCCGATCCTCCACTGCCCAGCGCGCCACCCGAGACCGACGGCGGCGGATTCGTCTCCCCCTGGCATGGCACGTAAACCTGTTGTTGGTCCTGTAGTCCCAGGGCCAGATTGATGTGGTCCAGGTCAGCATCGGGGGCCGGGCCACCGGCGGCGTCCAGCGCGTCCTGGACGATGCTGCCTGGGGGCAGTTCGTAGACGGCCGGTTGGCGTACAGCACCGCTGACGTGGACCCGGATAGGGAGCGGAGCAGGAGTGGGGAGCGGGGTCGAGGTTGGGGGAGGGGTAGAGACGACGATGGGCGTGCTGGGCTGATGGCGTGGGGTAAAGTAGCCGATCACACCACCGATGATGAGGCTGACCACTGAGCAGATGATAATGTAACCCCGGTACCGCCCTGTCCTCTGATCCACTGTCTCTACCGCCCAAGAACCTATCCGAACAGTCAGTGGCTCCCACGCCGCTGAATTGCCGGGCGTGGGAGCCCAGCATGAACCGTGCGGATCACGCCGCCCGCAACACCTCCAGCAACAACCGCACGCTGTTCTCCACGTCCCCCTCGTCCACCATTTCCGAGGGAGAATGGATATAGCGACAGGGTATGGAGAGACAGCCCGCAGGCACACCGGCGCGCACCAATTGCATCGCCGCCGCGTCAGTCGTGCCTCGCTCCAGCACCTCCAGTTGATAGGGAATACTCGCCTCCTTCGCCCGCTGCACCAGCAGGTTTCTCACAGTCGGATGGGCGATCATCCCCCGGTCCTGCACCTTCACCGCCGGCCCCTTGCCCAACTCCACCGCCATCGGCGCACACTCCGGCGTGTCACCAGTCGTTGTAACGTCCACGGCGATAGCAAGGTCCGGCTCGATGCCGTAGGTAGAAGTACGCGCTCCCGAGAGCGTCGTCTCCTCCTGCACGCTGAAGACGAAGTAGACGTCGTGCGGCGTGCGCTCCAGCCGGCGCAGCGTCTCGATCAGCACCGCGCAGCCGACGCGGTCATCCAGCGCCTTGGCGATCAGCCGCGTGGACTGCGCCCCCTCCGCGTGAACAAAGGGCCGCACGAACACGGCCGCGTCGCCTACGTGGACAGGGCAATCGTCGCGACTCGTGGCCCCCACGTCAATGTACAGTTGCTCGAATTTGGGGACCTTGCCAGTATCCTCTCGCTTCTCCTCGACGCCGATGACGCCCACCATCCCGCTGGCGAAGGCCACCCGTGTGCCTACGCAGGTGATCGGGCTCACCCCACCGATACGGGTGAAACGGGCGAATCCCTTCTCGTCCACGTAAGTCACCATCACGCCGATCTCATCCATGTGGGCGGCCAGAACGATGCGCCGGCCCTCGCCAGCCTGTCCTGAGCCTGCCGAAGGGCTGCCCTGCTTGTGGACGACCAGACTTCCCAGCGGATCCACCCGCAGTTCGTCGGCAAAGGACTCGACCTCAGCGCGGATGATGGCCCGAATCTGCTCCTCGGCTCCTGAAGGGCCGTAGGTTTCCACCAATTTGTGTATCAGTTCTCTCATTAGTTTCTCCCCCTCTCCAAAGTACATCGCGTGAGGCGCGAAAGGGATTCGCGCATCAGCCGCACCGCGTTGTTGAAATCATCCAGGCTCAGCAAGGCCACCGGGCTGTGGATGTAGCGACAGGGCACCGCCACCGTCACCGAGGGTACCCCCTCACGGGTCAGGTGAATGGCCCCTGCGTCGGTGCCGCCGATGCCCGGCTGCTTGATCTGGCATGGGATGCCGAGTTCTTCGGCCGTGCTGGTCAACAGCCGCACCAGTCGCCGGTCGGCGATGAAGGAGCGGTCCATCACCGTGATCGCCGGTCCCTGGCCCAGTTCCGTCGTGGGGCTGACATCCTTGTCCCTGGGCATATCGTCGGCGATGGTGCCCTCCAGCGCAAAGGCGCAATCGGGTTCGATGGCGTAGGCTGCCACCCGCGCCCCGCGCAACCCAACCTCCTCTTGTACGGTGAAGGCCGCGTGAAGGTCGAAGCGAAAGCGCTCGCCGCGCAGAAGTTCCACCAGCACCGCGCACCCGGCCCGGTCGTCGAAGGCTTTGCCGCTGACAGTGGGGCCCAGTTCGCAGAACCGCGTGGCGAAGGTGGCATAAGTGCCCAGTGGGGCCAATTTCATGGCCTCGTCCTTACTCTTGGCCCCAACGTCCACGACCAGGCCTTCGAGTTTGGGAACCTTCTCGCCCTCCCCCTTTTCGAGCAGGTGGATCGGCTTGACACCGATGACGCCGGGGATGTGCCCGGAGCCGACCTGGAGAAGGGTGCCGGGGAGCAGCCGGGGATCAATCCCGCCGACGGCTCTTGCCTGCAGGAAGCCGTCTTTGTCATGGCCCACGACCATCAGGCCGACCTCGTCCATGTGGGCGGCCAGCATCACGCGCATACGCTGCCGCCCCGTCCCACGCTTAAAAGCCAGGACGTTGCCCAACGCGTCCACCTTGACCTCGTCCACGTGCTCCCGCACCGCATCTAGCACGATGGAGCGCACATCGCCTTCATTCCCCGAAACGCCAAACGCTTCCGAAAGTTGTTTCAGTATCATAAATCTCCCTGCTCCGGTTTCTCCCCGTACTGCTCTTGCTTTTCTGCGAGCGTGTACACTGGTGTCCGCTCGTACTCCCATTCCACCTCTGGCGATATCAGAAGGGGGGAGATGGTGAAAAAGTCGTCCTGGAATGTGCCGTCCAGTCCAAACTCCAGGCGCAGGAGGCCGTACTCGCAAACCCCATTGAACACTCCCTGAGCGGTGAAATGAGGGCCCACCGCGACTTCAAAGGCCAGAAAACCCCCCGAACGCAGCCGTCCATCGCTGTGGAGGGAGCGGTGAATGACTACCAGCGGTACGTCACGAGGAACGACGTAGTATGAGCCATTTTGCTGCACCTCGTACCCCATTGCCTGCAGCACCTTTTTCGCTTCCTGCACCACGCGCTCATCGGGGAAGTCGGCGAAGACTTGTTCAAACAAAGCATCCCATTTCTGGTCCATTGCCCCTCCTGTGTGTCTCCGACTAGATACGGCACGTCCGGTTCAAAGTCTTGCCACATTGCGATTCTAACGAGGGCCTACTATCCTGCCGCCGTGCCATCCCAGGCCAGCCTGTCCACGAAATCCGCCTCCGGGGGTCGGTTTTGCTAACCGCCATAGGGTCGGATAGCAAATCCGACCTACCCTGCTGCTATGTTGTCCCACGCCAGTTTCTCCACGAAATCCGGCTCCAACCCGGCGATGAAGGCCGCAAGGATCCGCCCGGCCCGCTCGACATCCTGCGCGGCCAGCGCCTCCACCGGCTGGTGCATATAGCGGACCGGGATGGAGACGAGAGCCGTGGGCACCCCTTCGCGGGTGACTTGGATAGCCCAGGCGTCGGTGCCGCTGCGGCCCGGGATGGGATCAACTTGATACGGAATCTCGTGGGCCTCAGCCACCTCCTTCAGACGCGTCGCGAGCCCCGGGTGGAAGTTGGGACCGATCCCGATGGTCGGGCCCTCCCCCAAGGGGAAACTGTCCACCTCCGAGACACCCGGATGTTTGCCAAAGGTCGCATCCAGTGCCACGGCCAGGTCTGGCGCGACGCCGTAGGCGGAGGCGATGGCCCCCTTCAGCCCCGTCTCCTCCTGCACCGTCGCCACGGCGAAGACGTCCCAGGTGTGGCGCATGCCGGCCAGTTGCTCCAGCGCGAGCGTCACGACCGCCACACAGGCGCGATCGTCCATCGCCTTGCCTGCCACGCGACGGTTCTTCAGTTCCACCATCTCGCGCCGGATGGAGATCACATCGCCAACCGTGACCAGCCGCTCGACCTCTTCCACCGGCAGCCCCACATCTACGAAGAGTTTATCCCAAGGGACAGGCTTCTTACGTTCCTCCTTGGGCAGGACGTGGGGCGGGCGTGTGGCAACGATGCCGGGCAAGTCGCGTCGCCCGTGGACGACCACTTCAAGCCCCAGCAACACCCGCCGGTCCGTCCCCCCGACTCGGGTGATACGTAGGAAGCCCTTCTCGATGCCGGTCACCATCAGCCCAATCTCGTCCATGTGGGCCGCCAGCATCAACCTGGGGCGCGGCTCAGATCCTGTGCCACGCTTGAGGGCGATCAAGCTACCCAGTCTATCCTCACGCATCTCGTCCACGAAGGGTTGCCAGGTCTGACGCAGCGATTCGCGCACGGGCTCCTCGTAGCCGGAAATGCCATCGGCTTCCGAAAGTTGTTTCAGCAAGGGGATAACTTCCACGTGGGACTCCTTAGGGTCTGTCTCGGCGCTCATGGTGCCGGCGTCACAGTGATGGTCGGCGGCACCGTCACCGTGAGCGTAGGCATAGCGGTGAGTGTGGGTATCTCGGTCGGTGCCTCTGTCGGGATGAGTGTTTCGGTCGGTGTCTCTGTCGGGATGAGTGTCTCGGTCGGCGCCTCTGTCGGGATAGGTGTTTCGGTCGGCGTCTCCGTAGGCATGGCAGTGTTGGTGGGCGTCGGAGTAAACGTGGACGTCGCCGTAGGTGTGAACGTCGGCGTGGCTGAAGGCGTCAGCGTGTGTGTAGGAGTCAAGGTCGAAGTCGGCTGAGGCGTGGACGTGTACGTGGGCGGGAACCACTGGGTAGGAGTTGGCAGCAGCGTCTCCGTTGGCTCCACCGTCCCCAAAGTGGGTGTGGCCGGAGGCAGTTCAGTAGACGTTGCGGTTGACGTAGGCGTCAGCCCTCTGGTTTCCGACTTGAACACCAGCATCGAGATGCCAATGCAATAGCACGGCAACGTCAAGAGTATGATGCTGGCCAGCATCCAATGAATAGGACGCCACTCACTCGTATAGCGCATTGGATAACTCCGTCCGGGAGGCTGCGGCATGATAACACCGTTGAAGGTGTTTGTCAAAGCAGTACCCGTTTGAACTGGAATGGGAGGTCAGGCTATAGAATTTCCCTCCAGCAAGGGAAGTCCACTTGGCAGAAACCTAACGCCGCCTCTGATGAAGAAACCACCATGTCATAAGGCTGTTCCAGAAGAATAATCATCCCAATGTCATTCTGAGCGGAACGCAGTGAAGCGAAGAATCTCACGCCACAGCACCCAAACCGCCTGTCCAGGGCGAGATTCTTCGCTACGCTCAGAA
>Ga0209121_10003372_pt1 | contig 15539 bp, 10 predicted proteins | sample Cruoilmetagenom3_FD_187292 | JGI IMG/M metagenome (GOLD analysis project Ga0209121, IMG submission 187292) | Oil polluted marine microbial communities from Coal Oil Point, Santa Barbara, California, USA - Sample 3 (SPAdes) (version 2) | ecosystem: Environmental > Aquatic > Marine > Oil seeps ...
CAATTCACCTAGTTCTGCTAGTGCATCACCAATACGTTGCTCTTCATTCAAATGCTCAGGGAAGTTGGCAATAATACGCCCTGCAAGTGAAATGTCGCGAGTATCAACGTCAATACCAGAAGAAGCTGTAAAAGATTGAATGATTGGCAGCAAAGAGTAAGTTGCTAGCGCCGGAGCTTCGTCTGTAATGGTATAGATGATAGTTGGTTTTTCAGTAGGCATGAAATTTCCCTATAGTTCTTACAAGCTCACCTAAAATGGTGAGAATGTTATAAATTGACCAGTAAGCGACTCGAAGAGTGAAAACTGCTTACTCGATAGTCGTACTCTATCTTATTTTTCATGCAATCTTGATGAGAGCATGAACCAAATCCGTGAGTGCGTTGTTATAATAAAACACGAAGGTATAATTAAACAAATCAGGCTTAAGAGTCCATCAACTTGTTCTATTTTGTGTCTTTTAGGCGCGCAAATGATAGCTCAATTCCGTTTCAGTGAAAACTTTTCAGCACACTTCGTTTACATTTTTGCAAGGTAGTTAACATGTCTACTCGCTCACGCAGCGCATCTCGCTCAGACAAACCAGCTCGTTCTGAAGCAATATTAAAACAAAGCGGTAATAGGCAGAACCGAGGCAGTGATAAAAATAGCACTGGTAATTCGCACAAGAAACCTCATTCAAGTAAACACCGTTACAAGGGTAAACCTACGAACACAAAACCTAAGATAGCGATCGAAGATCGCAAGGTTATTCTGTTCAACAAGCCATTTGATACGCTAAGTCAGTTTACTGATGGTGAAGGTAGAAAAACATTGGCGGATTTTATTCCTGTTAAAGATGTTTATGCAGCCGGACGACTTGACCGTGACAGTGAAGGGTTAATGGTCTTGACCAATGATGGAATATTTCAAGCCAAATTGACTCAGCCCAACTCAAAATCACCAAAAACTTACTGGGTACAGGTTGAAGGCGCACCTTCTGAGGAAGATTTAGATAAATTGAGAAAAGGTGTTGAACTAAAAGACGGCATGACATTGCCTGCCAAGGTGGAAATCATGCAAGAGCCTGTAGTCTGGGAGAGAACTCCCCCTGTGCGCTTCAGAGCCGCGATTCCTACAACATGGCTAGCTATTACTATCATTGAAGGGCGTAACCGTCAGGTAAGACGAATGACAGCGAATATTGGCTACCCTACCCTGCGACTTATTCGCTATTCAATGGGCAACATGAACGTGGGTGAGCTTCAGCCTGGTGAGTGGAAAGAGATTTAGGGCAACTGTTCTCGCAAGTAAATAAATGGCCACTAATTTAGTGGCCATTTTTATATGTGTTGATGGTATTAAAACACAAAAAAGCCAGTCATAAGACTGGCTTTTATCAACATTTAACAGTTACTGATTGAGTAACTATTAGAAGCTGTAGAATGCAGCAGCGAAGATGTAAGTTTCTTCGTCGTTGCCTTTACCAGCGTCGATGTCTTGTAGGATATCGATACCCATGTCTACGCGGTCGCTAAGTGTGTACATTGCTGCAACGTTCACGCGAGATACGTCTTTATCAGCTTTGCCATCTTCAGTAGTAGAGTTAGCGTTGTAACCAGCGGCAAGAGTTAGTTGCTCAGTTACTGGGTAACCGGCAGATAGGTAGTAGCCAACTGTTTCTAGGTTAGTAGTGTTCTTAGTAGCTGTCTTGTCGTCTGAACCATCGTTAATCCAGAAGTTAACACCTAGGTCTAGTTCACCGATCTTAGAGTTACCAGATACAGAGTAAACTTGGTAATCAGCTTCGTCACGAGTTTCGTAACCACCGTAAACATTTACTACTTCGCTTTCAAAACCAACGTAACCGTTCACGCCTTTATCAGCAGCAGAGTGGTCGTCATCAGTTTCGAAGTAAGAGATACCGTAAGCGAAACCAGAAGTAGCGCCTTGGAATTTAACTACGTTGAATGCATCAGAAGCATCACCAGCAGAAGAACCGAACTCGTAAGTCATGTCGCCAGCGCCATCTACTTTATCAAGAGCAGTGTCGTTTTCCCAACCGAAAGATGCAACACCAACACCAGTGTCAAAACCTAACCACGCTTTATCAACGTCAGTACCGAATTCGTTCTTAACGCCAAAACCGTTGTCTTTATCGTCAGTAGTCCAGTTGAATTCGAAATCAGTTTCGAAGTAACCAAGGATACGATTATTTTTGTAGCTAACTGCCAGAGTAAGCGCTGTAGCCCAGTCATCGTAGATAGCGTTAGTTTTAGTATCGTAGTAACCACCTACACCGATTGCACCAGAAACAGAGAACTGCTCTTTGTGCATAGGGTCAAATTCGAATGTTGGTTTTGAGTTTTCTAGACCTACGTTCGCGAAAGCTGAAGTTGAAGCTGCTGCGATAGTTAGTGCTAATAGAGTCTTTTTCATAATAAATCCACTGCCTTTTCTAAGAATGGGAGATCCTTGCCCGGTTCCCTATTATTTTTATGACTGGTCATTACCACTCTTTGTTGGTTAATCACCGTCACTAAATTTCGAGGTCTAGATTGCAAAAGATTATCCTGCGTGTCAAATAAACTAAAAATAGACCTAAAAAAAACACAAACAATTCAAAATCAATCACTTACATTTTTTTTCATCATTTTACGAGCAGCTTATCCTTAGTTTTATCAGGAAATATAATAACTATAAAAAACAACAAAACAGCATATAAACCCAACAACAACCATTAAAACAGCCTAAAAACAGAATTTAACACCTGCGGGCCAGTCTTTTTTAATATATATATTTCACAAGATAAATAAAATCGTTAAGTTCCTGATGGTTCAGTTTTTTTTTGTGAACGAGATCTACCTTTGATTCAAAAGCAAGCTATTTTGCCGTAAATGTACCGGCTAGTGATATGTGCTACTATCCTCGCTCCGTTACGTAGGTCACAGTATGCTAACTACTAAAATTCAAAATTCTATTCGCACCAGTTATCAAAACCTCCAAGATCAGTTGGACAACTTTGTACCTCGCCGTGCACAAAATTACCTTGTAGCTGAGATAGCGAAGACACTTTGCGGTCAATACCACAAGAGCAGCCGCATGATTGTTGCTGAGGCGGGAACAGGAATCGGTAAATCACTGGCTTATTTAATGGCAACTATTCCCGTTGCGGTTTTAAATAATCGGAAAATCATTATTTCGACCGCAACCGTCGCGCTACAAGAACAGCTCGTCAATAAAGATCTCCCTCTATATAGAAGACTCACCGACAGAGAGTTCTCTTTTATATTAGCGAAAGGCAGACAACGCTATTGTTGCTCAGAGAAATTGGCAGCGGCTTGCGGTGTTGATGGTGGACAAATGGCTATGTTCGAATCCAAACCAAAGAAAAAGGATATCGAGCAACTTCAAACCATGTATCGTAGTCTGGCTCAAGGTAAATGGGATGGCGATCGTGATTCATGGCCGAAACCAATCGACAATATCATTTGGCAAATGATCGTAAGTGATAAGCACAGCTGCAACAACAGTATGCCAACTCACAGAGATTGCCCTTTCCAGAAAGCGCGTTCAGAGCTAGATAAAGCAGATGTGATTATCGCTAATCACAGTTTGGTGATGGCCGACGCTGACCTAGGTGGCGGAGTTATTCTTCCAGAGCCAGAAAACAGCATCTATATATTCGACGAGGCACACCATTTACCTCATGTCGCTCGAGATCACTCCTCTGCAGCTGCCAGTTTAAAAGGTGCGGCTTCTTGGTTAGAGCGTTTAAATCAATCGATCACTAAGCTTTCTGGTTTAGCGGACGAAAAGCGTGTGCACCGATTTAGAAATGAATTGCAGGACTCCGTACAACAACTGATCCCTACTCTGACTCAAATGAGCAAACAGTTTGACGCAAGCCACTTTGAAGACGGCTTGTATCGCTTTGAGCATGGTGACTTGCCTGAATGGTTAGAAAGTGAGTCGAAAGATCTCAAACAGCTAACTCAAAAGACAAGCCAATCTGTAGCAAAAATCGCTGACCTCATTGCTGAGCGAGTCAAAGACGGAGAGCTTTCCGCAAAACTAGCCGAGCCAGCGCTCGCTGAAATAGGCTTCTATATACAAAGGACAGAGAATCTAGCTCAAGTCTGGCGCCTAATGGCGGAACCTAAGCGAGAAAAAGGCGCACCACTAGCACGTTGGCTTGAGTTAAACAAAGAGAACGAAGGCGATTTCGTTGTCAACGTTTCACCGCTAGAGGTTGGTTGGCAACTTGACCAGCAGATTTGGAGCCGCTGTGTTGGAGCCGTATTAGTTTCTGCGACAATGCGAGCACTTAACTCCTTTAACTTTTTCTGTCACCAAGCAGGTATCAGTCAAAAAGCTGAAGATGGTGTTCAATTCCTTGCTTTGGCATCACCATTTGATTATCAAAACCAAGCAGAGCTGATCGTCCCTGCAATGAAATACGAACCTCAAGCACCTCAGTTTACCGAATATCTTATTGAAATTTTGCCTAAGGTAATAGAAGACAACAAAGCCAATCTCGTTTTATTCTCTTCTTACTGGCAAATGAACAAAGTTGCAGAAGCTTTAGCAACAGGTTTCGTTAAAAAGTCATGGGCTTTACAAGTTCAGGGTGACAGTTCACGCACTGAAATTCTAAAAAAACATAAAAAGCTAATAGAACAAGGCAAAACAAGCGTCCTTTTTGGAACGGGCAGCTTTTCTGAAGGGCTTGATTTGCCTGGAGAGCTTCTTGAAAATCTCGTCATTACAAAGATTCCTTTTGGTGTGCCTACCTCTCCTGTAGAGCAAGCACACTCTGAATATATTGAATCACGAGGCGGTAACCCATTTATGCAAATTACGGTTCCAGAAGCGAGTAAAAAGCTTATTCAATCTGTCGGGCGGTTACTGCGTAAAGAAAGAGATTCTGGTAAAGTCACGATCCTTGATCGTCGCATAGTAACGAAACGATACGGTAAATCATTACTCGACTCGTTACCGCCTTTTAAAAGAACAATAGAATACTAGTTTCGCCATCGTGTTGATGGCTCTAACTCTATCATTGCTGACCTTCGTATTAACAACTATGCATGTCTAACTCAACGGTTACTCATGCTGCTGCCCTATCAGCACATAACGAGAACAATAGCTATTTATGGAAATGATTGAACCAACCATGTTGGTTGTACTTGCTTTGGTTGCCTTCGCCGCCGGCTTTATTGATGCAGTCGCAGGTGGCGGTGGGATGTTAACCGTCCCCGCTTTACTATCACTAGGCCTGCCACCACATATTGCGCTTGGTACCAATAAGCTAGCCGCAACGTTTGCCTCATCGACAGCGGCTTTTACGTATTATCGTAAGAAGTTATTTAAACCCGAATGCTGGATCAACGCATTCATAGCAACGCTGATAGGTGCGACCATTGGCACGTTAACTGTTGATGCAATCAGTACTGAATGGCTGGAGAAAGTTTTGCCGCTCATTATTTTAGCGGCGGCGGTCTATACCATTTTCCACAAGACTCCAGACGTGAGCCATGATGTGTCTCCTAAACCGTGCCCGGTACTTAAGAGAAAGCAAAAATTTCAAGGATTTATTCTGGGGTTTTATGATGGTGTCGCAGGCCCAGGAACGGGAGCCTTTTGGACAGTAAGCTCAATGGCATTGTACCGCCTCAACATCTTACTGGCTTCTGGTTTATCCAAAGCGATGAATTTCACTAGTAACTTCACCTCATTAGTGACATTTGCCATTCTTGGTCATATTGACTGGGTATTAGGTTTAACTATGGGGATTTGCTTAATGGCAGGTGCCTTTGTTGGTGCTCACTCTGCCATTCGGTTTGGCGCTACATTTATACGACCTGTATTTGTCACGGTTGTCAGCGTCCTTGCGATCAAACTGGCTTACGAGGCTTGGTTTGTTAGCTTATAGCATAAATTAATGGGAGTAATATGAGCCAGTTTTCAAAGCTTAAGAACGTCATCGATACCTTAATAGGTCATTGCTCTCAGGTGGACAAAAGTCGAGGTGCTTATCACCAAGCCTTATTCGACCGGACTTTATTCAAGTCTAGGGCATTTATTTTACTTCCTTATGCGCTCGAAGCTCAAACCACTTATCACACCGTATTGCGCGAACAAGCGACAAACCAGCTCACAGCATCAAGAGCGAATTACCTCACAGAAAAGTTAACCAATCAGATAGCGGCAATCCAAAGAGAGCTTGCCAACCATGATTTAAGGTTAGATCGAAAAAGTAAGTCAGGAAAAAACCTTAACGACTTATATAATGAACTCGCTCAGCATCAAGATTGGCAAAAGCGACTGGTCGATTTAGTACGAGTACGAAAATTAGCGTTTGATTCTGCGCCTCGCCATAGTAAGAAAAAAGCGGACGAGGCTTGGCAATTAGCAAAAGAACGATTAGAACGCTGTGAAGACTCAATGAAAAATATTGAGAGACTGATTAACTTAGAGAACCCTAAGCGAAATGAACACTGATAACACATCATCACCACTGGATAATGCGCCAGAAGAAGTTAAGTTAGCTGTCGACCTGATCTATCTGCTCGAAAGCAACGAAATCGACCCAAAAGTGGCGTTAGAAGCAATTAAGATTGTCCAACAAGATTTACAAGCCAAACTAGCATCTAGCATCTAGCATCTAGCATCTAGCATCTAGCATAAAAACATACAGGATTCACATGTACCAACTTAGCTTTTCTATGCCCGAATTTCTTGAAAACTACTGGCATAAAAAACCAACCATCTTAAAAGGTGGCTTCCAAAACTTCGTCGACCCAATTTCGCCGGAAGAACTTGCTGGTTTATCGATGGAAGAAGAAGTTGATTCTCGCTTTGTCTCTAACCTCGACAACCAATGGACTGCAGAACATGGTCCATTCTCAGAAGAGAAATTTGCCGAGCTGACTGAAACACATTGGCAATTGATCGTTCAAGCAGCGAACCACTGGCACCAAGGTGCAAATCAGCTGACTGAAGCGTTCCAAGCCTTACCAAACTGGTTATTCGACGATCTAATGATCTGCTACTCAGCACCAGAAGGCGGCGTAGGCCCACATATTGATCAATACGACGTATTCATCATTCAAGGCCAAGGTAAACGTCAGTGGAAGGTTGGCGAGAAAGATGTTGGCCAATACAAAGAAACCGTCCAAGCTTCTGCACTTCGTCAAATAGAAGGCTTTGAGCCAATCATTGATGAAACCTTAGAGCCAGGCGATATCCTCTATATCCCACCGGGCTTCCCACATGAAGGCAACACGTTAGAGCCGTCGATGAGCTACTCTATTGGCTATCGCTCCCCTAAAGAACAAGAGCTGATCAGCAACTTCGCCGATTTTGTACTTGCTCATGATATGGGTGACGTTCATCTTCACGATCCAGAATTCAAAACGCAAGATGATTACGGCAAGGTTCGTTCATCGGATTTAAACAATCTAACTAACATGTTGAAATCTGCACTAGAGCAACCTGAAACCATCAGCGAATTCATGGGATGTTTGCTAAGCCAATCACGCCACCAGCTTGATATCGTCGCTCCTGAGCCTTTATGGACAGAAGAAGAGATCGCTCAACACTTAGAGTCAGAAGGGGAGATCTGTCGAGTATCGGGCTTAAAGGCGCTCTACCATGAGAATGAAAGCAACACGGCTTACATCAATGGGGAAGTCGTTAAAGTTAAACAGGCTGATTCATCGCTACTAAACGTACTGTGTGATGACTCGGTGATTAACTCAGCAACCAACCTTACTCCTTCAGGTGTTACTGTCGTGACTGAATTGGTAAACAAAGGTTACTGGTTTATCGAAGACTAACTTGGTTAATCGGTTTCGATGAATATCATCGCCCCCTAGAACCTAATAACCTTAGAAAAACAAAAAGGGACAAATGAAATCTTCATTTGTCCCTTTTTCGATTCAACCGTTAACTAAACTAAAATAGCTAAACCGTGACCATCTAGGCCTTGAACTACTAGACCTTGAACTGATTCACCAATTTCTGTTGCTGTTGAGATAGTTGCTCGATTTCACTACCCACTTGCTCAGAAGCTGCGGCTTGATCCAAGATCTTCGCGCTTAAGTCACGTATGTTAACCACACTTTGATTCACTTCACCTGAAACAGATTGCTGTTCTTCTGCTGCTCTCACGATCTGGCTATTCATATCGCTGATCTCTTCAATTGAAGTGAAAATCGAACCAAGATCTTCAACTGCATTTTGAACATGTAACGCAGTATCGTTGGCTAAGATATTACCTTCTTGTATCGCTTCGACAACATCTTGAGTTCCAGCATGAACCTTGTCGATCACCGTTCTAATTTCCCCAACCGATGATTGTGTACGACTTGCTAAGTTTCTTACCTCATCAGCTACAACAGCAAAACCTCGTCCTTGCTCACCCGCCCTCGCCGCTTCAATCGCCGCATTCAATGCTAGTAAATTGGTTTGCTCAGAGATCCCTTCAATAACACTTAAGATTTCGGTGATGTTACCATTATTTTTAGCTAACTCTTCAACAATAGGAACAGCACTCGACATACGCTCCACCAGCTTTCTCATTTCTCCAGCTGAGAGTTCGATGACTTGTTGCCCTTGTCGAGCAGAACGATTCGCTTCACAAGCAGCATCAACTGCAACTTCTGCATTTTGTACCACTAAGCCAGCGGTCTGAGTCATCTCTTCTGCGGCTGTTGCCACTAGATCGACTTCTTTAAATTGAGATTCACTGCTTTCACGTGTACTCGATGCTGATGCCTTAGCTTGACTTGTCGTACTCGCGACTTGCTCAGTAGTTTGAATCACTTCTTTAATCGTGTGCTGAAGCTTATCTAAGAACAGGTTAAACCCTTGCGATAACTGACCAATTTCGTCTTGAGATTTCACTTCTAAACGCTGAGTCAAATCACCTTCACCAGAAGCAATATCATTGAGCCTGTCGACTACCTGTCGGATAGGCTTAACAATAGACAATGAAGCAAATGCGATAATAGCTAAACCAAAAAGAATAAAGATGACGCCAGCAATGACTTCCGTTTGGATACCTTCGCTTACTTTAGTACTAATGATTGAATCCAATTTGCTCGCATCAGCGACCACACTCTCACGCGGGATTTCAAACAACACACCCCAAGTTTGGTTGGCTGCGAAAACAGGCGCGAATGCGAGTAACCACTCACCATTCTCACTCCACTGAGTCGTCACTTCACCACCGAATATAAAGTCGGTCATCAAGTCTCCATTTGTGTTTTCACTTTGGAAGTTGGAACCAACAGCAATGCTTTGATCATCAGAAGCGATAACGGAACCATCTAGACTCACAACGTAAACCGCGCCTGCACCTTCAAACAAGCTTTGATCAGATTGAGTCACCACATTAACCAAACCATCAAGCCTTAAATCGATTCCTAAGAAACCAATAGCAACCTCATCAACCAAAATAGGCACTGAGATTGAAGAAGTAAGTAACGTTGTACCGCCACTGTTTACCACTCTTGGGGTGCTGATACATGTTTGACCCGATGACAATGGGCAATAAAAGCGTTCACTATTGCTACCATCACTCAATATAGATTCTGAAATTACGTTCGAAAGAACATTCTCACCATTGTCAGCTACCTTCCAGTACGGTGCAAAACGACCTTTTTCGTTAGATCCAACATAATCAGCATCGACATAATTAGCATCTTCACCATCAAGTAAATCAGGTTGGAAAACTAAATATGCACCTTGAATTGAGTCAAAATTAAGAACTGAACGACGCACCATTTCATCTAATGCCGTACGTAATTCTTCACTTGGCGTAAAGTTTTCGTCAGCATTGTTCTTTAAAAACTGAGCACTGGCAGCTAACATCTCAGCGCGATAGATAGCTTCGTCGACATAACGTTGTGTTTCTTGAGCATTGAGTTGAGAAACCGACGCCAAAAGCTGCTCGGTTTTGTTAATAACCGACTCTGAACTTTGAGATTTGATGACTTGTTGATTACTCGTTGCGTTATAGATCGAGAAACCAATAAGAGACAGTGAAGTAATGATTAAGCAGCAGCCTGCAAACAGAGTAATTTTCCACTGTACCGATAGAGAGCTCATTTAATATCCTTATTTAAGCCAAAAGACTTCCATAACCGTCACTATCACATTGAGATTAATTAACGAGCACAATGTAAATAAGTTTGACGAATAGCTTAGCAGATGATTACAGCACAAATTGCACACATATAAAACGAAAGTTTACATAAATGTTAATAGGCCGCATTTTTGATCTTTTGTTTCTGCGATCTCAAAATAATGTACTCAGATATTCATAGGTTATGTGGCTATTGATCTAACACCTTGAACATAGCCAGAGCATAAACATTTCAAGGAATCCAACGCCGCATTTTCATCTTGAAATCGCAACAATTTCGGATTAGTTTTTATAATCCAAACTATAGATTTTTATCTTGATCAACTTCACACTTTTTGATTGCTAACTCGGCACTCAACCTCTAACATCTCGCGACTAGATTCCCTAAACACTTTATTCATTTGGCTCTCCTCAAAGGAGCGCTAAGGCTTTTTACGTCTTTAATTTTTAGAGAGATACGCAAATGTCTGCCTCGTTTCCATTAGCGAAACTTACCTTTTTAATCGCAATCCTGACTGCCGTAGGTCAAATGACTCAAACGATGTACGTGCCTTCTATCGGTCAGATGTCGGGTGAGTTCTTAGTTTCTGCGTCTTCACTCCAAGCCGTGATGGCGTGTTACCTCATCCCTTATGGTCTGTCACAATTTGTCTACGGCCCTCTTTCTGATCGCTTAGGCCGTAAGCCAATCATCGTTGCTGGTTTGATCATCTATATCATCGGTACTTTGGTGGCATTATTCGCTCACGAATATGAATGGTTCTTAGCGGGTAGCTTTATCCAAGGTTTGGGCATCGGTTGTGGCGGTGCGATGTCTCGAACATTGACTCGCGACTGTTTTGAAGGCGCAGAACTACACCGTGCAAACAGCTTAATTAGCATGTGTGTGATTTTCTCACCATTGATGGCTCCTGTATTGGGTGGTTACCTAACAGAAGTTTTCGGCTGGCGTTCTAGCTACTTGTTCCTTGCGCTGTTTGGCATCGCTGTTGTGATCACCATGATGACGAGCATGATGGAAACACTGCCAAGAGAACGACGCAAGCATGAATCGGTTGCCAACAGCTACAAATTCGTTCTGTCTGACAAACGTTTCCAAGGTTTCTTACTGGTGCTAGTCGCAACATTCGCGGGCGTAGCCGTATTTGAAGCAGCGGCAGGCGTGCTGCTTGGCGGCGTACTTGGATTACCTGCAACTACAGTAAGCTTGTTGTTTGTCTTACCCATTCCGGGTTACTTAGTCGGTGCAGGCCTATCTAGTTACATCGCACAACGTCGTACTGAGCGCCGCGTACTGAATGTTGGTCTAGTTGCTATCTTGGTAGGCTCAACAGTGGTGTTGATACCGGGTCTATTCGGTCAAACAACAGCATTAACTTTGATTGGCGGTGCAACGATTTACTTCTTAGGCGCTGGTATCTTATTTCCAGCTGCAACAACGGGAGCGCTTTCGCCATTCCCATTCCACGCAGGTACAGGGGGCGCGATCCTCGGTGGTATGCAAAACCTAGGCGCTGGCATCGCAACACTATTGGCATCGTTCTTCCCTACTCAAGACCAACTGCCACTCGGTTGCTTGATGATTGCAATGTCATTCATCGCCATGCTTGGTTTACATTGGGTTAACCGTAAACCTGACCATTCAAACGAAATGCCATTGGCTATCTAAAGTAAAACTCGAACCCTGCCCAAACAACGAAGAGGGATATACTGAAAAGTGTGTCCTTTTTTGTTTCACATCTATTCCTTCCACTCTCAATTATCAGCAATTTCATTTAACATTACTTTGATTTTTTGAAAGCAATAACAGACACTTACGATGAAGGCACCTATCCAGAATCCAATTATAACTAACATCACTGGAAGAAAACTAACCACTAAAGGATGCTGGCATTAAAACGAGTAAGGTGCACACTAAGGATATACAGATGCGTTTCGCTTTAACCACATTAGCCGTATCGGTCGCACTTGTCGCCGGATGCAGCAATCAAGGAATACCAACCATGAACCATTACGCTCAATCACAACTCATCGTTCAGCAAACTCAAGCACCCGTTGCTAAAAAAGTCCCTCATGCAATGACGATTCATGGTGACACCCGAATCGATGATTACTACTGGATGCGTGATGACGAACGCCAAGATCCAGAGATCTTACAGCACCTAGAGCAAGAGAATCAGTACGCAAAGACCGTGTTGAAACACACGGAAATATTACAAGAACAATTATTCGAAGAGATCAAAGGCCGAATCGCGAAAGACGACAATTCGGTACCGGTTCGAAAAGGCAGCTACTACTACTCGAATGAAGTCACAGGTGACAACGAATACCCAGTTCACTTACGTGCAAAAGACTTTGTAGGCACAGACAAGCAAATCATCTTAGACGTTAACAAACTGGCAAAAGAGCATGAATTCTTCAGTATTGGCGGTTTAACGGTTAGTCCAAACGAAAATTTGTTGGCCTACGGCGAAGATACACTGAGTCGCCGCATTTACACCATCAAGATCAAAGACCTCACAACCAGTGAGTACCTAAAAGACGAAATTAAAGGTGCTTCAAGTGCTATCGCGTGGCAAAACGACAACCAAGCCTTTTACTACATCAAGAAAGATCTACAAACATTGCTAGGTTATCAAGTTTACCGCCACGTTTTAGGCACAGATCAGGCAAGCGATGAGTTAATCTACGAAGAAACCAATAGCGCTTACTACACCTCTTTGAGTAAAAGCAAAGATGGTGAACAGGTCTACATTTGGCACTCGAGCACAGAAACTAGCGGTGTTTCAGTCATAGATGCCAACAACCCAAAGGCTACAGCTGAGGCTTTCTACCCAAAAGAGACCGGCATTGAGTACAGCATCGCTAAGCTAGGTGATTGGTATTACATCTACACCAACTACCAAGCTGTCAACTTCCGTTTGATGAAAGTCACAACCAAAGACGTGCATGACCGCTCAAAATGGGTCGATGTCATCCCAGCAGACGATAATACTCAGCTTGTTGATTTCGAGTTGTTTGATGACCATCTTGTTTACGAGCAACGTGCGGGTGGCTTATCGACAGTGAAAGTTCGCCAACTCTCAACAGGCAACGAGTTCCCACTTGAATTCAACGACACCGCATTTGCCGCTTACCTAACGAGTAACTATGAATTAGATAACTCAAAAGTTCGTATCTATTACAGCAGCTTAACCACACCAGGTACTTATTATGATTTCGACCTAAATACAGGTGAATCCGAAATCAAGAAGCAGACCCCCGTATTAGGTGATTTCGAAGCAGATAACTATCAATCAGAGCGAATCATGATTACGGTTCGCGATGGTAAGCAAGTACCTGTCTCTTTGGTTTATCGCAAAGATTTATTCAAGAAAGACGGCACTAATCCAATCTACCAATATGGTTACGGATCTTACGGATCTACTATTGAACCGACCTTCAGCTCAACTCGCCTAAGCCTACTGGATAGAGGTTTTGTTTATGCAATCGCACATATCCGCGGCTCAGAAATGCTTGGTCGCCCTTGGTATGAAGATGGCAAAAAACTGACCAAACAAAACACGTTCAACGACTTTATTGATGTAACCAAAGGGCTTGTTGAAGAAGGCTACGGCGCAAAAGATAAAGTGTTCGCTGTTGGTGGTTCTGCTGGCGGTCTATTGATGGGAGCAATCATCAACCAAGCACCAGAACTGTACCGTGGTATTGGTGCACATGTTCCGTTTGTAGACATTGTGACAACCATGCTTGATGAATCGATTCCTCTAACCACCAACGAGTATGATGAATGGGGCAACCCAAACGATAAAACCTACTATGACTACATGTTGGGTTACTCACCATACGACAATATAAAAGTGCAAAGCTACCCGAACATGTTGGTAACGACAGGCCTCCATGACTCACAAGTACAGTACTTTGAGCCAATGAAATGGGTCGCGAAGTTGCGTGAGATGAAAACAGACAACAACGTGTTGCTATTCAAAACCGATATGGAAGCCGGTCACGGTGGCGCTTCTGGTCGATTTAAGCGATTGAAAGAATACGCACTTGAATACGCTTTCTTTTTTGATTTACTAAAGACTCAATAGATTCTACGTAACTGTAAGTATTCACATCATTTTATGTCGCCACTTTGTCTCTACAAAGTGGCGACATAAATTATTAAGCATGGTTAAATACGATGAACCATGAAATCCACCAAATCAAAAAACCTTTAAAGACAAGCAGTGACAAAGGTTTACGAGAGGTATAAAAACAAATGAAAGTAATTAGCTTCAACATCAACGGCCTTAGAGCCCGCCTTCACCAACTGCAAGCTATTATCGACAAACACCAACCCGACGTGATTGGCCTGCAAGAGATAAAAGTACACGATGAAGCCTTCCCAATTGCTGATGTTGAAGCAATGGGCTACAAGGTTTACTTCCACGGTCAAAAAGCCCACTACGGTGTGGCAATGTTGTGTAAGCAAGAGCCTATCTCTGTGCAGAAAGGGTTTCCTACTGACAATGAAGACCATCAAAAGCGTATGATCATGGCGACGTTTGAAGATGAAAATGGTGAGAAGGTGACCGTGCTAAATGGTTACTTCCCTCAAGGGGACAACATCAAGCACGAGACCAAATACCCGTACAAACGCCAGTTCTACAAAGACTTGATGACTTACCTAAATGACTACCACAACAAAGACGAACAAGTCATTGTGATGGGCGACATTAATATCAGCCCTATCGACGCAGACATCGGCATCGGTGAACCTAATGCGAAACGTTGGTTGAAAACAGGTAAGTGCTCTTTCCAACCAGAAGAGCGAGAATGGTTGAAAACACTGATGGATTGGGGTTTTGTGGATAGCTTCCGCTTACTGCACCCTGAAGTAAACGACCAATACTCGTGGTTTGACTACCGCTCAAAAGGTTTCGTGGACAACCGCGGCCTACGAATTGATGTAGTACTTGCGACTCAGAAGCTTGCTGATAAGTGTACTGAAGCAGGCATCGATTACGAACTGCGTGGCATCGAAAAGCCGTCTGACCACGCGCCAATTTGGTCGACGTTTAAGTAATCAACAGCAACAGAATCTGCTCATAAAAAACGGCGCTATAGAAGCGCCGTTTTGTTAATTATGATGTGTAATTAGCTAAGTGGTCTTAAGTAAGCTAAGAAACGTTTCTCTGCGAATTTGAAAATCGCAATGATGATAAACGTCAACCCCATGTAAAACAGACCTGCTGTTAGGAAAGATTCAAACGGAGCATAGTAGCGAGAGTTAACCAAACGAGCTGCACCCGTTAGATCCATAATCGTCACAATACCTGCAACGGCTGAGCCGTGAAGCATAAAGATAACTTCGTTACTGTAAGCCGGTAATGCACGACGTAATGCACTTGGCAGAATGATA